>Ga0207693_10000366_pt1 | contig 41351 bp, 39 predicted proteins | sample LARL81metaG_FD_184347 | JGI IMG/M metagenome (GOLD analysis project Ga0207693, IMG submission 184347) | Corn, switchgrass and miscanthus rhizosphere microbial communities from Kellogg Biological Station, Michigan, USA - LAR L8-1 metaG... | ecosystem: Host-associated > Plants > Roots >... | reverse complement strand
CCGTCGATCAAGACCGAGGGCAAGACCTACCAGACGCAGCAGCGCGTCGGGATGGGCCACTAGGGAGGCCATGACCGACCCGCGGCCCGTCCTCGTCGTCGATCTCGGGGCGCAGTACGCCCAGCTGATCGCGCGGCGGGTCCGGGAGGCGCACGTCTATTCCGAGATCGTCGCGCACGACTTGAGCGCGGCCGAGCTCGCTGCGAAGCGCCCGGCGGGCATCATCCTGTCCGGCGGTCCGCTCAGCGTCTACGAAGAGGGCTCGCCGCAGGTTGATCCGGGCCTGTTCGAGCTCGGCGTCCCGGTCCTCGGCATCTGCTACGGCCACCAGCTGATGGCCAAGGACCTCGGCGGCGAGGTCGCGGCGACCGGCGACCGTGAGTACGGCGGGACCCAGCTCCATGTCCAGGCGCCCGGCACCCTGCTCCAGGATCTGCCGGCCACGGACACCGTCTGGATGAGCCACGGTGACGCCGTCACGCGCGCGCCCGAGGGCTTCCGCGTCACCGCGACCACCGACCGGATCCCCGTCGCGGCGATGGAGGATCGCGAGCGCGGCCTGTTCGCCGTGCAGTTCCATCCCGAGGTGTCGCACACATCGCACGGCCAAGCGGTGATGAAGCGGTTCCTGTACGACGGCTGCGGGCTGCTGCCCGACTGGACCCCGACCAACATCGTCGACGAGCAGGTCCACCGGATCCGCGAGCAGGTCGGCGACGCCCAGGTGCTGTGCGCGCTGAGCGGCGGCGTCGACTCGGCCGTGGCCGCACTGCTCGTCCACCGGGCGGTCAGCGACCAGCTGACGTGCGTCTTCGTCGATCACGGGCTGAACCGGGAAGGGGAGCCCGACCAGGTCGAGGAGACGTTCGCCCGGCACTTCCATGTGCCGCTCGTGCACGTGAAGGCCGAGGACCGGTTCCTCGCGAAGCTCGCCGGCGTCACCGACCCCGAGGTCAAGCGCAAGGCGATCGGCGAGGAGTTCATCCGGGTGTTCGAGGAGGTCGCGCGCGACCACGCCGGCGCACGCTTCCTCGTGCAGGGGACCCTGTATCCGGACGTGATCGAGTCGGGGTCGAAGACCGCCGCCAACATCAAGAGCCATCACAACGTCGGCGGCCTGCCCGAGGACATGGACCTCGAGTTGGTCGAGCCGCTCCGCGACCTGTTCAAGGATGAGGTGCGAGCGGTGGGCGCGGAGCTCGGCCTGCCGGAGGAGATCACGCAACGCCAGCCGTTCCCGGGGCCCGGGCTCGCGGTGCGGATCGTCGGGGAGGTCAACGCGACGAACCTCGCGAAGGTCCGCGGCGCCGACCACATCGTGCGCGAGGAGATCCGGCGCGCGGGCCTCGAGCGCGAGACCTGGCAGGCGTTCTGCGTGCTGCTCGCCGATGTCGCGAGCGTCGGCGTCATGGGCGATGGCCGCACCTACGAGAACCCGATCGTCGTGCGGGCGGTCACGAGCGAGGACGCGATGACAGCCGACTGGGCACGACTGCCGGACGACGTGCTCGACACGATCGCGTCGCGGATCGTGCGGGAGGTGCCCGGCGTGAACCGTGTCGCTTACGACATCACGTCGAAGCCGCCCGGCACGATCGAGTGGGAGTGAGCCTCCGCTAGGCCGCTGCGGCGGCCGGCGCTTGCAACTGGTTCGCGGGGATCCTGCGAGACGCGAACAACCCCAACAGCGAGAGCGCCGCGAGGATCGACAGCGCCGCCTTCAACCCATCGAGCCGAGCCTGGGAGTTCTCGTCGACGATCGCCTGGCTCGTCTCCGGGTTCACGCCGGCATCGGCGAGTCCCTGCGACAGCTGCGCATCCGACACGAACGGGATCCCACTCGCCAGCTGGACGCTCGCCTGCGCGGAGACGTCGTTCGGAACGGCCGCGTTCCCCTGGATCCCCGTGAGGAACGAGCTCGTGAGGACCACGATCAGGAACGAGCCGGCGAGCGCGACCCCGATCGACGCGCCGAGGTTGGTGGCGGTGTTCTGCAGGCCGCCCACCTCGGGGCTCTGCTCGTCGGGCACGGCCGAGACGGTTACGGCGCCGAGCTGAGACGCGAGGGCGCCGATCCCGAGACCGACCAGGAGCAGCGGCATCGTGACGATCTCCGGACCGGCGTCGATGTCGATCGCCATCAGCAAGATCACGATCCCGGCGAACATCGCGAGGATGCCGAGCCGCACGACCAGCCGAGGCGACGCCCCGGGGAAGTACCGCGGGATCCCAACCGCGGCGGCCAGCAACGTGATGGACAGCGGCATGATCCGGAGCCCGGTGTCGATGGCGGACAGCCCGAGCGCCACCGACAGATAGAGCGGGATCACGAAGAACACGCCCGCCTGGATCAAGAACTGGAAGAAGAACATGATGAGCCCGCCCTTGAGCTGCGGGATCTGGAGCATCGACATCTGGACGAGCGGTTCCTTGCCCAGGCGTTCGCGCCGGCGCTCCCACTCGGTGAATAGCCACAGGACGAGGATGCCGGTCGTGATGAACACGATCGTGGGGGAGACCCCGCCGATCGATGGGCCGCCGGGCTTCGGCAGGACCAGGCCCCATTCGCTCGAACGAAGAATGCCGAAGACCGCGAGGCCCAGACCGAGCGCCGACAGCACCGCACCGAAGACGTCGAGCTGGGGCCGGTGTTCGACCGGCGCGTCCACGATCTTGCGCGAGAGCAGCAGGATCACGATCACGACGAGCACTTCACCGGCGAACACCCACCGCCACGAGGCGTACGTGGTGGCGAGGCCGCCGATCAGCGGGCCGACCGCGACCGCGACCGCTCCGGCCGCGGCGACGAGCCCGTAGGCTCGCGGTCGCTCTTCCGTACGGAAGTTCGAGGCGACGAGCGCGACGATCGCCGGCATGATCAGCGCGGCGCCGACGCCCTCCAGGAACGACCAGCCGAAGATCAGGACGCCGAGCGTTTGCGCGATCGCCGTCGTGAACGAGCCGCACCCGTAGATCACGCACCCGATCGCGAACGCGCGCTTGCGTCCGATGATCGAGCCGACCTTCCCGCCGGGGATCATCAACATCGCCATCACGAGCGTGTAGAGCGTGATCGCCGTCTGGATGCCGGTGACCGTGGTGCCGACGTCCTGGGCGACGGTGGCGATCGACACGTTCATCACCGAGCTGTCGAGCGTCATCAGGAACTGCCCGGCGGCGAGCGTGAGCAGCACGATGCCGGTGCCTTTCGCGGCGGCGGTCGTCGCGTCCGTGCGATCCATCCGCCGGATGCTACTGGCCTGAGCCCGGCGGCGCGTGCACCAGCTTGGCCGTCACGATGAGGCGCTGGCTCGATGCGTACTTCGGGTTGCAGGTCGTGAGCACCAACGTCGGGTCGGGGGTCTGCGTCAGGACCTTGCCGGCGGTCGCCTCCGGCAGCACGAAGTTGGCCGTGACCTCGTAGTCGTAGCGGCCGTAGCGCGTGATCAGACTGATCGTGTCGCCCGGCTGCACCTGATCCAGGTTGAAGAACGGGTGCAGATAGGTGGTGCGGTGCCCCGCGATGCCGACCCGGCCGGTGCCGTCCCACGGGTTCGCGGTGTCGACGTAGTGGCCCGGTCCCTTCTTCAGGTCCTCGTAGTCCGTTCCCTGCACGACGACCATGTCGAGACCGATACGCGGGATCACGATCACGGCGTAGGCGTCGCCCGGAAGGATCCGCGGCGCCGTACCGATCGGTGGCACCGCTTGCGGGTGCTGCTCCCACTGCTGCACCGTCGGCTGGAACGAGTTCTGCGCCTGCTGGGTCTGGATGCCGGTTCCCCACAGGAGCCAGGCGACGTAGCCGGCGAAGTAGGCGGCGCCCATCAGGCAGAGCACGCCGAACCAGCGCAGCGCGGTGTGCCACGTGAAGCGCTTCTTCGAGGTGCCGACGTCGGCGGGAACGCTCGCCATCCGGACCACGCTACCCGCGAGGCCGCCGGACCACCATCGACCGGAAGTCCCTGCTCATCCGCCATCTGGCCGGTGCGTCCGCGGCCCCGCCTACACTGCGAACGTGGACGTCCCGTCACCCCTGCTCGAAGGTCTGAACGACATCCAGCGCGAGGCCGTCCTGCATACCGAAGGGCCGGTGCTGATCGTCGCGGGTGCCGGCAGCGGCAAGACGCGGGCCCTCACGCACCGGATCGCGTACCTCGTGCGGGAGCGCGACGTCGCGCCGGGCCAGATCCTCGCGATCACCTTCACCAACAAGGCGGCCCGCGAGATGCGCGACCGGGTCGAAGGGCTGGTGGGCACCGGTGCCGCCGGCGGGATGTGGATCCTGACCTTCCACTCGATGTGCGCGCGGCTGCTCCGCCGGGAGCACGCCCATCTGGACATCCCGTCGAGCTTCACCATCTACGACGACGGCGACACCGAGCGGCTGGTCTCGCAGATCGTCCGTGACCTGGACATCGATCCGAAACGGTTCCCGCCCAAGCAGCTCGCCTCGGCGATCGGCCACGCCAAGGACCGCGTCCTCGGGCCGGACGAGTTCGCCGGGATGGCCTCGAACTTCTATGAGGAGATCGTCGCGAAGGTGTATCAAGCGTATGAGACCCGCAAGCACGCCGCCGGCGCGCTGGACTTCGACGACCTGATCAGCGAGACGGTCCGCCTGTTCCGTGATCACGAGGAGGTGCTCCGGTATTACCAGGAGCGCTTCAGGTACCTGCTGGTCGACGAGTATCAGGACACGAGCCGCGCGCAGTACGAACTCGTGAACCAGCTCGCGAACCGGTATCGCAACGTGTGCGTCGTCGGCGATGCCGACCAGGGCGTCTACTCCTGGCGCGGCGCCACGATCCAGAACATGCTCGACTTCGAGCGCGACTACCCGGACGCCCAGGTGTTCCTGATGGCGCAGAACTACCGCTCGACGGGCAACATCCTCGAGGCCGCCAACGCCGTGATCGCGAACAACGCGCAGCGCAAGCCCAAGGAGCTCTGGACCGAGGCGGCTCCCGGCGAGCTCGTCACGACGTTCCGCGGCAACGACGAGCACGAGGAGGCGCTGTTCGTCGCGAGCGAGATCGAGCGTCTGCGCGACGAGGAGGGGTTCCGCAACCGCGACGTCGCGGTCTTCTACCGGACGAACGCGATGTCCCGCGTGATCGAGGACGTGTTCGTGCGGGTCGGCACGTCCTACCGAGTATTCGGCGGCGTGCGGTTCTACCAACGCCGGGAGATCAAGGACGTGCTGGGGTACCTCCGCCTGCTGCTGAATCCGCAGGACGTCGTCTCGTTCCGGCGCGTCGTGAACATGCCGAAACGCGGGATCGGCGACGCGACGGTCGCCGCGATCGAATCGTTCGCATCGACCGAGGGCATCGACGTGCTCGAGGCGTGCCGCCGCGTCGACGAGAACACGTTGCTCAACAACCGAGCGAAGGGCGCGGTCGCGGGGTTCAACCAGGTGATGACGGCCCTGCAGGCCCACTATGACGAGGGAGCGGGCCCGGCGCGCATGATCGAGCTCGCCGGGCAGGAGTCGGGCTACCTGCTCGAGCTCGAGACCGAGCGCACGATCGAGGCGCAGGGTCGCATCGAGAACCTGCAGGAGCTCGCGGGCGTCGCGATGGAGACCGCCGCGCGCGAGCCTGATTCCACGCTCGCGGAGTTCCTCGAGCTCGTCTCGCTCGTCGGCGAGCAGGACGACTACGAAGAAGAGGACTCGAGCGTCACGCTGATGACGCTGCACATCGCGAAGGGTCTCGAGTTCCCCGTGGTGTTCATCGTCGGGATGGAGGACGGGATCTTCCCGCACTTCCGGTCGATGACCGACACGAACGAGCTCGAGGAGGAACGGCGGCTCGCCTACGTCGGGATCACGCGCGCGCAGCAGCGCCTGTATCTGACGCATGCGTGGAGCCGGACGTTGTTCGGGCAGACCAACTACAACCCGCCGTCGCGGTTCCTCGGCGAGATCCCGGAGGCGCTCGTCAGCGCGCGCGAGTCGGAGACGCGGGTGCAGCGGACCTCGCGCTACGCACGGACAGGGCGCCCGGCCGGCGGCGGTCCCGGCTACTCGGTGATCGGCCTTCCGGGCAAGGGCGAGGTCGAGGTGCAGCCGGGGTGGACGCCGCCGTCGGTGCCCGGTGTGACCAGGCGTGAGGTGCCGGCGATCGTGGCGGGCGACACCGTGCAACACGAACGCTGGGGTGAGGGCGTCGTGGTCGCGACCAGCGGCTACGGCGACGACGCCGAGGCCACGATCCGGTTCGGCGAGGTGGGGGAGAAGCGCGTGCTCCTGTCGTACGCGCCCATCACGAAGGTCGGCTAGCGCGCGCCCTCCCCGCTGTGCGTGATCCGTGGCAGTATCGATCGAACGCTTCAGGGAGAGGAGCAGCTCGTGCGCGGCATGCAACCCGACGACGTCTACCGGCTGACCAACGTAGGGGATACGCGACTGTCGCCCGATGCGCGCGCCGTGGCATTCGTCCACGCATGGGTCGACCAGGACGCACACGAGCCGAGGAGCGCGGTGTGGTCGGTGCCGGTCGACGGGAGCGCGGAGCCCCGACAGTTGACCGCCGGCGCCAAGCGCGATGCGGATCCCCGATGGTCGCCCGACGGCCGGTGGCTCGCGTTCACGTCGGCTCGCGGCGACGATCCCGCGCAACTCTTCGTCCTGCCGGCCGACGGTCCCGGCGAATCCCGCCAGCTGACGCACCTGAAGGAGGCGGTCGAGTCGCCGGTCTGGTCACCCGACGGCTCGCGGATCGCGTTCACGTCCCGCACGCACGACCCCAACGACGACGAGGAGGACGCGTCGAAGCGTCCCCCACGGCGGCTGACTCGGCTGCAGAACAGGCTCGATCACGAGGGTTGGACCGAGGGACGCGCGCACCACGTGTACGTGGTCGGTCTCGATGGACCCGACCCGGTGCAGCTCACCGACGGTGACTTCGAGGACGAGTGGCCGGCGTGGTCGCCCGACTCCACGACGATCGCCTTCACGTCGGCGCGGCATCCGGACTGGGACCGCGGAACGGCCAACGATGTCTTCACCGTGCCGGCCAGTGGCGGGGAGCCACGCCGGATCACGCGCACCGAGGGCGGGCACCTCGCCCCGGTGTGGTCGCCCAACGGCGCCCGCATCGCCTACCTCTTCTTCCCGGGAGAGTTCGACGAGCCGCGGCACGCGCGGCTGGCGGTGATCGATGTTGCCTCCGGCGATCGAACCATCCTTACCGAGGGTCTCGACCGCACGGCCGCCCCGTATCCGATGGTGCGCGCGCCGATCTGGGACGGCGACCGGATCGTGTTCCCGATCGAGAACGAGGGCCGGGTCCCGATCTACGCGGTGCCCGCAGACGGATCGGACGCCCCCGCACCGATCGCCGATGTCGCGGGCCTGACCGGATTCGACCTGGTCGGCGGGACGCTGGTGCACGGTGAGACCACGCCGACGATGCTGGCCGAGGTTCGGGTCGGTGAGCGCCGGCTGACCGACGTCGGCGCCGCGTTCAGCGACGAGGTCACGCTCGGCGAGCCGGAGGCGTTCACCGCTGTCTCGCCCGACGGTACCGAGGTGCCCGCGTGGATCGTGCGACCGCCGGGCTTCGACCCGAACGAGACCTACCCGGCGGTACTGTCGATCCACGGCGGTCCGTTCACCCAGTACGGCGAGCGGTTCTTCGACGAGTTCCAGGTGTACGCGGGCGCCGGGTACGTGGTGCTGTACGCGAACCCGCGCGGCTCCTCCGGCTACTCCGAGGACTGGGGTCGTGCGATCCGGGGACCGGTCGGCAACGCGGGGCCGGGCTGGGGATCGGTCGACTACGACGACCTGATGGCCGTCACGGACGAAGCGATCAAACGCTTCGGGTTCATCGACGCGGAGCGGATGGCGGTGATGGGCGGGTCCTACGGCGGCTACATGACGTCGTGGATCGTCGGGCACACCGACCGGTTCCGCTGCGCGATCTCGGAGCGCGCGGTGAACGACATCGCGTCCGAGGACGGCTCGAGCGACATCGGCGGGTTCTTCAAGGGATACATCGGCGCGTACCCGTGGGATGCGCCGGAGGTGTACCGCGCGATCTCACCGCTGACGTACGCGGCCCAGATCACGACGCCGTTGCTGATCCTGCACTCCGAGGAGGACCTGCGTTGCCCGATCAACCAGGGCGAGCAGTTGTTCACGATGCTGCGGGCGCTCGGCCGCGATGTCGAGTTCGTGCGGTTCCCGGCCGAGAGCCATGAGCTCACGCGGTCGGGCAGCCCGACGCACCGGGTGCAGCGCTTCGAGTTGATCCTCGAGTTCCTGGGCAAGCACCTGCGCGGCTGATCAGCCGAGGCGGTCGAGCATCGTGCGCGTGATCCGGTCGATGATCGGGTCGCCCAACCCGTAGGTCCAGTCGGTGACGCCGACGTTGACGATGGTGCCGCCGGCGGGTGTGGTCCAGACGCCGAGCACCGCGTGGTTGTACGCGATCTCGTCGATGTGGTCGCGCCAGTCCTCGCCCCACAGCGCCAGCGCGGTGTGCTCGAGCTCGCCGGGCTCGTGTGCGTATCGCGACGGTTGGTCCTGCTGCGCCCACAGCCGCGCGGGCGCCGTCGCGAGGATCTCGAGCGTCTCGGGCGCGCCGTCCTCATGGGTCGGCACCGGCCGGCCGTCGGCGCCGAGCGTCATCGCGCACCCGTCGACCTCGTAGGCCACGATCGTGTCGGCGAGGCCGAGCGCGTCGCCCGGCTGGAGCTCGGTGCCCTCGAACAGCCAATGCTCCGGGCGGTGGACGGTGAAGGCGCCGGACGCGCGGGGCACGCCGAGCCCGTAGCGCGAGTAGCCGCCGCGGGTGAACGTCAGTCCGATCGTCGACGTCTCGGGGTGGCCGACGAGCCGGTGCGACCACGGTCCGCTGAGGAACCGTTCGTCGGCGGTGCCGAGCACCGGATCGGCGTCGGCGCCGTACTTGAAGCAGGTCATCGTGCCGTCGTCGTGATCGAAGCGCACCTGCCAGTAACACGTGTTGCCGCTCAGGATCGACGCGTTGCCGCCGCCGGCGGTGTGGGCGTCGAGCGCGTCGCGCATGCCCCACGACCAGTACTCGTCGTGTCCGACGCAGACGAAGAGCCGGTAGCCGTCGAGCACGTCCGGGACGGTCTCGAGGTCCGTCGAGATCGCGACGTCGAACGCGTAGCCGTTGCGTTCGGCCCAGTGCGCGAACGCGCGCTCCCAGTTCCACCAGCCGGCGCCGCCGCTCCACACGGACAGGCCGAGCGGCTCCGCCCACTCGAAGAACCACAACGCTTCACGGTCGGGCTCCGGTTGCATCTTGCGCCGATGCGGCTCGGGCTTGACGAGGAACCCCGGCGCCATCGGGCGCAGCATCGACACCGTGGTGCCGCCGGTGTAGAGGGACGGACCGCCCCAGTCGTTGTATGCGTCGTAGGTCGAGGTGGACAGCACGAGCAGGACGGGCGCGCGTTCGCGCTCGCCCGCCCGCACGACGAGGAACGCGTCCGCGCGTTCGTCGCCGGCGGTCACCGTGATGGCGTAGTAGCCCGACGGCCAGTCGCCGACCGGGATCTCCAGCGCCACCGGCCAGTCGCAGCCGTTGGCGCTGGCGTCTGCGGGCGTCGGATGCGCGCTCGCCGCGACCTGATCGGCGCGCCAAACCTCTGCGGGATCCACACCGTCGCGCGTCATGGAGACGGCGACGGTCGGTATGTCGCTCGACAGATGCAGGCCGACGCGTTCGCCGGGCACCGCCGAGCGTGGCCAGCAGTAGGCCTCGAGCATCAGCGGGCGAGCGCCAGGTAGCCGGCGACGAGGATCAAGAGGCCCACGACGACGGGCGCGATCACCCAGGCCAGTCCCAGGCGTCCGCGGTACGGACCGAGCGTGCCGACCTTCGTCGTTGGCTTCAGGCCGGGCGGCCGGATCGTGATCTTCTTGCGGGCCATCGCGCTCAGAAGTCTACGGACCGAGCCCACGCACGAACGGTTCGAGCTCGGCGAGCAGCACCGACGTGTCGCCGGCCCAGAAGGGGTGGTCGTCGCCATCGAGCGGCACGAACCGTGCTCCGTCGATGTGCTGGGCGAGCCACGCGACCTCGTCGAACGGACAAAGAACGTCGCCACGTCGCGCGAGCACAAGGGTCGGACAGTGGATCGACGGCAGCGCCGCCCGTACGTCGGTCGCGTACGTGAGTCGTGTCGACGCGACGACCGTGTCCGGATCCGCCGACGCCGGCATCAGGCGTGTGAGCCAGTCGACCGCGACCGGGTCCCCGGCGAGGCTCGGCGCCATCCAGTCGTAGAACTCCTGCGCGAACGCGCGCGAGCCCCAGCCGTCGTGCAACTGATCGAGCCACGGCAACAGCTCCTCCTGGCCGTAGCCGAACGGGTAGTCGGGGAGCGGCGCGCCGTATCGCGCGCGACACGCGTACAGCGCGAGCCCGCGCGCACGCTCGGGGTTCGCGGCCGCGAACGCGATCGCGAGCGGCCCGCTCTCGGACGCGCTCGCGACCGCCACCCGGTCGGCGCCGACGGCGTCGAGCACGACGCCGAGATCCGCGACGCGCCCATCGATCGAGGGAAGCACGTCGGGCGGCACGCGCGCCGACCGGCCCATCCCGCGCTTGTCGACCAGGATCAGCCGGGAGAACGACGCCAGCCGCTCGAGGAACGCGGCCATGCCCGGCTCCTCCCACTGCAGCTCGAGGTCGGTGAACCATGGGTTCACGAACAACAGGTCGGTCGGACCTTCACCGGTCACCTGGAACGCGAGTCGCAGGCCGCCGTCGTTCTCGACGAAGCGCGTCTGCGGTCGCTCCACGTCCGCATCCTGCCGCTCGCGGTGCACGGGGTGCAACCTGGGCGTTCGATAGACTCGCCCGCATGCCCGAGAAGTACCGCGTGATCGTCGCGAAGCCCGGCCTGGACGGCCACGACCGCGGCGCGAAGATCGTCGCTCGCGCGCTGCGTGACGCCGGCTTCGAGGTGATCTACACCGGCCTGCACCAGACGCCGGAGCAGATCGTCGAGACCGCGATCCAGGAAGACGCCGACGCGGTGGGGCTCTCGCTGCACTCCGGCGCGCACATGACGCTCTTCCCACGGGTGGTCGCCCTGCTCCGGGAACGCGGCGCCGGCGACATCGTGGTGTTCGGCGGCGGCATCATCCCTGCCGACGACATCACAGCTCTCGAAGCAGACGGCGTCGAGAAGATCTTCACGCCCGGCGCGCCGACCGGTGACATCGTCGCGTGGCTCCAACAACGACTGGAGGCCGCCACCCGTAGCGGGTGACGGCCTCCGAGCGCGTCGCTCCGATCGAGCTACTTCAGCAGGTGCAGGTCGACCTCCTTCACGTTGCCCTTGAGCGGCCATGCGGTCGGGATCACGGCGCGCAGTGTGTGGGCGCCGCGCATCCGGATCTCGATCGTGAGGTCGTTGCCCAGCGGCACCTTCTGCAATGCGGCGATCGTCTGGTCGAGGGTCATGTTGCGCCGTGTGTAGAAGTAGCCGCGGCTCGCGTAGACCTCGAGCCGCCCTGAGCCGCGCACCGTGCTCGGGATCGTGAAGCTCGCGACCGCGGTGGACACGTCGCCAGAGCTGACCTGTTGCACCGGCACCCGGACGTCGACCGTGTCGCCCCGGCGGACGTCGAGGGTGGTCCCCGTCGTGAACCCGGGCTGCGTGGTGCTTTGCGTCCGCGGCTTGTGGATCAGGGCGTAGTCGGCCTTCCCGGTCACGGTGCCTTGGATGTGCACCGACGTGACGCGCGCTGGACCCTCGGCGTTCCGGATCGAGCGGAGCGTGGCGTACACGTCGTAGGCCGGACGGAACAGCGCGTTGTAGCCGGTGTACGCGTTCGTGATCGAGAACTCGAACGGGGTGCCCTTGGACACGCCGTTGACCGTCCACGTGATCCAGTCGGTGCCCCTGCGCGCGTCGAGCGCAGCCAGGACCGACCCGTACACGTGGTCCTCGGCGATGAACGGCAGGTACCGGGGGAGCGCCACCTGCGTGGTCGCGGTGTGCGTCTGGCCGGTATCGAGGTTCTCGATCGAGCTGGTGAGTGTCGTGAGCGGTGGCTGCTTGCCGAGCACGCCGCGGACACCGTTCAGGCGGTCCTGGTCGAGCGTGCCGCGCAAGCCGCCGATGTTCGCGATCTTGAACGGCGTGCCGCCGAACCCGCCGGTGCCCGCAGGGATCGTCGCCACGACGTTGCCGTCGAGCATCGCGCCGTCCAGGCCTGCTCCTTGGAACAGGAAGTAGTGCCCGAACGCCACGACGTAGTCGCCGCACACGATGGTGGTGGTGCCGATCCCGGCGTAGGCGACCGAGCCGTAGCTCAGCGCTGCCGTGAAGACGCCGCCCGGCACCATCGGGTCGCCGCCCGACAGCTGGCTCGACGATGTCGAGCTGCTCGAGCGGTAGGGCTCGACGACGATGCCCTGCTTCGCGAGGCGCTTCTGGAGCAGCGTGGCCCGCTGGTCGGTCACGCCGGCCACCGCCAGCGGCATCGGGATCTGTGTGAGGGACGTCCCGACCGTGGCGAGTGCGGTGCCGGCATCGTTCGCGACGAGGCGTCGGTCCGCGCGCGTCAGCGACACGCGGGTGGCGGACGCCGCGGTGCGCGCCCGCGGGTTCATCAAGACGTCGACGAGCTCTTGGCCGGGTGTCAGGGCGCCGTAGTGCGCATCGCCGTCGCCGAGGCCGTACGACACCGACCCGACGAGCTCGTTGTTGATGTAGACGGGCGAGCCGGAGAAGCCGGGGCCCATCCCGCCGATCGCATCGATGTTCGCCCCGTGCGCCTTGACCAGGATCAGGTCATCGCCGGGTGCGATGGCGTCCGGCAGGACGCCGAGGATCTTGACGCCGAACGACTCGGGCTGCGTGCCGTGGAGCACGGTCCAGCCGGTGGCTTGCATCCCGTCGGTCAGCTGATCGATCGGGTAGACGGCCGGGGGGTTGGTGCACTTCTGGATCGCTGCCTGTGCGGCGGGCGGCGCCGCCAGCAGGAGCGCGGCCATCGCAACCGTCACCGTGATGACGGCGGCGCGCAGCCGAAGGGTGGTCCGGACCTGTGCCCGCATGGTTCCCCCTCCCACCGGGTTGTCCCGGATAGGTCGCGTGCTTCGAGGCGCAACGAAACCTACACCCGCCTTTCAGGGTTGTGAAGACGGGAAACATGCGTGTTCCGTCAAGACCCTGTGGCGGTCTTGGGTAGACTCCGCGCTCGTTCGCGCGGTTCCCGTTTCCGGAGGGTCTGTTGGATCTCTACGAGCACATGGGCAAGGACCTGTTCCGGGCCCACGGGGTCGCGACGCCGCGCGGGATCGTTGCCGAGACGCCCGACGAGGCCGTTGCGGCGACCGACGAGCTCGGTGGCAGCTCGGTCGTCAAGGTCCAGGTCCAGGTCGGCGGGCGCGGCAAGGGCGGCGGCGTCGCGCTCTGCAGATCCGCCGGCGAGGCGCGGGACGCGGCGGCGCGCATGCTCGGATCCGACTTCAAGGGTCACGCTGTCACGAGGGTGCTCGTGGAAGAGCTGCTGCCGATCGCGCACGAGTTCTACACGTCGGTGCTGCTCGACCGCTCCGTCGGCGAGTACCTCTGGATGCTCACCGCCGAGGGCGGGATGGATATCGAGACGCTCGCCCGCGAACGGCCCGAGGCGCTCCGGCGCGTTCACGTGAACCCGGGGCTCGGGCTGCGGGCGTGGCATCTGCGCGAGCTGGTCGGCGTGTTGCCCGTCGACGCCCGTGACGGCGCCTCGCAGGTGCTCCGCGCGATGTGGTCGGTGGTCCAGGAGGCCGACGCGACCCTCGTCGAGATCAACCCGCTCGTGCAACTCGAGGGCGGTGAGGTCGTGGCGCTCGACGCGAAGGTCACCGTCGACGACAACGCGTTGTTCCGGCATCCCGATCTCGAGGCCTTGCAGGACGCCTTCCCCGTCGATCCGGTCGAGAAGCGCGCGAAGGACGCGGACCTCCAATACGTGAAGCTGGATGGGTCGGTCGGCATCATCGGCAACGGCGCCGGTTTGGTGATGTCGACGCTCGACGTGGTGGCGCAGGCGGGTGGCCGTGCGGCGAACTTCCTGGACATCGGCGGCGGCGCGAGCGCCGAGAAGATGGCGACGTCGCTGCAGGTGATCTTGTCCGACCCATCGGTCCGGTGCGTGTTCATCAACATCTTCGGCGGCATCACGCGCTGCGACGTCGTCGCCGAGGGGATCCTCGAAGCGCTGAAGCAGGTCGAGGCGACGGTGCCGATCGTCGTGCGCCTGGACGGCACCAACGCCGAGGAGGGCCGCAGGATCCTCGCCGAAGCGGCGCACCCCCGGATCGTGCCGGTCGCGACGATGGACGCCGCGGCCGAGGAAGCCGCTCGGCTGGCGGACGCCGCATGAGCGTCCTCGTCGGCGCGGACACGAAGCTCGTGGTGCAAGGCATCACGGGATCAGAAGGGACGTTCCATACGCTGCGGAATCGCGCCTACGGCACCGCGGTCGTTGCCGGTGTGACGCCGGGCAAAGGTGGGCAGGATGTCGAGGGCATCCCGGTGTTCGACACCGTCGCGGAAGCCGTCGCGACGACGGGCGCGAACACGTCGATGATCTTCGTGCCGCCGCGGTTCGCGGCCGACGCGATCTTGGAAGCGGCCGACGCCGGCGTCGCGCTCACCGTCTGCATCACCGAAGGCATCCCGGTGCGCGATATGGCGGCCGTCCACGCGTACCTCGCCGGCACGCAGACGACGCTGGTCGGCCCGAACTGCCCGGGCGTGATCTCGCCGGGCGTCGCGAACGTCGGCATCATCCCGGGCGAGGTGTGCACTCCGGGCCGCGTCGGGTTCGTCAGCCGCTCAGGCACGCTCGTGTATCAGATCGTGCACGAGCTCTCCACCGCGGGGATCGGGCAGTCGACGTGCATCGGGATGGGCGGCGACCCGGTGCACGGCGTCGGATTCATCGAGTCGTTGCAGCTGTTCGAGGCTGACCCCGAGACCGACCTCATCATCATGACCGGCGAGATCGGCGGCGATGACGAAGAACGCGCGGCGGCGTTCATCGGCGAGCACGTGACGAAGCCGGTCGTCGCGTACATCGCGGGGTTCGAGGCGCCACCGGGCAAGCGGATGGGGCACGCCGGCGCGATCGTCACGGGGTCGGCGGGCACCGCGGCGGCCAAGGCCGAGGCGCTCGAAGCGGCCGGGGTCGCGGTCGGCCGGACGCCGTCGCAGGTCGCACGGATCGCCGCGGAGCGCCTTCCGCGATGAGCACCGCGGAGGTCGCCGGCGCACAAGCACCGCCGGCGACCGCGCCGGGCGACCTGCTCGTCTCGGGTCTTCGGCGTGGCACGTTGTTCGTGTTCCTGCCCGTGTTCGTGGCCGGGCAAGCGCTCGCATGGCTCACGTATGCGGTGAGCGGGTGGTACCACCCGTACTCCTGGTTCAAGATCGGCCTGGCCGAGACGTTGTCGAGCGTGCGCGTGCCGTTCACTGCGTCGGCGCACGCGGAAGGGTCGCTCGGTCCCGGCGCTCCCGGCACGCTGGTCGTCGCGACCGGCGCGCTGACCATCCTGGTGCTCGTGCTCGCGTATCGCGCCGGTCGCGAGCAAGCGCGGGCGTTCGAACGAAGGCCGGGCGCCGCCGCGCTCGCCGGGTCGGTGATCGCCCTCGGTGTCGCGATCCCCATGCTCCTGGTCGCGTTCCCGGTCACGCTCGGGTTCCCGCAGTTCGGGATCGGGCGGCTCGAGCCCGTGTTGTGGCAAGCGTTCGTGATGCCGTTGGTGGTGAGCGGCGCGGCCGGCGCGGCCGGCGGCGCCGCGGTGGCACGGGACGCGCTCGAGGAACGCGTCGGAGGCCGGGTCATGGGCGCGGTCGTCGGCGGCGCGACCGCCTTCTGGTGGGGGATCGTCGGCGCGTTCCTCGCGGTCCTGCTCGTGGGCGCGATCTCCCCCGGGCCGACGGGCGCCTACGCGCGATTCGTGTCACGGACCGGCGGGAGCGGCGCGGCGACGGTGATCGAGCACGCGTCGCTGTTGCCGAACCAGTCCGCGCTCGTGCTCCCGATGACGATGGGGACGCACGCGAGGGTCAGCGTCGGCGGCCAACCCGCCGTCGTCCTGTCGCGCGAGGGGATCGACGCGAGCCAGGGCGCCGGGGTGCTGCTCGCCGGCCTCGCCGGTGCGATGGGCTACACGGCCTCGTTCCCCGTGTGGTTCTGGGCGTTCCTGTTGGTCCCGCTGATCGCAACGGTTCTCGGCGGCCGGGCGGCGGCGGGGCAGGAGCGCGGCACGGGCGAACGCGCGCTCCGCGGCGCCGCCGGCGGGGTCGTCTTCGCGATCCTGTGCGTGGTCGCCGCGTGGGCGGCGGGCATCGAGGTGCCCGCGTGGGCGAGCATCACGAAGGGCGACGCGACGCTCGGCGTGCCGTTGCTCGCGACGGGCGGCTACGCGCTCGCGTGGGGTGTGTTGGGTGGCGCGATCGGCGCCGCGCTCCCGTGGCCGAAACGGGTCAGCGTTGGCTCGGCGACACCTCGGTGAAGTTGTTCTCGATCTGCGTGTAGCGCCGCCAGGCCTGTCCCCACCCGTCGTCGCTCCGCGGGAACCGCTCGACCGGGGCCGTCGGGTTCTGCCGGTCCCAGATCCCGAAGAACGTCTGGCCGTACCCGAGGAGGTAGCGCGTCCCCGTGTGGGTGTATTGCAGAACCTGCGTGTCGCTCGCGTCCATCTGGAGCTGCGGCGCGTTGGTCGTCATCGGCATGGTGGTCGTGCCGGTGACGGCGTCGGGCACCGGCACCTGGTTCGGCTCGAGCGACGCGAACTTGGCCCACGCGTCGCGCCATCCCTGGTCGGTGCGCGGGTACCGCTCGGTCGGCATCGTCGGGTTGTCTCGGTTCCAGATCCCGAAGAAGTCGGCGCCGTAGCCGAGCACGTAGCGGTAGCCGGAGTGCGTGTACTTCTGCGCGGTGCCGCCACCGGGGGCAGCCATCGAGGACCCCATCGGCGCGCTCATCGAGCCCATCGGGGGCGCGGAGGCCGGCTGCGTGGTGGACCCGCTCGGGGTGGGTGTGCTCGACGTGCTGCCCCAGGCAGTGGGCTGCGGACTCGCCGCGTCGGATCCGCTCGTGCCGGCGCCGGCCGACCCCGCATCGCTCGAAGCCTGGTCCGAGCCGGTGGTCGCGGCGGCCGGCTGCGCCTGCCCCGCGCTCTCGGAAGGGGCCGCGCTCGAGGAGGGCGGCGGGACCGTGAGGTCGCTGTGGCAGTAGCGACACTTGATCGCTTCGTCCTGGATCTCTTCCGCGCAGTACGGACACTTCTTCACGCGTTGCCTCCACCGGTCGGACGGACGCGTCAGCTTACCGCCCCTGTCCTGCGGAGATGCACGCTCGGCTAGCATGGCCGCCTCCATGGGCGGGCGTGTCGCGGTGCTGGTCTCCGGCTCCGGAACCAACCTGCAGGTCCTCCTGGACGACCCCGCGATCCGGCCCCACATCGTCCTGGTCCTGTCCGACCGGCCCGGCGTCCGGGCGCTCGAGCGAGCCGACGAGGCCGCGATCGAAACCCTGGTGATCGAGCCGGCGGGCGACCGCGCCGCGCTGTCGGCCGCGGTCGCGGACGCGCTGACCGAACGCGGCGTCGACGTCATCGTCAGCGCCGGCTATCTGCGCGTGCTCGGGTCGCCGGTGGTCGAGCGGTGGCGCGATCGGTGGCTGAACGTCCATCCCGCGCTCCTTCCGTCGTTCCCGGGGACGCACGCCGTGGCGGATGCGCTGGCCGCGGGCGTGAAGGTCACCGGGGTCACGGTGCATCTGGTCGATGCCGGCGTGGACACCGGTCCTGTGGTGCTGCAGGAAGCGATCGCGATCCGGCCCGACGATGACTGGGACTCGCTGGAACCGCGTGTCCACGAGGTCGAACACCGTCTGCTGCCACGCGCCGTCCGGGCGTTGCTGGAGGATCGGCTCGTGATCCACGATCGGGTGGTCGAGATCAGGGAGGATCCGTGAGCACGAGGCCGATCCGCCGGGCGTTGCTGGCTGTCTATGACAAGGAGGGCATCGTCGAGCTGGCGCGCGCGCTGCGCGACCGCGACGTGCAGTTGGTGTCGAGCGGCGGCACGGCCGCCACGCTCCGCGAGGCAGGCGTCGACGTCACCGAGGTCGCCGACGTGACCGGGTTCCCCGAGATGCTCGGCGGCCGGGTCAAGACGCTGCATCCCGCGATCCACGCGGGCTTGCTCGCCGATCAGCGCGACGAAGACCACCTCCGGCAGATCGCCGGCCAGGGGATCGAGCCGTTCGACCTGCTCGTCAGCAATCTCTATCCGTTCCGCGAGACGGTCGCGTCCGGCGCGGGGTTCGAGGACACGATCGAGAAGATCGACATCGGAGGACCGGCGATGGTCCGCGCGAGCGCGAAGAACTTCGAGTCGATGACCGTCGTGGTGAACCCCGAGCGCTACGAGGCGATCCTGGAGGAGCTCGACCTCGAGGGCGGGATCACGCGCGCCACGCGGTTCGCGCTCGCGGCCGAGGCGTTCGCGCATACCGCCGCCTACGACGCTGCCGTCGCCGGGTGGTTCGCACAGCAGGAGACCGACGACGACGCGATCCCCGGATTCGTCGGGCTCGCGTACGAGAAGGTGGGCGACCTCCGCTACGGCGAGAACCCGCACCAGCGCGGGGCGCTGTTCGCGGAAGCGGCCGGACCCGGTGTGCTCGGCGGCGCCGAGGTGCTCCAGGGCAAGGAGATGTCGTTCAACAACTGGCTCGACGCGTGGGCGGCCGCCGACCTGGTCCATGCGCTGCCCGACGGCGCGTGCGTGATCGTCAAGCACAACAACCCGTGCGGGGTCGCGGCGCTCGGAGACCCGGCGGCGTCCTATCGAGGCGCGTTCGCGTGCGACGAGGTGAGCGCGTTCGGCGGCATCGTCGCGTTCCGCGGTTCGTGCGACGAGGCTGCCGCCGCCGCGATGCGCGAGGTCTTCACCGAGGTCGTGATCGCGCCGTCGTTCACCGACGGAGCTCTCGCCGCGTTCGCGGAGCGGCCGAACCTCCGCGTGGTGCGCGCGCCGCTCGATCAGCCGAGCGGATGGGACGTGCGCACGCTCCCCGGCGGTGCGCTGATCCAGGACCTCGACATGGTCCGGGAGACCCGCGCCGATTGGAAGGTGGCGTCGAGCCGGGAGCCGACCGCGCAGGAGTGGCGCGATCTCGAGCTCGCGTGGACGATCGCGTGGCGCGTCAAATCGAACACGATCGTGTTCGTGAAGGACGGCGCGACCGTCGGGATCGGCGCCGGGCAGATGTCACGCGTGGATTCGTCGTGGATCGCGGCGCGCAAGGCGGGGGAGCGAGCGCACGGAGCGGTGTGCGCGTCCGACGCGTTCTTCCCGTTCCCGGACGCGCTGGAGGTTGCGGCCGACGCGGGATGCAGCGCCGTGATCCACCCGGGCGGTTCCAAGGGCGACGAGGACGTGCTGGCGGCGGCCGAGGGCCGTGGGATGGCGGTCGTCCTCACCGGGACCCGCCACTTCAGGCACTAGCAGTCGTCGGGATCCTGGAAGGTCAGCACCAGCGACCGCAGCAGCGCGTTGAGCTGGCGGTGCTGCGCCTCGCTCAACGTCGAGAAGAGCGCGTGCTCCTCCTTGCCGGCGGCCTCGACGGCGTTGACGAGCGTCTCTTGCCCCTTGGGTGTCATCGCGACGAGCACGCTCCGACGATCGGCCGCGGCTCGCTCCCGGGTGATCAGGCCGTGCTCCTCGAGGCCGTCGAGCCGGTTCGTCATCGCGCCCGTCGACAGGTCGAGTAATTCGGCCAGGTCACCAGCGGACATCTGCTGGTTCGGCGCGACGCGGAGCTTCAACAAGGCGTAGAACTCGCCGGCGTTCAGCCCGAACCGCGCGACGACGCCTTCGGTCGAGCGCTTGATGCGCTTGGACAGCATGTGGATCCGGTCCACCGCGGCCTCGGTCTCGGGATCGACGCCGGGGAACAGCGCCAGCGACGAGTCGACGAACCGGTCGATGGAGTCCTTCCGAGTGGCGGGTGGGGTCGTCGTCCCTGCTCCTTCCATATGTCTTGAGCTCAAATCTCTTGACATCAAACTTCGAGATAGAGTATCTTCACGTCGAGATGAATGATACCCCCGACCGGAGGAGGTGCGCAAGATGATGCCCCCGTCGTCCTGGTACCGGCTCGAGGAGTTCAACCAACTCGAGTCCTCGAGGCGGCGAGCAGCCGCTCGTCACCGTGATCACAGCTCCACCCGGCGCCGCAAGCGCCGCCGCCGTTCCGGGCGCTGAGGCACCGCGCCCGGTTCCGCGGTGCGCTGCAACGGCGCACCGCTTTGGAGGCCGTCCCCGGCCGGTAGGATGCTCGCCGTGACCGCCCGCATCCTCGATGGAAAGGCCATCGCGGCCCAGATCCGTAGCGAGGTGGCCGAGCGGGTACGCGCGCTCGCCGAGACCGGGATCACCCCCGGCCTGGCCGCCGTCCTCGTGGGCGACGACCAGGCCTCTCGCATCTACGTCGGTCAGAAGCACAAGGCGTGCGCCGACGTGGGGATCCGCTCCGAGCAGGTCGACCTGCCGTCCTACGTCACCGAGCACGAGTTGCTCGCGACGATCCGGCGGCTCAACCGTGACCCCGAGATCCACGGGATCATCGTGCAGCTCCCGTTGCCGAGCCATCTGCACGAGCTCGAGATCCAGCGCGCGGTCGCGCCCGAGAAGGACGTCGACGGTCTGCACCCGTGGAACATCGGGATGATGCTTCGGCAGGGGCCGTGCTTCCTGCCGGCGACGCCCTACGGGATCGTCGAGCTTCTGCTCCGCGCCGAGATCCCGATCGAGGGCGCCGAGGTCACGATCGTGGGGTTCGGCGAGCTGGTCGGCGCGCCGCTGTCGGTCATGCTCACGCAGGATTCGATCCGTGGGAACGCCACCGTCACGTCCACGCACATCCGGACCAAGGACCTGACAGCGCACACGCTCGAGGCCGACATCGTGGTCGCCGCTGCGGGCGTCCCGCACCTGATCACGGCCGAGATGATCAAGCCCGGCGCGACCGTCCTCGACGTGGGCGTGCACCGGACCAAGGACGGGCTGATCGGCGACGTGAAGTTCGACGAGGTCGCCGAGGTCGCGGGCGCGATCACCCCCGTACCGGGCGGCGTCGGTCCGATGACCGTCGCGATGCTGATGGTCAACACGGTGCAGGCTGCCGAGGCGCAGGCCTTCGCGCAGGGATGACGACCGAGGTCGGCGGCCACCTGGCCGCGCTGTTCGCGCGGAACGCGTTCACCGTCACCGGTGAGATCGTGCCGCCGGCCGGCGGGTCCCTCGCGCCCGTCCGCGAGCACGCGGTGGCGCTCGTTGGGTCCGTCGACGCCGTCAATCTCACCGACAACCCGACCGCCTCGGCGCACATGTCCCCGTTGGCCGGGGTCGCCGCCGCCGCGGCGGCCGGGATCGAGCCGACGGTCCAGCTCACGGTCCGTGACCGGAACCGGCTCTCGTTGACGAGCGATCTGCTCGGTGCGTGGGCGCTGGGCGCGCGCAACGTGTTCTGCCTTTCGGGCGACCCGCTGCACGTCGGGGACCATCCCGACGCCGTCGTCGTGGGGGATCTCACGGTCAACGACGTGGTGGCGCTGGCGAAGCGCCTCCGCGACGAGGGCACGTCGCTGGCCGGCGCCGACCTCGCAGATCCGCCCCGGTATCTGATCGGTGTGGCCGACGTGCCGCTCGCAGACCCGTACGACCCGGCCAAGTTGGGATCGAAGCTGGATGCGGGCGCGGACTTCGTCATCACGCAGATCGTGTACGACGTCGGTGCGCTCGCGGCGTGGGCGGACCGGATGCGCGACTGGGGACTCTTCGAACGCGCGAAGGTCGTGATCGGCGTGACCCCGCTGCGGAGCGCGAAGCAGGCGCGGTTCATGGACGAGAAGCTCCCTGGGGTCTCGGTTCCGGCGGACATGATCGCCGCGCTCGACGCGGCAGGTGACGACGCCGCGAGCGTCGGCGTCGAGTTGGTTGCACCGTTGATCGAGCAGATCCGTGCGATCCCCGGTATCGCCGGGATCCACGTGATGGCGATGGGTCACGACGAGGTGACCTGGGATCTGGTCACGCGCGCGGGGCTGCTGCCGCGCCCCGTCGGCTGACGACGAAGTGCGCGCTGCTAGACGCCGTCGATCCAGCCCGAGTTCGGCGCGTCGTCGATGACCGGTCCCGCGAGCGTGAGCCGGATGAACATCGAGGCCTTCCAATGGAGCCGCTTGAAGCGGATGCCTTTCGTCGAGAAGCGACACGTCGCCGTGGAGCGGTCGGGACGACGCAGCATCCCCTGGCGGATGACCTTCTGGGTCGGGCGGCGGAGCTCGCAGTACTGCCCGTTCTTGTGCGCGTCGGTGAAGATCGCGACCGTGTAGTCGGGCGCCGTCGTTCCGCTCGTGTCGAGCTGCAGGGTGAGCGGGCTCTGTGAGGACGGCGCCTTCTTCCACGTTCCCCAGGTCCTGATCGTCCACAACAAGGTGTGGGGAGCCGGACGCACGAGCTTCGTGTACCGGATGTCGTACCTCGTCGCGTACTCCTTGCCGTCGCGCACGGAGCTCGCCATCGCGACGGTTGGCGACAGCGTGGCGATGACCAGCGCGAGGATGGCGATGAAGAGGATTCGACGCCGACGCGTCACGCGCGTTCGTCGATCGAGACGTACGTACGGTCGCGCGGGCCGACGTACGTCGAGCCGGGCCGGATGATCCGGTTGTCCGCGTACTGCTCCCGCACGTGCGCCGTCCAGCCGGCCATCCGCGCGAGCGCGAACAGCGGCGTCATCAGGTCGGTCGGGATCCCGAGCATGTGGTACACGCCGGCGGCGTAGAGGTCGACGTTCGGGTAGAGACCCTTCTGTTCCATCGTCGTCTCCTCGAGTGCGCTGAAGATCTCGTACCACTGCGGCTGATCGACCCGTTCGCCGAGCTGCCGGCAGAGCTCCTTCAAGATCCGCGCGCGCGGATCCATCGTGCGATAGACCGCGTGACCGAACCCCATGATCTTCTGGTGGTTCGCGAGCCGCTCGCGGACGTAGGCCTCGGCGTTCTCGGCCTTGCCGACCTCTTCGGCCATCTTCTGCGACTCTTCGTTCGCGCCGCCGTGCAACGGGCCCTTCAGGGCGCCGACCGCCCCGGTGATGGCCGAGAACATGTCCGACAGCGTCGAGGCGATGACCCGCGCGGTGAACGTCGACGCGTTCATCGTGTGGTCGGCGTAGAGCACGAACGTCGTGTCGAGCACCTTCGCGTCGTCGGGGTCGGGCTCGACGCCGTGGAGCATCCACAGGAGGTTGCCGGCGTGGCTGAGCTCGGGGTTCGGCGGGATCATCTCGCGGCCGGTCCGGAGCCGGTCGAAGGTCGCGATCAGGGTCGGCGTCTCCGCGATCAGGCGGAGGGCCTTGCGGTACTCGGCCTCGGGGGAGTCGTCCCAGCCGTCCGGGTCGAAGGCGCTCGAGGCCGACAGGCCGGTTCGAAGCATCGACATCGGAGAGGCGTTCTGTGCCAGGGTCGGCATCAGCCGCGCGAGGAACGGGTGGAGCTCTCGTTCGCGTACCAAGAAGGTATTGAGCTGTTGGAGCTGCTGACGGTTCGGCAGCTCGAGCTTGTGGAGCAGATAGATGGTCTCTTCGAACGAGGCGTGGGCGGCCAGGTCCTCGATCGTGTAGCCCACGTACCACAGGCGGCCTGCCTCGCCGTCGATATCGGAGATCTGCGTGTCGGCGGCGTTGATCTCCCGCAGGCCCTTCTCACTCATGCCAGCAAGGATAGAGGGTGGTTGGGCGCGAACCCAAACCGACGTCGTGACCGCTAGGCTGCGCCCCGATGGCGACCCGCGTGACCCTGATCCCCGGCGACGGCGTGGGTCCGGAGGTCACGGAAGCGGCGCAGCGGGTGCTCGACGCCACCGGGGTCGCGATCGAGTGGGACGTCCGGCCGATGGGCGCCGGCGCGTTCGCGTCGGAAGGCACCCCGCTGCCGGCCGAGACGTTGCGCGCGATCCGTTCGTCCCGCGTGGCGTTGAAGGGCCCGGTCGAGACGCCGCCCGAGAGCGGCCTGCGAAGCGTCAACCTCGCACTGCGGCAAGACCTTGACCTGTTCGCCAACGTGCGGCCGTGCCGGCGGTATCCGGGCGTTCCCTCCCGCTATGACGAGGTCGATCTGATCGTCGTCCGTGAGAACACGGAAGGGATGTACACCGGGCTCGAACTCGAGCACGACACGCCGGAGGTCGAGGCCCTGATCGCGTTCATCGCCGCGACGCAGGGGCAGACGGTTCGGCCCGACAGCGGCATCTCCGTGAAGGAGATCTCGGCCCCGGCGTCGGAGCGTGTCGTGCGGTTCGCGTTCGAGTGGGCGCGCGACCACGGGCGGAAACGGGTCACCGCCTCGCACAAGGCGAACATCATGAAGTTCTCCGACGGCTTGTTCCTCGAGGTAGCGCGTTCGGTGGCGCGGGACTTCCCCGATATCGCGTTCGACGACCGGATCATCGATGCGCTGTGCATGCAACTGATCCAAGCGCCCGAACGGTTCGACGTGCTCGTGATGCCCAACATGTACGGCGACCTGGTGGCCGAGCTGGGCGCCGGGTTGATCGGCGGCACCGGCGTCGCGCCCGGCGCCCACTTCGGTGGAGCCGACGGCCGGGAGCTGGCGGTGTTCGAGGCAACGCACGGCACCGCGTCGCGGCTCGCCGGCACGAACCGCGCGGATCCGGTCGGGGTGATCCTGTCGGCCGCGATGTTGCTTCGCCACATCGGCGAGGTCGAGGCGGGCGATCGTGTCGAGGCCGCGACCGCCGAGGTGCTCGCCGACGGAACCTCGGTCACGTTCGACCTTCGTGAACCCGACGACGACCGTCCGGCCGCGGGCACGTTCGGCGTCGCGGACGCCATCGCTGCGTGTCTGTGACGCCTACACTCGGACCATGAGCGACGTGCCGGCCGCACCGCAGCCATCGCCTGGGCCGTTCGCCTCGGCGTGGTCGCAGATCTGGGTGCGCGCGGCGATCCTGTTCGGCGCCTGGGCGGCGATCGCGGTCTTCTTCTACGCGATCGGTTCTGACCATGTCCGGCCGGCGCACCAGGCGGCGCTGATCATCTCGTGGGGGATCATCGGGGTGGCCTTCGGTGGGTGTTGGCTGCTGATCGAGGGCGCGCTCGCGTCATGGATGGAACGCACCGGCACCGAGCGCAAGAAGCTGATCGCGGTCGGCTTCTATCTGGTCTTCCTCGTCCTGATGATCGTTGTGCTGACCGTCGTGTCTTCGGGCGCGGATCCCGACGACTGGCACTTCATGGCGTATCTCGCGTTCCTCGTGGTTGCAGGTCTCCCGTCCGCGACGCTCGCCGAGCGACTGGGCGGTTGACTCCGGCGTGTCGACGGTCACCGCTCGGATGGTGCAGAGCCGACCTTTGCGCGTGTTCTTCCTCGGGATGGCCACGCTTGCGGCCGCGCTCGGATCCCCGGTGAAGGTCGATCCACCGCCGAAGCGGCGGACGCCCGTAGGGGTTGTATGTGACGAGGACGACCACGCGGGCATCCGGTTGGGCGGCGTTCGGTAGCCTGGGTCGTTCCCGAACGCAAGGAGTCGCTCCGCCATGAAGATCACCGTCGTGGGCAGCGGATTCGTCGGCCAGACCGCCGCGATGCGCCTGCTCGAGAAGGGCCTCGGCGAGGTCGTCCTGATCGACATCATCGAGGGCAAGCCGCAAGGGCTCGCGCTCGACCTGAAGGAAGCCGCGCCGGTCGAGGGCTACGAGCCCACGATCGTTGGCACGAACGACTACGCGGACACCGCCGGCAGCGGCGTCGTCGTGATCACCGCGGGGTTCCCGCGTCAGCCCGGGATGAGCCGGATGGACCTGCTCGGCAAGAACGCGGCGATCATGTCCGACGTCATCGCGAGGATCACGCCGGGCTCGCCGAACGCGATCCTCATCATCGTGTCGAACCCGCTGGACGAGATGACGTTCCTCGCCGCGGAGAAGTCCGGGTTCCCGAAGGAACGGGTCGTCGGGATGGCCGGAGTGCTCGACTCGGCGCGGCTGCGCTTCTTCATCGCCGAGGAGCTCGGCGTGTCGACGACCGGCGTCGAGGCGATGACGCTCGGATCGCACGGCGACGCGATGATCGCCTTGCCGCGCCACGCGACCGTCAACGGCAAGCCCCTGCCCGAGCTCGTCGACGACGCGACGCTGGAGCGCTTGTTCCAGCGGACGCGCGACGGCGGCGCGGAGATCGTCGCGCTGTTGAAGACGGGGTCCGCCTACTACGCGCCGAGCGCGTCGGTCGTCGCGATGGTCGAGGCGATCGTCCGCGACACCAAGGCGGTGCTGCCGGTGTGCGCGTGGACGACGGGGGAGTACGGGATCGAGGACGTCTACGTCGGTGTGCCCGCGAAGCTGGGGAAAGCCGGGGTGGAGGAGATCGTCGAGCTCGACCTCAACGAAGACGAGCTGAGCAAGCTGCGTGGCGCGGCGGAGGGTATCCGCCAGAAGTGCGCCGACCTGGCGAAGCTGTGATCAATCGAACGACGTTTCGTCGCCGTCCTGCGCATCCGGCATCGCCGGCATCGGGTCGTCCGTCGGCTCGTCGTCGTGGGGCGGTTCGCCATACTCGTTCGCCTCATCGATGGCGTCTTCCTCCGATGCGGCGCGGTCGGCGCTGAGGCGCGCGGCCCAACGAACCGTCAGCACGCCGCCCACGATGACCATCAGGCCACCCACCATCACGATCCACGCCCCAGGGCCGACGGTGACGACCTCCGCGGAGAGTGCCGCTCTGATCTGATCGGGCGTCTGCCCGAACAGCGCGGCGAGTTGTGCGACGATCGCAGGGTCGTTCGCCGGGTTGTAGTTGGTCGGTGCTGATCGGATGAACATCGCCGCGGCGCCCGTCGCGAACGCTCCCAACGCGACGACCACACCGGCCAGCACCGCGCGCGCGGCGTCGGATGTGATCCTGCTCACGATGATGAGGATCAGCGTCACGATGGCGCACCCCAACGCGATCTTGCCTTGGGTCGTATCGATGCCCTGCGTCGGGACGTTCCCCTGTGAGCTCGAGAGCCCCACGCTCACCCACGTGAGGACCACACCGACACCGATCACCAGCGCTCCGAGCGCGGTGAGTCCGAACCCAGCCAGCCGGAGGGGAGACGGGGCGGACGCGTCCATGCGGGGCTCGGCTTCCATGTCTTCGGGAGGTTCCATCCGAGGCAGTCTCGCACCCGCCCTGGCGACGACAAAGCACGGTCGGCGTACGATTCCTGGATGGCCGCCTTCCGCGACGAGCTCCGAGAGCACGTGGCGATGTTCTTCACCAACTGGCGCAACCCGAACTACACCGTTGCGCAGAAGGTTGGGCTCACGATCAAGAACCGGGCGATCGGTCTGTTCAACCGCGGCTGTTGTGGCCATCACGGAGAACCCGGCTGTTGACGCACCCCCGAGTGGGACCTCGGTCGAGGACCCGGCGAACACCACCACAACGGCGAGCATCACGAGCACGGCGAGGAGGACCACGGTGGCTGAAGAGCCGATCGACGGTCAGGCCGGGTGGCACCGGCAGGTCGCGGTCGACGCATTCAACCGCGCGTGGGAGCTGATCGAGCTCGGCGTCCGAACCCCCGAACAAGACCGAGAGCTGCTCGCGCTGGCGTTCACGTCTCGCTACCACTGGGGCTGGGTCGGCGGCGACGAAGAGGCGATGGTGGGGGACTGGCTGATCGCCCACGTCGCGAGCCTCGAGGACCTGGGCGAGCTCGCGCACCGGTACGCGACCGTGGCGCTGGACATCTGCCGCGCGAACGGGTGGACCGACTGGCGGCTCGCGTCGATGCTCGAGGGCATGGCGCGCGCGTCTGCCGCGGTCGACGACGACCACGGGCGTGACCGATACGCGGCGGAGGCGCGGCGGGTGCTCGCCACGCTCGAAGACAAGGAGGACCGCGAGCTGATCGCGTCGCAGCTCGCGTCGATCCCGGGGCTCGCGCCCGCGTAACGCTTCCCGATCAGCTTGGGCCGTGCTCCCATGCGACGGCTTCGGCCGCGATGGCCTCGGCGAACTGCATCGTGTTGGCGGTCCCGCCCAGGTCAGGCGTCCTGACCTCTTGTTTGCGGAGGGTCTCGTCGACGCCCCACTCGACGTTCTCGGCGGCCTCGATCTCGCCGATATGACGGAGCAGCATCGCGCCCGACAGGATCATCGCGACGGGGTTGGCGACGCCCTTGCCGGCGATGTCCGGCGCGCTGCCGTGCACGGCCTCGAACACCGCGTACTCCCACCCGATGTTCGCGCCGGGGATCAGCCCGAGACCGCCGACCAACCCCGCGCAGAGGTCCGAGATGATGTCGCCGTAGAGGTTCGGCAACAGCAGCACGTCGAAGTCCTCGGGCGTGCGCGCGAGCCGCGACGACAGATGGTCGATCTGGATCTCGTCCCAGTCGATGTCGGGGTAGGTCTTCGCGTCCTCGATCGCGGCGTCGAGGAAGATCCCGTCGGAGTAGCGCATCACGTTCGCTTTGTGGCCGACCGTGACGCGTTTGCGGCGGTGTGAACGCGCGTACTCGAACGCGAACCGAACGATCCGATGCGCGCCGGTCACGCTGATGGGCTTCAGCGTGATGCCGGCGTCGTCGAGCAGCTCGAGTCCGCCGACGTCGTGGAGCTGTCGCTTGAGCGCCGCCGTGTCTTCCGAGCCGCGTTCGAACTCGATCCCCTGATAGAGGTCCTCGGTGTTCTCGCGCACGATCACCAGGTCGACGTCGGCGTGCCGGGTGGGAACGCCGGGCAGGGAGCGAGCGGGTCTGACCGCGGCGAACAGGTCGAGGCCCAGACGGAGCGCGACGTTGACGCTCCGGAAGCCCGTCCCGACCGGCGTCGTGATCGGACCCTTGATGGCGACGCGGCACGTTCGGATGGCGTCGACGGTCTCGTCGGGCAAGAGCGCGCCATGGGTGTCGAGGGCGCCCGCGCCGGCCGGCATCTCGATCCACTCGATCCCGACGTCCGCGGCGTCGAGCACGAGACGGCTCGCCTCGGCGACCTCGGGGCCGATGCCGTCGCCGGGGATCAGCGTGACGCGGTGCTTCGCCATGGCCTGCAGGGTATCGGTCCGGCGGTCGGCGCCCGACCAACGGCCCGAAGGTCAAGGCCGAACGACGGTTGTTGCCTTTCTGCTCGACATGCCATCGTTGCGGCGTGCTCAAGCGTTCGATCCTCGCCGCCGCGCTCGCCGTCGGACTGCTCGCGTCTCCGGCGTTCGCCGCCTCGGGGCTACACGGTCGCGGCCCCGACACGCAGGCCGCGATGCTCGGCCTCGTGACCCCGACGGCGAGCACGAGTGGGCACTCGGTCCAGGTCCTCAACCAGCTGTGCGAGAACCCAACGCACGAGCGTCGCTGTCGCCCCATCAAACCTCGGTTGCAGGTCGCGCTCGAGGCGGCGATCAGCCAGCGGATCACGTGGGTCTCGCATCGAGACCCGCACGGGGATCAGTTCTGGGTGTTCGCGCCGGTGGGGTTCGGCTCGGATCCCGTCGACGCGCAGTTCGTCTGGCGAGACCCCGGGAAGTACGGCTGCTACGGCTGGACAGAACTGGACTTCCGGCGCCAACACGGCACGTGGCAGCCATACCAGGGGGTCGGTGTGGTGGGGTGCCCGGCGTCTCCGTAGAACGGCGTTCCCGCGCTTAGAGGCGTACCACCCGACCATCCCGCACGGCGAACGACAGATCGGCGACCGCGCCGGATCCACCGGTCGGGACCTTCTTCCCGTTGACCGTCAGCACCACCGCCCCCGCATCGCCGAGCCGGAGCTCGAACGTCCGCGTGGCGCTGTACCGGAGCACGATGCCGGGCAAGACGGTCTTCTCGTGCACGGTTCTGCCGTTCACCATCGCCTGGACCCACGAGGGCCGGTCCGTCGTCCGCACGACCGCCACGATCCGCGTTGCTGCGGGCACCGGCTTCGGCTCGACCAGCGGGATGAACGCGGCGGCGTGCGGCGTCCTGGGGACCGCGGCCGGGGCCGGCGGCACAGCCGGGGTGGCCCGCAGATAGCCCCTCGACCACGCGGCGCTCGCGACCAGCAGCGCGATCAGGACCATCATCCCGCCGACCGCCCAGCGGCCGGCATGCGTTCGTCGTGATCGCAGCGGCAACCGTGCCGGCAACACCGGCGGAACCGTGACCTCGCTATCGAACCGGCGCACCAACGGCTGCGGATCGATCCCGAGGTGCTCCGCGTAGTCGCGAAGGAAATACCGCGCGTATGTCATGCCCGGGAACGGATCGAACGCCGAGGCCTGGTCGTGCTCGAGCGCCCGTAGATACGGGATCTGGATGTGGGTGAAGTGCGAGGCCTGCTCGAGCGTTTCGCCGCGGGTGAGCCGAGCGTCGTGCAGGGTGCCGCCGACATCGAGCGATACGCCGGGATCGAGCTGGGTGGCCTCTCGTTGCGTCGCACCGCAGAACGTGCAATGGGCACCGTCCGCCGCGACATCCACATGCTCGGCGTCCAGGCGGGCGCCGCAGAGCGTGCAATCGAACGCGGCGGACGCGACGTGACGCGTCTCCGTCTTCATGCAACAACCCGTGCTCGCTTCGGCCTCTTCGTGAAGGGAAGAGGGCTCCCGGCCATGGGAGACCTCTCTTGTATGCCCGGCGGTCGCGACGCGTCAAGTGCCGAGGTGGCGCGCGGTCGACGCCGAGGCGAACGTTCCTAGAACCGCTCGAACAAGATCGCGCGCTTCACTTCCTGGATCGCCTTCGTCACTTGGATCCCGCGTGGGCACGCGTCGGTGCAGTTGAAGGTCGTGCGGCAGCGGAACACGCCGGTCTTCTCCGACAGGATCTTCATCCGCTCGCGGCCGGCCTCGTCGCGCGAGTCGAAGATGAACCGATGCGCGTTCACGATGGCCGCGGGGCCGACGTACCCGCCGTCGCCCCAGAACACGGGGCACGAGGTCGTGCAGCAGGCGCACAGGATGCACTTCGTCGTGTCGTCGTAGCGGTGCCGGTCCTCCTGTGACTGGCGCCGCTCCTTGTCGGGCTCGCCCGAGTCGTTGATCAGGAAGGGGAGCACGCCGCGGTACTCGTCCATGAACGGGTCCATGTCGACGATCAGGTCCTTGAGCACCGCGAGGCCGCGGATGGGCTCGATCGTGACCTTTGGGCCAACGTCTTCGGCCAGGACCTTGCACGCGAGCTGATTGCGCCCGTTGATCAGCATCGCGTCGGAGCCGCAGATGCCGTGGGCACACGACCGCCGGAAGCTCAGCGTGCCGTCGTGGTGCCACTTGATCTGGTGCAGGACCTCGACCAGCCGCTCGAGTGGCTCGCAGGTGACGGTCCATTCGTCCCACCACGAGTCCTGGGACACCTCGGGGTTGAACCGGCGCACCCGGACGGTGAGCGTCATCGTGCCGGGCTTGTTCCCCACCCGTTGGTCGTCGGAGGCGTTGAGCGCCTCGGCCGCCGTCGCCATCAGTACTTCCTCTCCATGGGGATGTAGGGGCCCATCTTCACGGGCTTGTACTCCAAGCGGATCGTGCCGTCGTCGTTGCGATAGGCGAGCGAGTGCTTCAGCCAGTTCGCGTCGTCGCGCAGCGGATGATCCTCGCGGTAGTGCCCGCCCCGGCTCTCGGTACGCGCGCGGGCGCTGCCGACCAGGGCCTCGGCGCAATCGAGCAGGTAGCCGAGCTCGACGGTCTCCATCAGGTCGGTGTTGTACAACGCGCTCTTGTCGGTGATCGCGACCCGGTCGTATCGCTCGCGCAGCCCGCCGAGGATCGACTCCATCTTGCCGAGCCCTTCCTCGGACCGCACGACGAACGCCAGGTCGAACATGTTGTCCTGAAGCTCCTTGCGGATGTCCGCGGCGTTGTCGCCGCTCGTGCGTCCGAGGATCCCGTTCAGCTGCTCGAGGACGTGGGCGTCGGGCGTATCCGGCAGCGGCGCAAGCTCGGCTTCTTTCGCGTGACGCGCGGCGTCGTCGCCCGCGCGCCGGCCGAACACCACGAGGTCGAGCAGCGAGTTCGTCCCCAGGCGGTTGGCTCCGTGGACACTGACACATGCGCACTCGCCCGCCGCGTAGAGTCCCGGCACGATCGCCTCATCGGGCCCGGTGACCACACGGCCCTCGGTGTCGGTCGGGATGCCACCCATCGCGTAGTGCGCGGTCGGCTGGATCGGCACCGGCTCCTTGGTCGGCTCGACCTTCAGGTAGATCCGGGCGAACTCGGTGATGTCGGGGAGTTTCTCCTCGATGATGCGCGGGTCGAGGTGCGAGATGTCCAGGAACGCCCAGTCGCCGTTGGGACCGCCGCCGCGACCCTCCTTGATCTCCTGGTAGATCGCGCGGCTGACCATGTCGCGCGGCGCGAGGTCCTTGATCGTCGGCGCGTAGCGTTCCATGAAGCGCTCGCCGTCCTTGTTCAGGACGATCCCGCCCTCGCCGCGCGCCGCCTCCGACAACAGGACGCCGAGTCGCGCGAGACCTGTCGGATGGAACTGGAACATCTCCATGTCTTCGAGCGGGATCCCGCGGCGCCACACGACCGCCGGCCCGTCGCCGGTGAGCGCATGCGCGTTCGACGTGACACGGAACATCCGGCCGTAGCCGCCGGTGGCGAACACGATCGACTTCGCCCGGAACACGTGGAGTTCGCCGGTCGCGAGCTCGTAGGCGACGATCCCGGCCGTCGTGCCGTCCTCATCGCGGAGCAGGTCGAGGCAGTAGAACTCGTTGAAGAAGCGGACGTTCCGCTTCACGCACTGTTGGTAGAGGGTCTGCAGGATCATGTGGCCCGTGCGGTCGGCCGCGTAGCACGCACGTCGCACCGGGCGCTCACCGTGCTCGGCGGTGTGGCCGCCGAACCGCCGCTGATCGATCCGGCCGTCGGGCGTGCGGTTGAACGGCAGGCCCCAGCGCTCCAGCTGGTAGATCGCCTGGATGGCCTCCTCGGTCATCAGCATCGCGGCCGGCTGGTCGACCAGGTAGTCGCCGCCCTTGATCGTGTCGAAGGCGTGCCACTCGGGGTGGTCCTCTTCGGTGTTGCCGAGCGCCGCACACACCCCGCCCTGCGCCGCGCCGGTGTGCGACCGGGTGGGGTAGAGCTTGGAGATCACCGCGGTCTTGACCTTGTCGGAGAGCTCGATCGCCGCGCGCATCCCGGCGCCGCCGGCCCCGACCACGAGCGCGTCGTACGTGTGGGTCGTCGTCATCTAGACGGCACCCGGCCACTTCGAGGGGTCGAACGTCACCACGATGATCGTGCCCAGCACCATCAAGGTGAACCCGATCACGTACGACAGCATGTTGATCGTCAGGCGGAGACCCGGGCGCTGCACGTAGTCGAGCGTGATGTTCCGCAGGCCGTTGATGCCGTGGACAAGCGCCAGCATCAGCAGCATCCAGTCCCACGTGCGCCAGAACGGGCTCGCCCAGCGGACCGCGACGAACCCGAAGTTGATGCGCTCCGCGCCGGTGCCCATCAGGTGCATGACCACCAGGTGGCCGAGGGCGAGCACCATCAGGATCAGGCCGCTGATCCGCATGAACAGCCAGAGCCAGAGCTCGCCGCCGCCGATGGGGCGTTCGCGACCGAGCCGACGGTCGCGCGGGTCGGGGTTGTTCTGGACAGGTCGGGGCGTGGTCGTGGTCGCCATCGTCAGGCCTTCCAGAGGTCCCAGGTCTGCTTGAGCATGATCGCAGTGGTCGGGATCGCCGCCAGCGCGAACACGATCGCTGCGGCGAGCGAGATGCCCCGGATGTAGGTCACGAGCTTCGGGAAGAAGTCGATCAGCGTGATCTTGAAGCCGTTGATCGAGTGGTACAGCACGGCGATCACCAGGCCGAGTTCCAACAGATGGACCAGGGGGTTCTGGTAGGCGCGGAGAACCCGGTCGTACGCCTCAGGACCCCAGCCGATCAAGGCGGTATCGACGACGTGCATGAACAGGAACAAGATGATCGCGACGCCGGTGATGCGGTGCAGGATCCAGGAGTATTGACCCGGATGGCCCTTGTAGATGCCGCCGTAGTCGCTCTTGCTCTTCTTCCGCACCGTTGCCACGCGCGTCACTCCTCGTCGGTCGCGATCGCCCTTCCAGGCTATCGCCCGGAGGCTGGGGGAAGGTGGCCGGTACGTCCACCGAGCCGCGCGGAGTCTACTCCGGAACGTTGAGTCACCCTCCGGACCGGCGTTCGACCGCTTCTGGTGCCCGGCGTAGCATCGGCGATCATGGACGTCGCGGCGGTGTGCGGGGCGTGCGGCGCCTCCAACCCCGCTGACGCCAGGTTCTGCGGAAGCTGCGGCGCCTCGCTGGGTATCGCGTGCCCCTCGTGCGGCCGACGCAACCCGTCGGATGGGAGGTTCTGCACGGAATGTGGCTCGCCACTGTCGGGGACCGCACCGGCCCCCGCGCTGGGGTCGCGGCAGTCGTTCATGCCGGCAGAGCTCGCGAACAAGGTTCGAGCCGACTCCGCGGCTCTCGAGGGCGAACGCAAGCTGATTACCGTGCTGTTCGCCGACGTGGTCGGGTACACCGCATTGTCGGAGCGGCTCGACCCCGAGGAGATCCGCGCCCTGATGCGCCGCGCGTTCGACGTGATGCTCGACGCTGTGCATCGTTACGAGGGAACGGTCGCTCAGCTTCTCGGCGACGGTCTGCTTGCGCTCTTCGGCGCTCCGATCGCGCACGAGGATCACGCGGTGCGGGCTGCGCTCGCGGGTCTCGCGATCCAGGAGGGACTCGCGCCGCTCCAGGAGGAGCTAGCCGCCCGCGACATCGACCTCCGGGTGCGGGTCGGGCTGCACTCCGGGCTGGTGGTGTTCGGCCGGATCGGCAGCGATCTGGAGTTCACGTTCCAGGCGGTCGGGGACACGGTCAACACGGCCTCCCGGGTCCAAGGGCTCGCCGAGCCCGGCACGGTCGTGATGAGCGACGCGACCCGGCGGCTGGCAACCGGCTACGTGGTGCTCGAGGACCGCGGCGAATTCAGCGTCAAGAACAAGGCCGAGCCCGTCCACGTGTATCGAGCCATCCGCGCGACCGGACCCCGATCACGGGTCGATGTGTCGGCCGAGCGTGGGCTCGGGCCGTACGTTGGGCGCGAGCGCGAGCTCGCAGAGCTGCGCGCCCGCTTCGACGAGGCAGCTCGGGGTGCCGGACAGGTCGTCTTCATCTCCGGGGAGGCCGGTCTTGGCAAGTCGAGACTCGTGCACGAGTTTCGCGAGCGGCTCGAGGACGACCATGTATGGCTGCTCGGCCGCTGCATCTCGTACGGGGCCGATATCCCGTACGTGCCGATCGTCGATCTGGCGCGCTCAGCGTGCGGGGTCGAGGAGGCCGACGACGAGGCCGTGATCATCGACAAGCTCGCCCGTCGCGTCGACGAGCTCGGAGGCGACCCGACGAACCTGCCGTACCTCCGGTTCCTGCTGTCCGTGGATCCCGGTGACCCGTCAGTGCTCGACGAGGACCCGATGCTCCGTAAGCCGCGTGTGTTCGAGGCCTTCCGCGATGTGCTGCTCGCTGCGGTTCGCGACCGACCCGTCGTCCTCGTGATCGAGGACCTGCACTGGATCGATCCGCCATCGGCGGAGCTGTTGTCGTTCGTCATCGATGCGGTACCCGACGCGCCCATGCTCATCGTCCTCACGCACCGTCCGGAGTGGGAGTCGCCGCTCGGGGAACGTCCGTACTACCGGCGGCTCGTGCTCGAGCCGCTCACCGCCGAAGCCACCGCGATGGTCGCCGCGGCCGCGTCCGGCGCGGGATCCCTCCCGGCCGAGATCGCAGAAGAGATCTATCGCAAGGCCGAAGGCAACCCGTTCTTCATCGAGGAGGTCACGAAGTCGCTCGTGGAGTCGGGGGATCTGCTCGCCGGCGACGGAGGGTTCTCGCTCGGACGCCCCATCGATGACATCAGCGTGCCGGACACCGTGCAGGACGTGATCATGGCGCGGCTCGACCGGCTCGCCGACGAGCCGCGGCGCGCCTTGCAGACGGCCTCGGTGATCGGTCGCGAATTCACCTCGAGGCTCCTGGAGCGCACGGAGGGCCGCGCGCTCAGCCAGGGCGCCGTGCGTCAGTTGAAGGCCGTGCAGCTCATCTTCGAGCGGTCGCTCTACCCCGAGCTCGTCTTCATGTTCAAGCACGCGCTCACGCACGAGGTCGCGTACGAGAGCCTGCTGCTCGAGCGCCGTCGGACGTTGCACGGTGCCGTGGGCGACGCCATCCGTGAGCTGTACTCCGATCGGACCGGAGAAGTTGTGGAGACGATCGCGCATCACTACGAGCGCGCCGAACGGTGGCCAGATGCGGTTCGCCATCTCGCGATGTCGGCCGAGAAGGCCATGAGCGGGTTCGCGCTCGACCAGGCGATCGGATACGCGGACCGAACGTTGGCCGCGATGGATCGGGCGGGGCAGCCCGCGGACGCCTCGCTCCGCGCGCGCATGCATCAGATCGCGGGCCAATGCTTCGACCTTCACAACGAATGGGACGCCGCCGTCGACTGCTACCGGCAGATGGTTGCCGCGGCAGCCGATAGCGGCGATGAGCCCACCCGCGGGTATGGGCTCGCCCTCATGTCGCTGGCGCAGTTGTATGCGCATCGGTACGAGGACGCGATGACGACGGCCCGGGAGGCAGAACGGATCGCGGATGCGACGGCCGACCCCGACCTGGTGGCCCTCGCCCGGATGGCCGTCGTTGGGAACCAGGCCATCGTCGGCGACCTGGATCTCGCGTACGCCGGGGTCGACGGGCTTCAGGCGGCGGGTGGATCCGCGAGCGACGCGTTCACCAAGGCGTTGTCGCTAGACATGGCGGGGGAGTGTCTCCACTTCCAGTCTCGAGAGCACGAAGCGGTCGCGGTGATCCACGAGGCGCAGGTGCTGGCGGAGGAGGCGCGCCTGGGTCAGCCGCTGCAGTACGTGTACTTCGACCTCGCGTTGGCGACCCTCGCGCTCGGCCGCTACGACGAGGCGTTCGATGCCGCTCGGAAGAACGTCAACCTGTGCGAGCGGGTCGGCGATCGAGGCTTCTGGTGGTGCCGCGCCAAGAACACGCTCGGCCGGATCCACATGGAGCTGGGCGACCTGGACCTCGGGGCCCGCCACAATCAAGACGCGGTCGACCGGGCGCTCACCTTCGGGGACCTCGAGACGCTCCGCAACGCGCAGCTCAACCTCGGCGACTGCCTGCTCGATGCGGGGAACGCTGCGGCGGCGCGATCGTGGTTCACGGAACTCGAGACCACGTTCGCCGCCGATGCCGACCGGAGCGAATGGATGAAGTGGCGGTACACGATGCATCTCCTGCTCGGTCTCAGCAGATCCGCGCTCGCCGTCGGCGATCCAGGGCGAGCGGTCGTCGACGCCGATCGATGCATCGGTCACGCGGAGTCCACGAAGACCAAGCGGTACGTCGTGAAAGGACGCCGCGCGAAAGGGCTCGCTCTCAGCGCGCTCGCGCAGCATGACGAGGCGCTCGCGGAGATCGAGCGCTCTTTGCACGTGGCCCACGAGATCGGGGGACCCGAGCCTGTCTGGCAGAGCCAGTACGCGTTGGCGTCTGCCCACCGTGCGGCAGGACACCTCGATGCGGCGCGGTCGGCTGCGACAGACGGACTCTCGGTCGTGGCTGGGATCGTCGCGGAACTACGGGAACCGGGCGCGGGCGAATCGCTGCTCGCCTCGCCGGACGTGACGGCGCTCCGCGAGCTCGCTGGTTGAGCGAACGCCGTTGTGGGGTCCTGCCGACCCGGTGCGATCCGCGCTCGCGCGCTACGAGACGCGGAGCGCGACGAACACGCCGTCGCGGGTCGGCACGATGGTGCTGATGAACCGGTCGTCGTCGGCGATCAGCCGGTTGTGCTCCAGGATCGCGCTCGTGTTCCGGTCGGGGTCGGGCTCGACGACCCGGCCGGACCACAACACGTTGTCACAGATGTAGAGGCCGCCGACGCGGATCCGCTCGCGGCCGGCCCGCCAGGCGTCCGGGTAGCCGTGCTTGTCGATGTCGTCGTAGACGACGTCGAACTCCCCGTCGACGCTCGCCATCTGCTCGACCGCGTCGCCGACGTGGTACGTGACCCGGTCCCACAAGCCGGCGCGCGTCAGGTAGTCCTCGGCCTTCGCAGCGTTGGCCGGGTCGCCGTCGGTGCAATGCACCTCGCCGTCCGCACCGACCCCTCGCGCGAACCAGTACGCGCTGTATCCGAAGCCGCTGCCGAGCTCCATCACCCGACGCGCGCCGATCGAGCGGGCGAGCACCTCGAGCGTCACCCCGACGTTTCGTCCGACGATCGGGAAGTCGCGTTCGCGTCCTTCCTGCTCCATCTCCAGCAACACCGGCTCGTCGTGCTGCGCCTGGAGTGACGCCATGTACTCCTCGACCTGCGGGTTCACGATGTCCATGGGCGCACCCTACTCGGGTCGGTGCGCACGACCAACGGTAGGCTCGACCGGTGACCGACGACCGCTACGCGACCGATTCCGGGATCGAACTGCAGTCCGTCTACGACCCCGATCCGGACTTCGATCCGGGCGCGCAACTCGGGGAGCCTGGCGCGTTCCCGTTCACGCGCGGACCCTACGCGACGATGTATCGCAGCCGGTTGTGGACGATGCGCCAGTACGCCGGCATGGGAACCGCCGACGACACGAACCGCCGGTTCCGGTACTTGCTCGAGCATGGGCAAACGGGGCTTTCGACCGCGTTCGACCTGCCGACCCAGATGGGGTTCGACTCCGACCATCCGCGCGCGGAAGGGGAGGTCGGCAAGACCGGCGTCGCGATCGATTCGGTCGAGGACATGCGGCGGCTGTTCGCCGAGATCCCGCTCGACCGCGTGTCGACGTCGATGACGATCAACGCGACGGCGCCGATCCTGCTCTTGCTCTACGAGCTCGTCGCAGAGGAACAGGGCGTCGGCCCCGAGGCGCTGTCCGGCACGGTGCAGAACGACATCCTCAAGGAGTACGCGGCGCGCGGGACGTACATCTACCCGCCCGGTCCGTCGATGCGGTTGATCACCGACCTGTTCGCCTACTGCAACGAGCGGATCCCCACGTGGAACACGATCTCGATCAGCGGCTACCACATGCGCGAGGCCGGGGCGACGGCCGCGCAGGAGATCGCGTTCACGCTCGCGGACGGGATCGCGTACGTGCAGGCGGCGCTCGATGCCGGGCTCGCGGTCGACGACTTCGCGCCGCGGCTGTCGTTCTTCTTCGCGTGCCACCAGCATTTCTTCGAGGAGATCGCGAAGTTCCGGGCGGCGCGGCGCCTGTGGGCGCGGATCATGCGCGAGCGGTTCGGCGCGAAGGACGAGCGTTCGCTGATGCTGCGGTTCCACACACAGACCGGCGGGGCAACGCTCACCGCGCAGCAGCCGGAGAACAACATCGTGCGGACGACGCTCGAGGCGCTGTCGGCGGTGCTCGGCGGCACGCAGTCGCTGCATACGAACGCCTACGACGAGGCACTCGCGCTGCCGACCGAGGCGTCGGCCAAGATCGCGCTGCGGACCCAGCAGGTGATCGGGTTCGAGAGCGGTGTCGGCGAGGTGGTCGATCCGGTCGGCGGCTCCTACTACGTCGAGTCCCTGACCGACGAGCTCGAGCGGCTCGCCGCCGCCTCCATCGAGAAGGTGGACGGCCTCGGTGGCGCGGTGGCCGCGATCGAGCAGGGCTTCTATCAGGACGAGATCCACGAGTCGGCGTTCCGGATCCAGCAGGCGATCGAACGAGGCGATCGAGTCGTTGTCGGCGTGAACCGCTTCGAGGCCGAAGAAGACCGCCAGCCGGAGCTCCAGCGGATCGGCGAGGACGAGGTGGCGGCCCAGGTGGCGCGGGTGCGCGAGCTGCGGGCTTCTCGCGAACAAGCCGTCGTCGATCGTGCGCTCGGAGCGGTGCGGGCGACCGCCGATGGCACCGGCAACCTGTTGCTCCCGATGCGGGAAGCGCTCAAGGCCCGCGCGACCCTCGGCGAGGTCTCCGACGTGCTCCGCGACGCGTTCGGCGAGTACCGCCCGTCGTACTGAGCCTCAGCGAACCAACGTCACCAGCGAGTTGACCACCGCGGTGACGCCGGCGACGGCCAGCACGGCGCCCATCACGCGGAACACCGTGGATCCTCGGCGCCAGCACGGCAGCGCGATCGCGATGCACGCCGCGCCGACCAGCAGCTCGATCACCGCCGTCGCCGAGGTCACGATGCCGGAGGCTACCGGCTAGGCTCGCCCGCATGGACGTCGCGATCATCGGCGGAACCGGCGCGGAGGGCTTCGGCCTGACGCTCCGCCTGGCCAAGGCGGGGCACCACATCACGATCGGCTCCCGCGATGCCGGGCGCGCCGCCGCGAAGGCCGAGGAAGCGAGGGGCATCCTCGGTGCTGACGCCCAGGTCTCAGGGGCGGAGAACCCGGCGGCGGCCGCGGCCGCGCCCGTCGTGATCGTGACCGTGCCCTTCGAGGGCGCGGCCGCGATCTACGAGTCGATCGCCGGGTCGGTCACGCCCGAGACGGTGGTGTGCGATTGCACCAGTCCGCTCATGGCATCGGTCGGTGGCCGAGCCTCGCACGCGCTCCATCCGTGGCACGGCTCGGCCGCGGAGTTCGTCCGCACTCTCTTACCCCACGGCACCCGGCTCGTTGCCGGCTTCCACACAGTGAGCGCAGGTGTGCTGCGTGCGCTCGACAGGTCCGTCGACTCGGACACGTTCGTGATGGGAGAGGACGCCGAGGCGAAGGCGGTGATCGGCTCGCTCGCCGACGACATCGACGGCATGCGATGGGTCGACCTCGGCGGGTTGCAGATGGCGCGGATCGCCGAACAGATGACCCCGCTGCTGATCTCGGTCAACATCCGCTACAAGCTCCACGACGCGGGGTTCCGGATGACCGGCCGCGACCCGTGGGGCTCGCCGGCTCAGGGTTGAGGCACCCCCTCGGCCCCTCGCCAATGCTCCTCGAGCACGTGCGCGTACCGCTCCGGCTCGGCGCGATGCGGCGGATCGAAGTGATGCCGTTCAGGGAACGGCGCGAGCGAGAAGTCTGGGAACAACGATCCGAGCCGCTCGGCCATCAACCCGTAGTACGCGTGCCGGCTCCTCCCGCCAAGCACGAACAACACCGGCGGGAGGAAGGTGCGCATCGCCTCGGACGGGTACGGGTGAGCCTGGAACGCCGCGGCGATCGCGGCGGTGCCGGGCGGCCGCGAGCGCATCCAGGCGGGCTGCGGCTCAGTGGGCGTCGGCGGCAGCTCCACGCCGTCTTCGAGCTGGGCGCGCATGAACGCCGGAA
>Ga0207693_10000365_pt1 | contig 41403 bp, 35 predicted proteins | sample LARL81metaG_FD_184347 | JGI IMG/M metagenome (GOLD analysis project Ga0207693, IMG submission 184347) | Corn, switchgrass and miscanthus rhizosphere microbial communities from Kellogg Biological Station, Michigan, USA - LAR L8-1 metaG... | ecosystem: Host-associated > Plants > Roots >... | reverse complement strand
TGAAGCCGAACTCCGGGAACTGGAAAGCGAAATTAGCAGTCATCGTGAATACCCGCAGTCGGTGCTACTCAAAAATGTAATTGAACGGCTGAGCGCGATTACGCTCGCGGATGGCGCTGCCATCGCAGTTTGTGATCAGTGGGGCGTCGTTTGTCGGGCCAGTGTTGGAGAGGCTCCCGAGGTTGGGTCACGGCTGCGGCCCGATTCGGCATTGACCAGGGAGGCCTTCGAGACCGCACAAGTTGTAGTATGCGAAGATACTGAGACTGATTACCGGGTACGCCGTTCGACCGCCAAGAGTTTGCGCCTCCGCTCCGCGGTAGTTGTCCCTATCACGGCGGAGAAAAATGTTTTAGGCGTGATCGAGGTCCTTTCTGCGAGGCCCCGCGCTTTCAACGCCGCCCATGTGGCTGGATTACTTCGCATCGGCGAGTTGCTCGCTGAAACCTTAGTTCCAGCTCCACCGCCCTTGCCACATGCCCCGCCGCCCGGACCAACCGTCGTTGACTACGCACCTTCGCAGATTTTCGCCTCAGCGGAGAACGTTGTTGCTCCGGTTCCTATCGTCGTCCCAGCCCAAGAACCAAAGCCAAAATCGAACGCGGGGTTGCTAATCGCATGCGCTATCGTCCTGCTGCTTCTTCTCTACTTTGCCGTGATTCGGAGCCGGCATGGCACGATCTCTAATCCAACCGTTGCGCCCAGGTCAGTTCCTGGCGCCTCCACGGCACCCACACCGCAACCGCTAAGCGTGCCTGAGACCTCGCCCCCCGCATCTACTCCACGATCCGAGCCTGGACCGTCGCCTCAGTCTCCTACCCTGGCACCGTCAGTGCTGTCACCTTCCGGAACACCTTCGCCCAAGGCTTCAGGGGTAGCGTCGGCCAATAGCTCATCCACACGAAATTCTGTCGTGCCGAAAAACTTGGCAGCTGAAAAAACGGTTGCACTGCCAACTCGTCCGGCAAGCCCTGCGTTGGTGGTCCGAGGAGTTCCTCCGCGAACCAAAATTTTCATAGACGACCAGGTGGTGGCTTGGTCGGATGCATCTGGCGAGGCCACCATTCCCACGATGGCACAGGGCGCGCACCATCTGCGGCTTTCAGCAGATGGCTATCGTGACTTTGATCAAACCGTAGAGGTTCCGCCCGGGAAGACGGCTGCAATCACCGCGAGGCTTGAACCCCAGCCGCCAATCTTGACCCCACGCCCAAATTTGCCGCCGCCGGTAGCGGCCGCCCCCGTGATTCCGCCACCGGTCACTGCCACCCCGCCTACACCGCCCGCGTTCGCGCTGGATCGCAGTGTGAGGGCTCATTCCGGATGGGTAACATCCGTGGCGTTCAGTCCTGACGGCCGGCGCCTCGTTTCCGGAAGCTGGGACCGAACCGTAAAATCTTGGGACATCTCAACCGGGGAACAACTGACGCTCGGCAGCAAAAAGAAAGAAATCCAAGCCTTGGCCTTCAGCCGCGACGGACGATTTTTAGCGGCAGAGAACTCATCCGACAACACCGCGCTGCTCGACTCCACTACCGGCCAGGAGATCCGCGCACTCGCCACGGACAAACCATTGGGCACGCTAGGCAGTGACTGGGTTTACTCGATCGCGTTCAGCCCCGATGACCGCTGGCTGGCTTCCGGAATCGACGACAAGACCGTGCGTATCTGGGATGTGAAGACGGGCCAGAAAGTTCGTGACCTGATCGGACTTCACCGTCCGGTAATCTACATCGCGTTCAGCCCCGACGGGCGGCTCCTTGCGACCGGCGATGACGAGAAGTCCATCAGAATCTGGGACCCATCGAACGGCGAACAGATTTACAAACTGAGTGGGCATAAGAGAGTGATTTACGCTGTCGCTTTCAGTTCGAATAATCGCTGGCTCGCTTCGGCGAGTGCCGATAAAACAGTAAAGCTGTGGGATCTCAAATCCGGCCGCGAGGCTCACACGTTGGCCGGCCACGGTAATGTAGTTACCAGCCTCGCCTTCAGTTCTGACGGTCGCTGGCTGGTTTCTGGCAGTTGGGACAAGACCATCAAAATCTGGGATGTCGAAACGGGCAAGGAAATACAAACTCTCGCCGGGCATGACCATCCTATCTACTCCGTCGCATTCGATTCTCGAGGCCGCTGGTTGGCTTCGGGAAGCGAGGACGGCACCATCAAACTTTGGCGGTTGTCAGATTCACCCAAGCAAAGCGAATGGCAGCGGCGGTAAATCTCTAGCTCGATAACCAGTCTGCATGCGGGCCGCGATTTCGAAAATTCTCTTGGAGTAGAAAGTCATGTGTAATCCAACCGTTCAAGCTCCAGTATCTTTTGGCGGAAGAAAATACAGAAGCGTCGTGGCTGTCGTGTTTGCCGTGGTTATCGTCAGCTTCGCCGGCAGTCACACTTTCGCTCAAAGCCTCAACTGGGAAGGCCAGACCGGCGTCTTTGTGACGCCGCTGGCATATTCAGTATCAAGCGGCAACGCGACTTTCAGCATCCCCGTAGTCTCCTATCACTATCTGAATGCTGGACCCGTGTTGGGCGGATTCCATCAGATATCCGTCAGCATGGGGGCATTCAATCGGGTGGAGTTCGGATATACCGGCAGTCTTCACCAGGACGGCGTGACCGCGGGCTTGAGTCCATTGTGGAGCCGCGGTTTCAACACCTTTCATGCCAAGGCCAATTTGCTACGCGAGCGCCGGGGCGGGTTGCCCGCTTTGTCCGTGGGCTTCGTCGCGCGCACCCAAGTCCGGAACGTTGGTGGCGTCATTCTGGGGCATGACACGAACAATCAGGATTTCTACGCTGTTGCCACCAAAACCATAACCCATTTTCGAAAGCTGCCGTTGGTATTCAATGCCGGCTTCAAAGCGACCAACGCGTCTTTACTTGGGTTGGCGGGAAATGCTCCCGGCTATTATGGCCGCGGCTTCGGCGCCGCCGGGTTCGCTTTCAACGGACCGGGACGAAGCACCATCCTGTTAGGTTCTGAAGTAATGCAGGAACCGCGCAGCATTGAAGGTCTGCCGGGAGCGGTAATGCCCACGACGATCACCTACGCGGTTCGCATCGTGCCATCAGGCGCGTTGCCGATTCACGGATGGGGAGTAGAGACACCCAAGCTGACTTTAGACTTCGGCGTGGCCCAAGCAGCCGGGAATATTGCACCCGGCGTGGATTTGCAGGCCAGGCATCAATTCGCTTTCGGCATCTCATACGGCTTCTAGCCATGGGCGTTTCCAAAATGGCGACACGGCATTCATGCGCGCCCCCAGAATTACAAGTTCTACGCCGGCACTTTCGTCCGCTTGCTGGTCTGTTTGATGGTTACCGGATCGAGGAAGGTCATCATGGCTCGAAGTTCTTCCCCCACTTTTTCGATCTGCTGTTTCTGTTCTTTTTCGCGGGTAGCCTCGAACCATTCTCGGCCGGTCTCGTTTTCCTTAATCCACTGCTTCGCGAAGGTGCCATCTTTGACTTCGCGCAGTAATTGCCGCATCGTCTCCCGGGTTTGCTCGGTCACAATTCTCGGCCCGGCGGTGTAATCACCATACTCGGCGGTATCGCTCACTGAGTAGCGCATGTAGTTAAGGCCACCGCGATAGATCAAGTCCACAATGAGCTTCAGTTCGTGCAGGCATTCAAAGTAGGCAATCTCGGGCTGGTAGCCGGCCTCCACTAGGGTCTCGAATCCTGCTTTGAGCAGAGCGCTCACTCCGCCGCACAGCACGGTCTGTTCACCAAAGAGATCGGTCTCGGTTTCCTCGGCAAATGTGGTTTCGATAACGCCCGCCCGAGTCGCGCCAATGGCCTTGCCGTACGAAAGGGCGAGCTGCTTGGCTTTTCCGGTGGCGTCCTGGTGGATGGCCAGTAGCGCAGGTGTGCCGCCACCCTCCACAAACACTTCCCGGACGCGATGACCGGGAGCTTTCGGGGCGATCATCGAAACATCCACGTTGGCTGGCGGGGTGATGGTGCCGAAGCGGATATTAAAGCCGTGGGCAAACATCAGGGTCTTGCCGGCGGTCAGATGGGGTGCGATTTCCTTTTTGTAGACTTCACTGGCGACCGTGTCCGGCACCAGCACCATGATTACATCGGCCCAGGCCGATACTTCGGCTGGAGTACCTACGGAGAGACCACTGGCTTTGGCCTTGGCGCGCGATTCGCTGCCGGCCGGCAATCCAACTCGAACGTCGACTCCGCTGTCCTTCAAGCTGAGAGCGTGGGCGTGTCCCTGGGATCCGTAGCCGATGATGGCGACTTTCTTCGCCCGGATCAACGCTACATCGGCATCTTTCTCGTGATACATCTTAGCCATAAGTGTTCCTTTCGATCGCTAGCAGAGCAGGTTTGATTTGTACGGAACTTATACGAAGTGAACTTGGTTAGACAGAACTTGGCTAGACCGAATATGACACGCCTTCATCGGCGGCAATCTCGGGTGCCTTGGTCTGAGCCGGGTTGACGGTGGCAGACGTCGTGCCGCGTCGCATGGCGACGATGCCGGTACGAACCATCTCCACGACGCCGTAAGGGCGAAGAACTTCCAGCAGGCCATCGATTTTATCCTCGCCACCGGTGATTTCAATGGTGAGTGATTCGGGCGCCACATCCACGACGCGGGCGCGGAAGACGCTAGCCAATTCCAGCACGTGCGAGCGTGCCTCATGCGTCGCAGCCACCTTGATCATCGCCAGGTCGCGGGCGATGGCCGGTTCGTGGGTGATGTTTTCGACCAGTAACACATTCACCAGGTTGTAAAGATTGGCTTCAATGCGCTTGGCCTGGTCAGGATTCGTGTCGACCGTAATGGTCATGCGCGAGACTTCGGGCTTTTCTGTACGCCCGACTGTCAGGGAGTCGATGTTGAAGGCGCGGCGGCGGAACAACGACGCCACGCGGGTCAGTACGCCCGGCTTATTTTCGACGTAAACCACAAATATATTCAGCATTTTGCCTTTATTCGTCGGCCGCGGTCTCGACGATCGGACTGGGCCGCCGGATCATATCGTTCAAAGACGCGCCGGCTGCGACCATGGGGTAGACGGTGTCTTCCTGCTCAACCTTGAAGTCGATAAGCACTGGGCCGACATGTTCCCGAGCCGCCCGCACTGTCGGAAGCACTTGCGAGCGCTCGGTCACAGCCATGCTGCGGATACCGTAGGCCTCCGCCAGCTTCACGAAATTGGGATTCAGCAGCGGCGTTGCTTCGTAGTTGCGCTCGTAGAAAAACTCCTGCCACTGGCGCACCATACCCAGGAATCCGTTGTTGATGATGGCGATGTTGATCTTCAGCTTCTCTTGCTGAATGGTTGCAAGTTCCGACATAGTCATCTGGAAGCCACCGTCGCCGACGATGACCCAGACTTCAGAATCCGGCCGCGCTACCTTGGCTCCGATTGCGGCAGGCAAGGCGAAACCCATCGTTCCAAGACCGCCGGAGGTGATCAGTGACCGCGGCTTTTCGTGCTTAAAGTATTGTGCTTCCCACATCTGATGCTGGCCGACGTCGGTTACGACTACGGTGTCGCTATTGCGAGTCTCGCGCCACAGATCATTGATGACGTGCGCGGCATAGAGATGCCCGTTGTCCGGGAGCTTTTGAACGTCCCGTACCGCCGAGTCGCCCTTCAGTTTGTCGATAGAATCCAGCCAATCGGTGTGATCGACTGACTGCACGCGGGGCAGTAATTCCTTCAGTACTTCGCGTAAATCTCCAACCAGCGCGACATCTACTTTCACGTTCTTGTTGATCTCGGCGGGGTCGATTTCAATGTGAATCTTTTTAGCGTCCTGCGCATAGGTTTTCAGGTTGCCCGTGACACGATCGTCGAAGCGCATTCCCAGCGCCAGCAGAAGATCTGCTTCCTGAATGGCGTGATTAACCCAAGCTTCGCCATGCATTCCCATCATGCCAAGATTCAGCGGGTGAGACGCAGGGATTGCTCCCAAGCCGAGCAGAGTGAGCGCGACCGGAATGCCGGCTTTCTCCGCCAATGTCAGCACTTCTGCCATGGCACCGGAGACGATAATACCGTGTCCCGCGAGGATCAGCGGCCGCTTGGCCTGGTGAATCAATTTCAGAGCTTGCGCGTATTCCGATTCTTCAGGAGACAGGTCGGGACGGTACCCCGGCAGTTGTGGCCGGGCGGCGTCCCAATCGAACTCGCAGGAAGACTGTTGCGCATCTTTGGTGATGTCGACCAGCACCGGGCCGGGACGGCCGGAGCGAGCCACATAAAAAGCTTCACGCAAGACGCGGGCCAATTCGCTGGCGTGTGTGACCAGGTAATTGTGCTTGGTGATAGGAAGCGTGATGCCGGTGATATCGGTCTCCTGGAAAGCGTCGGAGCCGATCAACTTGCTGCCCACTTGTCCGGTGATGCAAACGATGGGAGACGAATCGAGCATGGCTGTGGCGATGCCAGTCACCATATTGGTCGCGCCGGGCCCCGAAGTGGCCACCGCCACGCCAACCTCTCCACCGGCGCGCGCATAACCATCTGCCATATGTGTAGCCCCTTGCTCGTGGCGCACCAGAATGTGGTGAATATCGCTGTGTTTCAGCGCATCGTACGCCGGCAGTATTGCCCCTCCCGGATAGCCGAAGACGTGCTTTACGCCTTCCCGCTCCAGGCATTCCCAAAGAATTTGCGCTCCGGTTTTTGTCATGCACCCAGTCCTCTATCGTGAATCACTACTCTTCAATCTTCTACAAAATGCTACCAGTTTCGCGCTGCCATCATACTCCCCACAAATAGTCTTCTTGCTCGCCTTCCCGCTCGTGGGCATGGGCAGGGTGCGCTTTCTCCTTGGTCGCGCCGCGATCGGTTCCAGGCTGGATGTCGCTGCGACTTATCGGAGCCATCCAGGTTGTGCCCGTTTTAGCGGCGGTGTCAGGGATGGTCGAAGTCCGGCTGGGCACCTCGCGAACCAGTTCCAGCAGGTTTCCATCTTCAACCGTCTTGATCTTGTCCGCCAGCGCCACAAACCGGCGATAGATGTCATCCAGCTGCGCCCGGTCGAAAGTGAATCCCAGTTTCTCGTACCGGACTCGCAAGGCATTCCGGCCGGAATGCTTGCCGAGTACCAGTTCGTTACGGGGAGCGCCAACCGACTGAGGCGCTATGATCTCATACGTCGACGGGTCTTTGATCATTCCATCCTGGTGAATGCCCGCTTCGTGGGCGAATGCGTTTCTTCCGACGATTGCTTTATGGGGCTGCACATAAACGCCGGTGATGTCGGACAAGAGCTGGCTGGACGGAAATAGTTGGTCCGCAACTACCGCCGTTTCATAAGGATAGTGTTCTGCTCGCACTCGCATGACCATGACCAGTTCTTCCAGTGATGTGTTGCCGGCCCTCTCACCGATTCCATTGACGGTGCATTCCACCTGACGCGCCCCGGCACCGATCGCCGCCAGCGAATTCGCCACGGACAACCCCAGATCATCGTGGCAATGAACAGAAACGGTAACGCCGGTGATGCCCCGCACTCGTCGCTTCAAGGTTTGAATAAGATCCGCAAATTCGTGGGGAACACTGAATCCGACGGTGTCCGGTATATTGAGTGTAGTCGCACCTGCTTCAATCACTGCTTCCAGCACTTCACAAAGAAAGTTAATGTCGGTCCGGCTGGCATCTTCGGCCGAAAACTGCACGTCTTTACAATAGGTTCGGGCAAGCTTTACCCCATCGCGTGCCTGTTCCAGGCATTGCCGACGTGAGATCTTCAGTTTGTGTTGCAAGTGGATGTCGGAAGTGGCGAGAAAAGTATGAATTCTGGATCGCGCAGCCCCCTCGAGCGCACAACCTGCTCGTTCTATATCGCCCGGACAACTACGGGCCAAGGCGGCAATGATGGGACGCCGAATCTCTTTCCCTAGGGCCCTTACGGCGTCAAAGTCGCCTTCGGAGGCAATGGGAAATCCGGCCTCGATGATATCTACTCCCAAACGGTCCAGTTGGTACGCCATGCGCACCTTCTCATTACCGTTCATGCTGCAACCTGGTGACTGTTCTCCGTCCCGCAGGGTGGTGTCGAAAATGGTAACGCGCTCGGGTTGAGGCAAATTGTCCTCCCGGCCTGGCGTGCAGGCCCGTTCCAGAAATTATGTCGAAACTAAAAAGGCCATCATCCGATGCGGTGGATGATGGCCCTTGGCTCAAATCTTGCTGATCCCTAATTCATCCCCCGCTGTCTTGTGGTGCAAGCACCAGGCCAGGAATGGCCACGCTAAGGGCGAGAAGACGCACTCGCACCTCGCTAGGAACTCGGCTCACGATAATTGCAGTATTAGTCATTTTCAGCGAAATCTGCCCCTAAAACGTATGCAAAGAGAGTATCGACTCTGGTACGAGGCTGTCAATCCAAAGTACATGTTTGGAGCATCGATTTTTTCGATTGAAACCCAACTTTCTACCTGGTCGGTGTGCTCGCAGCCGACTGCCAACTCTCTACCGTGACCGACACCCGGATTATTCGGATCTATTCGGAATCCAACGATTTCCGCTCACCGAGCGGAAGGTAACCTGACCCCTCTAGGTCCTTCCGTAATCTCCTACTCTGTGTGGCTCAGTAGCATACTCAAGTCCGTGAATGCCCTCCCCCATCTGTACCCTGATGCCCGTGCTCAACGGCTTAATTTGGCCAGCCTCACTCCGGCCGTGCTCCGATTTGACGATGGCCACCGAGCGCAAGCCCAGTTAGAAACCATCTCGCTGACCGGTGGATTGTTGTGCTTCCCCAGCACCGTGCAGCCGGATTCCCAAGTAAAGTTGATGTTCGTGACCCCGACCGGGCCGGTGCTAGGCACCGCGAAAATGCTTAAGCCGATTTCTCTCAGTCAACAGCCTTTTCGGTTCGTTGCTCTTGAACACGACGACCGCCGCCGTCTGCAGGTCTCGATTCAATCAGCGTTTGGGAAGGTCATAGACGATCAGGCGTGGATAGAAAAATACCGGGCTGCTCTGGATCAACAGGAACCAGAGAAAGCACGCTTCTTCAGCACACCCCTCGCTCTGTTTACGGTGGGCCTGCTCTCTTTAGGCAGTGCCATCTACCTCTCCGGGATATTCAATCTTAACCTTCACCTGAAATAGGGCGGTGGCGGGTTAGTTCAGGCTTATTGAGGGAATGATTGAACCGCGGTGTTCTCGTCCTGAAACACTTCAAACAGGTTGAGCACGCCGATCAGCTTCAAAGTCTGCACGACGAACTTCGACGGATTGACCAGTTTCACTCCGCCTCCGCGCTGCTTCGCCGAAGCCATCGCCTTGACTAAAATGCCGATTCCGCTGGAATCGATCATGGGCACTTCCGCAAAGTTGACCACCATTCGCGTATCGCCGGCGGCAAGGGCGTCTTCCATCGCCTGGCGAAAATTGTCGACACCCACGCCCAGCCGCACCGCTCCGCGAAGCTGAATGATTTGAACTTCCGAAAGCCGCCGGACACTGATTTCCATTACGACGCTCCCCTGAGTCTGGCTGAATGGTCGTTCCAAAGTTCGGGCATTATCGCACGAGGAATCTACTGTTGTCGCAGCCCGCCCCGATTCCTCGCCGATAACCGGGCGCCGCATGGCATCTACCGCCTCCCCGGGAAACATTGACAGTAGGAAGGCGATTTGTTAGATTGCCCGCTCAAGTTACGGGAGCCGCCGCAAATTTGCAAGTGCGCGGTGCCCGTCAGCTTCCCCCGCATACCCAGGTCGCTTCCGATCGGCAAGAGGGCGACCTGAAACACAGTACATGTCGAAATCGACATCCGTCGAGTTCCAGGCCCGATTCCTGAGCTCCCTGCTTCAGGAACTCGAGGTTCAGCCGCGAGCATTTCTGCTTGCCCGGCAAATTGTCGAGATCCTTCCAGGGGCAGCGGCGGTGGTTTATCTGCTCAAGGAAGATGGTGATGGCATGACTCATTGGTCTCCCAAGGCCATAGACGGAGACATCCATCTTGACGCCGGGCTCATTCCCAGCGATTCAGGCACGTTAGGTCAACTTGCTGTCCACAGCCAGCCATTACTTATGTCCGGGACGACACTCGTCCGCGAAGACTACGCACATTTGCATGCGCGCAGAACCATCCTGTCGCTGGCCTATGTTCCCATCATGGTCAATCGGATTCTGATCGGAGCTCTTGAAATCGCAACCTTCGATGAAACGCTCAACGCAGCAGAACTGACGGAACTGGCCGAATTAGTCGATTACGCGGCTCCTGCACTCTCAAGCGCTACCCAGTACGAAACCGAACGTAATTCTCATCTGGAGTCCATATCCCGCCTGACCCAGCTTTATGACGTTGAGAAAGTCTTCAACTCCACGCTGGAGATGGATGATCTCAATCCTCTCATCACCGCCAAAGTGCGAGAGCTTCTGGAGGCGCAGGCGGTAAATCTCTGGCTGGTGAAGGACGAGCACGAGCTTCTGTTGATGAACCGAAGTGGCGAGGACCGAACCAAAGAAGTTGGGATGACAGAGAAAAGTGGAGAAGGTTATATCGCTGCTACTTCTGACTCCGGCGAACCTCTGCTGATCGATGACCCGAACGACGAACGCCTGCAACGCCGGAACGCCGGCCACGATGGTGGGGTGTTCTCCGTAATCGTCGCCCCCGTCGTCGCCAAGGAATTCCAGGTAGCCTTGATTGAGGTTATTAACAAACTGGACGGAACTCGGTTCTCCGACGATGACCTTTTCCTGCTGAACGCCATCGCTGAGACTGCGGCCTCAGCACTGAACAATGCAGGCATGCTTCAAGCCGAACGTAAGGTTGAGATTCTGGAAACACTGGTCAAGGTAAGCGCGGAAATCACGTCAACCCTTGATCTTGATCGCGTACTGGATGCGATCGTCACCGGGCCCGGCGCAGTGATTCCCTATGAGAGAGCTGCGATCGCGCTGGAAGAACGCGGCCGGTTAAAGCTACGTGCCATCACGGGAATGCCACGGATCAATCCCGAAGATCCCAATGTTGTACGCCTGCAAGACATTCTGGAATGGGCCTCTCTGTCGAATGATGCCGTATCTTTCTCGCAGCATGGCGAAGAGTTTGAAGATCCGCGGCAGGAAACCCAAGCCAAGTTTGGCCGATATTTCGCCGAATCGGGGATGCGAGGGTTTTACGCGGTACCGCTAGCGGACGATGATGGCCGGGTGGGGACGTTATCGTTCGAGAGCAGTGACCCTGATTTTATTGGCCCAGCGCACTTGGAAATGATCAAGATCCTCTCGGCTCAAGCAACCGTGGCCTTGCGCAACGCTTCGCTTTACCGGGAAGTTCCTTTCATCGATTTATTGAAACCGGTATTGGACAGGAAACGGAAATTCCTGGCGCTCGAAAAACGGCGCCGAGCGTTGTTGGTGGCAGCCGCAGTCGCGATCGTGCTGTTCCTGTTGATCTTCCCGCTACCGCTTCGGGTGATTGGCGACGCCACCGTAAGTCCAGCGCAAAGCGTTTTGATTCAACCTGAAGTCGAAGGCACGGTGCAGCGTGTCCAGGTGCGCGAAGGTGATGCCGTCACTGCCGGCGCTACTTTAGCGACATTGTCGGATTGGCAATATCGCGCGCAACTTGCGGCAGCGCAGGCCAAATACGAAACCGCCGTGTCGCTCATGAATCGGGCACTCAACAGTAACGACGGGGGCGAGGCAGGCGTTCAGCGCAACCAGGTGGACTTCTGGGCGTCCGAGTTGGCGCGTGCCCGGGAGCGACTCGATCACATCCAATTGCGCTCGCCCATTCAAGGCGTAGTCGCGACCCCCCACGTAGAAGATCTGGTGGGACGGAAACTCCAGCCGGGCGACACTTTTGCCGAGGTGGTCGACACTTCACGCGCCATCGTGGATGTCGCGATTGATGCGGATGATGTTCTGCTGCTACGTCCCGGCGAAAAGGCCGCGATAAAACTGGAAGGTTTTCCTACGCGCACCTTTCATGGTGTGGTGACGGTTGTAAGCCCGCGAAGCCAGGTGCAGGGCTCTGATCGCGTCTTCTTTGCCCGCGTGCTCGTGGCGAATCAGGATGGCGCGATTCGTGACGGCATGCAGGGACGCGGAAAAGTTCTGACCGGATGGAGTCCAGCGGGCAGAGTCATCTTCCGCCGCCCCGCAGTCTGGATCTGGTCAAAACTGTGGTCGTGGATCGGATGGTAATAGCGGGCCTGCGTCCAGCCCACTCTCCGAACGGTGTTCGGAGACCGGAGGTTCAATGAAACGGGTTCTAGCACTCGCCCTTCTGATACTTCTTGCACTCGCCATGACCGCTTGTAGCGACTCCGGCGTTACCTCCAATGTGGCCGCAGGTCCTCCCGTAGCGCGCACTCTTGAACAAGTTCGTACAGCTCCGGATGACGGCGACTTTGCAACCTCGGGTCCCGTGGTGGTTGAAAATCAGGTCGACGTGGCCGCGCTGCGCGAAGGCGTTATCGTGGATGTTCTCGCTGAGCCCAACACCCACGTGCACAAGGGTCAGCTGCTCGCCCGGCTTGATGATCGCCAGATTTCCGCTGACCTCGATGCCGCCTCCGCCAAAACCCGTTCAATCCAGGCCAACCTTAAGAACTGGCAAGCCGAGACCAAAGTGCTCGAGTCTGATCTTGCACGCGCGCAAAAGCTCTGGGAAGCCGGGGTATTCACCAAGGAGACGCTCGAGCACGCGCGATACAAAGTTGAGGCGGACAAGTTCGAGATCGACCGCGAAAGCGAAATGCTGACCAATGCCCAGGCCACCGAGCGATCGCTGGCACTCGAAAAGGAAAAGACTCGCATCGCGGCCCCTTTTGACGGCATTGTCGCCCGGCGCTATGTGCGCGTGGGTCAAAAGGTTGGTATCAGCGACCGCTTATTCTGGGTCACGGCGGTCGCCCCGTTGGAAGTCAAATTCACCTTGCCCGAACGATTTGTCGGCAAGCTCAAAAATGGCCAGATCGTCGCTGTCGAGTTGGCGGACGATCCTTCTGCCGTGCACCACACAGCAGTGGTCACCCAAATCAGTCCAGTGGTCGATCCGTCAAGTGGGACGATCGAAGTCGTGGCCAAGCTCCAAGGTCAGGTCCTGGATCTGCGGCCGGGAATGCTCGCGAACATTCGCCTGACCAATCTGAAATGAACATCCTCGAAGCCCTTGAGGTAGCGCTACCCGATCTTCCGACCACAACCGCGCTTCGTCGCTATCCTAAGTTAGATCCACGCGTTATTTCCAAAGAGCATGTGGAGCAAGGGGTCCGCGTCGTGCTGGCGAAGATGCCGGGAAGCGACGTTTATCTCCGCTTCACGCCTGAACATTGGAGACTTCTGCAGCTATTCGATGGGGAGCGATCCTACAAACAGATTGCTGACCTGATCCTCCGTGAAACCAACATCGCATTCAGCGAAGGCGATGTGAGGGAGTTCGCGGCCGGTCTTGAAGGTCAAGGCGATCTCTTCTTCAAGACCCCGCTCGAGAGGAACGTCACACTCGCGCAAAAAACGAGCGCTGAGCGCAAGAAACACGGCCGATTTTACGTCGCGGACATTACTGATTTCGCACTTTACGTCTGGCCTAACGCCGACGACTACCTGACCACGATCAAGCCTTACCTCGAATTTGTTTATACCACTTGGTTCACCCTGCTGACTCTGTTCATGTTCGGAGTCATGGCCTGGATGTGGACCGACAAATTCGGTGAGATCTGGAGCGACAGTTTCGCCTTCTACAACTTCACCGCGAAGAGCAGTTGGGACCTAGTGGAGTTTTGGTTCCTGTTTGGGGCCATGGCGTTTTTTCACGAGACCGCGCATGGCCTGACCTGTAAGCATTTCGGCGCCAAGGTCGAAAGCATACAGTTCATGCTGATGTTTTTTGCGCCTACTTTCATGTGCGATTGCACCCAGATCTGGATCGTAGGCGACAAGAAGTCTCGCATTTGCACCACTATTGCCGGAATCTGGGTGGATCTCATGATCTGCGTGGTCGCGACCATCGTTTGGTGGGGCACGGCGACCGGCATGTTCATCCACGACTTTGCCTACAAAGTGATTATGGTGACCGGCATCGGCGTCACCATCCTCAATCTCAACCCCTTGATTAAGTTGGATGGCTACTACCTGCTGGCCGAATTGATCGACGAGACGGATCTAAAGGAGAAATCCACTGCCTTCGTATCCAGCTGGATCCGCAAGAACATTTTCCGCTTGCCGGTCGAAGTCGAGTATGTGCCCAAGCGACGGCGCCCGATGTACGTTGTTTATTGTGTGCTTTCGGGAGCCTATAGCTACCTGCTGATCGCGGTCGTGGTGGTCTTTGCGTATCACATCCTGAGGGCGTACACGCCGGAGTGGGCCTGGCTGCCGTCTCTTTGGCTGGGATTACGGATTTTCAAGTCGCGCATCGTCATGTTGGAGCGATTTATGAAAACTGTCTACTTGGATAAAAAAGAGCGAATACTCGCGTGGTTCACCCCAGCTGGTGTGGTTTTGGGCAGCGTCGTAATTCTGGTCTTGTTGTTCACTCCGGTGTGGCCGGATTTCGTGGAGGGTCGGTTCGCCTTAGAACCAGTGCGCAGGACCTTGATCCATACAGAAATTCCGGGAACGGTCGCAGAAGTATTCGCCGATGAAGGCCAGTCGGTTCCGGCTGGAGCGCCCCTGCTCCGGCTTCGTAATCTGGAACTCGAGTCTGCAGCTGCACAGGCCGGTGCGGATATGCAAAGTGCATCTGCCCGGGCCACCCAGGCCAGAATGAGTTACACAAATTTCGGAACCGCGGAACACGACCGCCAACAATCTGCTGAACGTCACCATAGCTTTACCGAAGAGATGAAGCATCTCCAGGTAATCAGCCCGATAACCGGAACTGTGACTACCCCGCGCTTGCACAACCTGTTGGGCTCATACCTGAAACCCGGGACCAACGTCGCCGAGGTCGCAGACTTATCCACCATGACCGCGCGAATTTACGTTCCGGAGTTTAGAATGCGCGACGTTCAGGTGGGAACGCCGGTTCGACTTCATGGCGCCACCCAGTTTACCGGGTGGTCAGGGACGCTAGTCTCATTGGCACCGGCCTCGTCTTCGATTGAAGACGGTCTGGTGGAGAAGGCTCAACTGGAGGGAATCAAAATACCGAAATTCTATGTCGGAAATGTGGAACTGCAGAATCGGGGCGATCTGCGGGAAGGCATGAGCGGCGACGCCAAAATTCTGGTTGGGCGTCGCAGTGTGGCTGAATTTACCTGGCGCTTTGTTCGTGACCTGGTTGGTCGGCGTCTGTGGTGAGGGGCCTTTTCACACAAATAAATTGGGGCTGCGTTCCTCCGCAGCCCCATGTGCTTCCAGAAAAAATCTCTCCGGTTCGCCTGATTAGAAACCGCGCACTTTTGTCGAGACCTTCGCGGCCACCTTATGGGAGACCTTGGGCGCCACCTTGTGCGACACCCTCGGGGCGACTTTGTGGGAAACCTTGGGTGCGACGGCTGGGCTGACTGCCGGGTTGAAATTGGAAGTCTGGGGTGTGGCCAGGATTGCGCTTTTCACTGCCGACCGTTGGCTGATCAAGGATTTCTTCTGAACTGACATTTTCGTCCTCCATTGGACTTGACACTGAATTCTCAACCGCGGGTTTGGATCGCCTAACCCTGTCCGGTTCAGCTTTGTTAGAAGCAAGCGGGCTGCCAAAGCTTCGGGAATCAACGACATTGAAACAGCCAGCGTTTCCAATGAGATACGGCGAGGCCATATGGAGATTCGGCTCCAGCCGAATCGTCCCAATCCTACGTAGGTTAAAAATTAAACCAGAGGAGGTTAAAAATTAACCTTGAAGACCATATTTTCGGCACAGATACTTCATTTTTTGAGGGTTGATCTGGAGCAGTGCCGCGGCTGTCACTTTCTTCCCGTGGGTACGCCGCAAGGCAGCCTGCAAATACGCCAGTTCGATCCGCGCCATCTCCTCCTCGAAGGAAATGCCTTCTTCTGGAATTAGGAGAGCCTCCTGCTTGGCGGTGCTGCTGTAAAGGATCTGCTGAGGCAGGTGTTTGGCAGTGATCATGGGGCCTGACCCCATGATCACCAGGCGCTGCACCAGGTTTTCCAGTTCGCGGACGTTGCCCGGCCAATGATATTCCTCGAGGATTTCGAGCGCATCCGCGTCCATCCTTTTCAAGGGAAGATTGCTGGCGGCGCAATACATGCGAAGGAAATGGTCGAGCAGAATCGCTATATCTCCCCGCCTTTCCCGCAGAGGCGGAAGAATGATCGGGACCACGTTGAGCCGGTAATAAAGGTCCTCACGAAAGCGGCCCGCCTGGACCGCCTGTTCTAGGTCCTCATTGGTTGCGGCAACCAGTCTGAAATCAATTTTTTTTGTAGTCCGGCTGCCAATGCGCTGGATGACATGCTGCTCCAGAACCCGCAGCAGCTTGCTCTGCAAACCCAGGCCGAGGGTGCCAATCTCGTCGAGAAAAAGGGTTCCACTTTGCGCCGCCTCGATGTGACCGGCGCGAGATTCATGGGCGTCGGTAAAGGCGCCCTTCTCATGGCCAAACAGTTCCGCCTCAATCAGGCTTTCCGGAAGAGCGGCGCAGTTTACACTCACGAACGGTTTGTCCCGGCGGGGACCGCTGGCCACGATGGCCTGAGCTACCAGTTCCTTTCCGGTCCCGCTCTCGCCGCGAACCAGCACGTTCACGTTGCTTTCGGCCACGCGGCCGATAGCGTCGTAAACCAGGCGCATCGGATCACTGCCACCAATCAACTGGCAAAATGAATTTCGATCGCGCGCCTCTTCCCGCAGTCTGGCGTTCTCAATTTCCGCCGAGCGCTCTTCCAGCGCAGACTGAAGGACGGCCTGCACCTCGTCGAAATCAACCGGTGCGACAAAGCAATGACGGATTCCAGCCCGCTCAAACTGACTACGGGAGGCCTTGCTGTGCGAGCGAGTGAACCCCAACAGGACGAGATACTGGTCACGCTGCCTTAACTTCCGGACCAACTTCACCATCTTCTCCTCGGAGGCCATGGCCGTCTCAAGATCGAGAATTAGCGCTTCGACTGAGACCTCGTCGAGAAGAGGCAGTGTCTGTTCCCCAGACCCCAGGAGGGTGGTGTGAAAGGCTGACGCTAGGACTTCCTGGGCGGCCAGTTGTACGGATTCATCGGTCGTAACGACCGCGATTCGTGGTGCGGCACCGGTAGGTATAGAATCCATCGTCATAAGATTTCCGGACCATGTCATTTTTTCCGTAAACCCGAAGCGGATTATAGGTCAATTTTTCACCCAATAACGGGAAAATATTAACCTTGCTGGCGGGAGGCAGGAATGCTGAGCCCAGGCAAACTCGCAGGTTTCGTTCCCACCAAAAAATGCGCAGGCAGCGCGCGCTTTTTCACGAAAACAAGCTGGGATTTCCGTTTCGAGCGATGGATGACATCGAAGCCGTGGTTCGGACGGAATGTTTTGGATTTCAAACGGAACGAGAACGTCTGTTTCATGGGGGATGTCGGAGGGCGAAGGTCGCTGGGGTCCCATGCATACCGCCTCTAGAAAAGGTGCAGCTGCGCCTCCTGGGGGCAGTGTCCGCGAGCGGCATACAGAGGCATTTGGGGAACTCCACAAAACGGAACTTGCTCTTCTAAACCAATCGTCCGGTCAGTGTCGGATCGTGATGGATACGGACTCATCTGTCACAGGCGAGTCGATCCAGTGGCAAAAGACTTCCTGAACCTGACAATCACCGACCAAAAGAGCATCCGGCCCCTTTACCTCGCCGTGCAGTGTGATTGGAAGGCGTCCATCGCATGTCTGCAGGCATACGTGAATGCATTCTTTGTGGCCCTTTTTGATTGTTGCGATGGCGGAGAAAGCGCGATCACGAATGAAATTAGGCCTCTCGGCTCGAAGTTCATGTTCCGCCTCTCAGGCTCTAATTCCTCTTCGTCCCTTCATACGAGGTGAAAATCCGCTCCCACACGATCGCGTAAAGATGCCTCCAAGCCCGCCTGAAGGGCGAAGTCGGGCCACTTCTCTAGGGCCCCTCGCACCTCCGCCAGGACCTCCCGCGGCTTCCGCACGCTGAATCGGTCGGCGTCCGCGAGCAGGTCATCCCGAGTGATCCCCTGGAATTTTCCGTTTACGCTCATCAGGTGCTGGTAGGTCCATTCGCCCTTGGGGTTGTAGGCATGGGTGACGTCGTATGCGGGGGCCAGTTCCCATGGCCTGCCCTGTTTCAAAAGGAAGCCAAACTTCTTCGTGTGATCGTTACAATTGCGCGCCATCACGTTAAATGCCATGCGCCGGAAGGCCTCGCTCACTGCTTCGTCGTCGAGATCAAGCTTCGCCATCGTCAGGAACAGTTGGGCATAGGCGTTTGTCCCACGCTGCCTGAAATCGAGATGATTCATCGCGCAGAGTGTCTGAACATGATGCTTGCGCGTTTGGCCGTGCGGGGTGACGTCACGATCGAAGCGTTTGGTCATAAAATGCGCCCGACCGTTCTCCTCAAGCAGCCGGCAAGAGGACATCGAAATCCCCGTCGCCTTCGCCATGAGCGAATAGGCATATTCGATACGTCCATACCCCTCGCCGGTTCCCAATTCTTTATCTTTGCCGACGCCGTCGAATTTAAGCAGCCAAGGCTCGAATCCCAGCGCGGCATCGAACTGTCCGCTGCGTACCTCATCGGTTTTTGGGTTCCAGGCAATGACCGCCTTCGCGCGCGCGCCGCCCGCGGAAGTACCCACCTTGATGATGTTGGCGAGCGCGGCTTTGGCCTCATGATCAACTGCGAATGTTCCCTCAACCAGTCGGCGCGCTTCTTCCACGAGTTCCCTCATGGCAATTGGTGTTGCGCTTTCCTTATGCGATCCCCGCGCCGGCCGGAACTCCAACGCGCCCATACCGCGCTGGCCCATGTAGGCCAGCCGATCCAAAACCGTGATGGAGCTCTTGTCGATGCCCTTCGTTGCCATCCAGGCATCAATCAGGGCATTACCAAAATCATCGGGCAGCGCGTCGGCCAACATGGCCGGAAGGCCAAGGAACGTTTCTTTCGGAAGCGAGGGAAATACGCACGTATCCCGGCGGTCCACGAGAGGCATCGTCAACGGCGCCACTTCGATGCCCTTACGTCTCCATGCGGGATCGTATGCAAAGGCGTAGAAGCCAAGCGCCGGATCGAGAGCGACAGCACCCACCCTGTTCCCCCACATCCGTACTTCGATTACTGGCACCGGGTTCATGAATCGTGCCCCGGAATCCGGCGTGGATGACGAACGCGCTGGCGCACCTTTTCGCTCCGCAGAAGAGCAAGAGGATTGACGGACGGCTTGGGAACGAGCACCTTGATGCCAGCAAGTGAATCGAGCGCCTTCAAAACCCGCAGCAAAGATTCAACCGAGGAACCCCTTCCGGCTTCGAGGTTTCTCAACGGGCGAAATGCTCAAATCCGGGTCAGCCGAACCAATCCAGTGGTCTGTCGATCTCGAGGGATGTGTAATATCTGTTTGAAACTAAAGGAGCTATGGCTGCATTTCTCTTCGCGAGCGAAGGGGAATGGGGCTAAAATCATCTAAGGCCCGGTCGCGATGAGAGACAAAGACAAAATGGGAGATGGGCGCGAACGTCCACCTCCCTGGGGAACACCAGGCTTTGATTACATACCGCTGTCGCTCTGGTTGGTTTCAGCGGGATGCAGCACCCGGAAAGTATTGCCTCCGTTCGACCACACTAGCACTAGCACATCCTGACCCTTCGGTACACTGCCGAGCGCTTTCTTAACGTCAGCCGCGCTCTGCACTGGCTTGCGATCGACTTCGACGATGACATCGCCCGATTGCAATCCCGCGGTATCTGCGGGACTTCCCGGCTGAACCTGCTGGATCACAGCGCCATGCAAGTTGCTGGGTGCTTGCAATTGGTCACGGACCTCGGGAGTGATGTCCGCCAAACCGATTCCCCATCGTGGTTTGTCGTGTCCGGCGTCAGCGATTTCTCTGCCTGATTTATCACGGCTTCCCATCGCTTCGAGGGTCACTGGAACGGTCACGTTCTTGCCATCGCGGATGACTCCCAGATGGATTGTTGTGCCGGGGTCCTTCTGTCCTACTTCGACTTGCAACGCTCCGGCATCACTCACTTCGTGCCCATCCAATTGCGTAATTACGTCGCCTACTTTCAACCCTCCCTTAGCTCCCGGCGAGTCGGACTCAACTTGCGTGACTACCGCGCCAACCGCGTCGTGCATGCTGAAGAACTTCGAGTTGTCGGGGGTCACGTCCGAAATTCCGATGCCCATGTAGCCATGGGTGACTTTGCCAAATTGAACCAGTTTTTCCACCGTGGGCCGCACGATCTGGGTTGGAATAGCGAAGCCCATGCCGGAGAACGAACCAGATGGAGAGATCAGGAAAGTGTTGATCCCAATTACTTCACCACGCGAGTTCACCAATGGGCCGCCTGAGTTTCCGGGATTGATCGCGGCGTCGGTCTGAATAAACTCACCGGGCTTGCGGGCATCGTCAGTGGACGGGTTGGGGCGGTTTAATGCGCTCACTATGCCTCGAGTTACCGTGAAGCGAAATCCAAACGGATTGCCGAATGCCAATACGGTCTGTCCGGGATGCAATTTCGTAGAATCGCCCCAGGGAGCATTCGGAAGGTTGTGACCCTCGACTTTGATGACCGCCAGGTCGGTGAGTGGATCCGTTCCAACCACTTTAGCCGGAAGAATTCTGCGATCGCTCATGGTGACGCGAACGTCAGTTGCGCCGTCCACCACGTGGTTGTTCGTGACGATGTAGCCGTCCGGCGAAACGATCACCCCGCTGCCCAGTCCGTGTTCAATTCGGGGCTGCTGTCGTGGTTGCATCTGTCCAAACATGCGACCGAATGGACCAAATTGCTGTCCGAATTGATCACCAAACTGCTGCATGTCGTCGGCATCGCCGCCCGCCATGCCGGGTTTCGCGCGTGAAGTGACGGTCACGTTCACAATCGCGGGAGTCACCCGCGCCGCCAGGGTTTCCATCGCACGGTCCAGCGAGAGCAGCGCACCCACGCTGTCATTGTCGAGTGGCGTCGTGGTAGGGCTTGCCATGGCAGCTGCTGCTTTTGCCGGGATTGCCTTCACGAAATCGTAAGCGACAAACGAACCGACTATCGCGATCGCCAGGAATGGCACGATCAAATGACGGCGAAGTTTGCCTTTCAAACTCACTATCCAGCTTGTCATTGTGTTCTTTCTCCTCTGTTGTTAACTAATTATTTAGTTGTTAATGTGAAAAAAAACCTCATATCGACTTCGCCACGGTTCCGGGTTCCGCTTGTGCCGGCCCAAGCACCGTCACCTGCCACACGCAAAGATTCCAAACTACCGAACCAGCACGGTCAGACTGCACCGTTTGTAAAACCAAGATCAAGGTTTGCCGGCTAGGACCTTCATCCGGGAAAGCGGCGCGAAGTAGGGCCGGCGGATTTGCGTCCTGTTTTTTGGATGTAGCCGGTACCACGCGGGCGTTTATCTGCTTGGGCTTCTGATTGATTTCGGCGTCAAACGGTGGATGACCAGTTTCGGTCTTCACCGCAAAATTCGCCGGTACAGCCCGAGCGCCCATATGCGAACTTGAATCAATCACGCTCCTGATCGGCATAACCGCCGAAGCTGATACCGTCGGTGAGGCGGCGTCGCGGAATGAAACCAACCGGGGAGCGTCCGAAAACGCTATTAAGCTGGCCAGCGTTACTCCGGTTAGCATCAGCGGTGCCGGTCTCCACACACGGGTTGCAGCAGGACGCTTTTCATCCAAAATCTGCGTCACCCTCAACGACATGTGCCGCACCCGACCGATGGCTGCCTGCGCCAGGGAGAAGCCCCGACGTACCAGACTTTTTTCGGCCACGGATACCAGGCATTCCGCGTAGGCTCGCGGGTTCGAAGACCGGGAAAGGGCGAGATCATCGCAAGCCATTTCCCGTTCAAGCGCGAGTTTCTTCTCAATCCACCAAACCGCCGGATGGAAAAACAGTAATGCCCCCAGTATCTTCTGGGCGAGGTTGGTCCAATCGTCCCAGCGCCGCAAGTGCGCCAGTTCGTGCAGCAAAATGGCGTTGAGTTCGACCGCAGATAGCTCCCGCATGGTCCAGGATGGAATCACGACCAGCGGCTTTATGAACCCAATGGCAGTCGGTACGTGCAAATTGTCTGACCGGCAAACCGTCACGCCTCGGACTGAAGCCAATTCTTCCAAAGTCTTTGTGGGAAGAGGATCGAGAAGAGCTCGATCAATTGGCTGACAACTCTTCCGCAGTGTCCGCAACCGGAAGAAGCCCACGCCTATCCTCACCAGGCTTGCCGTCGCGATAACCAGCCAGGCGAAAAATATGTAAAGCGCCCATGAGGCGGGCAGTGTGATTTGGGAATGTACCGGTATCCGCGCTTCGCTTGATCCGAAATGCCCAAACATAGGCAGCGCAGCAATCCCCAGCAGAGCAGAAAACCAGACGGCAAAGCGCGTTCCGGAGTTCTGCCGACCCAAGGCGTGGAGCAGGACCCATCCCAGGAGCGCGATTCCGATTCCTTCGGCCACGGAATTGAACATTCGCGACGAAAAAACTTGCGCGCTCGATTGCAAGTCGAAGCTTTGCAAGTTGATGTTCTGAAGATTGAACGAAGGGAAAATCGCGGCGATACTCATTTATTTTCTCCCGCGACTTCTTTGGATTGCAGCAGATTCCGCAGCCTCTTTATCTCGTCGGCTTCAATGCCCTGGTCCTCAAGAATGTTCAGAACCAGAAGTTCGTGTGAGTCCTCAAAGAATCTGGTTACCAGATGGCGTATTTCGGACCGCGTAGCGTCTTTTCGCTTCACGGCGGGCATGTACACGTGGGCCCGGCCGTCCTTGACGTGTTTCACGTACCCTTTGCTTTCCAGAACTCTGATCGTGGTAAGAACGGAGTTATAGGCCAGCGTCGGCTTCTCTGGCAGCGCATCGAGGACTTGCTGAACCGTGGCCGTGCCTTTGAGCCAGAGCACGTCCATTAGCCTCAATTCGGCTTCTGTCAGCGTTTCCGATTTCCTCGGTGGCAAAACTGGCTCCTTAAATGTTAATTAGTTAGACGTGGCCAGGGGCGCCAGGTCAACTAATTATTTAGTTGCTTTATCAGCCTGGATTGGTTGCCCTTACAATCTCATAATCCGATGAATTTCCAGGATACGGGCGTCTAATGTTGTGGATCGACGCATCTAGCTATTTAAGGTTTGATTAAGCTATTTCCTCTGGCATTGGGCCGCGTATGCAAACTAATAAGAATTGGCTGGAAACCTCATCGATCTTCGTCATTGCGGTGGCTATTCTGGGAGTAACAGCGCCAGCGCAGGAGAGTCAGGAAAAGAAGAGTTCTTCGTATGCCGTCGGCCCCGGGGCCGTGATCTCGATCACCAACAACTATGGCCCCATCACTGTCAAACCTTCCAACAGTGGACTGGTCGTCGTGGAGACGTTATCCCATTCCCCGGCGATTAGTCTTATGAATGAACAACATGGCGACCGGATCGAGCTACGCTCGGTATCCACCCGTTCGGGAACCAGTCAGGTGGAATACGCCGTGCAAGTCCCGGCCGCCGCCTTCGTTTGCCTGAGGTCGTCGGACGGGACCCTCCGGGCAGAAGGGTTGCATGGCGATGTCGTATTGGAAGCCGCTTCCGGTTCAGTTGAAGTCACCGGCGTAAGCGATGCTCATTTGCATGTGAAGACTCTCAGCGGACCGATAACCCTGACGGACATCACTAATAGTCACCTCGACATTCATTCCGTGACCGGCGACGTCAGCCTTCGCAATGTCAACGGGCCTTCGGTTGAGGTGAATTCGGGGGCCGGACAAATTACTTACACTGGTGATCCGGGCCGCGCTGGGGACTACTTGCTAACCAGCCATACTGGCAATCTCGAAGTCTCTATTCCAGCCACTGCTTGGGTGGATATCAGGGCGCGTTCGATCAAGAGTCAATCCGATCCAGAATTTGCAAACTCCAGCACAGCTGCCGCCGAGAACCGTAAAAGCCTATTGGGAAAGCCAGGGACGATCGTTGGATCCCGATTCGAGCTGAGATCATTTAGCGGCAAGATTCATCTGAAACGCCCGTGAACCAGTTGAGGAATGCGCAGGTTCGTGGCTGCGGTCAAGGTGACGTGAGGGCAGTTTCGATCCTGACCCGTCGACTCAACCGCACCCGATAGTTCAGGGGCAAACGGTTGACAAAAGGCTTGAGTTCAGTACTCCCGTGTTATAGATTTTAGGAATCTGTACTGTTGCAGCCATAAATGAAGTCAGTCTCCAAAAAGATTGCGTTGCTATGCTTGCTGCTGACCTTCTTCTCCGCAGCAGCCTTGGTGACGCATCACCATTCGGGCGCAACCGACACGCTGAAATGCACGGTTTGCGTTACCGCGCACGCGTCTACTCCCAAAGCAGTTTCGACTCTACCAAGCCTTACGTTCGTCGGCGTTTCAGCCGTCAGGTTAGAAGCTGCTTGCGCCAAGCAGCGCCTGATAGCGTTCGCCCTCAGTGTTCGCCCGCCTCCCGCCGTCTAGAAATCGGAAATCTCATATTCATCGACAGGGTGCGCTAGCGCGCACTCCAACTCCTATTTCTAGATTTTAAACCGGAGGAATCATGCTGGCTTTCTATAAGAAGCCGCTACTCGCGGCATTTCTATTGGTCGTCTTTTTATCTTCAATCCTGTCCGTGTACGCCCAATCGGGCGGAAGCTCAACTTCAGTCACAGGTACGGTTGTGGATCCAACTGGCGCAGTAGTTGGCAATGCAACCGTAGTAATTCACAACCCGGTTAGCGGATTCAATCGCTCCACCACTACCGATAACGCGGGCAAATTCAGCATCCCCAATATTCCGTTTAATCCCTACCACCTCGAGATCAATGGGTCAGGATTTGCTGCTTACTCCCAGGATGTTGACGTGCGATCTGTCGTACCAGTCAGCCTCAATGTCACTCTTCAAGTGAAAGGGTCGGCCGAAACCGTGACGGTGGAAGGGTCTGGAGAAGATCTTCTGGAGAATACCGCCACATTTCACACCGATGTAGACCGCGATTTATTCGACAAGATGCCATTGGAGAGCAGGACGTCATCAGTTAGTTCTCTTGTCACTCTCTCGTCGCCAGGAATCGCCGCCGATTCAAACGGTCTGTTCCACGGCCTGGGAGATCACGCAGAAAATTCATTCTCCGTCGACGGCCAACCGATCACCGACCAGCAAAGCAAGGTCTTCTCCAACCAAATTCCTCTCGATTCAATCGAATCCATGGAAGTCATTTCGGGTGCACCGCCCGCGGAATTTGGTGAGAAGACCAGCGTTGTGATCAACGTGACCACTCGTTCCGGCCAAGGAATGACCTCACCCAAAGGCAGTGTTACGGCTTCCTACGGGAGTTTTGGCACGGCGGACCTCGGAATTAACTTCGGCTATGGAGGCCAGAAGTGGGGGAACTTCATTTCTGCCAGCGGCTTGAATAGCGGTCGTTTTCTTGATCCGCCCGAGTTTGCCGTAATCCACGACAAAGGGAACGAAGAGAATTTATTCGACCGGGTGGATTTCCAACTCTCGCAACCGGATTCGATTCACATCAATCTGGGCTTCACTCGTTCGTGGTTTCAAACTCCAAACGCCTTCGACAATCTGAATGTGGTCGATCAGAATGGCAACCCTGTAGGGTCAACCGACCAACGTTCGCAGATCAAGACCTTCAACATCGCGCCTTCATGGACACGTGCGCTGAATCCGAATGCGGTATTTACGCTCGGAGGATTCGTCCGCCGCGATCAGTACAACTACTACCCGAGTGACAATCCCTTTGCTGACCTCGGACCGATTCAGCAGGAGACGGTCGCTCAGAATCGCACACTGACCAATGCCGGCTTGCGCTCGGATCTCTCCTACGTAAAAGGCATTCACAATGTGAAAGCGGGAGCTACCTATCAGCAGACTCTCCTGGACGAAAATACTCACTTTGGAATCATTGATCCGCTCCTGAACGCTCCCTGCCTCGATGCCACAGGTGCGCCGGTTGCCGGATTTAACAGTCCTGCGGACTGTGGTACGAACCAGCCGAACATTTCCTCTAATCCCAACGCCACCAACCCGTTCCTGCCGCTCTTGGGATGTTTTGACCTCACGCGGCCAACCCCCGCACCGGCGGACGGCTGCGCCGGGACCAGCAGCACGTTATTTCCTTTCCTCGGCCATACCGATGTCAAACAGTTAGCCATGTTCGCCCAGGACACAATTACCAAGGGAAGTTGGTCCCTCAACCTCGGATTGCGGGGAGATTTCTATAATGGTTTGACGACGCACAAGGAAGCTGAGCCGCGCCTCGGCATCGCGTACAACGTGAAGAAGACCAACACCGTGCTTCGCGTTTCTTATGCCCGAGTGCTGGAAACTCCCTTCAACGAAAATCTCGTGCTCGCCAATAACGGTTGCAATTCCCTGGTGCTATCTTCGTTGCTCGGATGTGCGGGGTTGGGCCAGGTTACTCCATTCAGTCCCGGTTGGCGCAACGAATTCCATGCCGGCCTGCAACAAGCCTTCGGGAAGTACGTAGTTTTCTCAGGCGAATACATCTGGAAGTACACTCACAATGCTTATGACTTCAGCGTGCTGGGAAGCACCCCCATCACCTTTCCGATCGAATGGCACAACTCCAAGATTCCCGGATTCGCTGGACGCGTAAGTGTTCCCAACTTTCATGGCTTCTCCGCGCTTTTGGTTTTCTCCAGCGTGGCGGCTCGATTCTTCACTCCTCAGATAGGAGGAGCCGGCGCGGTTCCTTCAGGAACAATCGGAAACGCTTTCACCCCATTCCGCATTGATCACGACGAGAGGTTCAATCAGACCACCCATTTCCAGTACCAGCCTTGGCAACGTGGTCCGTGGGTCGGTTTCAACTGGCGCTACGACAGTGGGCTGGTCGCTGGCGCAGTGCCGGTTGCAGACGCCTCTGGCAGCGTCGACCTTTCTGGACTCACCGGAGATCAGCAACTTCAGGCGGGACTCTTCTGCGGAAGCACACGCCCGACTTTGAACCAGCCGCTAGGGGTTTGTACGGCGGGCTACGGTTCGACTCTGATCAGCTTGCCTGCCCCCGGGAAGGAAAACGATGATAGCAATCCCCCGCGCATCGCTCCGCGCAACCTCTTTGATCTGGCGGTGGGCGACGACAATCTCTTCCATGGCGAGCGTTACAAGTTGAGTCTTCGCCTTTCAGCCATCAACGTAACGAACAAAGTCGCGCTCTACAACTTCCTCTCAACATTCAGCGGAACTCACTACGTCACGCCGCGCGCCCTTACAGCGGAGGTGGGGTTCCACTTTTAGTGATGGTTGGGCGTACCTTGAGTCTGATACGAGTGCTTCCTCTGGACCGCGTGGCCTTTGTTCGAGGGCTGGGCAGAACGCTAACCCGGGCTGGCAGTTTCTGAACATCACGACTCTTACCAGCGGGCCGCCCTTTACCGTCTACTCAGGCGTTCAGCAAACCGGCGTGGGCGCAGGAGGGACCGATCGCCCCGACCTTGTGAAGCAGCCGCATTTCTCCACCAGCGGTCCGGTGCGCGAAGATTATTTTGGATTAGGCACTGACAACTCCTCGCTTTTCAATATCCCTATTGATATTGCCGGCGGCACTGGAGCAAATCACGGCCGTTTCGGAACGTTGGGACGCGACACCTTTCGTGGTCCTGGCTTTCAGCAATACAATGTGGCCCTGATCAAAGACACTCCGTTTGGCCATCGGGGGAATACCGAGCTTGGCACCGTAGAGTTTCGCGCTGAATTCTTCAATGTCTTCAATCTCGTGAATTTTGGACTGCCATCGAACATTTTGCGGGGTAGCGGACTTGGAATTATCGGCAAGACGGCAGGACCTTCACGGCAGATCCAGTTCTCCTTGAAGCTGATTTACTGAAACGGCTCAGGGGAATGGGCGAGTGTTAAGGCCGGCGTGCCGGAGCTGGACCGGGGGGAAGAATTTCGACATCTCCCGAAAACCCGCTCTGCATAGTCACATACAAAACTGCTGCAGTCCATGTGGGAAACAAATCGAAGCCCGGAGTAAGTTCGGCTACCAGGGTTGGCAGGAAAGCCCAATGCCATCCCATCATTCGAATAAGAACTATCGCCATGACCGCGTCCAGAAGCGTGTCTGCAGGCGATATCCCCCCTGCCGCAAACAGCGGCAGAGCGAAGATTTGCAGGGCGTCCCCAGCCATGGCGATCAGCAAAGCAAGGCGGTGTTCGGGAGACTTAATGGCGTGGAATAAATTGGATATTCGCATAAAAACCTTACGATTAGTCCTTACATTGCCCTCAGTGTTCTCGATGGTTGAAATCTTTTGAACCTACGCTTAACTAATCCTTACCAACTATTGCCTCAAAATCAATTGTCCCCTAGAGTGATGCCGCCATGCAATGGAACGATGCCAAAGGGCGTCTTAATTTAAGGCCGCCTGTCCGCAAACGCTTGATGTGGGCGGCTGTAGTTCTGGTGGTATTGTATGGGCTTTTCGGCAGTGTGGTCTGGTGGTCGATGAATCAGCCGCCAGAAACCTTCGGTCGAGTGATGAAGAGAATGCCGGGCCCAGTTCCATTTCTTCTTTTCCCCTTTGAAACTGCATGGCTTCATGCCCGTGCCGGTAAACTCCACCTGGGAGACACCGCGCCAGATTTTTCGCTTCTTAAGCTCGACAAGACTGGGCAGGTGCGGCTTTCTGTTTTGAATCAGAGCCAGCCCGTCGTGCTGGTCTTCGGCAGCTACACTTGACCTCCATTTCGGCGGGAGGTTCCCGCTCTCAACAAGCTGTACGAGCAATATCAGAAGCGCGTCGCGTTTCTGGTGGTATACATCACCGAAGCGCATCCTAGCGACGTTTGGCAAATGCAGAGCAACATAAAAGATCAGGTTGTCTTCGCCAGTCCAAAAAATGAGGAAGAGCGCGCCTACGTCGCGGGGGCCTGTGTGCGCAAATTGGGCATAAAATTCCCCGCCGTTGTTGACGAATTCGGTAATTCCACAGAGCGCGCGTACACAGGATGGCCCGATCGGATCTACTTGCTCGATGCGAATGGCAGAATAGCGTACAAAAGCGAACCGGGTCCCTTCGGCTTTGAGCCGGATAAACTAGGTGCGGCACTTGCGCACGTCGTCGGGACGCCTACCCAGGGCGAGTAGAGTGTTATTGCATAATCGACTTTGTCTCTAAGATGGGCTCGGCAGGTTTGAAACAAACTCAAACTGCGAGGGCAATTGCCCTCGCAGTGGCGGCCAGAGATATTCCAGCATTACTCGTTCGCAGCACGATCCCGGCGAACCGCTTCCGCTTCTTCGTCCCTCTCCTGGTTAGTATTAGTGTTAGGTTTGCGGACTGTGTCTTTTGCCTTACCCCATGCGTTCTGAACCTTGCCTTCAACTTGTTTCGCCGCGCCTTCGGCCTGATCTTTCGTACTGCCGGTCCATTCCCCGACCTGACGCTGAGCTCGTCCTGCGACGTCTTTTACTTTTCCCTCAACTCTATCTTTATCCATCGCCATCCCTCCATCAAGCAGGATTGAATGCTTTATGACTTCACTACACTAGTTGAACAGAGTGACCAAGGGACATCGGCTAGAAACTGTATGCCTCTTGGGGAGGCAGGGTAGGGGATTTGGGACGGCCAAACGTCAAGATAGCTTAGGGAGTTATGCGGATCATCACGGCTGAGTGGGGAGCAACAATTGTGGAAAATTTCTCTTTGTGCTGACCAAGATCCTTTCCTTGCCAGAGATCACGCAGGCCAGCGTTCAAATGACCCGGATAGCCAATATCTTCCCAGCTGAAGCCAATCTCTTTTTCGTTCACGTCGCGATTGAGTAGCACGACGCTACGACTTCCATCCTGCATCTGCTTGGACCAGACTTCGAGGTCACCGTCCTTACGCACTCGGCGGCCTTGGCTACCCAGCGGGTCTTGATTCACCGCTATTACGTTTTTATTAGTAAGGATGTCGTGGATTTCTGGTTTCATATCGCGTAAATCATTGCCGGCCAGAAGCGGAGCGGAGAGGATCGACCACAAACTGAAGTGGGCGCGATATTCGTTTGTCGTCATACCTCCGTTGCCCACTTCCAGCATGTCGGGATCATTCCAATGCCCGGGCTCCGCATAGCTTTCCAGCCCGTCCTGCATGTCGAGGATGTCGAGCATGCCCAGGCGATGCTTGTCTTTGGTCTCCCACTTGTCGCTGATGTCTCCGGTCGTTCGCCAAAGATTCCCGCCCACAGTCTTGCCCCAGAGCCAGGGCTTGGCCGTGCCCCACTCGCAGATGCTCAGCACGATAGGCCTGCCCGTCGCGTTGAGTGCGTTGCGGATTAGCGCGTAAGCCGCTTGGGCGTCTTGCGTCGTAGTATTGCACCAGTCATATTTCAAATAATCGACTCCCCAAGCGGCGTATTGCAACGCGTCCTGATATTCGTGTCCCAGGCTGCCGGGGCGCTTGGCGCAAGTCTTGCTGCCGGCATCGGAATAGATTCCGAACTTGAGTCCAAGCGAATGAACGTAGTCCACCAGAGCCTTGATCCCGCTGGGAAAGCGTTTGGAGTCGGCAACGATGTTTCCACTCGCATCCCGTTCCACCTGCCAGCAGTCGTCAATCACTACGTACTGATATCCGGCGTCTTTCATTCCCGACTTGACCATGGCATCGGCCATTTGCCGGATCATGTCTTCACTTACATTGCAGCCGAATTTGTTCCAGCTATTCCAACCCATGGGAGGCGTGCTCGCCAGTCCCTTGTCTTGCGCGGATAACATGGGCGCGAGCGTTAACACAGCCATCGCCACCAGAATTTTTACTCTCACTGCCATGAATGCAGAGTCCTTCCAGAAGTTTTTCTAAACCGGCGATGCTTCAGGCATTTTTTTGCGATCCGTCGCCATCCTTACGGCCTGCGGCGGCTACCACGGTTTGGGAGGTCGCTCCTCGTCCCGTCGATTGTCTGATCACCAGCTTCGGCTCAATCAGGATCTTTGCTGGGCGCAGCCTTTTCTTGGAACCAATCCGCTCCAACAAAAGATCGGCCGCCCGCTTTCCTATTTCTGAAGTCCCCTGATCTACCGTCGTCAGCGGCACTGCCAGAAAATCGGAATAGTGAACATTACCTGCTCCGGCGACGGCGATATCATCCGGCACTCGAAGCCCCGCCTCTGCAATCGCACGCATCGCTCCGATCGCAACTGGATCGTTGTAGCAAAAGACGCCATCGGGCTTTACCGCTCCGCGCAATAATTTACGCATAGCCTCGTGTCCGGATTCGTCTTGATAGCCCGCGTCTACGATGAATCCCGATGGAAGCGGTAAACCACTTTTTGCTAGTGCGCGCCGGTAGCCTTCCATCCGTCCCGTCGCGATACCGATTCCAGGGCCGCGCAGATGCGCAATTCGCCGGCAGCCTCTTTCAATCAAATGACACGTGGCAAGTTGGCCGATCGCCTGATTATCTGCACCAACAAAACATGCTTGAATGCCTGCGATGGGACGATCAATAAGTACGAATGGGGTATTTCTATCTTTGATGTTCTCGAAGGCATCCGCTCCCGCCTGCGCCGATGCCAGGATCAATCCGTCCACTTGTCGGGCCAGTAATGATTCCGCTTCACTTTTTTCCAACTGCGGGTTCTCTTCGAAATACGAAATGATGACGTGATAACCGTGTGGCCTCACCGTCTCAGCGACTGCCTTGGCGATTTCCGCAAAAAAAGGATGAGTAAAATCCGGTAGCAGCAAGCCTATGGTGAAGGTGCGGCGCATGACCAGGCTGCGCGCGATCCAATTAGTTTGATAATTGAGTTTTTTTGCCCGGCGCAAAACTCTCTGGCGAGTTGCCTGACTGATTTTCCCCTTATTTCGCAATACTTTGGATACCGTCACCACGGAGACATTCAGCCCTCGGGCAATATCTTGCATCGTAACGGCCATGGTCGGGGAAGCATATCACTTAGCCAAGATGGCCGGAAACAGTTCTCGAGCGAAGCGAGACTAGGCCAACAATGTGTGGAGAGGAGAAGATCGTTTGTCCCTTGCCGTTAACGTAACCGGTCGCTATGAAGCGGCGCCCGGCTTCGATCCTCGGAACGCGTAATAAGCGATGTAGAGATAACAAAGCACCGGCAGGACGAACGCGTGATGGATACCGATGCGGTCCGCCAGCGCGCCCTGCGCCAGAGGAATGATCGCGCCGCCTACAATTGCCATCACCAGCAAACCGGAGCCGTCGCCGGTCAGCGGACCCAATTCCGCAATGCCCAGAGTGAAAATGCTGGGAAACATCACCGAGTTAAATAGTCCAACAAGAATGATGGTCCACATGGCCACATGCCCGAGAGTGAGCATGGAGATTACTACCAGCGCGCCAGCCACCAAGGCCGCGATTCCGAGCACCACATTCGTGCGTACTTTTTGCAAAATGGCTGACCCGATGAAGCGCCCCACCATCGCGCCACCCCAGTAGTAGGAGACGAACCCGGCCGCTACAACCTCGGTGACATTTCCAATATTCTGCTGGGTGAAATAGTTGATCAGGAAACTACCAATAGAAACTTCGGCACCTACGTAGACGAAAATTCCAACCGCGGCCAGTACCAGATGCGGGTACTTCCAAATGCTTCCCTGTGGGCCCGATTCAGCCCCGTGCCGTTCAGCCTGTGGCATCGCCGGCAACTTGAACATTGCAATGATTACACCCAATGCAATAAGCGTCAGTCCAATAATTAAATAAGGCAATTTTACCGACGAGGCTTCATGAATGCGGGAAGCTTGCAGCGCCTCGGACGACATCTGCCGTACCGCCTCCATATTCTGGCGGCTGGCGTTCAGGATAAGCATACCTCCGAGATACGGCCCGATCGTGGTGCCCAGCGAATTGAACGCTTGCGCAAGGTTCAAGCGGCTGGAGGCGGTCTCTGGAGGTCCAAGCACGGCCACGTATGGATTTGCGGCAACCTGCAAAGCAGTAATGCCCGCAGCCAGCACCATCAGCGCTCCAAGAAATAGCGGATAGGAAGGGACGCTGGCAGCAGGAATGAACAAGATCGATCCCAGTCCCATGGTGCAAAGACCAACTACCATCGTTTTCTTGTACCCAATCCAGTCGATCAGCTTGGCGGAAGGAATCGAAAACAAAAAATATGCTGAAAAAAAAGAGAACTGGATGAGCATGACCTTGGTGTAGTTCAGGTCAAAAATGGATTTGAGGTGAGGCACCAGCACGTCATTCAAGACGGTGAGAAAACCCCACATAAAAAACAAGGTGGTCACTACCGTGAGCGCGACCTTGTTGTTGGATGCCGGCACTCCCACCGCACTGGTTCTATTTGGAACGTTTGCGATTGCCATGGATATTTTCGACTTCCCGTTCTCGAACCATCGCCCGGCCAGAATCATACCACTGCGAAAGTCAAGCTTGAGCGGTTATCGATACCGCGGCTCGTGGCAGACTCCCAGGCGACTGCTAGCGCTAATTCCGCGGGCTGCGACGAGCCGGCCATCTTCGCAAACCGAGGAATCTACGGGATTCCCAGTTTGAGAGTACCGACAAAACTGTACGGCGAAATGTCATTGTCCTGTGATCTAACGGAGCACAGAAATGCTTGGAGGCAACATGCTGAAATCAGTAAGCGCTGTCGCGGTGGCCTTCCTGATGCTAGTTGCAGGAAGCGGAGTGAGAGTTCTCGCACAACAGGATCAACAGGAGCAAAAAGAGAATAAGTCAGAGCATCAAGCTAAACCAGAGAAACAAACCAGACCTGAAGCGCAGCAGGAACGCGCGCAGCCAGAGCGGCAGCGCGAGCAGAACCAGCAACAACAGCAACGTGAGCAGAACCAGCAACAACAGCAACGTGAGCAGAACCAGCAACAGCAGCAGCGAATGCAACAACAGAATCAGCAGCAGGAACGTGCGCAGCAAGAACAGCAGCGTGAGCAAAACCAGCAACAGCAGCAGCGGGTGCAACAGCAGAATCAGCAACAGGAGCGTGCGCAGCAAGAACGGCAGCGGGAGCAAAACCAGCAACAACAGCAGCGGGTGCAACAGCAGCGGGTGCAACAACAAAATCAGGAACAGGAGCGGATGCAGCAGGAGCGCGCCCAGCAGGAACGTCAACAACAACAGAATCAGCAACAGCAAAGAGTGCAGCAACAGGAACTTAATCGGCAGCAACAAGAACGGGTGCAACAACAACAGCAGAATCGCATCCAGCAACAAAATCAGCGCAGCCAGGCAGAGCAGCAACGCCAGCAAGAACTGAATCGGCAACAACAAGCCCGCGCACAACAGCTGTGGCAGCAACAGCAACAGCAACACGCCCAGCAAGAGCGCCTCTCGCAACAGCGGCAGCAGCAATTAATAGAGCAACAACAACAGCGGGTGAATCAGTATCAACGGCGCTTGGACGAGCAGCAGCGGCAACTGGAGCGACAAAACGCGATGCTGCAACAACAAAGACGTAACGCGCAGTATCGCTTCCAGGAGGAGTATCTGGAACATTTGCGGGAACAGGATCGGCGCTTGCGCGCAGAGCGCCACGACTATTACAACGATCCATATTTTTACACTGCTCCAATTTATCGCTACCGTCGCGGCGGGTCGTATTACGAGATCAATCAATATGGCGCCGACCTGCTGCGGCAGGCGGTCAATAATGGCTATCAGGAAGGCTTCCGTGCCGGGGTGGCCGACCGCGAAGATAACTGGCGTGGAGACTATCGGGACAGCTATGCCTATCAAGACGCGACCTACGGCTACAACGGCTACTACGTGGACGCTGACGACTATCAGTACTATTTCCGGGAAGGTTTCCGCCGCGGATTCGAAGATGGATACAACGATCAGTACCAATACGGATACGTTTCCAATGGCTCGTACGGAGTGCTTGGAAATGTCTTGTCGGCGATCTTGAGTCTGGAGTCGCTTCGCTAAAGGGTATTTCTAAACGCCCGGGGTGGTGCTCTCTTCGAATTAGAGAGGTCACCATCCGGGCATTTGTTTCTCGTTAAATCAGTCCACGAGCGTTAAATCAGTCAAAAACCGTACTCACGAAATAACGTGTTGCGCAGACACAAGTTTCGCCGTCGTGATCGCTTGCCCCACATGGCGCTGTGTGTGGTCAGCGACATGAATCAGGAGCCCCGCAACAGTAGTGGGCAATCCTCGCTTGCCCACCGCCCTCAGTTCTCCAAGTTGTTCCGGGTTGAAGGCACGAATGCGTACCGTGCCGTCGCGGATGGCTCCATCTAATTCTGAGAACAAGAGTTCGCGATTCGCTCCGCCCTCCGTTTCCGTTTTCAACAATGCTAGCTGCTTGTCAGTCAGAACCTTCCCCTCGGCATAAGTCAGCAGCCGGTCAATGCTTCGCGAGATGTGGCGTACATGAAACGCCACTGATACCAACCCATGTGGACGGGCGTTAATCTGTTCGTCGCTCAAGTTGCCGCACCAACGCAAGCAATCTTCCTTTGCCAACTGCAGAGCGTGCAAGACTGCTCTCTGTACCGGAGGAACCTCACCTAGTGCTCCTCGCAACCAGGGTTCGGGTAGTTTGTTCTCGGTCATATCTGTCCTTCGCCGACTATAAAACTGGCCGCCGGCCTTGTATTCTTTAGCGCCTTACAAGTCGTGTTTTCGGAGATACAATGTAGACGAATCAGACGATTGCAGAGAGTCGGACCCGTAGCTCAACTGGATAGAGCACTGCGCTTCGAACGCAGGGGTTGGGAGTTCAAGTCTCTCCGGGTCCACCACTGTTTGCTCCAGCTTTCCGCCGCCAACTTTTTTCATCTTTAACTTAAGAAGGATTCCATTCCCCACATGCCGCGCTTTGACGTCACCATCGCCGGAGAACTGAACCTTGACCTTATTCTCTACGGGCTACCCGACGAACTGCCGCCCGAGCGGGAATTCCTCGCCGATCGCATGATGCTCACCTTGGGCAGTTCTTCCGCCATCGTGGCTCACAATCTCGCGGCGCTCGGCAGTCGGGTCGGTTTTCAATCGCTGATCGGCGACGATCCGTTAGGTGAAATTGCGCTTGATCGTCTCTCTGCCAGTGGCGTCGATGTCTCGGGCGTGCGTCGTGTCCCCGGATCGACAACGACCGGTATCACCATCATCCTGCAGCGTATCGGTTGGCGCAATATCCTGACCTATGCCGGGACCATTGCCAACCTTTCGTTAAAAGACCTTGATTTCGATTCGCTGCTGGACTCTCGCCACTTTCATTTGTCGTCGCTCTACCTGCAACGCGGGCTTTTGCCTGACGTCGCCGAACTGTTCCGCCGGGCGAAGGCGGCCGGCCTAACTACCTCGCTGGATACCAACGATGACCCGCAGGATCAGTGGGATGGCGGGTTGCAGGCGTTGTTGAAATACGTTGACGTATTTCTTCCCAACACTCGTGAAGCCACTTGCATCACCGGCACCGCAGACGTGAATCAAGCGGTCAACCAGCTCGCAAAACTGGTTCGACTCGTGATAGCGAAGTTGGGACCTGATGGAGCACTTGCGCAAAAAGCTGAACAGCGGTTTGCCAGTCCAGCGTTGAATATCGCAGCGGTAGACGCGGTCGGCGCGGGGGACAGCTTCGACGCCGGCTTTCTGCACGAATATCTGAAGGGCTCAGACCTGACCACCTGCTTGGCCAGCGGCAACCGCGCAGGGGCTCTCTCGGTAACTCGCCCGGGCGGCACAGAAGCCTTCCGCGACAAACAGTATCTCGAAGACTTCCTGCGTAATCACCCATTATAAACTCCGCCTGGGTAGGGTGGGCACTTAGCCTGCCGTAGTTGGGTAGTTGTTGACGGTGTTGGTTAACTCGTCGAGGAACACTTCCCCCGGAAAAGAATCAGTGGCTCACTTCCAGCAACAAGTGATCCTTGAACTCGGTTTTTATTTTAGGAGCGGCACTCACCGCAGCCTCAACCGATCCCAGGTCTTTACCATCGGCGTAGTCGAGCACGCGATAACTTCCCGGCTCCAACCCTCGCAATTCGATCTCGCCTTTCCACGCGGCCGCCGACGGAGCGAAGAACGCATAGTACATTTTTCCATCTTTCTCGATCGCATAGCCTTCAGGCGTGTCGTATCCGTAGACATACAGATTGCGGAACGTTCCCTTCGACAGCATTTTCTGGTTATAAATGCCGATCCATTTCTTCCAATGCTCTTCCTTGCTCTGCGTCAACATCACGGGCTTGAATTTTGGTCCTGGGTCGGGCCACACGAATTTCGTCCCAACTACTCCGCCCGTTCCGACGGTAGAAGCGAAGTCCTCACCGTGCTCCCGCCAGTTATTGCCAATACGGTCCATCGCGGAAAGCTCCACGTGATCTCCGTAAACCGCCGACTCCGGTCCCAACAGCGCCTTGTACATCTTGATGCGATGACGCACCTGGACGGCTCCCACCGGATCAGCCGTCACCGCCTGATCGATGAATGGCAGCCATGCGAGGGATGGCGGCGTGCCGCACGGACAGCTCTGTGTCACACTTTCGGGCTTAAGGGCGCGGCTGGTTTGAAATATCGTTTTGTAAACATCGGCCATCGCGTTGACCGAATCCTGCGGAGATTTGTGATGATGCGCCGGGTTGTAACACATTGGTACGCTGTAAATGTTGTCGAGCTTCGATCCGTCAAACCCCCATTCGCCAATGAATTTCTCCGTAAGCTTTTTGTAATAGGCCTGGACCTCGGGAACCGCAGGGCAAAGCGTTGCCAGGTCGCGGATCATGCGTGCGTGTTTTCCGTTCTTGTCGAGAATAAGCCACTCCGGATGCTCCTCCGCGACCTTTGAGAGGGCATACTTGTGCGACTCGTACTTCCCTTGTGCGTCTTCAACCCCCAAAGGCAACCACCACAGCTGCACGAGTATTCCCTGCTTGTGGAAATCGTCCGTCATCTTCTTAATAGAATCTCCGGGGAATGTATCGGACCGGGGATTCCAGTCACCATAGATATCGAACCAACGATCATCGAGTGTCGCCCACTTGATGCCTAACTCTTTCAACTTCGGAACCGTACCCAGCATTTGCGTGGGAGTGACATTGAATTCATATCCCCAACCGCACCAGCTGACGTTGTAAGCTGCGCTCGAAGGTTTCGGAATTTCCCATCCTTCCCTCTGCAGAACGCTTGACCACAAATGCAGTGGCTCGTAAAAATCTCCCGCATAGACTGCAATGAAGGTGCGAGGAGTGGAGTACGTCTCTCCAGGTTTGAGGACTGTGTCGGCGGCGATATCCACGACGGCGTCGACTCCGTCCGTTGCGACCTTGACCGGCAACGAAAGCGTCAGCGGGACTGTCTCCACGTGGCCGATTGCCTCGCCAACCGCGCCCGTCCAAAACGCTACCACTGGAATGCCGCCACCGTAGCCTCCTTTTATAGCCGCGCCCATGAGATTCGGCCGCGAGAAAGAGGACGTCAGCTTAGCCACATCGTCTTCTCCCCAGTCATAGCTCGCCCCCTGGAAGCTCCACATGTCATAGGGTTGCGACTTCCCGTCTGCGACCTTACCTCGGAAGCGGTGTGCCTGTTCGACTACATGATCGATCCGGGAATCTTGCGCGCCGTTGTTCTTATACTCCGCGCTGGAGAGGAGAATATTGGGAAAGTCGTCGTAAACTTCGAGCTGCAAAACGCGTTGAATTTTGGTTGATGCGTCTTGAGGGCTAGCGGGAATGTCCACTCGCTTACCGCGGCCTAATTTTCCGGAGTTGTCCAGGATTTTAGCTCGCGCGAAGTCCAGTGCAAACTGAATTTCTTTCCCCGCTTGAGCTAAAAAATCCCCGCTGCCGGAACGAGGCGCGTCCAGCGTGAGTCTTTGATCTCCCTTAAGTAGCGACGCTTGAATGTATCCGGAAGGCAGAATCTGAAATTCAGCGGAGCTGGTGGTAACGACGATCGGCCCACCGGGTCTTACGTCAATTTTGACTTGCGATGGCAGCGCTGCGGCAGGCTCTATTTTCGATGGGGGATGAGTGCAACCAGTGAGCAAAAGGCAGACTCCTGCCATCAGAAGTTTAGCGGTACGGATTATTTGGCAAGAGAAGCTGTTCGAATTCCCAAATATCTGACTCACATTCGTCATTGCATTCCTCCCTGCGCCTGACCCTTAAACTGGCGAAAGACGCGCTCGGCGTTCAGGTGATAGACCTTTTCCAGCACGGTATCAGGCAATTCCAGACCGTAAATTTCCCAGCGTCCCTGTGCCGGATAGCCCCAGTAGTCGAAGGATTCATCTCCGGTTTCTAGCCAGCGGAAAATATTGCGATACATTGCCTCGTCCATCCCATTGTCAGTGCCGAACATCACCCTGTCCTGATATTTAAGAAATAGCTCGCGTGTCTGACGCGGTTGCCGCCCCAACTCTGCCTCGCGGGCCCCGAACTCAACCATCACATTCGGGTGGTCGTCGAGCATTCGCATAACCCAGGGCAGATTTTCTGGCCAGCCCATATGCAACGAAACAAAAAGCGTCTCTGAATGCCGGGCAAATACACGGTTGCGCGCCTCGAGCAACTGCTCGAAGGAAGGGAACTGCGGGCCGTAAAAACTCCAGTCGGGATGTTCAGTCAACTCCTCATACCGTTCATTGCGCCCGTCCGTAGGGTGAAAGAAAGCCTCAGGGTCTCCCGTGTGGATGAAAACTGGAATGCCCAATCGTCCGCATTCGCTCCAGACCGGATCGAGTCTGGGATCATCAATCGCGATCAGCTTCCCCGATTTATCGCGCACTCCCAGACCAAAATCCTTCAGCAGTTTCAAGCCGCGGGCGCCTCGACCGACAGCATCATCCAACTGTCGGACCATTTCGCCGCCAAAGTCCGGATCATCGATCTTGCTCCAATCCATTTGAGTGAAGACGACAAAACGTCCTGGATAGGGCTTCACCATCTCGTCGATCACATGCTGCAGCTTGTCTCCCCACATTCCGGTTAGGATCACCACGGTTTTTACGTTGGTCTTATCCATGATCTCGACAACCCGTGCGGGAGGCATATGTTCTTCGATTTTGGCAGCGTCATTGATGTGGTTGTGTACGTCGATGACATAAAACTTCGATCTGGAAATTTCGTGCGTGGGGACGTGCAACATGGAAACAGAGTGGAAATCCCTTAATAGAAGGGTCTTTTTTTGCTCGGCGTCGGCTGCCGATTTATATCCAATCTGGCCCGAGGGTGCGGATTGTCCAGCCGCCTGAGCCCAGACAGTCGAGCTAACTAGAAGAAACGTTGCGAATGCCACTCGAGAGCTCATGCATCCTCCAGTAGGACTCATTCACGTCGCAAACGCGCTGGCTTTAAAATGAAACCAAAAATAAGTAATCGTAACTATACAACAAGAAGATTATATACTTGACGAAGTGTAAGCGAACTGCCGTCGCGATCGTCGAAAGTGTACATCTCTTTGCTCACGATATCGGTCTCTTCCCCGACGCCGCGCGCAAACAGCGCCGTCTCTTCCAGGATGGGCGTGCGAATTTCGTGATAGTTGAATTGTCGAAAGACCTCGCGCGAGATCGCCTCCACCTGGTTCCAGGCGGCGCTGGAAGGGGGAAGAATGTCGCGAGTGCCTTTGACGGCTTTGATCATCGATATTGAATCCTTATTAGAACCGGAACCGCGCCGGCGTCATCCGGCCGCTTCGTCCCTGATGCCAGCGGCATCGTCCTTATAGATCCGAGCGGCTTCTGCGTAGTGCCGGGCATTCTCGCGAAAGCGCTGGCGCTCGTCCTCGGTCACTTGCCGCTTGACCTTCGCCGGCACCCCCATCACCATGCTCCCCGGAGGCACGTCCGCCCCTTCCGGCACCACAGCACCGGCGGCGATCGCCGATCCGTTTCCTATCTTCGCGCCATTCAAAACGACGGCGCCGATTCCGATCAAGCAATCGTCACCGATGGTGCAGCCGTGCAGCATGGCCAGATGCCCGATCGTGACGCGACTGCCGATCTCGAGCGCGAATACTCCCGGGTCGCAATGAAGCACCGAGTTGTCCTGGACGTTGCTTTCGTCACCGATGCGGATAGAATTGGTATCTCCGCGCGCAGTGACATTGGGCCAGATGCTGGAGCGTTCGCCGACGACCACGTCTCCAATCACCTGGGCACTGGGATCGATGTAAGCTGAAGCGGCAATCTTGGGTACGATGCCGCGATAGGCACGAATCATGTCTAGCGGTCTAGTCTACAATCCTAACACAGACGTGTTTCCTGGCTTATTTTTCCGGGCGCGGAACCTTGGTCGACTGCCAAGCGACCGCCTGCCACTTGCCGCCGCGCTTGAGAAATGTCCCGGTGTTCAGGTAATTGCCGGTCTCAGT
>Ga0207693_10000363_pt1 | contig 41438 bp, 41 predicted proteins | sample LARL81metaG_FD_184347 | JGI IMG/M metagenome (GOLD analysis project Ga0207693, IMG submission 184347) | Corn, switchgrass and miscanthus rhizosphere microbial communities from Kellogg Biological Station, Michigan, USA - LAR L8-1 metaG... | ecosystem: Host-associated > Plants > Roots >... | reverse complement strand
GCCGGCTTTGTCATCGGGCTCGCGGTTGCGGCAGCGGCGGTGTACGGGCCACGCTGGGCGCGCGCGGCCGCGCATGCCTACGTCGAAATGATCCGGAATACCCCGCTGCTGGTGCAGCTCTTCGTCGTGTTCTTCGGGCTGCCGAGCATCGGCATCAAGCTCGACGTGATCCCGGTCGCGACGATCGGACTCGCGATCAATCTGGGGGCATACGCGTCGGAAATCATCCGCGCCGGAATCGAGAGCATTCCGAAGTCGCAGGTCGAGGCAGCGGTCGCGCTGGGACTCACTGGTCGCCAGGTATTCCGCCACATCATCCTCGTTCCGGCGCTGAAAAACGTCTACCCCTCGCTGACCAGCCAGTTCATTCTGCTGATGCTGGCGACCAGCGTCGCTTCGCAGATCGCGGCGCCCGAGCTCTTCTATGCCGGCTCGATCATCCAGTCGAGGACCTACCGCGATTTCGAGGTGTACACGATAATCGCGGTCGCCTATCTCGCCCTGGCGCTGCTGCTGCGCGTCGTATTCGCGCTCTGCTATCGACTGCTGGTGCGCCGCCGATGATACGCGAGCTAAGCTGGGTCGATCCGCTGTACCTGATACTGGCCCTGCGCTGGACGGTGGCAATCACGCTGCTCGCGCTGGCCGGCGGAACATCGCTTGGACTGGTCGTCGCTGCTTGCGGAAGCTCAGGCAACACGGCCGCTCGCCTGGCCGCGCGCGGGTACGTCGGCCTTGTGCAGGGCATTCCGCTACTCGCCTGGCTGTTTCTGTTCTTTTTCGGCTTTCCGATATTCGGCATCGACGTGCCGGGATGGCTCGCCGCGACCGTCGCGTTCTCGGTGTATTCGGCCGGGTTTCTCGGCGAGATATGGCGCGGCGCGCTGATCTCGATTCCGAAGACGCAATGGGAGGCCTCGGCGTCGATGGGCTTGTCGTATCTAGAGCAACTGCGGCACGTGATCATTCCGCAGGCCGTCCGCATCGCGACGCCGCCGACGGTGGGCTTCATCGTGCAACTGATCAAGAACACGTCGCTGGCCTCGGTGATCGGATTCGTCGAGCTCACCCGCGAGGGCCAGATGACGGCGGCCGCCACGCTCGCGCCGTTGCCCGTCTACCTGATGGTCGGCGCGCTGTACTTCGCTCTCTGTTACCCGCTGACGACCTACAGTCGCTTCCTCGAGCGGAGGCTGCATGGCGCTGGTTGAACTGCGGTCGGTGGTCAAGCGATTCGGCGATCACGTCGTGCTCAAGAACGTCGACCTGTCGGTCGAGAAGGGCGAGATCATCGCCATCATCGGCCGCTCGGGGTCCGGCAAGAGCACGCTGCTCCGTTGCATCAACGGCCTGGAATCGGTGCAGTCGGGCGAGGTGCTCGTCGACGGCGTCGCCGTGCACGATCCGAAATCCGACCTGAGGAACCTGCGTGCCCGCGTCGGCTTCGTCTTCCAGAGCTTCAACCTGTTCCCGCACCTGACGGTCGAGCGCAACATCACGCTCGGGCCGACGATCGTCAAGGGACTCGACCGGGCCAAGGCGGCCGTGCTGGCGCGAGAGGCGCTGCGGCGCGTCGGACTGGAGGAGAAGCTCAACGCCTATGCCGACCAGCTGTCCGGCGGGCAGCAGCAGCGGGTGGCGATCGCCCGCTCACTCGCGATGTCTCCGACGATCATGCTTTTCGACGAGATCACGTCCGCGCTCGATCCGGAGCTTGTCGGAGAAGTATTGCGCGTCCTCGAGAACATGGCGCGAGAAGGCATGACGATGTTGCTGGTGACGCACGAGATGAACTTCGCGCGTCGGGTAGCGAACCGCGTGCTTTTCATGAACCAGGGCACGATCTGGGAGCAGGGCCCGGCGGCCGAGTTCTTCCAGTCGCCGAAGACCGACGAGCTGAAGAACTTTCTCGGCTCGGTACTCAACTGATGCCGGGCGCCGGCAGCGTCAACAGGCGCGCATTGGGCAGCGGCTCGGAAGTTCGGGCTCGCCGATTTGAAACAGACTTCACCACCACCAGGAGAGAATCATGTTGCATCGCCTAATCAGACTCTTTGTGATCGGCGCGGCCGTGTTGTTTTCATGCGGCCCCGCTTACGCCGACAAATTTGCGGACGTTCTCTCCAAAGGGGTGATTCGCATAGGGATACCGGCCGATCTGCCGCCGTTCGGCTTCCAGAACGTCAATCGGGAGCCGGAAGGCTTCGACATCGATCTCGCGCACATGGTGGGAACCGCGCTGGGCGTCAAGGTCGAGCTGATCCCGCTCACCGGCGCGAATCGCATTCCGTACCTGCTGACCGACAAGGTCGACATCACCGTGTCGCTCATGGGTCTCACGCCGCAACGTGCAAAGCAGGTGTGGTTCAGCGCGCCTTACGCCAGCACTTCCCTTGCGGTGTTCGGTCCGAAGAATCTTCAGGTTCACTCGGCGGCCGAGCTGAAAAACTACAAAGTGAGCGCCGCGAAGGGCAACACCGAGGAAACCGCGCTGACCGAGATGAATCCGCAGGCCGACATCATGCGCATGGAGAATGACGCAGCCGCGGCGGCAGCCTATCTTTCTGGGCAGTCGCAACTGTTCGCCTGCAGCAGCTTTGTCGCCGTCGAGCTCGCCAAGAAGAATCCCAACAAGGAATTCGATCTCAAGTTCGTCATCCGCCCGAGCCCCGGTCACATGGCCGTCAAGATGGGCGAGTCGAACATGCTGCAGTGGCTCAATTCGTTTATCTTCTTCAACAAGGTCAACGGCGAGCTGGACAAGCTGCACAGGAAGTGGCTTGCCCGTCCGATGGACCCGTTGTTCTCGCTCTGAGGTTGTCCATCGTCACGCCTGGGCGGCGCGCTCAATGGCGGCCGTCCGGGCGAGCGTGCTCGGCTGTCGATGCCTTGCGGGCCGGATGGTGATAAAGGATCAAGCATGAGTTCGATTCTGTTCCGCAATGCGCGCGTCCTGGACGTCGTCGGCGGCGCGGTGCTGGCAGAGCGCGACGTCCTCGTCGTCGACGGCCGCATCAAGCGGGTTTCGGAAACCCGGCTGAAAGCCGACGCGACGGTCGTCGACATCGCCGGCCGAGTCCTGATGCCGGGCCTGTGCGATGCGCACGTACACATCGTCAGCGGGACCAACAGCTTCGTCGAGTTGCAGGGCTGGTCGCCGTTCTACGCCGCGAGCCGCATGATCGGCGTGCTGAAAGGCATGCTGCACCGCGGATTCACAACGGTGCGCGATGCAGGCGGGGCGGACTGGGGCATCGCGGCAGCGGTCGAGCAGGGTTACGTCGAAGGTCCGCGCATCCTGTTTTGCGGCAAGGCGCTGTCGCAGACCGGCGGCCACGGCGACATGCGCGGTCCGGGTGAGAATTTCGACCAGTGCCTGTGCTGTCCGAGCCTTGGCCGGATATGCGACGGCGTGACCGAGGTCCGGCGCGCCGTCCGCGACGAGGTGCGCAAGGGCGCCACCCATATCAAGCTGATGGTATCGGGAGGAATCGCTTCACCGACCGATCGGATCAACAGCACGCAATACTCGGTCGAAGAGATCAAGGCCGCGGTCGAGGAAGCGGAAGCGGCGAACATCTACTGCATGGGGCATGCGTACACCGCGCGCGCCATCAACCGGGCGTTGGAGTGCGGCGTCCGCTCGATCGAGCATGGCAACCTGCTGGACGAGGAGACGGCAAAGCTCTTCGTGCAGAAGGACGCCTACATCGTTCCCACGCTGGTCATTCTGTTCACGATGGCGAAGGAGGGCGCCCGGCATGGATTGCTGCCGCACGTCATCGCCAAGGTGCCCGAAGTGTTCGAGGCCGGCACCCGCGCCCTCGAGATCTGCAGTCGCGGCGGCGTGAAGATCGTCTTCGGTACCGACTTGCTGGGCACGATGCACGATAGACAGTCGGAGGAATTCCTGATCCGGTCGGAGATCCAGAAGCCGATCGACGTCATTCGCTCGGCAACGTCGATCGCGGCCGAGCTCTTTCAGATGGGCGGGGAGATCGGCGTGGTGGCCGAAGGTGCGCGCGCCGATCTCCTGGTGATCGACGGAGACCCGACGGAGAATCTGCAGCTGCTGCAGGGGCAGGGGAAGTTCATCAAGGCCATCATGAAGGACGGCAAGTTCTTCAAGAACGAATTTCGGTAACTCGCCGCCGGGATCCGGCGACGTTGAGCCTCGCCGCGATATCCAGGCAAGGGCAGCTGCGAGCCAGACGGCTAGCGGCTACTGCCGGTCTCGTCGCGCGCGGCGGGCGGCGCGTCGGGAGCGTTGTCGCTTTTCTCGATTCTCGTCAGGATTGTGTCCAGACCGGCGGACCAGGCATCGAAGACGCCACTGCGGGCAAGGTCTCGCGCGAATTGCTCGTTCAATCCGCCCTTGGTCTTGAACTCGTCGGCCAGTTCACCGAAAGGGGCCTTCGACGCCAGAGGTACGTGGCTCAGACCGCGGAACATGGCGGCAATGTAGTCGCGGGCGGTCCTGGCGTGTACGCCGTTCCGGATCAGCCACGACGCCAGCGTGTCCAGTGTGGAAAAATACGACGCCATCGCCGCCGTGGAAGCCCACAGCGCCCGCAATTCGCTCTCGCTGTTTACTTCGACGGCCACGCCCAGGCGAGCGAACAGCGTCCTTGCCACGGGATCGGGCGGAAAGATCACCGTGGGGCCCAGGCGCGCCGCTACGGTAGGCTGAGGCACCGCGCAGCTGATCGACGTTACCGGTGCGACCAGCGCGGCAATCCTGTCCCTGGAGAACGTCGCAATCAGGCTGATGACGCGATGATCCTGCCTGAAGTGAAGACCGCGGAGGACGTCGTGCGCGATCTGAGGCCGCAGCGCGAGGAAGACGATGTTGCTGCGATCGAGAACCTCCTGATTGGAGCGAGCGACCGTCGCCTGCGAACAGGTCGATGCCAGTCGCGCGGCGACGTCCGCGTTACGCGGCGAAAGCCAAATGCGGTTGGACGACTCCGGCGCAGCGCACAGGCCGGTGACGATCGACGCCGTGATAGTCCCGGTGCCGACGAACCCCAACACGATGCCATCGAGGCTTTCGACCCTTGGCGGACCGTCGGTGTGCCCGGACATCTAGGTGAACCAGGTATCGGCGAGGCGATATCCGCTGGGAAACGGGTCATCCGGATCCACGCCGTAGTGCGACACGCCGGTCAGCCAGGCGCGGCCGCCGATCTCGGGCACGACGGCGGCCATGCTGCCCACCTGGCGAGTATCCACGATGCGGGATTCGAAGGCCGTGTCGAGGATCGAGAGGTGTCGAAATCGCTCGCCGGCCGTCAGCTCGCCGCGTGCGTGCAAAAGCGCCAGACGGGCCGACGTGCCGGTCCCGCAGGGCGAGCGATCCAGCCTGCCGGGAGAAACGACGACGGCGTTCTTCGAGGTCTTCACTCCGTCACGGATCTCGACAGGTCCGGTGAATTCGGTCTGGTTGATCGTATGGATACCGGCGTTTTCCGGGTGCACGGAGGGGAGCTGCTCGGCAGCGGCAGACTTGATCCGCTCGCCGATTATCACCAGGTCCCGAGCCTCGTCGCGCGCGAGCGAAAAGCCGGCATCGACCGCGTCGAGCAGGCAATAGATCATGCCGCCGTAGGCCACGTCGACGCGCAAGGTCCCGATCCCGCTGACCTCGATATTTCGATCGCGATGGATGACGAACGAAGGTACGTTCCGGAAGGTGACTCGCTTGCATCGACCGCCGGCGCACTCGGCGGTCACTTCGACCAGCCCGGCCGGAGTGTCGACCCGAACCGTCGTCATCGGTTCGCGCATCGGAATCATCCCCGTCTCCAGCGCGACCGTGACCGTGCACATCAGATTCGATCCCGACATCGGCGGATAGTAGATCGATTCCATGACGATCATGCCGAGGTCTGCTTCAGGGCTGACCGGTGGCGTAATCAGATTGACCGCCGCATTGACGCTGCCGCGGGGATCGAACAGCAGCATGTCGCGCAGCCAGCCGCTTTCCCGTTCCAGAGTTTTCATCCGCTCGAACATCGTCGCCCCTCGCGGAGGAAGCACACCACCGGTGATGACGCGTCCGACTTCGCCTTCGGCATGCGCCCCGACGACCGTGATATTTCGGTCCAGTCTCATCGGCGAAGCGGGTTGGTCGACGAGCGCATATTGGATACAATGATCCAATTTGCGATTGCAGCTGTCAACAGCGCCGCGCGACATCGCGCGTGATGATGCGTGCACATGTTGGACGCTAGCCGGAGGATCATGAAAGTCAGGTCGCAGACGCCAGTAATCAAACGTCACACTGTTACCGGCTCGGTCGCCGAGGAGCTGCGCCGGCGAATCGTCAGCGGCGAGTACGAAGGCGGCGAGCAGATCAGGCAGGAGGCCGTCGCCGCCGAACTGGGCGTAAGCCGGATTCCGATTCGAGAGGCGTTGCTCCAACTCGAGTCCGAAGGCCTCGTCGTCATTCACACGCACAAAGGCGCTGTCGTCGCCTCGCTGAGCCCCGAGGACGCGATCGATCTATTCGAGGCGCGTCTGATTCTCGAGTCGATGCTGGTCAAGAAGGCCATCGAAGCCGCGACGCTGGCGGATGTCGCTCATATAGCGGCTTGCCTCGCCGAATATGAGAAGGCCGTCAAGAATGGCGCGGATCCGGAAACGCTGAGCCGGCTGAATTGGGCATTTCACACCGCGATGTGCGAGCCCGCGAACCGGCCGCGCATGATGGCCATCGTCGTATCGCTGTACACGGCGACCGACCGCTATTTGCGGCTTCAGATCAATCGTCCCGGTGCGAAGACCAAGGCGCTGAAAGACCATCGGGAGATCTTCGAAGCGTACCAAGGAAAGCGGCCCGCGGTGGTGGGGAAGCTGATCAAGGCGCACATCATGGGCGCCTATGAAGATGTGATGGGCCGTCTGAAGGATTCGCTGAACAGCGAGTTGCCGGCAAGTGGCCGTCGCTAAACATCCGGTCGAATCAGCGGCCACTTTCGCTGTGATAAAATCATCAGTTAAGCGGAGAGATGGCCGAGTGGTCGAAGGCGCTTGACTCGAAATCAAGTATAGGTGGAAGCCTATCTAGGGTTCGAATCCCTATCTCTCCGCCACTTTCCTCAGCAAGGAAGCGCCACGCGGCGCAGCAAGTGACACCCAGCCGTGTCCGTCCGGCATTTCCCTCTAGTTTCACGCAGGCCGTTGACACGCTATGGAATCAAGCTACGGCCCATTTCGTCGGTCGCCAGGTAATCCTCTTCTCTTAAGAATCCTGCGACCTCGCCACTGTTGGGCGCTGTCCAATCTCGCGTGCAATCGCGCGCAGCGGCCGGCAGGGTTCGGAGTTCCAGGACCTCGCCTGGCGGAGGATAGAGCCGCTCGACCGCAGCGAGGAGCCTTGGTTCGGTAGTCGATTCACAACGGTCGATCGCCCCGACGCGACTGCGCTTGAAAAGCAGCCACGTTTCCACGGATGCAACATTGTTGAAGCGTGCATTGCCTACTACGTAGTATTCGGGAACAATCGTCAATCTGAGGTTTGGACCCGCACGATCCAACTCGGATGCCAAACTGTTGCTCGCAGCGAGTACGAACGCCAGGCCAACGAGGCAGCCGCGATTTGAAAGGTGGAACGGCGTTATAAGCATCGCTATACTCCTAAAGGGCTCAGTGGTGTTGTGTAACGCGAGCGATTTTGAGTGCCGGCCGCGCGTTGCTTCAAGCGATGATTTTTCGTTGCAGCCATGAGAAATTTGCATGAGACGACATCCGCGTCTTTCTCTGGACCTTCTACGAGCATTTCGCGCCGCGGGAGCGCACCTGAGCTTCACTCGCGCGGCGCGCGAACAGTTCGTTACCCAGTCGGCGATCAGTCATTCGATCCGAACGCTTGAACTGCAGCTGGGGCAGGCGCTTTTCCACCGGGTCAACCGTTCGCTGAAGCTAACCCATGCGGGTGAGGCCCTCTATCGCGCGACCGACGACGCCCTCGCGCTGATCGATGGCACGGTTGATCAACTGGTGGGTGCGGATCACTCGCTGGGGGTAACGACGACTGTCGCGCTCGCATCCCTTTGGCTTGTCCCGCGGTTGCGACAGTTTTCCCGAAGACACTCTGAGACCAACGTGCGTGTCGTAGCAACCAATGATCGGATCGAAATCGAGCGCGAGCATCTCGATCTTGCGATTCATTTCGTGCCGCCCTGGGAAACCCCGCCGGAAGCGGACAAGCTCGTGGAGTATCTCCAGTTTCCTGTCTGCTCGCCGGCGCTCGCCAGGAGCCGAACGTACCCGTTGCGCACGCCCATCGATCTCAAGCGCCACGTTCGGCTGGACTTCGAAACCGTGGTCTACGGTCGTCCTTGGTACGACTGGCAAGAATGGGCGGACGGCATGAAGCTGCGACCGATCGCGCCGCGCAAGTCGATGCGATTTTCACACTACGACCAGGTGATACAGGCTGCGGTGGATGGCGCTGGCGTCGCCATCGGCAAGTGGCCTCATCTTGCACGCCATTTGCGGGAGGGAGTACTTTGCGCGCCGCTTGGGAAGGACTGGGTCGCTCGACTAGGAGGCTTCTATCTCATCGACAGGCAACCGTCCGATCCAAGCGTACCGGTCCAGGCATTCATTGCCTGGCTAAAAGATGAAACGAATCGGGATGCAAAGACCGCCCCATCAATGCTTCGACTCGACACCAGGAGGTCTGCTCGGTAGTTGCTTAGAGTCCGGAGTTGGCGGATTGCAGCCGGTCAGGGACGACCGCTTTCGCGATAGGCCGCCGCGACCGGGTGCGAATGAGGCTCCTAGCGCGAGGGAGTCGGGAGCTTGCCCGCGCGTTGAGTCACGCGTAGATGTGCTACCGGGTGGTCAAGACGGAGTTCGATCGTCTCCTGCCCTACATCACCAGGTAGCTTTTCGGAGGGAAGCTACTGCCGTCGGGAGGTTTAGTCGCTCATGAGCATCGATCCGAACACGGATTTACCAAAGGATAGGGAGCGAGCCTTGTCGCTAACCAAGGTGTTGCGACAATGCGAGGATATCCAAGGCCTGGTAGCGGAATCTGTCAGAAACCTTGCGATGCTTGATTTGGCTATTAAGCATTATCTCGACACTCCTGCCGCGCCGCCGCCGGCCGAAACTGTCCTCAGAAGCACCGAGGCGATTCAAATTAGCATGCAAAAGGCGTCCGAAAAGCTGTCAGTTGTAGTCAGGGCGTTAGGGCGTGAGGTCAGGGAGCGAGACATGCTTGACCTACGATTCGCGGCGTCAGTAGAGCAGGAAGAAGGCGCTCGCCATGCTTCCCTCCATGATGCGTTGACCGGTATGCCGAACCGCGCACTGTTCCATGATCGGCTGGAACATGGTCTGGCGCAGGCTAAACGACATGGCTGGACCCTGGCGTTGATGTTCGTGGATCTGGACGATTTCAAAGAGGTCAATGATCGATATGGACACGACCTGGGTGACAGCGTCTTACAAACCGTCGCGCGTCGACTCCAGGACAACAGGCGCGGGGGCGACTCAGTCAGCCGCCATGGCGGCGATGAATTCTTGTACTTGGCATTGGACATCAAAAACGAAGCCAATATTTCATTGATCGCGGAAAAAATCATCAAGGAGATTCAAGCGCCGCTTAACGTCAGCGTAGGCGGCGTCGCCACCACCCTGAGTGTTGAGGCGAGTATTGGAATCTCGATATTCCCGAAACATGGCACAGATGCGGATACGCTGGTCACAAGTGCGGACCGGGCCATGTACCGGGCCAAGCAGGACAAGTCTGGCTATTCATTTGCGCAGTAGGCGCAATTATCAGGCACGTTCGGTAACGAACAGACGACCAATTTTGGGCCGAGTATGGTTGCGGTGTGCTACACGAGCTTTTGACGGCGAATCAGGAAGAGTTGATCAGGCGTTGCAGGGAAAAGGCGATGCATAGATTCGAACCCGCCGAAGTTCCCGCAGCCATAGATCACGGCGTGCCGCTATTTCTGCAGCAGCTCGGCGATACGCTTCGTCTCGAGCAGGCCACGGCCGCCCGTGAAGCTACCGAGCCAGAGCCGACGCCAGGTCACTCTGAGTTCGCTCGTGCCGCGGCATTGCACGGCGCCGAATTGTTGCGCCTCGGGCACAGCATCGATCAAGTTGTTCACGAATATGGGGATATTTGCCAATCCGTTACCGAGATAGCGGTTGAGCAGCATGCCAAAATTTCGGCGGACGAGTTTCGTACGCTGAACCGGTGTCTCGACGACGCTATTGCAGACGCGGTCACGTCTTTCGGGAATGCGCGCCAGATCTCGCTCAACGATCAAGTGCAAACCCTGCGTGATCGCTTGAGTACTTTCTCGGACGAACACCGACGGCTAGTAGATATCGCCACCCAGTCATATTCCGCGATCAGGACCGGCAACGTAGGAGTGACTGGGGCGACAAGCACTTTGCTCATTCACACCTTAGACGAACTGCGCTCCCTCGCCGAGCGAACCCTGTCCGAGATTTATTCGGACGCCGCTGCGACAACAGCGACGAAAGGCTGACGCCATAGAAGGGCGGCGGCCAGCGGACACGGAATACGGGCCGCTGGAACAGACCGCGAGGTTTGGCTGGACGCATCCTTTATGTGCGGAGCAGCCCCGCGTGTCCTGTATCGGAGCGGGTCTGCATTCCGCTGTAGCGCCGCGGCCGCTGGGCGCCCCTTAATCGTGAGGCGGAAGTGCTCGATCCAGCCTGCAGCGGCCCGCCTCAATCAATTTGCGGGCCGTGCAGCGGATTGGCTCACGACGCGGCCGGCGCTGATCAGACTCTGGGTTCGCCCCGCGCGTTTACCCAGATCGTAGGACCCGGTTGCGTCATCATTTGCACGCGATGCTCATAGCCGCCGTAGGTGTATGTAACATCCCAATAGTCCAGGCTCGCTGAAGTCGGTACGTATTCGCATCGCTGCACGTTCTGCGTGTAAACCGGACCGTCCGGGCCCCGGGCAACGTTCGCGCCCACCGCTGCACCACCGACGACTCCGATACCTGTAGCGATATCCTGCCCATGGCCGCCGCCAATCTGGTGGCCGAGGATGCCGCCGATCACGCCGCCGATGATTGCGCCCGGAATGTTGACGCCGGATGAGCCTCCTACCCGCTCGCGATCTACCCAACAGCGTTGCTGCGGCGGACCGACCACGGCACGGACGTAAGTCACATTCGCCTCGTACACGGGCTCGTTCTGACGCCTGCGGTAGTCGTAGGCGGGCGGCGCATAGGCGTCGGCGGGCACCTGCATGGAAGACGCAACACGCTGCGCCTCTTCAGCTTGGCGCTGCGCTGCAGTCGCCTGGGCCTGCGCCGAGTCGGCTTGGCGCTGGCTCTGGTTCGCCGTCGCCTGCGCGTCGTTAGCCCTCCGCTGGACCATAAGCGCTGCTTGCTCACTTCGTGTTCGCGCCGCGTCTTGCGCGAAGGCCGCGCGCTGGCTTGCAAGCATTGCGAGTTGGTGCACCTCGCCCGTTCGGCCGCCGCGGGCGGCCAGATCATCCGCTTGACGCAGTGTGCCGACGGCCTGATCGAGCTCCGCAGGAGCGTAAGACACCACTTGTGGGTTGTTGCGCGCAGCATTAACAGATACTCGCGCGTCTTCCATCACACCGTCCCTCTCGGGAATAGAAGCGCAGCCTGCGGCTGCCAGCATCGCAAGCACAAGAACGGATTTTGTCGCATTCCTTAACATGGTCGACTCCAATCGAGAGCGCTCAGGAGCAGCGCGAGATGAATCTCAGACACGGTGCCCTTGATTTCCCGCGTAAGCAAACGGGAACGTTGAGGGGGAAACGCCACGAGCCGCGAAGCTGCTGCCGCAAGTGGCCGTGCCGCCAATACGGATCTGAGAATGCTCGTCGGCTACCGGACCGTCTGTGCGGTGCCGCACGCCAGCAAGAAGGTCTATCGCCGCGCCCGTGATTCTTCGATATGTCGCTATGTACGTCACCGCATAGACGACACCCAGCGGTGTAGTCCATCATTTTGTGAACTTCGCGTGTTAGCCAGGGAAGCGCGTTCTTGTGGGTTTCGTCAGCCGATTCGGATAACTGAACCGGCGTTTCAACTGTTCCACCGTACAGCGGAGAATTGAATGGACAATGACAGCAAAGATGGCACCCCAACACAGGTCGCAACAAATCTTGATCCGATTACTGGCGCCCCTGGTGCCCACCCGGTTGGAGTTGGACTTGGCGCAGCGGTAGGTGGTATCGCTGCCGGTGCGGCGGCTGGCACGGTCGCTGCCGGGCCGCTAGGCACGGCCGTAGGTGCAGCTGTTGGCGCAATTGCGGGCGGACTTGGCGGCAAGGCGGTGGCCGAGCATTTCGATCCCACCTTGGCAGGAACTCCACCGAAGGATGACCTTCGAACGAGCAGTCTCCCGCGCTTAGAATAACGAGGGTTCACCGCGTCGCGCGAGGGAACCCTGTCGCGAGCGCCAGCGATTTCCCCTCCGAGCCGTCGGGTATTTGGTGCCGACGCTACCGTTGCAATCTAGCCTAGCACCGCCCACAACAGCCGCGATAGCGGCGTGGCCTTGCATCGGTGCTGGCAGAGGCGCACTATATCCGGCAGCACCGACGGGCGACCCGAGGGCCGGATCTATGAAACCCGATATCCGTAGCGCGCCGAATTCGTGGGCCAGTCCGATCAAGCCAAATGACCCGCACGAAGTCCGTATCTGGTGCAGGCTTTTTGGATGCAGCGAAAACGAATTGCGCGGTGCTATAGCAAAGGTCGGAACCTCATCCGATAAGGTGCTTGCCGAGTTGTTAAGAAAAGAAGCGCCACTCCATCTTGTTCGGTAGAGCGTTGCCCCGGCTACAAGAGCGCATACCTGCGCTTGAGACGCGTGCATCGGTACGTCGCTCCGGCTGTGCCGTAATCCATTACTTCTTGACTCTGCCCGCCGCCTCTTCGATTTTGGCGCGGTCCGTGCCGACTCTCGCGATGATCGCCTTGAGTTGCTCCGGGCTGATGCCGAGCTTTTCGGCTTCGTAGTCCAATTCGTAACGTTCGCTGCCGGCCACCGTGCGCCGGTCTTGCGCGCCGCGTTTGCTCCTATCGTCTGCCATGACAGTAACCTCCGTTCAAATGCGCTACCGCGCCGCGCGGTGCGCAGGTTGAACGATAGACGAGTGTGGATGGCGGCGGAATCGGATGGAAACTGAATCCCTTGTAGGAATTTAGGCATTCACGCAGGCGACCTACGATGCCCGTACGGCGGCCGGCCTCACCCCGCATCGTATAAGATACGGTCCTTCACGGCAGATTTCGAGGCGGCGCATCATGCGCACAATTGCCTTGGCAGCGGGATGCGTGTTGGCGGGGCTGGTGACGGCGCAGGCATACGCCGAGGCCGCGTCCGCATCGATCAAGCCCGGCGAACCCAGGGTGTATGCGCTCATTGCCGCGGTCGGCGAGGAATTCACCGTCGTATCCGACGTTCAGGTCACTGGCAGTCACCTTTCGAACTATCGGCGCAGCACGTCGCAGGTTCAGAACAACGTCCTCAACCGAATTGCTTTATACGGTCTGGACAGTGCGATAGCGAAAATAGACCCGGCCAGCAAACGCATCTACATGTCGCTCGCGGCGAGTCAGATGGACAGTGTCGCGCCTTCCAAGCGCGATGAGGCCGCCATCGGCGCGGTCGTCGCGGAACTGGAAAAGATGCCCGAGCGTGCGCAGTGGGAAAGAATCGTGGTTGCGACACCGGCCTATCGGGCGCTGGACGTCGACGGCATGGCAAGCAAGTTGCAGGGATTCGGCGTTTTCTCCGAGCGGCTCTGCAAAACTGGGTGCGCGAATCCTCTAGGCGGCATTCCGCGCGAGCTTACTCCCGAACCCCTGGACGGGGTCGATGCCGTTACCAGGGACGACGAGAAGATCAAGGCGAGAACCTTTCTCGCGCCGTTTTCGTACGTCGCGGTTTGGGTACTGGATCCAAAAACCCTGGCAGTACTCGACAAACAGCAGGGCTTCGACAATAAGAAGCTCGCCGAACCCCACCACAAGCCGGCCTTGGACCTTAGTCAGAGCGATGCCCAGCAGTACCTCCTTGGCCGCATCGTCACGCTGATCAATACGTCGATTGGCGCGGCGGTGATGACTTCCGAGATCAACGAGCGCCGTGGCAAGGTGGAAGTGGGCGAACCCGAACTGGTCGATCCTTCCGCCCCGAAGAAATAGCTCGCAAGGCTCTCCAGCGGTAGCGCGGAGCATTGCTCGCAGTGCAAGCGCACGCCGGGCGAAATTCAAGCCTTGTCCTCGCCAGCAGTCCTGCGTTGAGGCGCTTATAGCTCGATCGCGCTCCGTGCGGTACGATAAGCGGCTGAATCCCGGCGCGGGCTGGGTGTCGTCCAAACAAGTGAGAGGAGTCCGTCATGCAAGCTCCGCATCATTGGTTCGCGTCAGTGCTGGTCAGTTTCGTGACGCTGGCTTTTTCGACCATCGCTCCGGCTGCGGGCAATGCAGCGGATCAGGTGCTGATCAACGCGAAAAGCGTTAAATGGGTCGCGGCGCCGCCGGCGCTTCCGAAAGGCGCCCAGGTCGCCGTGCTCCATGGCGATCCAAACACGGAAGGGCAGTACGTGATGCGGGTGATGATGCCGCCGCGGTACAAGATGCCGTTTCATTGGCACTCGAAGACCGAGCACGTGACGGTGATTTCCGGCGCGCTATTCGTCGCGAGCCAGGAAACCTACGACAAGCGAATCGCGCATCCGGTCAAGGAGGGTGGCTTCCTCTACGTGCCGGCGCGGGCGCAGCAATTCGCATTCACCAAGGGAAAGACGGTGATCGAGATTCACGGCGAGGGGCCGTACGACATCAAGTACACGAACCCGAGCGACGATCCGCAGATGGGCGCGCCAGGGAAGCCCTATTACTTTCCGAAGGAATTCGAAGTCAACGAATTCAACGCCTCGGAAGGTGCCGAGCCGATCCCGACGTTTTGAAACAACCCGGCCGGCGCACTGCCGGCCGGCGCAACTTTCCTCTTTCGCCGCATTCTTGTAACGCTCCGTGCGTGCGTAACCTGCCTCGCGCAGTCAGCGCGGCGTCAGCTTGCTTGGCGCGCGGCATCTAGCCGCCATGCGCGCGGTTCCCAGGTCATCGATATCGATCACGCGCCGACGCGCGCCCACCGAGGACCGACGGAAGGCAAGATGTTTGCATGGGCGTGGTGAACGCCGCGGCGGATCGACGGTCAGAAGGCGGCACATCATTTCCCGGCCGGTGACGGACGGGCCTGCGTTACAAACGAAGAGACCCCGATGCATAAATCCCTGCGGGCGCTGGTCGCGTCATGCGCATTCTCGCTGGCGCTATCGCCGCAGGCACAGACCCAGGCCCCGGCTGCCGATGCGCGGGTCATCGTCAAATACAAGGCCGATTCGCCGCTGCTGGCCGACCAGGCGCTTCCTGCCGCCGAGCAGCGGGTCGAGCGCGCGAGGGCACTTGGCACGCGCGTGGGACTGGAGCTTCGCACCGGCTCCGGTGTAAGCCGGCGCGCGCACGTCGTCTTCGCGCACGGACTGACATCGGCACAGTTGGCCGAGCGCCTTTCCCTTGAAGGCGATGTCGAGTACGCGGTGCCCGACCAGCGCCGCCGCATTTCCACCGCCCCGAACGATCCCTTGTATTTCACCGGACCGCCGGTGACTGCCAGCTCCGGCGGTCCCACCGTCGGCCAGTGGTATCTGCGCGCGCCGGCGGGCGACGTGCAGTCGTCGATCAACGTCGAGCCCGCGTGGGATCTGGCGCCGGCGAATAGCGACATCGTCGTCGGCGTGATCGACACCGGCGTGCGTTTCGATCATCCCGACCTGCAACGAGCGGCGGCCGGCGGCAAGCTCCTTCCGGGGTACGACATGATCAGCGACATCCCCACGGCCAACGATGGCGATGGTCGCGACGCCGACGCCTCCGATCCCGGCGATTGGCTGACGCTGGCGGAGGTCACGGACCGGCATAGCGTTTTCTATAAGTGCGACACCGTCGCCGAGGACAGCTCGTGGCACGGAACGCAAACCAGCGCGCTGATCGGCGCGCTGACCAACAATGCAATCGGCATGGCGAGCGTCGCGCGCAATGTGCGTATCCTGCCGGTGCGCGCGCTGGGCAAGTGCGGCGGGTACGATTCGGACATCCTCGCCGCGATGCGCTGGGCTGCAGGCCTGGATGTGCCGGGCACGCCGGTCAATCCGACGCCGGCGCGCGTGCTGAATCTCAGCTTGGGTGGCGAAACCGCGTGCACGGCGGCGTATGTCGATGCCGTCGCCGCGATCAACGCGGTCGGTGCGGTCGTTGTCGCATCGGCCGGCAACAGCACCGGGCACGCCGCAGGGGCGCCTGCGAACTGTACCGGCGTCATCGCTGTCACCGGACTGCGGCATGTCGGCAGCAAGGTCGGATTTGCGGATCTCGGTCCGGCGATAAGCATCGCCGCGCCGGCCGGCAACTGTGTCAACACCGCGCCGGGAACGCCCTGTCTTTATCCGATGCTGACCGCAGCGAATTCCGGGCTGACCAACCCGATTTCCAATGCGGCCGGCGGCTCGATTTACACCGACAGCTTCAATTCGTCCCTGGGTACCAGCTTTTCCGCGCCGATGGTGACCGGCACGATTGCCCTGATGCTATCGGCCGATCCGACGCTGACACCGGCCGCGGTGCGCTCGCTGCTGCAGTCCGGCGCACGACCGTTTCCGAGCTCGGGGCTCAGCAACACCGATGGCACGCCGCTGGCGCAATGCGTCGCGCCGCAACCCATCGGAAGTCCGCAGATCGACCAGCTCGAATGCTATTGCACGACCACGACGTGCGGCGCGGGCATGCTTGATGCCGGTAGGGCGCTGACGGCGGTGGTCAACCGGCGCAACTACGGCGGATTGTGGTGGAACGCTCCCGGCGGCTCGGAAGCAGGCTGGGGCATCAATTTCGCGCACCAGGGCGGCACGATCTTCGCGTCGTGGTTCACGTATGACCTGACCGGAAAAGCGTGGTGGCTGGTAATGAGCGCAACGCAGAGCGCCCCGAACAGCTATACCGGCACGCTGTTCCAGGCCACCGGTCCGGCGTTCGATGCGATGCCGTTCCCGCCGATTGGAAGCCCCGGCGGCGCAACTGGCTCCGCGGTCGGCACCGGCACCCTGACGTTCAGCGATGCGAACGACGGGACATTCGCCTACACGGTCAAGGGGATTTCGCAGACCAAGGCGATCACGCGACAGACGTTCGGCCCGGTGCCGCTGTGCACGTTCGGTGCGCAAGTGAATCTGGCGCTGACCAACAACTATCAGGACCTGTGGTGGGCCGCGCCGGCAGGATCGGAAGCGGGCTGGGGGATCAATCTGACGCACGAGGGAGACACGATCTTCGTCACCTGGTTCACTTACGATGTCGACCACACGCCGATGTGGATGGTGGCGACGTTGACCAAGAGCGGGTTGAGCTCGTATACCGGCGACCTGATGCGATTGACCGCGGGCCCGCCGTTCAACGCCGTGCCTTTCCCGCCGCTCGGCAGCCCTGGCGGCGCTACCGGATCGACCGTCGGCAGCGCGCAGCTCGCTTTCTACGACGGTAATTCGGGAATATTTACCTATACCGTCAACGACGAAACGCAATCCAGGGACATCACGCGCGAAGTCTTCACACCTCCCGGCACCGTGTGCCACTAGATGTCGGCGGCGCCGGCATCGCTCTCAAATGGGGGCGATGCTAGAATTCGCGCCTGCGTGCACACGGAGAGGTGGATGAGCGGTTTAAGTCGCACGCCTGGAAAGCGTGTTTAGGTTAATAGCCTAACGCGGGTTCGAATCCCGCCCTCTCCGCCAAGATCGCCGCCTGGCGGACCGCTCACGGCCAAACCTGGGCGGTCGCCCAACCAGCGAATACAACCAAACCCGCCGGGTGGGGCTGCCGTCATTGCAGTTACTTGCGGTTTCGTGCGGCTCCTAAATCCGAGTGCAGCTGGACCAAGATCGGGAAGTGCGAGCGCGGCTTGGAGCAGGCACATGGGTGACTAAGGATTGCCCAGGTAGTCGCGTTTGCCGATCTCGACGCCGTTGTGGCGCAGGATGTTGTAGGTCGTGGTGACATGAAAATAGAAGTTCGGCACAGCATGGCCGAGCAGGAACTGCATGCCTTTGTAGTGTGTTTCCTTGTCGCCGCGCTTGATCACGATTTCCTTGTCTTCGGTGCCGTCGATCTGCCCCGGCGTCACGGTCTGGATGAAGGCGACAGTTTTGGCGATGCGCGCCTTCAGCTCCGCCAGGGTCTTCTCGTTGTCCTCGTACACCGGGATCTCAACCCCGGCCAGGCGCGCCACCACGCCCTTGGCGGTATCGCAGGCGATCTGCACCTGCTTGGTCATAGGCAGCATGTCAGGGAACAGGCGATAGGTGGTCAACGTGGCACCGTCGAGTTTTTTGGCGTCGGCATGGGCCTGCGCCTTGTCGAGGATGTTTGACAGGTTGCCGAGGATGTTGACGAAACGCGGAACGGTCGCCTGATACATGGAAATGGTCATTTGAAATCCTTTAGTGGAAGAGGCGGGATTACGGCAGAGGCATATTCTATCTGTAGCCGAAGGACCGCGGACTCGCTCTGAGCCGATCGCTCGACAGGCTGCTCACGGCCACAACCGGTCAGTGGCGATATTTCCCCAAAGCAGACCGTCGCGATCTGTATCCGGCGCGTTTCGATTCAATGCGATCTTAGCGCTACCCGTATTGTCGCGGCGACCTGAAGATCATCGCCGCCATCGAAGAGCCTGCGGTGATTGTCAGGGATACTCACGCACCTGGGCTTGCGTGTAGCGGTCAGACTGTGTCGAAGCGATTCGGGCCGATACAGGGCTCAAATAATCACCGCGAGAGGGAAATTTTCACAGAACACCGCGCCATTGACCGCTACGTCGGGCCGGCGATATAGTCGCGGACGGGGAAAAGGTGGTTTCGAATTCCTATCCCCGGATGTTGCACCAAGTTCAAGCATTCCGGAGGGCCGAGTTCGGCGCTCCATTTCGCGGGGTACGCCTAGATGAAGAAGACGACCGGAAAAGCAGTGAAAAATGCTTTGCGCGGCATGTCCGCGTTGGCATTGTCCTTGACGGTTATGTTGGGGACGTCCGTGGACGCGAGAGCCGATGAGGCAGATGCCAAGAGGATCCTCAAGGCCATGTCCGATTATCTGGCGGCGCAGAAGGCGATCTCGTTCAAATACGACGCCGCCCTCGAGGTCGTCACCAAAGATGAACAAAAACTCGCACTGGTGAGTTCAGGGGCCGTGACACTTAACCGGCCTGATAAGATCCGTGCCATGCGTGCCGGCGGGTTTGCCGATGTCGAGACTTCTTTTGACGGGAAAACACTGACCTTGCTGGGCAAGAACCTGAACATGTACGCACAAAAGGATATACCGGGCACGATTGATAACCTGATCGATGTGTTGCGGACGACATATCACCGGCACCTCCCTGCCGCGAACCTGCTGTTGTCGAATTCCTACGACGAGCTGATGCGTGATGTCGTCGACGTAAAGGACCTTGGCAGTGGCGTCATCGGCGGCGTTGAGTGCGATTACCTGGCTCTTCGAAAAAAGGAAGTTGATTGGCAGATCTGGATCGCACAAGGGAAACGTCCCTATCCCTGTCGGTATAGCATCGCCACGAAGGACCTTGCCGGCCAACCTCAATACATCATTCAGATCAGGGATTGGAAAACTGGAAATGAGGTTGCAGCCACTGATTTCAGCTTCAAGAACAGAACCAAGGCGAAAGAGGTCGAGCTAGGGAAGCTTGAGGGCACAGATGACTTGCCCGCGCATTTTAAGATTGGAGAATCCAAATGATCATGTTGAAACGACTCGCTTTCTTCGTAATTGTCGGAATCATCGTCGTTGGCGGATCCGAGATCGGCGGGCGGTTGGCGATCCCCGGGGTCCACAGTGTGATCCCGACGGCCGAAGCCGTGGTCGGGCGCCCACTCACGCCAGTGAGCGTAGCTGGCGTGGCGCGACGTCAGGATAGGCGTGACTAACGGTTAGTCTGAGGATAGGGGATCCAACGCCCCTTCCGCAAGTATTGCGGGCATTCAACCGTACCCGGCCGGGACGAGAAAACCACGGCGGCGCTGTGCGTCGAGGCGCATGGCTTTAGCCTGCATGCCGGGGTGCGCTGTGGCGCGCATCAGCGCAAGGAACTCGAACGGCTGTGCCGCTACATCGCCCACCCCGCGATCGCCAACGTCCGCTTTCCGATGGCTTGACCGGCAGGTTTGGGTCGATTGCGGTCGGCCGTAAATGTCCCAGGCCCGCTGGACAAATCGGCGGCCAGAAGAGCTGCTTCCTTGTGTCGTGGCAGCGACCTAAGTACAGAAGGGGTACGCGGCTGCTGCTATTGGCAGCGTAAGCCGGGTGCCGACGGTCAATATCTAGGATCCGGCGCGGCGGGCTCGTGGATTGAGACGCTGCAGTGAAGCACGCCCAGCGTCGCGCAGCTGGGTCAATCGAGCTTGAATACCGTTCTCAGAAACGCCTTGACGGCTGTTTTGGCGGCTTGGGTCGCGTTGGGGTCCAAGCGGTCGCGCTATCTCTCGACAACGAGCTTGGTCGACATGCCCGCCTTGTAGTGCCCGGGCTGATTGCACAACAGAAGGTACGTTCCAGCTTTGAGATTCAGCGTGAGCTTGCCACGGGAGCCGGGCTTCAACTCCGAAATCTCGCCCAGCGAGTGCACGCGCTTTTCGATGATCGTATTGATATTGGTGTCGTAGGGCAATTCCATCCCGTCTGACGGGGCGGGAACCACCAGCACTTCGTGCACGAGATCCTTCGATCGGTTGACCGCCTCGAGCGTCACGCGGCCGGCTTTCACCTTAGTGGGGTCGGCTTTTATCACCATGCCTGAATTGGAAGGATCGACACTCGAGTCCTGAAGCGTGACGGCGACGATTTGTGCCGTGGAGGCATAGGCAACGGGCGAGAGCGTGGGGGACGACAGTGCAATGGTGAGCAAGGCGGCGACGAGTCGTTTGGTCATCGTTATATTCCTACGCTACATATGTGCACAGCATCATACCCAAGATTGCTGGATCACGAGGGAGTTGGACCTGCATTCCGCAAACCGGATATTCGAGCATCGAGAGCGCGCTTCGCGCGCTAGACCGGTACCTCATTTTCGCTTGATACGCGCCGTCGGAAAACGCCTCTACGTCGATAGCAGCGTGACTGCGAACACGACGAAATGATAGGGCCGCAACAAAAGCACCATCACGGTTATCAACAGCAACGCCGACCCGAGACATCGCCATCGTGACAAGTTCCAGACGGTCGCGAGCGCGACGACGACGTACCAGCCAATGACACCGGCCTCGAACAAAGTGACCACTTCATCGAAGCCCTCGGGCGTCATGTGCCCGCCAGCCCAGGCGTACAGCTGCAGTCCGATGGCCGCTGCTGGAAAGAGCGCACACAACCAGATCAGAGCGAACGCGTACAAATGCAGCGCAAAAGTCATGCATTCAGAAAACCTGATCTTGCGGTTGGCGATCACCACGCGAAGCGCCAGGGCGAACGCCGGCACCATTAGTATCACCAGGGATTTGGCGTGAACCGATTCAAGCGCATCGAATACTTGCCCGTAGGCCGATTCCGGGTTACCGATCTCCGGACGATAGATTGCTAGCAGATCTGCTGACAGTGGGCCAAACAGATCTTGTCTCAGGTGTACGCGCAATGGCCACGACAGCACTCCCAGGCCACTCGCCCATTGCACCGCGAAGAACACCACGTTAGTCCACAGGAACAATGTCAGAGGCGGCAGGTAGGGAACGCGCCGGCCGCGCGCCCAATCCGCAGTCAGGCGTCCCGGCGGCGACGCCAGCGCGCGAAGGCTAGCGTGCAAGCGACCGAACCAGGACGCATGCGGTTCGCGCGACGGCGTCCGATTCCCGTCGAAATCACGATTTAACATGCGGCGCTCGCCGCACGTCGGACAGAAGGACGACCTCGCTGCGGTGCCGCAGCTTGGACACGTCCACGCCGAGGCCGATTCTGTTTCCGCCGTGGTCACATGCGCACCATCCCGCCGATTATCGCGCACCGCGGCGTCTCTTCCGCGCGCTTGACAGAGGTCAGGGCGACTGCCTTCTCGGATCAGCCAAGGAATTTCTACGTTGGCGCCCGGCTACAAACCAGCTTGGGTCACGAACTTCGGATTCAAATACGCTTCAATCGCTTCGCTGCCACCCTCCGACCCATAACCGGAATCCTTGATACCGCCAAAGGGAACTTCGGGCAGGGCCAGGCCAAGATGGTTGATCGAAATCATGCCAGTCTCGACCGAAGCCGCGATTGCATTAGCCGTCTTCGCCGAATTGGTCCACGCATACGCGGCAAGTCCGAACGGAAGCCGGTTAGCCTCGGTGACTGCATCGTCGAAGGTTCGGAAGGGATTGATTACCGCCAACGGCCCGAAGGGTTCTTGATTCATCGCACGGGCGTTGGTCGAAAGTTCGGTGACAACCGTAGGTTCGTAGAAATTTCCCTTGTCGCCAATGCGGTGACCACCCGCACGTACTGTGCCGCCATGCTTATTCGCATCCTCGACATTGGCTTCCATTGCGGTCGTTCGGCGCGGGTTCGCGAGCGCGCCCATGGTGATGCCGGCCTCGAGACCATTGCCGACCTTCAAGCGCTTTGTCGCCTCGACGAACTGGTCGACGAACTTCTGGTACACGCCCTCCTGGACAAGGAAGCGAGTGGGCGATACGCACACCTGCCCGGCATTGCGAAACTTGCTGCCAGCCATCATTTTCGCGGCAGCGGCGATATCGGCATCATCGAATACGATGACCGGAGCGTGACCGCCTAACTCCATCGTGGCGCGCTTCATATGCATCCCGGCGAGCGCTGCCAGATGCTTGCCCACCTCGGTCGACCCAGTGAACGAGATCTTGCGGATGACCGGATGCGGGATCAGATACTCAGAAATTTCCGACGGAATGCCGAAAACGAGATTGACGACACCGGCCGGCACGCCGGCGTCAGCATAGGCCCGAATCAGTTCGGCAGGCGACGCCGGCGTTTCTTCCGGCGCCTTGATGATGATCGAGCATCCGGCCGCCAACGCGGCTGAAATCTTGCGCACAGCCTGATTGATCGGGAAATTCCAGGGTGAGAACGCCGCGACCGGACCTACCGGCTCCTTGATTACCAGCTGGTAGACGCCTTCCGCTCGTGAAGGAATGACGCGCCCATAGGCGCGGCGGGCCTCTTCGGCCGCCCAGTCGATGACATCAGCGCCGGCCAGGACTTCACCCTTGGCCTCGCCCAATGTCTTGCCTTGCTCCTGCGTCAGCAGTGGCGCAACTGCCTCGGCGCGTTCGCGCAATAGATTGGCGGCACGCCGCATGATCTTGGAGCGCTCGAACGCGGAAATCTTGCGCCAGACCTTGAAGCCCTTGTCGGCTGCTTCAAGAGCACGATCGAGATCAGCGCGCTCGGCATGGGCGACCGTGCCGATCTGTTCACCGGTAGCAGGATTGACGACAGGCAGGCTGCGGCCGGAGGCGGCTGGCGTCCAGGCCCCATGGATGAAAAGCAGGGTATTGGGATACATTGAATTGATCCACGCTTTAGGAAAGACGGTCCACATAGCGTAACTCGAAACGCCAATGTGGTCGCCGAGAAAGTTAGGGTATCGGGGCCAGGATGCAGCGTTCACGTGCTACGTTGGCTCCCAGTCGCTCTCGCCAGTCAGCTCGCGGATGCGCCGGTAAACGTACTCGTAGGTCTCGAACTTCAGGCCCTTATTGTTGAAGATCGCCGGCACTTCCCCGTAACACAAATAAGAGCTCCGTAGATCCTTGGCGCCCATGCCAGGTTTAAAGAACCCGGAGAGCGAGCGGTCAACAATCCCCTCGGCGCAACGAATCGCGTCGTCGGGAGAATCGAAAACACCCTCGTCGATCCAGCATGGTTCTGGTATCTCCGAATTTTCGTATGCCGAAACGACATACTTCTTCACGCTCGCTTCTGTCATCTGCCCTCCGCTCAATTGAATCCTTTCAATCATGATTTGTAGGCTCAAGTGCTGACAAAACTACTTGCGCTTAACTCGGGTTCGCCTTCCCAACGATAGGCAACCAGCGGGCCGCCCTTGCCGGCGGAGTAATCCACGCAGGCGACATTGGGTAGAAGTGGCTGCAGGTCTCCCTCCAGCCAATAATGACCAAAGAACACGGGCTTGGTGCCGTCATAGCCGACCAGCGCCGATTCTGGAATCGGTGTATCGGGCAGTTTTTCCTGCGTTGGCGAGTCGATGATTGCGGCCCTGCGGTAGCTGGTCGCGGAGGAATCCCACCACCGAGTCCGGACGTTGTGACGTGCGTGGCCATCCTTGTCGTGGAATTGGTGGCCGGCAGGCAAATCGATTTCCACTCCTTTGGTCAGCGTCTCGATGGTGCGAAACTCCATCGACCCGCGCCGGCTCGCTGCGACGACGAGAGCGGGATCGAGTCGCCGCTCCGGAGTCAGCTGACATTCGATCTCCGCCATGTAGCGCGGATGCCAGCAGGCGTGAACGACCCGCAAGCCGGGAAGGTCCAGCCAGAGAGGCAGCGTCAGGAACCAGTCGACGAGCTCTCGATGAAGGTCCGAGTCGTTTTCGGCCTCGTCCAGGAATGCCTTGTGCTGCTTGTGATTCTTGGGGATTCGGCGGCGCAGATGCTCACCGTCGGAGGCGGGATCGGGCGTGTACCACGCGATGGCGTTGAGCTCGTGATTGCCCATCACCGCCTTGGCTGTCTCCGCATCGAGCATTTCGCGGACGATTCGGATGGTTTCCAACTGACCCGGCCCGCGGTCGATGAAGTCGCCGACAAAGATCGCCTTCTTTTCAGGATGGCGCCAGGCTCCCATGCGGTGCCGGTAACCCATTTTGCGGAGCAGGGCGATCAGTTTGTCTGCGTGGCCATGGATATCGCCGATTACGTCATAGTTCATTTGGATCCTTCTTAGTGGTAGTATGTCACTATGGTACCTGACATATTGACGAAAAGCAAATAAGTGAGCGAGCCCAGGAAACGCCTCTTCCCTATCGTCACCGCCGACGTGGCTCTTTTCACGCTGGCGGACTACCGACTGCGGGTGTTGCTGATTCGGCGAGCGAACAATCCCACCCCAGGGGGGTGGGCGCTACCCGGCACCGTCCTCAAACCCGATCTCGACCGCAACGTGGACGACGCGGCACTTCGGGCGCTGGCGAGCAAGACGCGGGTGGTGCTGCCTCACCTTGAGCAAGTGACCACCAGCAGCGGACCCGACCGCGATCCGCGGGGATGGTCGGTGAGCGTCCTGTATTACGCGCTCCTGCCGAGCGACCAGGTCCAGGCGGTGGCCGGCGACAAGACCGAGGCCATCGAGTGGTGCGATCCCGAGCGTCCTGGGCACCGGCTGACCTTTGACCATGCGAAATTACTGGCAAGGGCATTGGCGACGCTGCAGGACAAGGTGGAGCGGGGCGCGCTACCGTTGCACCTGCTGCCAGCCAAGTTCACGCTGACCGACCTGCAACGTGCCTGTGAAGCTATCCTCGGACGGGAGCTCGACAAGGGCGCGTTCCGGCGCAAGATCGCCGACCAGCCAACTCTGGTTCTGGTACCAGGAGAGTATGTGCGAGGGCCGCAGCGACCGGCACAGTTGTATCGAGCCGCCGCTGATTTCAGCTTCTGATCGGTTCGGGTTGAGTTGCGCTATGCTATGCGCTGCGCAGCAGGGGCACCATAAGCACGACCACATCGGGCGACTTCGATGAAGGAGGTTCTATGAGCGACTCATTGGGGGGCGGCAAACGCAAGGACGGTCGCGGAGCATCCGCATGGAAGCGGCTCACGTCGCCAAGTGCGAGGTGGTCGGTGCTTACCCTATTACTTATCGGGCTCGTCGTCGGCGCATGCGGCGTCATCGGCACGCAGGTCATGGTCGCGGCGACCGGCACCAACAATTTCTGCGCCGGCGCATGCCACTCGATGCAATGGGTTGCGGCCGAATATCGGCAGAGCAGCCACGCGATCAATTCAAAGGGCGTCGGCGCCGGCTGTCACGACTGTCACATTCCGCACGACTACCCGCAGCTGCTCTGGTACAAGGCGAAGGCCGGGGTGAAGGACGCCATCGGCGAGATTCGTGGCGTTATCAGCACCGAGGAGAAATTCAACCGCGAGCGTCCCCGACTCGCCGAGCACGTATGGGCGGAGTTTAAGCAAACAAATTCGGCGAATTGCCGGACTTGCCACGCGTTCACGCCCGAGGTGATCGCCAAGCAGCAGGAATTCCTGCAGCCGATGCATAAGCAGACGCTGACGGGCGAAGCGACCTGCATCGACTGTCACAAGGGCATTGCCCACAAGGCACCGGGGTAAGTCCGTTGGCGCACTGCAGCACTGCAGTCCGACACTGTAAAAATGGTGGCAAACCGACCCGCGCGATGCGTCGCCCGGAGCGCGGCGGTGTGCTATCGTAATGTTGCCTTCGCTGGTCCGGTATCTCGGGCGCGGACCTGGTGAGGCGTCAACCGAAGAGGAGATTCATGAAGCATACGTCGATTGTATTGATGACTCTGATTTCCCTCGCGTGCTCGGGGCCGGTCCTGGCATCCGAAGCCATGGCCAAAGCCGACGGTTGCCTGAACTGCCATGCCGTCGACAGCAAGAAGGTCGGCCCTGCCTTCAAGGATGTCGCCGCCAAGTACAAGGGGAAGGCCGACGCCGAGCAGACGCTGGTAGCGAAGCTCACCAGCGGCAAGGGGCATCCGGCGACCAAGGCGAGCCCCGCCGATGTAAAGACCATCGTGCAGTGGGTGCTGGCGCAGTGACACGTTGACGGCGCGGCCGCGGCGGCAGCCGCGCTGCGATGCCCGCGATGCAGCTCCGCAGGTCAGCGCTCGTCGGCTTCCCTGCGGCAGCCATGTTCGATTTGATCGAGGCTGCGGAGCACTATCCGGCGTTCGTCCCGTGGTGCGTCGGTACGACCATTCTTGCGCGTGACGACGCGGTCGTCGCCGCCGAAATCCGGGTCGACTATCGCGGCGTCTGCTTCAGCTTCACGACGCGCAATCCCAAGCGGCGTCCGGAATGGCTTGGCGTCCGTCTGGAGCGAGGGCCGTTCCGCCGCTTCGAGGGCGACTGGCACATTACTTCCCTGGCACCGGCCGCATGCAAGGTCGAGTTCGTTTTCCAGTACGAACTAGGAGGTCGCCTCAGCGCAGGGCTCGCGCGGCCCGTCTTTGATCACGTTGCGACGGCGCTGATCGATGCCTTTGTGGCGCGCGCGGAGCATATGCACCGCCCGACCGATGGTGGTGAGGTCGTCCCGATCCCCCGCTGAGGACCATGGGGTGCGCCCGCGCGCCGTTCGGTGGCGCCGGGCGCTCAGAATACGTACGTCGCCGTCAGGTAGAAGATATTGGCGTTGTACGGTATGTTGGCGTTCCAGCCGTTGAGGTAGCTCTGGGACGTGTTGGTCGTCACCCCAGGGAAGGGAATCGTGTTCGTGTAACCGTTGAACTGATCGTCGGAATAGCTGTATCGCTGATATGCATACCCTGCGGTGGCCGACCAGTGCTTGTCGAACACATAGATGCCCTTCACGTCGACCGACGTGATCTTCGTGTTAGGGTAGTTCGAGAGCGGCAGAGGGTTGCCGAAATTGTTCTGCGACGTCATGTCCGACGTGCCGCTGGCCTGCTCGTAGATGATCGACCCTGTGAGCTTGAATTTTTCATTCACCGGCAGGTCGCCCGCAACCCCGATCATCCAGTTGTTGTTCTTGACCGTTGCGTTCCAGTTGTAGGATGACGACGACGGCGGCGCGCCGGGATCGAAGCAGTTCGGCCCGGTGTTGGCGTCGCACGAACCGACGCCGACGTTGCGATGGGACGAGTCGTAACTGACCGCCTCATAGTCGCCGAACAGCGTCACGCGCCACGACGCCGGTAGTCCGTAGCTGACGTTTACATACACTTCGTTGCGCGTGTCCCCGTTGCGGCCAAGCATCGTCGTTTTGTAGTTGTTGTCCTTATATAGGTACTCGAAACCCACGCCGAGGCTGTCTGCGGCCGCCCAATCCAGGTCGACCTTCACACGGTTTTGCGTCAACGGGGCGAGATCGAACGTCCGGACGAAGCGCTGCAAGTAGGCCGGGTCGTTGGCGTCCACGCCGACGTTGCCAAGCAGGAAGTTAGAGCGGCGATCGAGATAGCTGTAGCGCACCTTGGCCGTCAGGTCGTCGACCGACGTGTTCTGCCATTCCGCCCAAAGCGTGTTCGTGCTGGTGTCGTCGAAGTCGAACCGGTTTTGCGTAATATGGTTGTAGTCGTAGCCGCCGGTGAGGCGATTGGCCCGGTTGACCCGGTAGCGAGCCTCGATCCCGGCGTTTTGCTTGTCGTAGTCCCAGAGATGGTTCTGTGAGATGCCGCCGCAGGACGAGGCGTCGGAAGCGCAGAACGTGACCTGCGTTCCCTTGTTGCGCATCTGCTGCCAGTTGTAATACAGGCGGGTTTCGAGCTTGTTGCTCGGGTAAGCGGTCCAGCCCGCGGTGAACGTCTGTCGCTGTTCGTTACCGTTGAAGGTGCCGGTGCTCGGCAGGACCGGCAGGAAAGCCGATGAGCCCGAGCCGTTCAGGACGCTCTGGCCGATCGGCGAATCGCTCTTGGTCTGGTCCCACGTATAGCGCACCGCCAGCGATGAATTCCACGGAAGCTGACGCCACGTCCCGTTGAGCGAGAGGCGCTGATAGTTGTTGCTGGGCGGCAGGTAGGTCGTGTCGATGCCGTTTGCAAAGAACGGATTGTTCCAGGTCACGGTGCTATTGTCGTTGCTGAAGCGGCTGTACAAATAGTTTGCGGACAGCGTCATCGACGATGTCGCATAGCCGAATTCGCCACTGACGTTGTCGGTGGTGTACTGGACCGGCAGCACGAGGTCGGTGAAGCCGTTGCCGGGGCTCGTGCCGTTGGAGGCGGATCCGACCTTGGTGCCGCTGGTGGCGACGTGATTGCCGTCGACACGGAAGTACCAGGGTGACTGTGCTTTCCATTCGAACGCCCCACCCGTGTCCTTGCGCTCGTACCCCAGGTTGAGCGGAAGCCAGGTCGCCGGATCCGGAGACGGGAAGGTTGCCGACAGGTTGGACGTGCCCGCACCCGCGAACGGAGTCACTCCGTTGAACATCAGGTTGTGCGGGATCCAATTGCTGTAGAACCGCGCGCTGAAGAGGTCGTAGATTCCGCCGCGGATGTTGAGGTACATGTCGTCGCGGCCGAAGTTCTCGCCGTACCCGTCGATCCAGCGCTTGTTGTCGCGGCCGACGATGCCGATGTTCGACAGGACGCCGTTGGACAGGTCCTTGTACTCCATGAACTTGGACAGGTCCTTGCCGCTGGTGTCGGTGGCGATGCCGCCGACGGTGACCTGGCCCGCCGAGACGAACGGCTCGTCGACGGTCTGCGCGAAAGCGGGTACCGCGATCATCAGCGCAGCGCAAAGCGGATGCAGGTTGCGGCGTCTCACGAAAGTCACCGTTTCAACGGATGAGGAATTGACCGCGGCTGGCTGGCGCGTTGGAGCCGTGGATCGCGTTATGGCAGTTCACGCAGCCCCGCGCGATGAAGCGGGTGTTGACCGACGTGTTGAACGAGCCCGGGGCCTTGCCAAAACAGGCGCTGTTCTTAGGGTCGTTCGTCGCCGCCGGCGTGCATTGGAACCCGGCTGCGCCCCCGTAGGGCGTTCCGGGGTGGCGCGCGACGTCGTGGCAGTCCTGGCAGAGGTTTGGCACCTTTTCGTTCAAAAGCCGGGGGTAGATGGACCCGTGCGGGTTGTGGCAGGACAGGCAGTTCTGCTCCACCGAAGGGTGCGCAAACAAGAAGGGACCACGCTTGTCGGTGTGGCACGAATAGCACTGCTGGTTGACTGTCTCCGCGCGTAGCATTACCGGCGTCAGCGCGCCGTGCGGATTGTGGCAATCCGAGCACTTGATCTTGTTCTCGATGATCGGGTGATGCGACGGCTTCAGAATGGCGTTCCGGATTTGTTGATGGCACTTGCCACAAATGTCCGCCTCGTTGGCCCGAAACGAGGTCGTGAAGGGCGCTACAGCCACCGGTCCCGCCGAATTGTGGATGTTGTGGCAATTCGCGCAGGTGACATCGTTTCTCGCGTGCGCCCCGACGTCCCAGAACGCCAGGTGGCGGTTGCTCGAGTGGCACATCAGGCAGACGGCGGTTTTCTCGGCCCCAGTCGCCGTCCTGCTCGTCAATGGTCCTTGCGGCTTGGCCTTAGTCGGATCCTTGAGGTGCTCGCTCGCGTCGCCATGGCAGGCCTGGCACATCGAGCCTTGCGCATCGTTCTTGGCGCCATGCGCCGTCAAGAAAATCGATTGGTGGTTCTTCTCATGGCAGCCCGCGCAAACGGGGACTGTCGATTGAGGCGCCTCGGGCTTGGGCTGCGCCGGCGCTTGGGCCTGCGCATACGCAGCGCCGCACAGGATGGCCGCGGCCACCAACGCGAGACCCCTGGTCATTCGAAAAATAAATCGGCCGGCCTGGCGGAATTCGGAGGTGCTCCGACCTGTTACGCTCGGCCGCTGCGCCGCATCGCCGCAGCTGGAATCTACTTCTGCCATACTGCACCTCCTGAGGCCAATATGCCCGCGTGCGCCGCTTCCCGCAAGCGATGACCGACGAGTAGCCTCATGCACGACGTAAGCGTTGTATGGACGCAACACGGCGCGATCGGGCCAGCTTTCGCCGTCGTGTGAACGCTCGCCGCCGTATTTGGAGACGCACGAAATGAAGCTTGCGAAGTACGTTAAGTTCAGGGAGGAGAAATTCGGCGGTGTCCTGTTCGAGACCCAGTCGGAAAAGGTCTTTACGCTGAACCCGACGGCCGCCGCCGTCGTGCGCGAAATCGCGGCAGGGGGCGACGAGGACCAGATCGCGGTGCGTGTCGTTCAGCGCTGCGACGGCGACGCCGGGACCATCCGGCACGAAGTGCGCTCGTTCCTGAGCGAGCTGCGCAGCAAGGGTCTTGTCGAGGATTGAAGCCCGTGGCGACCCCGGGTGCCGAGACTGGGCAAGCGACGCGCGACCAAGCGTCCACCGCGGCCTCCGAGCGGCTGAGCGCGCCCCTGTACGTGGCATGGCAGATCACCAACGAATGCAACTTCGCGTGCATGCACTGCATCGAGGAGAGCGGACCGGGGAAGCGCTTCCGCGACGAGCTCGACGAAACGCAGGTGTTCGCCGCGCTCGAGCAGATGATGGCGCTCGGCGTTCCATATCTGTCTTTCTCCGGCGGCGAGCCGATGACGCATCCGCTGTTCTTCGCGATGGTCGAATACGCCTGCGAGCGCGGCGCCCAGCTCAAGATCGAAACCAACGGGCACTACCTGACCGAGTCAGCCTGCACGCGCATGCGCGACCTTGGCGTGAAGGCCGTGCAAGTGAGTCTGGACGGCGCGTCGCGCACGGCGTTCAACCGCATCCGAGTGCTGGGTGAGTTCGACACGGTGGTGGCCGGCATCCGGCGCCTGCGCGACGCCGGCGTTCCCATCGAGATCAATTTCTCGCCAACCCGATTCAATGTCGCCGAGATCGGTTCCGCCGTGGACCTCGCCTACGAGCTCGGCGCCTACAGCTTCTACACCGGGCGCACGATGTACACCGGCAATGCGGTCAAGGCGTGGCGTCATCTCGAGGTCGCCGAAGATGACTACGTCACGTTCTTCGACACACTGCGCGCCAAGGCGGTCGAATACCGGGGCCGTATGCGGGTTTACTTCCACGAGGCGGGGTTGCTCGAGGAGCTGCGCTATCGGCTGCGCGAGCCGGCCGCGCTGCTTATCGTACTGCCCAACGGCCTGGTCAAGCTCATCAACGCGCTCCCGTTCGTGTGTGGCGATCTTCGGCGCGACCGGCTAGAGGACGTCTGGGCGCGGTTCCAGTCGGCTTGGCACGATCCGCGAGTCGCGAGCTTCGTCGACGAGCTCTCGCGCGATCCCGGCAAGACCCGAGTGCTCCACGAATGGATTCATCTCTGACGCCGCCCACGGCCGGAGCACCCATGTCTGCCGCGCCGATGCGCCGCCTGCTGCGCGTCGTCACGCTGATCCGCTATCGCTTCTTCCTCTACGCCGGACTTCTGCCGTATCTGCTCGGCGCGGCCTGGGCCTATGCTTCCGCGGGCGTCGATGCCGCGATGTTCTGGAGCGGCCTGGGCGGAGTCGTGCTCGCAGTGATCGGTGTCGAGGCGTTCAACGAGTACTTCGATGCGCGCATGGGCACTGACCGCGTATTCAATCCGGCCGACCTTCCGCCGATCTCCGACGCTGTCTTCTGGTGCGGCGTGCTGGCCTTCGCCGGCGCGCTGGCGGTCGGCACCTACATATCCGTTCGAATCGGCTGGCCTATCCTCGCCTTCGCGCTACTCGGCGGATTAGCCGGGATCTTCTACGAGGCGCCGCCGATCCGCTGGTCGTACCGGGGTCTGGGCGAGCTCGTCATTGGGCTCGCGTACGGCCCGTGGATGGTGCTGGGCAGCCTCTATCTGAATACCCGTGCTCTTTCATGGGAAGCATTCGCGGCGTCGCTGGTGCCTGGCTTGTCGATCATGTCGCTCGCGGTCGTGAACGCGATTCCCGACTATCACCAGGACTTGCTGGTGGGCAAGCGCAACCTTGTCGTCCGCCTCGGTCGCGCCAAAGCCGTCGTACTGTATCTCGCGCTCGCCGGCGCGGCGCTCGCGGTCGTCGCGGCAGGGATCCTGACCGGCATCTTTCCGGTGGACTGCGGGGTCGCGCTCCTTGCATTGTTGCCGCTCGCCGCGAGCGGGAAACGCGCGCGCTCGACCTTCACGACGCCGCGACACTTTCTTCCTGCAGTGCGCAGCCTGGTCGCGTACTACATGTTGGCGACGGGCCTGTTCGCCGCCGGCATCGTACTGCACGCGTGGCGAATCGCATCGTGACGTACGCCATCGACAGCCTGCGCGCACCGCTGCTGGTGACCTGGCAGCTCACGCGCGACTGCGACCTCTGCTGTCTCCACTGCTGCACCGACTCCGCTCCGGGCAAACGGTTGCGTGACGAGCTCGACGCGGACGAGGCGATGCGCGTCGTCCGCGGCATGGTGGATGTCGGCGTCCCGTACGTGATGCTGTGCGGCGGCGAGCCGCTGGTAGTGCCGCACTTCATGGATGTGGCTGAAGCACTGGGAAGCGCGGGCATCCAGCTAAAGATCGAGACGAACGGCCAGCGTCTCGACGCGCGCTTGGTCGAGCGCCTGGCTCGGCTGCCTATCCGATCGATTCAGGTAAGTCTCGACGGCGACACGCAGGCAGTCTACGAGCGGCAGCGGCCCGGGGCATCGCTCGCCAAAGCGCACGCGGCATGCCGCGCGATCCGCGACGCGCAGCTGCCGCTGGAGATCACGTTTGCCCCGTCAAAGCTCAACCTGCACGAGGCGAGCGCCGTCATCGAGCGGGCGCGATCGCTGGGTGCGTTTCGTTTCAACACCGGCAGGCTGATGCGCGTGGGCACCGCCGCGCGTACCTGGGGCAAGCTCGCCCCGAGCAAAGAGCAGTACCGGGCTTTTCGCGCCGAGCTCGCGCTGCAGGAGCGAGTTCTTGAACCCGCCATGCAGTTCTGCTATCTTCCCTTCAGTATCGAGGACGGATTGCGCGCCGCGCTGGAACAGCCGCCCGCCACTCTGCTGGTGCTGCCGAACGGTTGGGTGAAAGTGGCTGCGGCCATTCCCGAGATCTGCGCCGATCTGCGCCGCGAAACGTTCGTCGATGCCTGGCGAGCGTATCGTGAGGCCTGGCGATGCGGCCCGGTCAGGGCCGCGATCCGGGCCGCGATCGAGGACGAATCGCTTCATGGCCGGGCGAATGCGTGGCAGGTGTTGCAAGTAATCCAGGTATGAACGTAGAGGAGGCAGCATGAGCGAATCCAAGACGACCGTTGATGTAGCGAGCGCCGACGCGGTAACTATGGCGCCGCCGCCGAAGCTGGTGTGGGAAACGCCCAAGATCGAGGACGTCTCCGAGCAGGTAATGGCGCAGCCGTATATCCGCTTCACCTGATTCCGAAATCACCGCCGCAGGGCCGCTCGGTCGACGAGTACCGGGCGCCCCTGTTCATCGCCTGGCAGCTCACGAATCGCTGCGCCGGGCGCTGCATTGCATGCTGTGAAGCGTCCGGGCCGGGCAATGCGTGGCCCGACGAGCTCGATCGCGGGGAGGCCTTGGACCTCGCTCGGCGCATCGCACAATCGGGCATTCCCTACGTAGCCTTCGGCGGCGGTGAGCCGCTCTCAGTCGCTCACTGCTGGGAACTCTTCGACCGGCTGACTGCAGCGGGCATCTCCCTCAAGATCGAGACCGACGGTACGCGCATCGACGACGCAGCGGCGGATCGGCTCGCGGCGCTTGCGGTGCAGTGCGTGCAGATCTCGGTGGACGGCGCGAACCGCATTAGCCACGAGCGGGTACGGCCCGGCATAAGTTTCGACGCGGCGACTGGTGCCATCCGCCGCCTGGTCGCCCGCGGCCTCGCACCGCAGTGCGTGTTCGTGCCGACGCGCATCAACCTCGGTGAAATGCAGAGCGTCTACGACCTCGCTGCTTCACTCGGCTGCAGCGCCTTTGTCACCGGACCCCTGATGCGGCTCGGACGCGCCGCCGACCGCTGGGACGATATCGCTTGCAGCGCCGCGGAATGGGCGCGAGCCGAGGCAGCGCTGCGCGCGCACGTGAATGCGCGCCCCACAGCCATAACGCTGTCGATCTACCCATGGGACATCGTCACGGAAATCGAACGGCGCTGCGAAAGCCCCCAGGCGATGCTGCTGATCGTCCCGAACGGCAAGGTGAAACTGCTCAACGCGCTCCCGTTCGCGCCGGCGGACCTGCGCGAGGACAGCTTGGACGAGGCGTGGCGCGCGTACTGCGCTGCCTGGCGCTCGGCCGAGGTGCGCGACTTCGCGGGACGCTGCCGCGCAGAACCCGCGCTGCTGCGTCATGCCAACGAAACCTGGCCGATATCCTAGCGCCCACGACGGCGCACCGCCCAATCAATGCGCCGACCCAACCGAGAGCCGCGCTCGATCTAGGGTCGGGGCTGTATCCGAGTGCGGGTTGCCATTAGGCCGTTAGCGATCGTGAACCTGCGCTCCGGCCGACGAGGCCCATGGGCTCCCTTCGTCCTACGACGAAATCAGAGGACGTCTGATGGCGGCCATTCGTCCGGCAACCGATATTAGCGACACAAACGCGATGGGTGCCTCATTGGACTTTTCCTCGCGTACTCTAAAAAGGAAATGCCATGGACCACACCAGCCCGACAGCAGGCAGTCTCACCTCCGCCGGAACCCGTCCCAATCTGGGGAACTCCCCGAACGCAAATGCAGTAGGTGCCAAGATTGAAGGTGGAGCGCAAACAGCACACCAGGCCACCGACAAGATTGCGGACAAGGCGTCGGCCCAGGTCGACCGTCTGAGCGGAACGGCGCATCGCGCCGTCGACACTGCCGCCGACGCGGCGTCTTCGGCCGCCGAGTGGGCTTCGAATATTCCGCAACAGGCGAAACAGGTTCAGGCGCAGCTCACGGAAGCCGCGAGCGCCTCGATACGCGCCCGTCCGATCGTCACCGTCGCCGGCGCTGTCTTCGTCGGGTATTTACTCGGTCGTCTGGCGCGTCTGTAGCCGGAAATATCCTCAGCGGTTTGCGCATTGGCTGATCCCATGGCCGTAGCTCGAGCGATTGAGCGTTGCCTCGAATCCCGCCGCTTGCGCGGCGAGGCGGTAGCGCGAACCGTGCTCGCCGCTTGGGCTGCCTCGCTGGCAATGGCTGCCTCGGCTCAAACCACCGATCCGGGACAACACGGAAGCGTATACACCGAGCGGACAGGCCGCTCGATCGCAACGTCTGCGGCGCAAGATTCGGCCCCAGTAAGAGCGGCGACTGGTTTCGTCGAGCCGACCAATGTGCTGGAGGACGCTCCCCGTGATCCAGGCAGCGGGCTGGGTAGTACATGCGCGTACGATCCTCTGAAGAAACAACTTTCGCCAACGTGCCGACGCCAGTTGGAGATAGCACGATCGCTGTAGCGCCTCGAGTCGATGCATCGGTGTCAAGGGAAGCTGGGTAAACGAGCCAAAAACAAACCTTATCTTTCAATTTCGCGGCGCCTGCGGGCGCCGCTTTTTCGGACCGGCCATCCGCAAAGAGGGGCGGTCCAATACCCCAGGAGAGGTCATGAATAGACTTATTTATATTGTTGGTCTGGTCGTCATAGTGCTGGCAGTCCTCTGGTTTTTTGGCCTCCGCTAGCAACCGGGCTAAGGAGCAAGATGAAACGGGGCGGCAATCGGTATTGGAATCCCATCCTGGCTTGGTCTGACGTCGCGTGGAAAATGGCAGAAATGTCGGTTGCGTCGGCGTCGGTCATCGGTCATAGGACGCATCGACTGGCAAAAACGGGGCCGGTACCCGATGCGCGCGACCGCCGCGAGTTTACGCAAATGGGTACTGAGAAGATCGTGGCGAGCATGGAGTCGGCCGTCGCCTTGGCGCGACACAGTGTGGGGAGCCACGTCAACCATTCCGCGCGCGCATGGGCGCTCATGCTGGAAAGCGCTACAGCGCTGATGTCGCTTTACGGCAGTCAAAACAGTGGCCAGTTGTTTGCGCGGCAGGCGAAGCTGACGAAGACGCTAATGCAGCTCAATGGGGCAGCTATCGATCTTTCTGGTTCAACTGCCCGGCTCGCGGCGCGAGGGCTCGTGCCCATTCATTCGCGCGTCAGAGCGAATGCCAAACGCCTCGGTAAGCGCTAGGGCAGCCCCCACTTCTGAAACGCCTTCGGCGCTGCGGCATAATGCCGCATGATCGTCCACGTCGTAGACGGCACCTACGAGCTGTTTCGGCACTTCTACGGGCTGCGGCGCTTCAACGAGGGTAAGGACCGTGCATTCGGCGCGGTGGTCGGCGTGCTGCAGACCGTTCTGCAAATGCTCGAGCAGGGAGCTACGCACATCGGCGTTGCGACCGATCACGTCATCGAGTCGTTCCGCAACGACCTTTGGCCCGACTACAAGACCAGCGAGGGAATCGAGCCGGTCCTTTTCGCGCAATTCCACCCATTGGAACAAGCGCTCGAGGCGATGGGCGTCGAGGTATGGCCGATGGTCGAACTCGAAGCCGACGATGCCTTGGCCTCGGCGGCGCGCATCGCGTCCAAAGATCGGCGCGTCGAGAAGGTTTGCATCTGGACCGTCGACAAGGATCTGGCCCAGTGCGTCGTCGAAGATCGAGTCGTCCAGATCGATCGCCGGACGAAGAAAATCCTCGATGCTGAGGGTGTTCGCCAGAAGTTCGGCGTGACGCCAGGATTGATTCCCGATTTCCTCGCGCTGGTCGGCGATGCGGCGGACGGATATCCTGGGCTCCCGGGTATCGGCCGCGTCACTGCGGCGCAGCTATTGAACCGCTACGGCGCGATCGAAGACTTTCCAGCGACGGTGCTCGGCAACCGCCGCGAACAGGCGCTTCTGTTCAAGAATCTTGCCACGCTGAAGACCGACGCAAAACTTTTCCGCAATGTAGGCGAGCTCCGCTGGCAGGGTCCGACGGCCGCATTCGCCAAATGGACAGAGCGCATGGAAACGCCCCGCCTGCTCGAGCGTGCGCTCAAGGCGAAGGCAGGCTTGCAAGTGAATCGAACGCGGGCCCCTAGCTAACGCCGAAGCGTTTCCTCGCCCAGTCGAGCGAACAGGCTAGCGCGACACGGTCCGTTCATAGAGCGCGGCGTATTCCCGCGCGGCGGTGTTCCACCCGAAGTCGCGCGCCATCCCGTTTCGCTGCAGCGCGCGCCACACCGCGGGATCGCGATAGGCGGCAACACAGCGCGCGATCGCGCTCTTGAGAGCCTCGGGATTCGGTGCAAAAAACTTGAACCCCGTCGCGGTGCCGGCGGCGAGTGAATGCGGCGTGCAATCGACGACCGAATCGACCAGTCCGCCGGTCGCGTGGACGATCGGCAGTGTGCCGTAGCGCTGGCTGTACATCTGGTTCAATCCGCAGGGCTCGAAGCGCGACGGCATGACGAACGCATCGGCGCCCGCTTCGACGAGGTGTGCGAGCGTTTCGTCGAAGCCGATGAAGCTCGCCAGGTGCCCCGGACGAGCGGCCGTAAGCGCGCGCAGCTGCTGTTCCAGGCCCTTGTCCCCGGTCGCGACGATGACGATCTGGACCGGCAGCGCCAAAACGGCGTCCACGATATCGAGCAGAAGATCGATTCCCTTCTGCGGGGTCAGCCGCGTCACCGCGCCCAGTAGTGGAACGTCGCCAAGCGGGTCGAGGCCGAAGCGAATCTGCAACGCTCTCTTGTTGGCGGCCTTGCGTTGCAAGGTCGTCGCATCGTATCGCTCGGGGATCGACGCATCGCTCTCCGGATCCCAGACAGTCGTATCGATACCGTTCAGAATCCCGGTGAGACTGTCGCGACGCGTCGTAAGCAGACCGTGCAAGCCCATGCCCATCGCCTCCGTCTGGATCTCCTGGGCGTAAGTCGGACTGACTGTCGTGATGGCGTTGGCGAAAAAGATTCCGGCCTTGAGAAAGGAAAGGTGGCCGTAGTATTCGACGCCGTCGACAGCGAAGCTGGTCGCGGGCAATCCGAGATCGGCGACCCAATGCGGCGCGAAATTTCCCTGGAACGCAAGATTGTGGATCGTGATGATGCTCGGTGTTGCGCCGCCGAGGGCAAGCGCGCCGTACGCCGGCGCAAGTCCGGTCTGCCAGTCGTTCGCGTGAATGAGCTGCGCGTGCCAGGCGACGGGGCTCTGCGCCGAAGCCAGGCGAGCCGCGACGTGCGACAGCAAGCCGAAGCGCAGCGGATTGTCTTCCCAGTCGACGCCGCTCGTGTCCTGGTACGGGCCGCCGTCGCGATCGTAGAGCGCCGGACAATCGACGATCCACGCCGGGACGCCCTGGGGCAACTCGGCCTCGAGAAGGCGCGCGGACGGAAGCCGCGCGAACGATTCGATGCGTCCCGCGTCACGCGCGCCGGGCAGCGCAGCGAGCACCGGCCGGTATCCGGGCAACAGGACGCGGGCGTCCAGCCCGATCCGACGCAGCGCGATCGGAAGCGCGCCTGCGACGTCACCGAGACCGCCGGTCTTGACCAGCGGCGCGCATTCCGGCGTTGCGTAGAGTATGCGAAGCGGAGCCAATGGCAACGGCGAGCTTGTTCGATCGCTGGGCGCGTCCTCACGGGAAAACGCCCGCTCGACCTCGAGTCGGTGCCGAACCCGTTCGAATATAACAGATCGGCAATCGGTCTTCGGGCGACCTGAATGCTTGTATTTTTTGCAATACGGCCGAGGCGAAAAACGAAAATCCGGCGGCCGCGTAAACGGGATAGGATAAGGGATCGAAGGCGACGAAATATCGAGTGTCGGCGATGATCATCGAGCAGGAATCCGCGCAGATCGGTTATGGTCCCGCCAAGCGGGACCCGCAAGGCTTGCTGATGACGCAGCTCGCACGCGACGCGCTCGCGATCGTGCTGGCGGGGGGGCGCGGCAGCCGCCTTGGGCCGCTGACCGACTGGCGGGCGAAGCCGGCCGTCCCGTTCGGCGGCAAATTTCGCATCATCGATTTTTCGCTCTCCAATTGCGTCAACTCGGGCGTGCGCCGCATCGGCATCTGCACCCAGTACAAGGCACAGAGCCTGATCCGGCACGTTCAGCGCGGATGGAGCTTCCTCGACGGGCGGTTCCGCGAATTTGTCGAGTTGCTGCCCGCGCAGCAGCGCGTCACGTCGGACTGGTACAAAGGCACGGCCGACGCGGTCTATCAGAACCTCGATATCCTGCGCCGCCACGCACCCGAGTACGTGTTGATCCTCGCCGGCGATCACGTGTACAAGATGGACTACGCGCGGATGCTTGCCGAGCATGTCGGCCGATCCGCTGACGTATCGATCGGTTGCGTCGAAGTCCCGATCAACATAGCGAGCGAGTACGGCGTGATGGCGCTCGACGACGAATCCCGCGTCATCGACTTCGAGGAAAAGCCGGCGCAGCCGAAACCGGCGCCTGGACATACAGAGATCGCCCTTGCCAGCATGGGGATCTACGTTTTCAACGCGTCGTTTCTGTATGAGCAGCTGATCCGCGACGCCGACGAACCTCGATCGGCGCATGACTTCGGACGGAACGTGATCCCCTACCTGATTGCGCGCGGATATCGCGTCTTCGGGCATCGCTTTGCCGACTCGTGCGTCAACATGGTCGAGGGCCGCCCGTACTGGCGCGACGTCGGCACGATAGATGCGTACTGGGAAGCCAACCTGGACCTGACGCATGTCACGCCGGATCTGAATCTCTACGACGATGACTGGCCTATCTGGAGCTATCAGGAGCAATTGCCGCCGGCCAAGTTCGTGTTCGAAAGTCCCGACCGAACCGGCGTGGCGCTCGACTCGCTGGTATCCGGCGGCTGTATCGTCAGCGGGTCATCGGTTCGGCGCTCGCTGCTGTTCTCCAATGTCCATGTGCACAGCTACTGCAACATCGAGGACTCGGTGGTCCTGCCGGACATAGAGGTGCATCGCAACGTCACGCTAAAGAAGTGCGTCGTCGACCGATATTGTGTGCTCCCTGCGGGTCTCGAAGTCGGCGTCGATCCGGTGCAGGATCGCCAGCGTTTTTTTGTCACCGACCGCGGCGTCACCTTGGTCACGCCCGAAATGCTCGGCCAGGACATGCATCATCTGCGCTGAGCAAAGCGCCAATGGCGGCGCCGCTGCGCGCAAAAAATGGGCGACGAGCATTACGCCTGCCGCCCTGGAGGAAGAAATCGGCGTGCCGCATTCACCGCTGCTGATGTGAGGGCGGTGATGCGTCTTCCGCGCAGTAATTATTTATAGTCCGCCAACGCTACGGTCGTCAACGGTCTGCTGCGCAAAAAAAGAAAATCACAAAATGTCAGGAAAACATCAGAGAGAAACGTAAGAGAGAAACGCTGGGCGCGGGCGCCAGGCGCGAGCGCCTTGCAACGACCGGGGGTGACGCGGAGCGAACTGCAGACTTCGCGGCGGCTGCGCGCTCGCCGTTATGTGTGCAGCATTGGCGCATCCCTGCGCGCCTGCAGGATACTGCACCGCACAACTTACGCGACCGGCCGCAGCAGTGCGGCCGGTCAGCAGTTATTTCTTCTTGTTGTACAGCGAGCACCAGCCGTTCGGGCTGATCGCCCCGTCGACTACAGCGCAACTGCCCGGCGCCTGAAAATACAGGCAATCGCTGCATTTCTGCCCGTCCTTCGGCGAATCCTGATACTTCACCGCTTCCTTGCCG
>Ga0207693_10000362_pt1 | contig 41574 bp, 42 predicted proteins | sample LARL81metaG_FD_184347 | JGI IMG/M metagenome (GOLD analysis project Ga0207693, IMG submission 184347) | Corn, switchgrass and miscanthus rhizosphere microbial communities from Kellogg Biological Station, Michigan, USA - LAR L8-1 metaG... | ecosystem: Host-associated > Plants > Roots >... | reverse complement strand
CTGGCTGGGGCGAGGTAAGTTCAGAACAAAGGACTGGGCACTCGCGACTGATGCGAGTACGAGTAAGACCTGGACGGCGAAAAGTGCACGGCTAAGGGGTTTGAACATCACGGAAAGCCTCCCAATGTCAGTTGAAGTTGCGACGATGGAGTCTACAGAACGGTCGTTTAGACGCCGCTTGCCAGGCATGGTTAGCAGTTGGTCCCGTTTATGGGGCGTTCGCGAAAACGTACTATCTTTTCGCCCTAAAAACGGTCTAAGCCATGAGGTATAACTTGAGGGAACCTGATTGCACCGTCAAACGTAATACAGTGAGACAGGCAGGGAAGCCACTCCTGGGAAAGTCAACGCGGCTGCTATGAAAATGTTGCTCGACATTGTTCGCCAGTCTTTGGCGACCCTTTGGGCGCACAAGCTTCGCTCATTTCTCACCATGTTCGGAATCGCATGGGGAGTGGGGTCACTGCTGTTATTGGTGGGCCTGGGAGAAGGTTTTCGCAGCGGACAAGCGCGAAACATGGCCACTCTTGGCCAGGACATTATGTTCATTTCTCCAGGCAGGATTCCGGAGGTGGCGGGCAGCCTGCAGTCCGGACACACTTACCGCTTTACTTACGAAGACTATATCGCCGTCCAAAAAGAAGCCCGTACCTTACGCAGTTTGTCGCCCGTGATCAACCGAGAGGACATACGCGCGGTCAGCGAATACGGCTCAACCAATGGCCAGGTATTCGGAGTTACTCCCGAATACAACCAAATCCGCACCGTGCCGATTGGAACTGGGCGCTGGTTGAATGACGAAGACAATTCCGAACACCGGCGCGTGGCCGTGGTTGGATGGGAATTGCTCAAGAACGTATTCCCGGGACGCCCCGCAGTGGGTGCGACCATGCTTTTGAACGGAATCCGCTTCGACGTGATCGGGGTGCTGGCCAAGGTTGGCAAGGACGGAAACAACGGAACGAACGCACGTATCTTCGTTCCGGTTGAAACTATGCGTATTCTGTTTCCGTTGAAGGAAGAAAATTCCGTTAGCGCGCTCTCTTTCATCAACTATCGTCCGCTGGTGAAAGCTGAGCATCTACGGTCCAAGGAAGAGCTTCACCAGATTATTGCGCGCCGTCACGGTTTCGATCCTAGGCTGGAAGATGCGTTCGAAGACTGGGACACGATTGAAAATTCCCAGCGCGTGGACAAGATTTTCGATGCCATGGACTACTTTCTTGGTGTGGTCGGATTCGTCACCCTGGTTCTCGGTGCAATTGGCATTGTGAATATCATGCTGGTGTCGGTGGCCGAGCGCACGAGGGAGATCGGACTACGCAAGGCGTTGGGTGCCACATACCGAAACATCCTGACGCAATTTTTCATCGAAGGCGCGTTTCTAACTATGTTCAGCGGAGGCATCGGACTTCTCATCACCACCGCGTTACTGACCGGGCTTGCCCTGCTGCCCTCTCCGCAGGGATTTGACACACCGCGGATCGTGCCGTCGTCAGCGGTTGCGGCGATTCTTTCGCTCGGCATTGCGGGGGTCGTGGCTGGGATCTACCCGGCGCGCAAAGCGGCGTTGCTGGCACCAGTGGAAGCTATGAGGCAGGAATAGATTGAGGCGGCGATAGAATGATTGGCGAGCTTGGATCCCAAGCATATGGTGCACTGCGCCACAACAAGCGGCGAAGCATTCTCACCATGCTGGGGATGGCCTGGGGAATCGCTACCGTAGTGTTGTTGCTGGCCTATGGAGCGGGCTTTGAGCGGGGTTTGTGGGCAGCCTTCCGATCCTTTGGCACTAATCTTGTATTCGTTTTTCCCGGACGAACATCGCAGCAAGTGGGCGGCACCAAGGCGGGCAGCGAAATTCGCCTTACCGTGAATGATCTGGAGTACATCCGGTCTGAAGTTCCTTTTCTAAAACGTGTTTCGCCTGAAGTCTTCAAACAATGCTCGGTCAGTTGGGGTACTCGCAGTGCCAGCTATGCGGTGAGCGGGGTTTATTCGGCGTATCCGCGAATGCGCCGTATGGAGTTTGCGGAAGGCTCTCCCTTCGGCGAAGCGGAGGATTTTACTCACTCCCGCGTGGCATTCATAGGGGCGGATGCTAAGAAGAAATTGTTCTCCGGGCAGAATGCCATCGGCGAGAGCATTCGTATAGACGGAATTTCCTACCAGATCGTGGGAGTCCTGAGACACGTCATCAACAACAGTGACGATAACCTGAATGAGCACATCTATGTGCCTTTCAGCGCGATGAGCGATCTGAAAGATACGTTTTATTTGAGTTCAATCGTCATGGAGTACGAGGGGGAAAACACTAAGGTGGTGAAAGCACTGCGCAACTCGATGGCTTTTCACCATGCCTTCGACCCCAAGGACGAGCGCGCCGTATTCGTGTTCGACGTGTTTTCGGATTTGATGGATCTGCGGGTCATTACAACGGGCATCAAGATCATGCTGGGTTTTATTGGCTTGCTTACTTTAGGAATCGGTGGCGTGGGCCTGATGAATATCATGCTGGTTTCGGTGACCCAACGCACGCGTGAGATCGGCGTGGAAAAGGCTCTGGGGGCGCATCGCTGGCATATTCTGTTTCAGTTCCTGGCCGAGGCCATGGTAATTACCGCGCTGGGCGGGCTTCTGGGCGTGGCATTCGCGTATTTGGTGTCCTGGGCAGTTCCGTCATTGACTCTGTGGAGCGCTTTTCAGGAAGGCGCGGACGAGGGTGATATCCATCTGACAATCGATGCTGCGACTCTGATATGGTCCACTGGCATATTGAGTTTCGTCGGAATCGTTAGTGGTATGTTACCCGCCATCAAAGCCGCCAAGCTCGACCCCATCGAAGCGCTGCGGTACGAGTAAATAAACTGGCGGATGTCCACCGATTCCCCAGTTGACGAGCGCTCTACGCGCATCTTCAGAACTACCGATAGAATCGTTGTGTGACGGATACGCCTAACTCGAGACTCGAACGAGTTCTTGCGCAATTGCAACTCTACGAACATCCGCTGCTCGATTTCTCGGCACGGGCTAAAGGCGAAGGCGTCGAAGTTCTCATAAAGTTTAAAAATCCGCCGGTTCCCGTACATACCTATAATTTTGAATTCCACCCGAGGGATCTCGACCATTCCCAATTTGAGTGGGCGTTTCAGCGTCAACTCTACGACTGTCTGCACGATTACATGGTCGAAATGTTTATTCGCACGCCACAAGATCGGGCAGAGCGACAGCGGAGAGATTCGTGAGCTTGCGAGAAATCGTCGCGCAGGAGATCCGAAAACGCGGGCCCATCCCATTTTCACGATATATGGAATTGTGTTTATACCATCCTGCGCTTGGTTATTACTCGCGCAATGCCGAGCAGTTCGGGAAGGCAGGAGATTTTTACACCTCGAGCGATGTCCATGCCGTTTTCGGGCGCCTTTTGGCCCGACAATTTGAAGAGATTTGGCGCGCATTGGGCGCTACCGCGCAGATCGAGATTCTGGAGCTTGGCGCGGGCCGCGGCTTGTTCGCTCAGGATGTCCTCGACTGGTCGGAGAATAAGTTTCCTATGTTCTTTCGCGCTCTGCACTATTCATTAGCGGAAAGGTCGCCGGCTTTGCGCGGGAAGTTGAAAGAGAGGCTGGCCAGGTTTATTGAACGAGGGCGAGTTTCGTTGCCAACAAGGGATGAGCGAAACGACTCAATCGTCAACGGCATGAACGGGAAGGGCGCGACTGCACTATTCGCAAATGGTCATGAGATCCAAAGGGCCTTGGGTTCCGAGGTTCCTCTTCTCATCTTCGCCAATGAATTCTTCGATGCGCTACCGGTGGAAATACTTAGCGACCGCGGGACGCTTCACATATCGACAGCCGACGATCGCTTCGTCGAGACTTGGGTCCCGTCGTCACCTGAAGAGTTGAATTTTATTGATCGGCATGGAGTCCATCCCGAGGCAGGAGAGCGCGTTGAGGTCCCCCTGTTGGCAGGGCGATATATGTCGAATCTTGCTGCTTTAATACAGAGAGGAGCAGCGATCGTGATCGATTATGGCTATACGCGCCAGCAGCAACTCGGCGGGCGCCACCGTGGGACACTGATGACTTACCGTCAACACACGGCGAGTCCAAATGCATATGCTGTGCCGGGCGAACAGGACATTACGGCGCATGTGAACTTCACGGCTTTGACCGCCGCCGCAGATGGGAGCGGAATGCAAGTGCAGCCTCTTCTGACTCAATCTCAATTCCTGATGGGAATAGGAGAGCAGAACCAGTTCGCCGATGTGTTTGCAGACTGTGGCTTGCCGCAGGAGCGCGCCAAAGTCGCGTTGCAGCTAAAGCATCTGGTTACTCCCGCGGGTGTGGGCGAAAACTTTCACGTGTTGGTTGCGTCAAAGGGCGTGGACGCCAGGCGAGTGGCTGGACTGAGCGGTTTATCGTTCGCGACCAGCCGAATTTCGTGAGCATGAGCGGAAATCCTTTGCGGAATAAGAATCTTTCATAGCGTGAGTTTGGTTCCGAAACACAGGTTCCGCCATCTACTAACAATGAGTCGAAATCCTGGCAGCGATCTGAAGCCGATGCAGAGGGAGCCTGAAGTGCGTCCCGCTTCCTGGAAAATCCTGCTGGCGTTTGCCATGATTTATTTCGTCTGGGGATCGACGTTTCTGGCGATCAGGGTCGGAGTTCACGAGGTGCCTCCGTTCCTGCTGGCAGCCACGCGCTTTTTCACGGCCGGCGCTGTCATGTATGTCTGGCTCCGGGTGAGCGGCACCCCATCGCCCGCTTCGCGCCAATGGGTTGCCGCCTCGGCCCTTGGCGTGCTGATATTTGTCGTGGATTACGGCTGCCTGTTTTGGGCCGAACAGCGCGTTCCTTCGGGAATCGCAGCGGTGGTGCTGGCGACAATCCCGGTGTTCATCACCCTACTGGAGATTGTTTTTCTTCGCACGCAACGGTTGACAGTCCGGCTCGGCATGGCTCTCCTCGTGGGATTGGGTGGCGTAGCTGTGCTGATGAATCACTCGTTTTCGTTGGGCGAGGTTCCCATCAATCGCGCGGGAGCGACCGCTTTGCTGGTGGCGTCGATTACTTGGTCTATCGCGACAATCTTCACCCGCCGTCTTCCACTTCCCGCGTCGAAGCCGATGAGTGCGGCCGCGCAAATGATTAGTGGCGGGGCGCTACTGTTTGTACTGGCGGCTGTGACAGGCGAGTTTTCAGGATTTCGAGTGCAGGCTGTTTCGGGCCGCGCATGGTTCGCCCTGGGGTATTTGATCATGGCGGGATCGATTGTTGGATACACGGCATACGTTTGGTTGCTGTATCACGAGTCTCCAACGAAAGTCGGAACCTACGCCTATGTGAATCCGGTGGTAGCGGTGGCTGTGGGATATTTGTTGGGCGGGGAAGCGATTGGCCCGCGAACGATAGTCGGAACGTTGCTGATTCTTACCAGTGTTATCACGATTACCACAACACCTAAGGCTGGGGCGGCCTTAAAGGATAAGGGAGCTCAGGGTGTTTCGGAGTTGAGTGCTGCGAAGGCGGACTAGGTGGGTGACCGCTCCGAGCACACTTGGGGTCGTCGTCAACCATTGAGCTGCGCTCGATCGGCAGGTGAGACACCTGCCCCTACAATTAAATCTTAGTTACGGTCGCGTCATCCTTTCCGGACGCAACAGCTGATCAAATTCTTCCGCCGTGAGATAGCCGAGCTTTAAGGCGGCTTCACGCAGGCTACTGCGGTCTACGTGAGCGTTGTGGGCGATCTTTGCCGCTTTGTCGTATCCGACCTTGGGGGCCAACGCGGTTACCAGCATGAGGGAATTGTTTACGTGCGTATTGACCTTGTCACGATCGACTTCAATTCCCTTGATCATGTACTCGACGTATCCGTGGCACGCATCCGCGATCAGGGTCACGGAATGAAGAAAATTGTAAATAATTACCGGCTTGTAAACATTGAGCTGGAAGTTGCCTTGCGATCCGGCGAATCCTACGGCGGCGGTTGCGCCATGCACCTGCACACATACCATCGTCATGGCTTCGCATTGTGTGGGATTCACTTTGCCCGGCATGATCGAAGATCCCGGCTCATTTTCCGGAATGGAAAGCTCTCCCAGGCCAGAACGCGGGCCTGACGCCAGCCAGCGAATATCGTTAGAAATCTTCATCAGCGAAGCCGCCAAAGTTTCCAACGCTCCCTGCGCAAAGATAATTTCGTCGTGCGCCGAGAGCGCGGCAAACTTGTTGGGGTGCGAACGGAAAGGCAGGCCTGTGAGCTGCGCGATCTTCGCGGCCGCCCGCTCCGCGAATTCCGGATGGGCGTTCAAACCGGTGCCTACAGCAGTCCCGCCAATCGCCAGATCGTAGAGGCCGTCGAGCGAGAGTTCCAGACGCTTAATGTCGCGTTCCAGCAAGCTCGCCCAACCACCAAACTCCTGGCCGAAGGTGAGAGGGACAGCATCCTGCAGGTGAGTCCTGCCGATCTTTACTATGTCTTTGAACTCTTCCCCCTTTGCAGCGATCGCATCATGAACGCTTCGAATGGCCGGAATGAGAGTACGTTTCACACGGTCCGCGGCGGCGATGTGCATTGCAGTGGGGAACGTGTCGTTGGACGACTGCGACATGTTGACGTCGTCATTGGGGTGGATTGGTCTTTTCGATCCCAACGCGCCTCCCGCGAATTCAATGGCGCGATTCGCGATCACCTCGTTGACGTTCATGTTAGTCTGCGTGCCGCTGCCGGTTTGCCATATGCGCAGAGGGAACTGATCATTCAGTTTTCCCGCGGCGACTTCGTCGGATGCGTGGACGATGAGCTTCGCCTTCTCAGGCGAGAGCTTTCCCAGATCCTGATTGACCATTGCGCAGGCTTTCTTGAGAACACCGAATGCCTGGATCAATTCCGGTGGCATGGTGTCGCGGCCAATGTTGAAATGGAGCAGCGAGCGCTGCGTTTGCGCGCCCCAGTAAACGTGACTGGGGACTTCGATCTGCCCCATGCTATCGGATTCAATGCGAGTTTTCGTTTCGGTGGGCGCTGCCATTTGGTCTTCCTGACGATCGCGCAAAGATGACGGTAACCAGAAATTATAGCGCGGACGGCAGACCATTCCGCCGTTTGACCAAAATGGGCCGTTCTCTATGCCTTTGCCGCCCTTCGCGAACTTCGCTAACGAAGGGTTGTAAAAGCTTTTTACTGTGAAGGACGCTGAGAAATTCCCGAGGGATGCGCAGAGATCGCTCTCCACTATCCCCATGCTAGAATTCTTAACTCAAGCAGGCAATTTTTGCGCCGCGCCGCTCGTGACGTGCTCCATCTATTATCAGCAGAGATAATCATTTGGTGATCCAGCAGATTTCCGGCGAGAGCGAGCAGATACCAGACTCCCTGCCCCGGCCACAGTCCAGGAGCGAACCGGACATGCGGGCTGATGTCATCGTGATCGGGGCTGGCCCGACCGGTTTGGCGTGCGCGATCGAGTCCCATCGTGCCGGGTTTAAGACCATCGCCATCGAAAAGGGCTGCCTGGTCAATTCAATCTATAACTATCCGGCCAACATGTCGTTTTTCACCACGCCGGAACTGCTGGAAATCGGTGATATTCCTTTTAGCACTTCCCGCCAGAAGCCGAACCGGGAAGAGGCGCTTGAATACTACCGTAAAGTTACTGAGCATTATCACCTCGACGTTCGTCAATACCAGGGAGTGAAAACTGTAACTGGACAGGATGGTGATTTCCAGATCACTACCGCCGACAGCCTGGGCCGCATTTGTGATTACCATACCCGGAAACTCATTGTTTCAACTGGATATTACGATCTTTCCAATCCGCTAAATATTCCCGGAGAGGATCTGTCGAAAGTTTTCCACTATTATCGGGAGCCGCATCCCTTTTTCGATATGGACGTGGTGGTGATCGGAGGAAAGAACTCGGCTGCCATTGCTGCACTGGATTTGTGGAGGCACGGCACGCGCGTCACACTGGTCCATCGCGGAGCCAAGCTGCACAATCATGTTAAGTATTGGATTCTGCCCGACATCGAGAACCGCATTAAAAATCGCGAGATTGCGGCGTACTTTCGCAGCAATGTTATGGAAATTGGACTCGACTATGTAAACATAGAGACTCCCGAAGGTCCTGTCCGGTTGAACAATGATTTCGTATTTGCGATGACCGGGTACCATCCCGACTATGATTTTTTACGGTCGATGGGTATCGAGCTTTCGGTTGAGCAGTGCCGTCCGGTTTGCGATCCACTGACGCTAGAGAGCAATGTGCCGGGAATTTACGTAGCGGGAGTGATCGTGGCCGGATCGCGGACGAATGAAATCTTCATTGAAAATGGCAGGTTTCACGGCCGGCAAATCGCGGCCGATCTGAAGCAGAAGCTGGGGGGCGGTTAGCTTGTATTACGCCAACGTGACCGCTTCCTCGCCCAGTTGCTGATTAATCAGCCTTGCCACCAGGGCCTTGAGCTTTTCCCCGGTCTTGGATAACACGAAATCCTGTTCGGCCTCAGACCAGTCTAGTTTGAAACTTGTGGCGAGCGCAGAAATCCAGATTTGGCGCACAGGAGCGTTGGGTGAAATGATGAACTTGCTCCGGTCCTCGAAAGAAATGTGAAGGGCGCCAGACTGGTCCTCCACTTCGAGATCGGCTGAGTCTTCCGCCTCCATCAAGGATTTATTCAAGGAGGCGAGCGCCGTGTCGGCGCGTTTACGAAAATCGTTTTCCTCTAGCATGAGGAGATTATAGTCGGGTCAATGGCCGGAGCCTGGCTGATGGTTGTTGGTTGTCGGGCAAACCTGGTCTCCGTAGCGAAGAAGGCGGCCGCTAACGTTTCCGCCGCCATAACTCACCCCTACCATGGAACTCCAACCAGAGCGAGCAAATACGTCCATTTCCCTGTTCGCATATTGGCGGCTGGTGCGGCACAATCCCAATTTTCGACGGTTGTGGCTGGCGCAGATTGTGAGCGAAATTGGCGACTGGTTTTACACCCTCGCCATCTACAGTCTTCTTTTGCAGTTGACTGGCCGTGCCAGTTCCGTGGCGTTGGCTCTGATCTTGCAAGTTCTTCCGCAGACTCTTGTTGGCCCGATCGCGGGCATAATCAATGACCGCGTACGCCGCAAGCGGGTGATGATCACTGCGGATGTGGTTCGCATGGTTATCGTTCTGGCCATGCTCCTGGTGCGGTCTCGGTCGACGGTTTGGATGGTGTATCCGCTGTTGCTTATGGAAACGCTAATGGCTGCGTTCTTCGAGCCGGCACGAACCGCGGTGATCCCGAACATTACGCCTCGAGAAGATGTGCTGCTGGCAAACACGTTGTCGTCGGCAACGTGGTCGGTAAACCTGTTGATTGGAGCATCAGTCGGGGGAGTCGTGGCCGCTCTGCTGGGCCGCGATGCTGTTTTCTTGTTGAATGCCTTATCGTTTCTTCTATCGGCGAGTCTCATCGGCCGGATGAAATTCGAGGAACCTCACGCGCAGGCGGCAGCTCCGCTGCGGGCTCGTGACGCGCTGGATTTTTCTCCCATCGTTGAGGGGGTGCGTTATGTACGCAAAGATCGGCGACGGTTCGCGGCGGTTTTTGGCAAGGCGGGAGAGCTCATGATCGGACCGAGTTGGGTGTTGTTTACCGTCATGGGAAACCAATATTTTCATGTGCACATTCATGGAATCGATCCGCAACGCAGCGCCATGCTGGGCATGAGCCTCTTGCTTGGTGCGCGCGGTATCGGCGCGGTCTTCGGACCGCTGTTCTCGGCTCGTTGGGCAGGGCAGTCCGACCGGCGTCTCCAAATGGGCGTTTTGCTGGGCTATCTCATCATCGGAACGGGTTACTTCGGTCTGGGCATTTCGCCGAACGTATGGGTGGCATGCCTGTTCATCGCGTTGGCGCACTGTGGGGGCTCAACGGTGTGGGTATTTTCCACTACGATGTTGCAGCTCAACACGGAGGACCGCTTCCGCGGCCGCGTCTTTTCCGCCGACTTGGGGCTGGCCATGCTGACGGTCGCGATCGGCGCCTACTTGTGCGGAGTATTTCTCGATCACGGCGCGTCTGCCCGGGTAGTAGCTTCGGGGACTGGACTGTTGATGTTGGTGCCGGCGACGTTGTGGGCCTGGGCAATGAGGTCTGGAAAAAGAGCAACCGCACTGGCGGCGGGAGCGGCAGAGTAGTGCGCGTTCCAGTTTTTCGTCGTCAGGCAGGGTACAGGCGATCGATCTTCGCCGCCATGATGAAATCGCTTTGCGTCAGACCATTAATTTTGTGGGTCCACAGAGTGATCTCGGCTTTGCCCCAGGCGAGCAGTATATCGGGATGGTGTCCCTGGCTTTCCGCTACGTCACCTACGCGGTTGACGAAGTCGAGTGCCCGCTTGAAATCTGGGAACGTAAAACTACGGATAATGTGATGCTCGTCAACGGCGTTCCACTGAGGAACCTGTTTCAAAATCCGAGTCAGTTCTATGCCCTTCATCGGAGGGACGCCTCCGCGGCAGGGAACACAGTCTTGGCTGGCTAGGTCTTCGGGCATGCCTATTTCCTTTCCTAACGCGGGGGCTTCATGTCCACCTGGCTCACCGGACACTCCCGCACGCTATGAGTGCAGCTTCGATATTGAAGATTCTTGTCCACGCAGACTTCCAAACTGACCAGGTCTCCCCCGTAACACGAAATACGGAAAGCCTCGACTGGTGCGTGGTTCGTCTCCGCAAAAGTCTTTTCCAGGTCCGGCACGTTGAGATGCTGTTGCTGGTTCAGCGTGCGGTACTGCTGTGGCACCTGCACGTGCGCATAAGCCTGCTCCGCCTGCGCGAAATAGTCCTGCGCCGATAGCCCGGTGCAGGTACCGTGCTTTTGCCATTCATGCTGGATCAGGCTTCGACTCGGCATTAAGTTGAGCATGTGGTCCACGGTCGCGGACGCCACCGGGGCCCCGTTCGAGCAGGACAGCGGTGGCGGTCCGCTGCTGGCCTGGGGCCAGAGTCCGTGAAGGACAAAAGCGTTGTGACTGCCAATTCGACATTCGCTGGAATGGTCGCTGGGATGACTTGCACAGTAGTTAGGCGCCCATGAGAGTGAAAGCAGGTAATAGTCAAATTGGCCGCCGGCGGGCTCGCTGTCATTGTGATGATGGTGATTCTTTGCCAAGGCGGCGGGACTGAGAAACAGAGCAAGGCAGACCACGCTTGATGTTATTCGAAGCTTCATAAGAGTTTGGGGTCCGAAGCCCCATCTTTGTGCAAAGAGCGCGCAAAGATGGGACACAGACCAGCACTGCGGGCTGACGGCTGAAAGCCGGTCGCTACTTTAGAACGGAAGTAACGCCGAAGGGCGTGTCCATTTTGGTAAGCAACCGCCGCTAAAAGACTTGTATTCTATCAGGCTTACGCCTGTCTCCAATCAGCTCTGTGTCCAGTTATATTCGGGAAGGACGTCACTCAGCAAGAACCTAATCAGACACTCAAACTCGTGGAGGGCGTTTGCGTTCGAGGAGCGACCAACAGGCGGGATCACCCGGCTGTCGGGGGAACTCTCCCGGCATAACCGCGTCCAGCGCGGCTACGCTGCCCACGCCGATAGCAACACAGCGACAAACAAGTTGAGCACAGAGGGGAGTTGACTCTCGATGCTCAAGCGAGCGCGAGTTGCGGTGGTCGGCACCGCGCGCTTCCCTCTGATTCACAAGTCGTCGCTGATTAGAAAACGGCCGTGATCATTGGTTTCCAGCCAATGGTAGAGGTGAACTTGGTAGAGGTATGATGCGACAATCTCCGCGCCCAGCTCCTCGGTCTCCGTGCATAGGAACGGCACTCGCAGCCCGGCCAGCACGGCAATCAGTGATTGAGTAATGCGGTTCGGGTCAGTTTGGGTGTAAGAGTAGGGAGATTTCACCTGGCTCAGCGCGGCGGAGATCACGAGCAGTCGATGCGGATAATCTGCCATGAGATGGAGACGATTGACGAACACGTTGCGCTCGGCGGTAAAGGAATAGACTAAATCGGAGAGGCTCTTGCGTTCCACCACGCAGACATCTTCCATTCCGGCGATGGAGTAGTCTCCCAGGTGTAGGGCTCTCGTTTCGACTCCGGCAAACCAGTGTTGGAACCGAGAGAAGTCAAACGGCTGTTGCTCGCGAGTGTCGACGAGAAGAACCGCGCGCGGAGTTTTCAGTTGGGTGCCGCCACGATCCGCCAGGACAGGGATCGGTGGGGGAGCGACCGGCAACGCCGTCATTACCCATTCCAGCGGTGAACCAATCAGTGTGCGTCGTCTCTTCAGCTGTGGTTCTCCAATCGGAAATTGGTCTAAGCTAAGGCAGTTCGCAAGATGCGATTTCTAAGCGTTCCCGTGTGGGCCAAGCTCCGGTCTGGAACTGGGAGCGGCTTCCAGAGCTCGTGGCCGAGCGTGGAGGGCATACATTCGAAGCGCCGATGCCTTACTGCCCAGCGAGTGGCAACACCTACCGGAATCCAATCACTTCTACGAACGAGCGTTGGAAGCGCTTCACCAGTGCCGCTAGACACGGTCATTTCGTTGATCTCGCTGATTCGCTTTTTGTTCACCATGATAAATGACGACGCAGAGAGAAAACAAGAAAAGTTTGCAGCAGCCAGTTGTGTGGATATGGGGCCGCCTCCGCTCCGGCGGCAGATCGAACCTGCTATACCTGCGGCGAAGAAAGAGCGGAGGGAAAAAGGAAAGAAACTGCTGATTGAAAGACGGTAGGTTAATGAAAGCAGAATAGACTCTCTACATAGATGGGCCGGGGAAGGGGAACCCCCTTCCCTGGTGCCCCATCCCCAAAACAACCCTAGTCGTTCACACAAAGCAGTGTGGACGTAAGGCCATACCTCAGAACGGAATATCTTCGTCGCTGATGGGCCCGGATGCCGTCGCTGGTTCAGCTTCGGACGTACGCTGGTCGAAGTGGTTGCCTCCGGAGGAGGCTCCTCGCGAAGATCCCGCGTAGTCCCCGCCGCCCTCTCCCCGGCCGCCGAGCAGAACCAAATCATTGACCACCACTTCAGTCATGTACTTCTTTTGTCCGGTCTGCTTATCGTCCCAGGAGTGGGTTCTCAGACTGCCTTCGATGTAAACTTTGCCGCCTTTTTTAAGATACTCGCCTGCAATTTCCGCGGTGCGGGCCCATGCCGTGATATTGTGCCACTCCGTGCGATCCTGCCATTGACCGTCTTTGTCTTTGTAGCGGTCGTTGGTGGCCAATGTAAACTTCGCCACTGGAGTGCCACTGGGTGTAGCTCGGAGTTCAGGGTCTTTGCCAAGATTGCCAATCAGAATAACCTTGTTGACACTTTTACCTGCCATGAGTGCTGCTCCTTCCGCCCCTTCACCTGGGAAAATTGAACCGGGAGCCAGAGACATAAAACGGAATTCGAGGGGCTGGAACGCCACTATAACAGAATACGGGCGTGGGAGGTCGGACTCCGGACTTCAGACCTCGGCAACCCCCGTCGAACGCATGCTTCATCTTGTGCGCAATTGCTGCCGCCCGCATTAGCCTAGGCCTGATGTCCAACGTTCGAAATCGAAGTCTGACGGCCAGCGTCCGCTGCCCGAGGTCTGAATTCCCCTTTGGCCCTTGAGTTATAATGCAATCGATGCCTGCCGAACCGTTGAGGGGAATTGTCGGGATGGTACCCGACGAGTTCAAACACGAGCCCAGGTCTAAGGGCTTGCTCACCGCGCGTAAAAAGAAGCCTAAAGAACTGGCTGTGATTACCGAGTGCTGCACCGGCTGTGCGGGCTCGCCAGCTTGCGTCGAGTATTGCCCGGTGGAAGACTGTATGTTCTGGGTGCCGGACGAAGATCATCCGCCATTTGGACGCATTCAGGTCGACCCGATTCTCTGCATCGGGTGCAATAAGTGCACCAGCAAAGGTCCGGAAGGATCTTTCCTTGATGGTTGCCCTTGGGATGCCATCGTGATGGTGGACACGGTCGAGATCGAGAAGGAAGTTGGAGTAATGCCTTTTTAGGCTAGTGGCCAGGGACCAGCTCCTCAACGGCCACCATCAGAATTCAAATCCCCATCCGTATCACAAACCACCGATCACAGCTTTACTCGCTCTGTCCCGAATGGACTGTTCGGTTTCGACGGCCTGCTTGCGTACGTGATCTGGAATCTCCGGCACTTCCCGTTCGTAGGGACGAACTGCCGGAATGTCTTCTGGCTGACCGATAAGATACAGAGCGCGCAGCGCTTCCCACACCTGCTCAGTTCCGGGATCCAGCATGGCAATCTCATCGCCGGCAGCGACGGTTTGTCCAGTTCTCACGGATACCTCCCGTAATCGCCCACTGATGGGCGATCGAGCCTCCGTCGTTTGACCGTCTGATTCGATTTTGGCAACGATTCCGCCTTGATGGATCATCGTGCCCACCATACTGGAATCGGTGATTTTACCAGCGTGCGGGGCGTTCACTTTCGCCGGCTGAAGTAATGCCAGGATTTGTGGTCTTCCGGTCGCGTCGCCAAAGCGCACCAGCGATAACGCTGCGTTGCCGCGCACTATGACCGAGGGATCGCCGAGCATTTTCAAAAGCGCTTCGTGAAACCCGGCACTGGTGGCGTCATTGCTGGTGGCGTCCTGACCCATGACCCAGGCGTCGGTGTTGCGGACTTCCTCAATCGGATACGACGCCAGGCGCACCACTTCGGGGTACCAGCGCGTAATACTCGCGTCATGACGCGTCACCCGCTCGCCGATCTGCACCAGCGCATGCTGGATGTGGCGGGGCTTCTTGTCGTCGTGCAGGAACTCGGTTAGTTGTTTGTCTGAAAGCTGACGCCCAAACCATGTATTCCACCAGAACAAAAACGGCATCAGCACAATCAGCCACGCGGTGAAGAAGAACAGCAACCGGTTGCGGGTCGACATCCGAGGCTTGGCAGGTGGGGGGACAAGTTGGGCGTCAGGCGACGAGATTTGTTGAGCAGGGTTTGAAAGAGCGCACATGCTTGAATCCACGGAAACTATACCAGATTAAATTGGGCGACCCACGCCTGCGGACAACCGTTTCAAGGGCTAGGCCGGACTGTCTGGATCGACTACATCGGCATCCAGCACACGGTCCTGTTCCAGATAATGCGAGACCGCATATTGAGCCAGGAGTGGAGTTTCGAGCTTGATTTCGGCGCCGATCCATTCGCCTTTTGCGTGCGGCGTACCGGTCGCGTGCTTACATGCCCCGCTGGATCCGAATTGCGGGCCGAAAGCGGCGCTTTGGATTTCATCGAACTGGCGGAGGTTTCGCCATGCTGCGTCCCCAATCGTCCCGGAGACATCGATCTTCAGTTTCACGATTGCCATATGTGCATTTCACCGCGAACGCAGAGTCGTAAAGCAACTTACCCTTAGGCGGCAAACAGGTGATACAGCATTACGTAAATCACTACACCAGTTACTGAAACATAAAGCCAAAGAGGAAATGTCCAGCGGGCGATTTTGCGATGCTTGTCAAACTGCTCGCGCAACGCTCGGCTCAAAGTGATGATGACAAGCGGCACAATCGCGACTGCGAGTATGGTGTGCGAAATCAGAATTGTGAAATACACCGGCCGTGACCAGCCTTGTCCCTGAAAATGCACCGAGCCAACGTGAGCGTGGTAATACAAATATGACATTAGAAATAAGGTGGATGAAATGAGGGCGGTGATCATCACCGCGCGGTGAGCGGCCATTCGCCCGCGCATAATGTAGCCGCGCCCGATCAATAACAACACGGCACTGGTTCCGTTGAGGACAGCGTCAATGACTGGATAGATAGCGTATTGCGCGGGAACCTGCATCATGCGGCTGGCTTTGTCGTGCGGCGGTTCACCATGATGAATGACAGGCCAAACATGAGAGCGGAGAACAGCACCAATGTGGCCAGCGACGAAGACAGCGGAAAGAATTCCGGACCACCAGGATAAAGCAGGTCGCGCAATGACTCAACCCCATAAGTAAGCGGGTTGATACGGATTAGGAATCGAATCCAGCCGGAAGCGCCTGCCAGAGGGAACAGCGCCCCAGACAGCAGCCATAGAGGAATCAGAAACAAATTGATGATGGCATGGAAGGCCTGTGTCGAATCCATCGACCACGCGATCGTAAAACCTAACGCAGTGAGGGCGAACGAGACCAGAAAGACCGTAAGCACCACCAGCAGGAAGTCACTGACTCCCAGATGAATTCCCACCAGCGGCGCGAAGGCAAGAAACACCAGGCCCTGAAGAGCGGACAACGTGGTGCCACCGAGCACCTTACCTAACACGATCGCTGAGCGCGGCACCGGAGCAACCAGGACGGAGAGTAGGAATCCTTCCTTGCGGTCTTCGATCACTGACATCATGGTGAAGATCGAAGTAAACAGCACGATCATAATCAGTGCGCCGGGATAAAAATAATCGAGATAGTGTTGCTGTCCTGCCGTATCGCCTGAGCGAAACGAAGTCCCAAAGCCGGAGCCGATTACCACCCAGAACAAGAGCGGCGAAGCGATTACACCCACAACTCGCGCGCGCTGGCGGTAGAAACGGACCAGCTCACGCCACCATAGCGTAAACGCAGGCAATACGAGTCCGGTTGTAGGGGTGGCGTGGGCGGGCAGAGCAGCGCTTTGGGTGACCACTTCAGCTCGTTTTCTGCGCCTGCGGCGCTTTCTTGATTATGGCCTTGTTGGGTGAAAGCTTCTTCCGTGCTTCCAGATAAACATTCAAGGACAGTATGCCGGAAAGGGCGATCATGACAATGCTCATGAAAAGCCCGTCAACTGTGGTAATCGTTCCATTCATGGCAATGCGTGCGATGCCTGCGAGTGGCACCAGACCGAGGACAACCGAAAGAACAAGCATCATCGACTAACTCCTCGGTAGGGTTCCGGTAGCGGACGTCATCGCGTTCCGCCCAAGATTGCAATTTTCAAACTTCGTGACCGGCTCTATGCACTCTCCTCAGCTTCAGTCCAGAATTTGTGGCCGGTACGACGGATAAAGACATCCTCGAGCGACGGCTTGCTGACTGAGACGGCTTCAATCTCACCGGGGAAAGCTTCGACCACATCAGTAATAAAGCGGTGGCCATTTTCACGTTCCAGACGAACCTGGCCTGCAAGCACTTGCGTGCTGATATCGAAGCGGTCGCGAATTCTTTCCGACAACGATTCGGCATTTTTGGCATCGAACAAAATCACGTCCCCACCAATTTCGCTTTTGAGTTCCGCCGGAGTTCCAAGAGCGACCAGTTTTCCCTCGTTCAAGATCGCGAGCCTGTCGCAGCGTTCCGCTTCTTCCATCAGATGGGTGGTGACGAGCACCGACACCTTCTCCTCATCGCGCAAAATGTGCAGATATTGCCAGAGGTCCCGACGCGCCCCGGGATCAAGCCCTGTGGTTGGCTCGTCGAGCAACAACACAGTCGGCTGATGAATCAGTCCTTTGGCCAGTTCCAGACGGCGCTGCATGCCCCCGGAAAAGGTCTCGGCCTTCTCGTTGGCGCGGTCCGCCAGGCCGACTCGCGACAGCATTTCCGCTATCCGGGCCTTCAGTGCCGCACCCTGCAATCCGTACAGATGACCCTGATGCCAGAGATTCTCGTATGCAGTCAATTTTACGTCGATGCTTTGTGCCTGGAAGACCACGCCGATCTCGCGGCGCAATTTTGTAGGCTCTTTCGCCACGTCGAATCCCATAATGACAGCGTGGCCTCCGCTCGGAAGCATCAAGGTCGAAAGAATGCGGAACATCGTGGTCTTGCCACTGCCATTAGGGCCGAGCAGACCAAAAAGTTCGGCGCGACCCACGTCAAACGAAACTCCATCCAGCGCCGTACGGCTTTCGTAGCGGTGAACCAGATCCTGAATCGAGATTACGGCGGCGGAGGTGACTGGCGAGGTCTCACTGGGAAAGTCTGGGGCGACGTAGGCGGGAGCTTTAGAGACCACAGGTTATTTTAACGTAAAGGAGCGGTGGAGCCAGGCCCGATGGGACGCGTCCCAAAAGAGCTCACCTTGATCTACAAATGTGTATTCAGCATCATCAGGGCGAAGAGCAGCGGCAGGTAGAACACCGTAGCCTGAAGAAGTTGGCGAGCCCGCTGCTTCGAGCGGGCTGTACTTGGCGCCAGATTGAACGTAGCCAGCCGCACTCCCACATAGAAAAGAGCCAGACCCAGCAGGAGCGCTCCGGCGAAGTAAAGTCGGCCCGCCATGCCGAGAAATGTAGGCAGCAGACTGACCGGAATCAGCGCCAGCGAATAAAGGAGAATCTGGCGGCCCGTGGACTTTCCATCGGTTTCGACTACCGGCAGCATGCGAATACCGCCATCTTCATAATCCTGACGATAGAGCCATGCAATGGAAAAGAAATGCGGAAACTGCCAGAAGAAGACGATGGCGAACATTACCAATGCGCCCCACCCCAGACGTCCGCGCGCCGCTGTCCAACCTAAGACGCCGGGCATGGCTCCGGGAAACGCACCAACAAAGGTGCAGATGGGATGAACCTTTTTCAAGGGAGTGTATGCGGCCAAGTAGACCCCGGAGGTGGCAAGTGCCAGGAGGGCCGTCAGCGGATTTAGAGTTAATCCTAAATACAGAGCGCCGCCACACATCATTAGTGCGCCGACTACGGTCGCGTGCGTCAGGCTGAATCGGCCTGCCGGGATGGGGCGCTGGGCCGTACGGCGCATGCGGCCATCCGTTTCCCACTCCATCACTTCGTTGAGCGCCGCAGTCCCGCCGGAAACCAGGCCGATACCCAGAAGAGCGTTCAGCAGGCCCCACGAAAGGGAAGAGATGCCTGATTTCAGCGCTCCGAAATAATACCCGCACCACGCGGTCATGATAATCAGCGTGGTCACTCGCAGTTTGGTCAGTTCGGCGTAATCGCGAGCCAGTGTCAAAGCGGCGTTGCGAGGAACGACAAGCGGTTGTGTCGCTGTGCTCATGCCGCTACCGGTCTCCCTTCCCGATTTGCCACTCGTTCACCAAATGCCACCGGCACGTGCCTCCAGACCTGTACCGCCAAAACCGCGGCGACAGCCAGCAACAAAGCTCCCACGGCAACGTGAGCCACCGTCGAAATTACCATCGGCAACTCGGGCTGAACGGCGTCATGCCCCCAGGCAACGCGAGTCAGAAAAGCGACGAATCCCAGGCACAGCTGCGCGACCATCAGCGCGAGCATCGTGATGGCAGGCCGCCTTACCGCTTCGATATTGGAATACTGCGACAAGGCGCGCACGACCGTCCACGATAGCACAATGGCCACACTTCCAGCATTGACTACGTGCGGCCACCAGCTCAACCCATGGTGACGAAACAATGCGCCCAGAACGAGCTGCACATACAACACCAAGATCGAGAGCAAGGCCAGAGTGAACAGGCTTGGACGTTGTTGGTCAAACTCAACTTGCGGAACTTCTTCCACCCAGCGCCGGCCAGTGAATGTGGCGATCAGGGCGACAACGCAGAAAAAGGTTTGGGCGAAGGCCGCATGAGCTGATGAAATCGCAGGCGGCAAATAAAATAGCACCGTAAGCCCGCCCAAAATGCCCTGGGCAATTACCAAACCGAGCGCCGTGACCCCCAGAAATTTCATCCATCGCCGACGATCAACACGCCAGGTCCAGATCGCGATCACGATGCTAAGGAGGCCCACAAACTGGGCGATCATGCGATGAGTGTGTTCGAACCGCACGCCGCCAACCAGGTGAGGGATTTTGTATAACGATCCAAATGACGTAGGCCAGTCGGGGACAGAAAGCCCTGCATCGTTGCTGGTGACGAGAGCCCCCGCAATGATCAGGAGAAATGTTGCGCACGCGGTGAAGACGGCAAATCGATGATGCGCGCGGTTATAAGGTAGGGAAACAGCTTTCAGAACAGCTCCTTGAAGTTCGCGCAGCGCCGCCAGTGACGGCGCCGCGCTCGAATCAATTAAGGTTTGAATCCCTGGTCAACGGTTTTGCTGTCTTTGGCCGCCAGGGTGACTTTCTGGTCTTGCTCGCCCAGCTTTTCCTGCACAAAAGCCAGCGTGTAATCTCCCGGCGGGAGACCCTTGATTTCATACTTGCCATCCGCGCCGGTAACGGCGAAGAACGGCGTCTTTACGACGTTGACATACATCTTCATCCACGGATGCTGGTTGCACTTTACGGGCAGCATGACTTCTTCGCGGGCGAAGTTCTTTTCAATCGCCGCTGCCTTCGGTGGCTGTGACTCATTCCATTCCCGGTTGTCTTTCGGCGTAGGGTGGATGTTATGAGTGGTTTCGTCGTCGTTGCGGATCTCAATGTTCTGCCCCGTCATCACTCCCAAAACATGGGGATGATACTGGCAGCCTTTCTGGTCGATTGTGGTCGAATCCTTGGGAGTGTCGAAGCTGCGGTCTCCCAAACCTTCTTTCACGTAGACGAAGACATTGGCCAATTTGCCATTGTCCGCCACGATGGTCTCGGCCGTGTTGTTGCCTTTGCAGGCGGCATCCTGGCTCATGTCAATTTTTTGCGCCTTGGGTGCCGCGCCGCCAAAAGTGACTGTGCCGCTCACGCTGGCAGCGGTGGCGGGATCAATTGGCGCAGCTGTGGGCGCCGGTTTTACATCCGAGCTTGGAGAAGTACCTTGTTCCTCATTGGTGTTTGCTTTTTTGCTGCATCCCGCCAGCAATCCCAGCAGACAAAGTGCGAATATTGCCACCCATATTTTCCGATTCATGAATGTCGCCTTTCGTGAGAATTATGTCCCCCATACGCAATAGCTCAGCCTGCCCGTTAATCTATGAACAATTGGCCCGCTCGGGCAGATACGCACACCCCGCGACAACACTTCTGAAACAAGTCATTCTACCGCGAACCACCGATGCTCGCCCCAGAAGCCCTGCCGCTGGCTTGTTTCTTCTTTGTGTCACGGGGTGGCACCGCCGCGCGCGTGCGCCCCATGGATGCGGCTACCCGGCGCTGTTCTTCCGGTGAGAGCAGGAAGATGTAGTCCACCAGCAACTTGGTTTGGTCCTTATCATATCCCTGGAACGATGGAGGAGTCGGTCCGGAGAAAACCCAATGATCATTCTCACGCTTGAATAGTCCTGAAGGCATTGATGTCCCCGGACTGATTGCCTGCGGGTCGACGATCCAGCGCTCCACCCAATCGGGCTTAAGACGCTCTTTTGCCAGCAGAAAGTTGGGCGCGGTAGCGATTTTGTCGTGCTGCGGATCGCCGGTCGCGTGGCATTTCAGACACGGCGCGGCGGTACTGGAGAATAAGCTTCGCGCCATGTCTGTTTCTTTGGAGGAGAGCACCGGCACCTGCTCCGGTACGTACGGCATCGGCTGCTGCGATAAGGCCTGGAAGAAGCGCACCAGTTTTCGCAGCTCGTTATCCGAGAACGAAAACGTCGGCATGCGAACTTGCAGATAGGGCCGCACGCCATTGCGGTTCGTGTCGGTGGTGCTGAGCGAAGGATTGGAAAGGAACTTTCTCAGCCATTCGGGATCGACGCGGGCGCCTTCGGTCAAAAGCTTGGGTGGCAACTGGTCTTGCGCATCCTGATATCGCCTCATGCCCATCAGGATCGTGCTCTGTTCGGGGGTCAGTTGGTGGCAGCCCATGCAGTTGTATTTCTCTACCACCCACCAGCCTTCCTGAATGTCCTTGCGGGCGTCTCCTGGCTTGTATTGATAAGCCGGGGGCAGGGAGCTTTCCTGGCTGCCCATGAGGAAGGTAGTGAGGTCCTGAATCTCTGCCTTGTTCAGATGGAGGTTGGGCATGCGGAGAACCTCTGTCTCCGACTTGACCTTGCCCTTGTCGTAAACATTCGGCTCGGCCAGCTTATGCTCGAAAAATCCCTTATGGTCGTACCAGGGTGCCTTGGCGGGACCTTCGGGCAGGCGAGCCAAGTCTTCCGGATCGGCGATCGGTTCAGAACCCTTGCCACCTCGCTGAGCAATTTCGGTGAATAGTGCGAAGTCGAGACGCTCGATCGGTTTGCTGCCTTCGTAAGTCAGCTCAGTCCCAATGCGGCCTTCGTCCTCGAAGCCGGATATTTCATGACAACCAGCGCAACCGTAATGCCGAATCCATTTCTTGCCTTCTTCTTTAAGCGCAGGATCTTCCATAAAGGAAGCCTGGGTATAAGCTGAAGGCTCTTGCTTTTTCTGCGTCATCAGATAGGAAGCGACGTCCTGCGCGTCTTCCTCGCTCAAGCGCAGGCTCGGCATCACTGTCATGTTCTGGACCTGCAGTTCATGACCATCGTTCGGACACTGACTGTGTTGCAGGTCGAACTGGTAGGGCAACCCCTTTTTCGTGTAGTCTTCGGGCCCGATATCCTTCTTTTCGTAAGGGCAATAGGGACGAGTACGCTCGCGCGCATTGTGGACCCAGCGCACCAGGTAGTCGTAGTTGGCTTTTTCACCGACGCGCGTCAGGTTTGCGGCGAATGTGCCACCTTGCAACTGATCGCCCTCACCGATGGAATGGCAGGCCAGGCAACCACGAGATTCAAAGAGCTCTTTCCCGTGGTCGGTGTTGCCCGGCTTCTGCTTGGGCAAAGCATCGGCAAATCCGGACTGCCACAGGTAGGCCGAAATTGTTTGGATCTGATGTTCAGTCAGACGGAAGTTCGGCATCTTGGTGCTTGGACGGAAGTCGCTGGGCTTCTTCAGCCACACAGGAATCCAATCCCGGTTCAGTTTGAGGCGGACGTCTTTCAGGTTCGGCCCGATTTTTTTGACATCCTGCATCAGGTTGTGATTCTGAAAATCGAGCTGCTGGATACGGCCATCAATCTTGCTGTTAGCCACCCGGAGAGCGACCGCTTTCTGGTTGAGCTCATTCGCCACCTCATTGCTGGAAGCGGCGTCGGCCTGCTTCATCAGATTGGAGGAATTTTTCGCATTGTCGATCTTTTGTTGCTCAAACAATTTGAGCTGCTGGGTGATGGAAGTCAGATCCTCGGGCTCTTTGTCGTAGCCTTCATATCGATGGCAACCCATACAGCCGCGCTGGCGGAACAGAAATTTTCCATTGGAAATATGTGTGCCCACGTCGCCTACCGCCAAATGCATATCTGCCGCGTGACAACTCTGACAACCGGCCTCGGCGTTTTGTTTCGGAAACAGAGGCCATAGCCAGTGTTCGTAATTGCCATGAGCCTTTTCGACGCTGGTGGTTGCCCGGCCATTGCCTTGATGGCAAGGTGAGCAGCCAAATTTTTCCGGGTCGTGCGTACTCAGTAATTCCGGTTCGGGGTGACTGGAGAACGCCTGCGCGTATTCGTCAGGCTTTTTCTCGCCCTTCGACATCATGGCTACAGGGGTGATCCGAAGCGGTTCCCGGACATTCATGTGGCAGGATTCGCAGCGGTCAACGATGTTGGCATCCGCCACGTTGATCTGCACAATCTTTGGATCCCATTCGTCGGTTTTCTTTCTCAAGCCATCGATCTGGGTCGGCGTCAGATCCACCATGTGGTCGGTCACAAAGGCGGACATTTTGTTGCTCGCCTCGGTAACCGGCTTCAGGACATCACCCAGTTCAGCACTCACTTTCGTTCGCTGATCTTTAAGGGAGTTGTAAGTCTCCTCTAATTCATGGAAGTTATACTGCTGTCTGTGGCCGTCGGGAAATTCGACGGTTGCCTTCTTTTTCTTGTATTCGTCGATGTCCTGCTGCTTGCTTTTCCTAGTCGATGCGCTGGTTTCAGTTTCAAGTTTGTAGGTAAGGGCATTGACGTAGGCTCGCCGATCGGTGAAGACATTCTGAACCGCGAGAATCTGCGCGCTTAAGTCCGTAATCTGTTTTTGCAGTTCATCCCGGCGAGGTTTGGCCGTTTCGTAAGCGCTCTTATAGGCCTGCTCCAACCGCTGGTATTCAGGATTTTTTTCGACCTCCTTTTGGGATTCTGATGACTTCGATCCAGCTGCTTTTAGGAAGGTACTGTAGCGTCCCTTCCATTCCTGCTGGAAGACCTTCCACGGGCGCTGACCGAAAGACTCATCCCATAGCGCCCAGAATAGGGTGGCCATGAGGATCAACATTGCGATCACATAGTGCGCCGCGTAGGACTTGCTTACGATCGGGTCGTTCTCGGGGACGCGTTGCTCGGGCACCAGGATCCTCCCAACAGTCGTCAATCGTCGGTCATCAGTCGTCAATCAACTCAACATCGAAACTCATCTGACGACTAAACGTTAAACCACGGCGTTATCCACACATACTTAATATTCAGAGCCAGGCGCAATGCCATCTTGAGTGGTAATGCGATCATGCTGAGCACGAAAAATATCATGATCGAATATTGCAAAAGGCTCATGCGCTTGTAGTCTTTTGGGTTATAGCGGCGGAAGAGCGCGTGAACAATGAATCCGCCCACCACGTAAAAGCCTCCCACCACGACTGCGCCAAAGATTCCCTTCACCAGGTTGGACGTGATCCCAAAAAGGTCGGGGAGATCGCGGTTCACTTCATAAATCAGCCGGTTGTGGTCCCAGGTCTGCCCCGGCCAGAACCACTGCCAACCAGGACCGCGGATAAAGGTGCCGATAATGATCATCGCGATCCACAAAATGATGAAGCCGAACATGAACGTGCCAATGGAAAACTTGCGCTGTTTCCACGTGTAATAGCCGCTACCCAGCGGGTTGGTGTCGATATAGGGAATCACCATCAGACCAACGATGATCAGCGTGGGCATAACCACGCCAGCGATCCACGGATCGAAGTACACCAGCATTTCCTGCAATCCTAGAAAATACCAGGGAGCTTTCGCCGGATTCATCGTGAGGTTCGGGTTCGCTGGTTCTTCGAGAGGCGCGCTTAGTGTGATCGACCAAACCATCAGGATGATGGTCACGATCATCGCAGCGAGAAACTCAATGCGAAGCAGGAATGGCCAGACGTGAATTTCCTTCTGCCAGCCGGGACGGAAAGGCCACGACTTGCGATGATGCGTTTTGGCCAGTGCAGGATTGGTCTCCAGTTCGCCGATCAATTCGTCGTTGGCCTTCGCCTGTTTCCACGCCAGATAAATGTAAAAAATCAGCAGAGGAATGAGGCCCACGATGGGCACATTGTCAGGCGCCGAGCAGATCTCCCAAAGTTGTCGCCAATCCATAAAGTCTCCCGAGGCCACGTGGGAACAGCCGTCCGCGGCTGTTCAGCCGAGCGAAGCTCGACAGTTCTTGCTTTCCCACAATCACCTGCCGAGCTTCGCTCTCGGCCAGACAGCCGAGCGCGGCTGCCTCTACGCGGTTCGTTACTTCTTCGGTTCTTTTACTTCGGACGCCAGCATGACCGCCGCTGGTCCGGAAATTCCGCCATCTTTTCTTACCCGCCAGAAATGCACAATCATCAGCACCGACGCCACAATCGGAATCCCGATACAGTGCCAGATGTACGACCTCAACAGAGCGTTCGCGTCCACAATCGATCCACCGAGAAGACCGAAGCGGACATCGTTATAAGGAGTCATGCCCAACATGTGGCCAAAGGGTCCTTCATTGCCCAGGCCAGGCGTGGCGCGCGCCATGTTCGTGCCTACCGTGACCGCCCAGAAACCAAGCTGGTCGTCGGGAAGAAGATACCCGGTGAACGAAAGCAGCAGGGTGAACACCAGGAGAAGCACGCCAATATTCCAGTTGAACTCTCGTGGCTTTTTGTACGATCCCGTAAGAAAGACACGGAACATGTGCAGCCAGACGGCGATTACCATTAAGTGCGCCGCCCAGCGATGCATATTGCGAAGCAATTTACCGAAAGGGACGTCGTGCTCGAGATACAGAACGTCGCGGAATGCCTGAACTTTGCTGGGATGGTAGTAGAACATCAGCATCACTCCAGTCAGAGTGAGCACGATGAACAGGTAAAACGTGATCCCGCCCATGCCCCAGGTATAGCTGTAACGGACCGCGTCCCGGTTAATCTTGGCCGGGTGCAAGTGCAGGAATACGTTTGACAACACGCCCAACGCACGATTGCGGGGCGTGTCGTCGTGCTTATGGCGAAAGATCGAGGTATAGACCTGGGTCTTGGTGGGATCTTTGAGACCCTCGATCTGTTCCTTGGCCTTCGTCGGAAAATCAGTTTTGAGTGACTGCACGTCTTCCTTGACGCCAGTCTTTACTTTTTCCAGCAGGCCGACCTGCTTGCCGTTTTTCCCGTTCCCATTCTCTTCAGGCATTTAAACCTCTTGTCGTCTTACGTGGCGGCAGGTGTCCTTACCTGCCCAGTCGAGTGAAGCTCGACCTTATTATGTTGGCAGAAATGCCCCCGGATCATTGAATGCACTGGGTTGTCCCTTGGGCCATTGGTAAAGCTTGGATACATCCACCAGAATCTGCCCGTCGGGGGCGATTTCCACTTTAGCTCGGTCCATGGGACGCGGCGCCGGACCCTCGAAGTTGACACCTTCGCTGTCATATCCACTACCGTGGCATGGACACTTGAATTTATTCTCGGCGGGCTTCCAGTCAGGAGTGCAGCCGAGATGAGTACATCGCGCGTAGATGACGAAAATCCGGTCTGGCGTGCGGTCTACCCAGATACGATATTTCTGCTGAAACTTTGTATCCACACCCAACCCGAAATCGGCCGGATAGCCGATCTTGAATGAAGTAGCAGGCTCGAAGAGGGTTCGCGGCAAGAAGAAGCGGAAGAAGGCGATGAACCATGCGGTCATGAAGGCCGCGAACGCCGCCCACGCGAATCTGCGGCGTCCCTGATTGATGTCGTTATCTTCAGGCCCTACCGTTGCCACGACCGCCAACGCGGCAGCCCTCGAGGTTCCGACAGCGGGAGTGCCAACATATGTGGTGGACTCACCGCTGTGCGAAACCGACATGGCGGCTGAGGGCGGGCCCGCCGTAGGCCGAGGTGCAGCCGCAGCGGCCGGTCTGGCTACTGGCGCGGCAACAGCTGGGGCCGCCACAACTTCCGCAGCGGCCGGCTCACCTAGCAAGGCAGCAACTTCCGCAGAGTTTAGAATCGGCAAACCTTTACGACCACGGCGCGCCTGCTCAGCCGCGATAGTGGATTTGCTCCACTTTTTTCCTTCCGCAACCCATTTGGCAACTTCTGCACTGATTGGCCCGCTCGCAGCCGGAGCCCCCGCAGGTGTTGCAGCAGCGACCGGAGCCGGAGCGGCTGCTGGTGGCGGAGCTGAAGCCGTAGCTTCCACCGGTTCGCCCAGCAGCGCGGCAATCTCACTGTTATTCAGTGCAGGCAGACCCTTGCGTCCCCGCCGCGCCTGTTCAGCTGCAATGGTGGATTTGCTCCACTTATTCCCTTGCGCCACCCACTTAGCCACTTCTTCGCTGATGCCGCCACCGCTAGCGGCGGGAGGTGTCGCGGCCTGAGGTGTGGGTGCCGCCGCGACTGAGGCTGGAACGCTGGCGGGAGCTGAGATCACGCCGCTGCCGCCTTCTTCCCACGGCATAGGCTGGCCAGCCTTGAGCGCCTCAATATCGGCGTCGGTCAGCAACGTCAAGCCTTTGCGCTGGCGGTACGCCTGCTCCATACCAATGACAGAGTTGTTGAGTGCCGGTCGAGGCAAGGGTGGTAAACGCCCGAGAATTCCAGATTTGGACTCGTCTGCCATCGGTTCCTTCACTCCTCTAAGAGCTCACTCACCACAAACTGGTGGTGGTGGCTCGCGTCGGTTGGGACGCGGCGCCTTTGTTCAATCCGCCGCTACCAACCGATCCGGCTCACTTTGGTGCTCCATAGTCACACCCAGAGCACTCTCCACTAAATCCGCCAGCGCGGCAATAAACGTCGGGGAATCGTTCAAACCTGCGGTCATCTCGAATTGTTTGATCCCGAGTGCCATGGCTTCCTCGCGCGCTTCGTGATCGATTTCGCCCAACGTCTCTACGTGGTCGGAGACGAAAGCGATCGGCACGACGCAAACCTTACCTATACCTTCCGCCGCTAAGTCGCGAATCGTCCGGTGCAGGGAAGGCTGTAGCCATTTGCTGGCTCCTACTTTGCTTTGATAGCAAAGGCGATGCGGGTTAGACCATCGACCTCGTTCCATCAGTAATTCGACGGTCTCTTCTATATGCCGCTGATATGGGTCGCCTTTTTCAACGACAGAAAGTGGGACACTGTGGGCGCTGAAGACGATCTCAGCCCGTTCTGGTTGTGGGAATCGAACCAGAGCTTCGTCGATTTTCTCGACCAGGCTGTCCAGATAAAGCGGATGGCGATAAAAACTATCCACGCAATACGCGGGGATATCGTCATGGAACAGCCGTCGCCATTCATTAAGGCTGCTTCCGGTAGTAGTGGATGAATATTGAGGATATAGAGGGAGAAGAACGACTTCGTCGCAGCCGGCAGCATGTATCTGCTCGATTGCTTCGGCGGTGAACGGATGCCAGTAGCGCATCGCCACAAAACAAGTCGCGTCCAGGCCGTGAGAGACAAGCCTTTCCTGCAACGCCGCAGCCTGGCCTTCCGTAAAATGCCGGATAGGCGATGATCCACCGATGGTCTGATAGTGATGCTGCACTTTTTTGGCTCGCGTTGTGGAGATCAACTTGGCCAATGGCTTTCGCCCAATGCGGGCAAATGGGAAATCAATGATGTCGGGGTCGCAAAAAAGATTGAACAGAAACGGTTGGATCGCTTCCGGCGTGTCGGGGCCTCCGAGCTGGAAGAGAACTACACCTACTCGCCGTGTTGGCTTCACCATCCCCCGGGTATCCTTGAAGAAGGAGGATGTTACTCAAAATCTGTACGCCGCGTCAACGTGGAGTTTTGGCACGCAGAATCTATTTCGGAGCTGGATGTACCTCTACCGTGTCCCCAATTTCGATGCTCATCAAATCTTCACCCACTTCGAGCGGCCCTGAATAAGTTTTTCGCGTCTGAGCCACCAGCCCCCTCGCGTCGAAGGGCACTACATGCGAATAAACCGCCAGCCTTGGCTTTACCCGACTGAAAACTGTTCCGGCCTGTTCCGGCGTGGTGTGATGATCGATAACCCTCTGCTTTTGTTCCGGAGTGTACGTGTGATCGCTGGCGCTGTAGGCTTCCGGATCGAGTACTTCGTGAATCAGTAAGTCTGTTCCCTGAGCGAAGTGAATCAAATTTTCGTTAAACCGTGTATCTCCGGAGAGGGTGACGGAATGCCCGGCGTAGTCAACGCGGTAGCCGAGAGCCGGTTTGACTGGAGCGTGGTCGACTGTAAATGCGATGACCTTCACGCCATTGTTTTGGTAAACCACGCCTTGTTCGATGTCTTTCGCGGTCACCACAGCTCCTTGCGCGGGAAGTCTTTCGTCGACGTCTCGCCGCATGTGAATATCGAACTCGTAGGCCTGCTCCAGGTGGGACATCATCTCAGCTGTTCCTGTCGGCCCCCAGACGCGGAGCGGCGTATTTCTGCCGAAAATCCAGCCCGTCAGATAAAAATCAGGGATTCCCACCACATGGTCAGAATGCAAGTGAGTTAAGAACAGAGCCGTGGCTTCAGAAAATGGAAAGTTGAGCTGGTAAAGACGCTGGGTCGCGCCACGACCGCAATCGAACAACAATTTTTCTTTTCCCGCTTCCACCAGGATGCTCGGACCAAATCGCTCAATCACCGGCCGGGGATACCCAGTGCCCAAAAGAGTGACCTTGATGTTTTGCGTATACAAGGGCGTGGTCAATCCCATTAGCGCGATCAGAATGACCGCGGTCTTGAGGGACAAAACCTTGCACGACCACGGTAAGACATTCATGAATTTACGCGTGAGAGGATTCGGCTTGGCGAGGAACGTCTGTGGCGGTTTGCATAAATTCGATGATCGAATCCGCAAACTGCGAAGTTCCAGACTTACCGCCAACGTCGCGAGTGGTTCTGTCTTTGGTGCGATAGACCTTTTCGAGTCCGTCATGAATCTTATCAGCGGCCTCATGTTCGCCCAGATGCCGGAGCATCAATTGAGCCGAGCGGATTACAGCAGTTGGGTTTGCCATGTCCTTGCCCGCGATGTCGGGTGCAGAGCCGTGGACGGCTTCGAAGATGGCGCAATGGTCGCCCAGGTTGGCGCTGGGAACGAAGCCCAGCCCTCCAACGAACGCGGCACAAAGGTCGGAAATAATGTCGCCGTAGAGATTTTCCATCACTAGAACATCGTACTGATAAGGATTCATCACCAGCTGCATGCAGGTGTTGTCCACGATATGCTCGCCGTACGTGATCTCGGGATATTCCTTGGCGACGTTGCGCGAGCAGCGAAGAAATAATCCGTCCGAGAGCTTCATGATATTGGCTTTGTGGATGGCGTGAACTTTCTTGCGATGATATTTGCGCGCATATTCAAAGGCGAACCTTGCAATACGCGTTGAAGCCTTCTCGGTAATGATCTTGAGGCTCTCGACCACTCCCGGAACTACCTCATGCTCGAGTCCGGAATACAGGCTCTCGGTATTCTCCCGGACGATAATCAAATCCACATCGGGGTAGCGGGTCGGAATATGAGGCAAATTTCGAATAGGTCGAAAGTTGGCATACAGCTCGAATTTTTTGCGCAGGGCGACATTGATACTCGGGAAACCTTCACCTACCGGCGTGGTTACTGGTCCCTTCAATCCGACATGAGTGCGCTCGATGGATTCGATCAGTTCTTTGGGAATGTACTCACGATATTTTTCATACGCCTCGGCCCCCGCCTGAAAAACTTCCCACTCGAATTTCAGGCCGGTCGCTTCGAGAATGCGAACCGTGGCCTGAGTCACTTCTGGTCCAATGCCATCGCCGGGAATAAGTGTGATTTTGTAAACCATAGTCCTTGCTTGTGCAGGCCGGGCGCCCTCGCCTGCGGCTTGTGATTTTACTTAAGGCCGCGGCGTGCGAGTTGCGTCCGCTCCACATAACGATCGCTTCGCCTAACCCTTAACCGAGCTTTTAGTTCGAAGATCGGGCGCTTCTTTGGTTTTCAACAAATCTTTCAGCTCGGTCATAAACTCCTGAACGTCCTTAAAATCCAGATAGACGGAAGCGAAGCGTACATACGCAACTTTGTCGTAGCGGCGCAACCGGTTCATGATCAACTCGCCAACTTCGCTGGTTTTGCGCTCGCGCTCAGCGGAATCGATGACAAAAGCCTCCGCTTCGTTCACGATCTGCTCCAGTCTGCTGATTGGAACCGGACGCTTTTCGCAAGCCCGCAGCAGCCCGTTCAGCACCTTCTGGCGGTCAAATTTTTCCCGGCGACCGTCCTTCTTCACCACCATGTACGGGATTTCGTCGATCCGCTCGTAGGTGGTAAAGCGCTTGCCACATTTCAGACATTCGCGGCGGCGGCGAATGGAATCTGCTTCCTTACTTTCCCGCGAATCCACCACTTTGTCATTTTCAAAGCCGCAGAAAGGGCACTTCATGTCACATGGGATGAAGCTTCGATTGCATTGTAACAGGCGGTAAAGATTGGACTCGGCCAAGTCCCGTATGCAGTGCGGGCAGTAATCGGTTGAAGGTGGGGTCACACTGCGGGAGGCGAACCGAGAACTGCCTCAGCGACCCCTTCTTGATGACTCTCTTGGGACAGCTTGCGCAAGGACAACCGCTCATGGTGAGCCAGCAGCAGACCCGCAGGTATGACAGCCACAAAGGTTGTCAGCCACAACATGATGCCGCAGCTGGCAGCTAGTTCTTTTGGGACGTCAAAGATGTGCTCCAGTGCCGCAATGGTCGCTAGCTGCGAGCCCCCGCCAACCCCCGGCAGTTGCAGCACCGACCCCAGCATGCTTGAGCCCATCAGGAGGAGAACTTGAACCAGCCGGATGTCGAGTGGATCCTCGCCGAACACGTGAGCGGTTTGATGATAGGCGATCGTAATTTCGTGATAAGCGACTGCGATGATCCACCACATGCCAATCGAAACCAAAATCAGTAGAGCCAGCGAGACGGGTCCATGAATGGTATTCAGTCCCTGGCCAAATTCTCGAATTTTCTGAGCGATCCGGTGGCTCAGACTCGAGCCCCAGTGAGAGAAACGCTTTTCCACCCATCCCGCCAACGCTTCTCCCTTTCGACTGACTAGCACCGCACCCAGCGCCAATCCGACGACCATGGCAAAAAACAAGATGCCACCATCACGAAAGCGATTGAAGTATTCCGGATGCGGCAGCGTGCGCCGTGAGCTCGGCAAAAATATGCCCGCTGCCATCAGCACGGCAAAAGCGCCAATATCGAAGATCCGCTCGACTGCCCACACCGCCACCTGCGAAGAGACAGGAAGATTTTGCCGCCGGGCAATCAGATAGGGTCGAATGAACTCGCCGGGGCGCCCTAGTAAGGCCAAGCCGGTAAAGCCGATTAAGGTAGGCGGCACGAGCTGCAGCCATGAAGCTTTCGGGCGGACCGGCCTCAGAAAAATCTTCCAGCGGATCGCCCTGAAAACATATGCGATGTAAATCAACCCAACGGCATGAACGATGTGCCAGGGTCTTACCTGCTCGGTCTCGGCCCAGAACGTGGCCCAGTCGAAGGCCCGCCAATGGCGAAATTGCAGGTATACCAGCACGGCGAAAACGATCAGAACTCCGCCGCTAATCAGAATGCGCTTTCTATCCATGTTTCAGGGAAGGACCCGAGCAAGTGACAATGTCCAGCACGGCGCCGTGCAAATGACTTGAACCAAAGTACCTGACGGGAGGGAATGGGTCAACGAGATCAGACTGGAAGCGATTGATTTCAAGCAGATAAGGCTCAACGGGATGACTGGGAAGCGGCGGTAGACAATGCAGCCTGCTTTACCGAGATCGTTTGTTGCGCAGACTTCTTGTTCGCAGAGGCCTTGGCCAGAGCCGCCGCTTTGCGCTGGGCCAGCTTCTTGCGATTGTAATCGCGCACGATCTTGGCCACGTACACCCGGGTTTCGTAGTACGGAGGTACACCGCGGTATTGCTCGACGCGTCCGGGTCCGGCGTTGTAGGCGGCCAGCGCTTTGACGACATCGTAGTTGTAACGTTCCAGCAGTTCGCTCAGGTAGCTCGTGCCCCCTTCGACATTTGCGCGGGGATCGAACGAATTTGCCACCCCCAGCTTCGATGCAGTCTCCGGCATCAACTGCATTAGCCCACGCGCCCCCTTGGGTGAAACGGCGTGAGCATTGAATCCACTCTCAGCGTGGATCACACTGTTGATGAAATCAGGATCGAGGTGGTGACGATCACTGATGGTATTAATGACCTCGTTCAAATTCTGTGGTTTCGCGGCTGGAACCAAGGGGGCGACTGCCATGGGCGGAAGAGACTGATCTGTTTCAAAGCGTTCGATCTGAACAGTCTCAACGTCAACATAACTGGAATTGTCGGCCCCAAGGTAAAGCCGGGTTATCGCGCCCAGATTTTCACGGCGTTCATGTCGAACCGAAAAGCCATTATGCAAGATGGCGACATCGGTGGAAAAAGCCGGGATTGCCAGGAGCAACAATCCAAATGCCCAGCCGAGTTTATTCAGGTCACGCATGGTTGTCTTTATAACGCCGACGTCGCGCCGGTAATCCCGAGGCGTCTCGCCTCGGAGTGGAACCCCGATTAAGGAGTTCTCACACCCAATACTTGCTCAATCGCCGCCGCCACCCCGTTCTGATCATTCGAAAGCGTGACCGCCCAGCCATTGCAGCGCAACTCTTCCGATGCATTTCCCATGATAAACGGCACCCCGGCGAAGGCAAGCATTTCTATATCGTTGTAATTGTCACCAATGGCCATGACCTGTTCGCGAGCAATGCCCCGATACTTGGCCCAGCGCTCCAGGGCGTGCCCTTTTGAGCATCCCTGATTGAGTACATCGACGATCGAGAGATCGCGCTCCACGTATTCGGTGCGAAGTACGGTGATGTCGAGCCCACTGGCGGCCAGCGCCGCCTGCGCCCGCTGCATACGGGCGATTTGGCCGCAGAACATGGCTTGCACAGGGTTGCTGGTCAAAGACTCCTCGATGGGAATCACAAAGTCAATGTATTGAAGATTCTTTTCCAGCCAACGCTGAATACTCGAGTTCAATTCGTTCATGTGCTCGAGCACGATCGCCCCCTTGGCCTCGGTGTCGAAGGTCAGGACCGTATTTCCGCGAAACTCTATCATGCTCGTGCACAATTCACGGCAGGTTTCTGCCGGAAGCAGGTCGCGATGAAAGGTTTCGCCGGAAAGCGATCGGGTGATGGCACCGTTTGAGCTGATAACCCACAAGTCGAAACCAAGCTGCTCCACTATGGGTAACGCAAAGGTATGACGACGTCCTGTAACTACCACAATTTCTATGCCTTGGGAATGAGCCCGGCGCAACGCTCTCATGTCTGTCGGTGAAATCTGAAACTGGGGATTCAGCAGAGTGCCGTCTATATCCAACGCTAGCAGGCGGATCGAGGGGGTCACTGCAGAGATTTTAACACTGGGATTCGGCAATCGCGCGCAACATGTCTGGGCCATGGCCGCGTAATATAGTGCTGCAACCGCATGGGATCGTTACTATTTTTCGTCTTTTCGTGGTGGGGCATTCTGTTGCAGGCGTTTGCCATCATTCACTTTATTCGCCGTCGTCCCGACACTTTCTGGCTTTGGATCATCCTCATCGGCGGGTGGCTCGGGGCCCTGGTTTACATCGCCGTCGAAGCTGTTCCTGATGCCGGACTTCTTCGCCAGTCATTCAAAGTCTTCCCACGTCGCAAGCGCATTCGAGAACTCGAATCGGCCATCTTGGACAATCCCTCCGCGGGGAACTACGAGGAACTTGCAGACCTGTATCTCGAGGAAGAACAGTTTGCGCGTGCGCGACGGGCATACGACAAGTCAATTTCCTCCCGAACCGACTCGCCGGACCCGTTCTACCGCCGCGGCATCGCCGCGATCCGCCTGGGGGACTTTGCCGCCGCCTTGCCCGACCTTGAACGGGTGGCGGCCAAAGATCCGACGTACGATTTTCATGGGGCTGCCGGATTGCTTGCCCACGTCTATGCCAACACCAGTCAGCCCGAACGCGCCGACGCTCTTTTCAAACAGGTGACGAAGATTTCAACCTCCTCGGAAACCTACTACAACTACGCTTGCTTTCTGGCCTCGCAACAGCGAAACGCGGAAGCCCGTCAGTGGGCTCAGCAGATTCTCGCAAAAAAGCCCAACATGCCCGGATATCTGCGCCGACGTGAACGTCCGTGGTTCCGCAGGGCACAGAGCCTGCTGAGTAAGCTTCGCGCCCAATAAGGCTGCCGCCTGGTCGACCAAGCCTGTTTCGTCTGCGCGAAAGCCAGAATGCTAAACTCGCAATTCAATGGCTCGCATCGCCTATCTTGAGTGCACCAAATGTGGTGCACATTATTCGGCCGAACAACCTCAGACTATCTGTCCGGCTGACGACGGCATTTTGTATGTTAGATATGACCTGGAAAACCTGAAGCAACGCTTTAGGCCAGATTCTCTTCTGACCCGTCCTGCCACCATGTGGCGCTATGCAGACGTTCTTCCAAACGTAGCTCCCGTTTCGCTGGGGGAAGGCTTTACTCCGATGTTGCCCAGCCGGGAGTTTCCAACCGTCTTTATTAAGGACGAGGGAGGCAATCCCACGGGGTCGTTCAAAGCTCGCGGAATGTCCACCGCAGTCAGCATGGCCAAAGCTTACGGGCTAACGAAATTGGCTACTCCATCTGCTGGGAATGCTGCCAGCGCGCTTGCGGCTTACTCTGCGGCCGCCGGTCTGGAGGCCCACATCTTTATGCCCTGTGACGTGCCGATGGCTAATCGGGTGGAGTGCGAAACCTACGGCGCACGGGTGACCCTGGTTGACGGTCTCATCAGCGACTGCGCTCGTATAGTCGCTGAACGTAAGGACAAAGAGGGATGGTTCGACCTCTCGACACTAAAAGAGCCCTTTCGGGTCGAAGGGAAGAAGACCATGGGATACGAGACTGCCGAGCAGTTCAACTGGAAGTTGCCCCGCGGAATTGTCTATCCGACGGGAGGCGGTGTCGGGTTGATTGGAATGTGGAAAGCCTTCGACGAGATGGAGGAACTAGGCTGGATTGGACCAGAGCGACCTAAGATGATCTGCGTCCAGGCCACTGGTTGCGCTCCTATTGTTAAAGCTTGGGAAGAAGGTAAATCAGCCTCAAAATTTTGGCCGGCAGCGTCGACCTCGGCTGCCGGACTTCGCGTTCCCAAGGCCTACGGCGATTACCTCATTCTTGACATCTTGAAGAAAAGCAGTGGCACTGCTGTGACGGCGACCGATCAGGAAATAATGGACGCGTTAAGTCACTGGGCGCGAATGGAGGGTGTCTTCGCCGCCCCCGAAGGCGCTGCTTCGCTGGTTGCGTACAGAAAGCTGCTCGCGGTTGGTTTCTTTGCTCCGGAGGATACAGTCGTCCTGTTTAATACCGGATCCGGACTTAAATATCTGGATGTCATCGACGGTCAAAAGAAAAGCCAGATACCGCCAGACTCGCGTCAAATCGGTGGAATCATCGGGCCCTATTGAGTGTTCGGTCGGTCCTGTTTTCGTGAGATGTTAGTTCTGTGTTCGCGTGCAGGACACCCCGAGACGGACGGCGCAGGACCGACTGAGGGTTGGTTTCAGGCCTTCGTGCTACATTTCCCTCAGCGGACCTCTGATTTGCCGGACCTTGATTTACCGACCCATGGAACAGCGTCTTATCCTGATTAATTTGTTGATCAAGCTAGGCGTGGCTGCGGCCGTGTCCAGTGCGTTAGTCCGTTCCTTGGAGTTCAAATCCCTACTCTTTCGCGACGAACGAAGTTTGAAGCAGAGAATCTATCTGGTTTTGTGGATCGGAATTCCCCTGACTTTGGGTGTCTGGATCCGCTTCGGCGCGACCAGTTTTGTCGCCGGCGACCTGTCATTCGAAACGACGGTGCTTCTGGGCGTGATCGGGGGACGTTTTACCGGCATGCTTGGAGGCACTTTACTGGCTCTCCCTGCGTTCTGGCATGGTGAGTGGGGGGCCCTGCCATTCAATCTGCTTTGCGGCCTCGTTGCCGGGCAACTTCGTTCTTTTGCTCCCAACCGCGAAGATATCTGGTCTTTTTCGCCAGGTGTCGACCTGAGCATCTATCGCTGGATACGCCGCAATTTGCCGAAGCCCCATCCCTTTGAATGGCAAACCATGTTTTTCGTGACAATTGTGGGATTGCGGTTCGTGCAAACTGAGCTGTCACGTATCGCCCCGCATATAATTTTCAGTCTGGAGAGCCCCACGTGGTGGGTTGAACTTCTCATTTATGCGACGTCAGTCATTGTCATCGGAACCGAGCTCAAAATCTGGAATAGCGTTCGCATCCAAATCAAACTGGAAGAGCAGGAACGCCTACTGTTGCATTCCCGCATGGAAGCGTTGCAGAATCAGATCAACCCTCACTTTCTCTTCAATACTCTGAACTCGGTTTCTTCGCTGGTTCGTTTTGATCCTGATACTGCACGGCAACTGATCATCAAACTGGCCAACATTCTGCGCCGCCTGCTGAACAGCACGGACGCTTTTGTACCCCTTCGCGAAGAAGTCGAATTCATTGACAACTATCTCGACATCGAAGTCGTTCGATTCGGACGCGATAAGTTACGGGTGGTGAAGGAACTAGAGACCTCGTCGCTCGACACCATGGTTCCAAGCATGTTGCTGCAGCCACTGGTGGAGAATTCCATCAAGCACGGTTTGTCCACCAAAATTGACGGCGGAAGCATCTACCTGCGCAGCCGGTTGACTGACTCCCATCTCATTATCGAGGTCGAGGATGATGGCGTCGGGATGGGTTCTGCGATCTTGTTGGAGCGCCCGAGCGGGCTCGGAGGAAATGGGATCGGAATGGCCAACGTGGCCGAGCGATTGAAGGTCCTTTACGGCGACACCGCTCGTATGACCATCGACAGCCACGAGGGGAAGGGAACTCTGGTCCGATTACGGTTACCTGTGCTGCAGGGGTCAGGTGCAATTCCTGAGGCTTTTTATGAAGCGCGCTCCAATACCCGGCGGTAAAACTCCTCGTACTGCGGAATAATTCTGCTGGCGCAGAAACGCGATTGCGCCACTGCCCGGCTGGCATTCGCCATTTCCTCGAGGGCGCTCTCGTTTTTCAACAGATCGATGGCATACCGAGCCATTGTGTCCACGTCGCCAACGTCCGCGAGATATCCGCTTTTTCCATGCTCAATCAATTCCGGAATTCCACCCACGCGGGTTGCAATGGGAACAACCTTGCACGCCATGCCTTCTAACGCTGCCAGCCCGAATGACTCCAGTTCGCTGGGCAATAACAGAAGGTCGGCAAGCGACAACTTCTCTTGCACTTGCTCCTGCTTTCCCAGAAAGAGCACGTCATTGTGAATGCCTTTCTGAACCGCCAGCCACTCCGCGCGTGAACGGTCAGGGCCGTCGCCAATCATCAGCAATTTGGCAGGTATTTGTTTGCGTACACGGTCGAAGATCTCGATGCAATCGGTGACGCGCTTCACCGGCCGAAAATTAGACAGATGGACCAGCACCCGCTCGCCTTCAAGTGCATATTCTTTTCTCAATTCCGACGTATCTTCACTGCGGCAATAGACGTCGCAATTCACAAAGTTGTAGATCACTTTGATGTTGTTTCGAATATCGAACTCGCGCAGCGTGCGTTCCTGAAGGTATTGCGAGATCGCAGTCACGCCATCACTCTGCTCAATCGAAAAGCGCGTGATGGGAAGGTAAGACCGGTCAAGGCCCACTAAAGTGATGTCAGTTCCATGCAATGTAGTCACGAAGGGCAGTTTGCGCCCGCGCGGTTTCGCCGCCATCATCTGGCGAGCCAGCAATGCGCTTACCGAGTGGGGAATGGCATAGTGCACGTGCAGCAAGTCGAGATCGTAAAGTTCCGCCACCTCAGCCATGCGCGAGGCCAGCGCTAGATCGTAAGGAGGGTACTCGAACAGCGGGTATCGGGAGACTTCTACTTCGTGATAATGAATGTTGGGATGGGGTCCGCTCAGCCGAATCGGCTGCGCATAAGAGATGAAATGAATCTCGTGATCGCGCTCCGCCAGTTCCATCCCCAGTTCCGTGGCGACTACGCCGCTGCCTCCGTAGGTCGGATAGCACGTTATGCCGATTTTCATCCCCAGTCCCTTCTGCCCGCTTCTCAGATTCGATGGTCAACCCTCAACCAGGATTCAGATAATGCCTGAACAATTCAATTGGACTGGTCTTTTGGGGGTTGGAGAGCGAAACGCTAGAACAAGCCGGGCACTTTCCTGGAGGGATGGGGCTCGTCCACCATACTATTTACCTGCAGTTGCAGCTTCTCCTGGGTGGATGGCTCGAGGTCGGTGAATTCGATCCCCATACCCACTCCGCCGTCACATGTCCGGACCACCGCCGACGTCGAGATCCGTTCCGAACCCAGCCAAAATATGATGGTTATTATCTTTCCGACTTGAAACGGAAGCATCGTCTCCACATAACATCCAGTGCCGTTGACGTCTGCGGTCTTCGTTTTCATCGGAGCGCCGCCTTGAGCGTCGCGTATCTCAATCGACAAAGGAACCCGTTGACGCGGATATCTCCGTTTATCTTCTTTCGCCTGAGCGGCGGGGGCGGCAGCCGTCGGAGCCGAGGAAGGAGAAGGAGCAGGTGTCGGAGATTCCATTTCTTTTTGCCAGGGGCAGGGCTGCCCCTCGACCATCTTCACTCCGGCCTTAATCTTTTGCACCGGGCCAGCGTCCACGACCCAAACTACTTTGCATCGGGTCTTCTGACCGGCAAACTGTATCCCGACTACATCTCCGGGTCTCAATTGCTTTTCCAGCCCCGCCACTTTGGCGCCGTGTAGGCTGATGTTGCGGGCCTCTGCTTCCTGGCTGAAAGGACGGTTTTCCGCATCCATTCCGAATACCCGTATCGGTAGGTTCACATCGAGTCGAGGCTCTGGTTCCATGGTCATCCGATCGGACTACCGGGCCAAACTTTTAGCATTAAATCATAGATTGGTGAAAATCTGGCGCTACGTTAAGCGCCACGGGCTCTCGACGGCGATGACGCCTCCCTACGATACAGATTCCGCCAAATCCCGATAAGACATAAGCTCGACACCTTTTGCGGCCAGAAGATCGCGCGAGACGGGGGAAGTAAGAATCCTAAGTTCCTGCTCCCGGGATTTCCGTAAACGAGTGTGAACATTCTGTAGATCGGAATCGTTGTAGCCTGGATGGCAGACCATCTCCCAGACGCCATCGGGAAGAGTTTCCACCATGCGCCGAAACAAGCGCTCGTCAAGCGAGCCGGTCGCAACAATGGCGAAAGTTCCGTCGGGGGTAATCATTTCGGCGTTCTGTACGGCATCCCGAAATTGGTTCGCCAGGCTTTGCAAAATTCCCACTTCACCCCATCGCCGCCACATGCCCGGACGCGCGGCCAACTCTGATGCCCGAATACGCTCAAACGGATTTCGGATCGCCTTTATGCCACAAGCTTTTGCTGCGCGCAAGAGCGGCCTGAATACCCGCGGAAACATGTGAGTGTGTTTATGCGAATCGAGATGAGTCACTGTGATGCCGGACGACTGCAGCTTTCCGATTTGGGCCGCAATTTCCGCTTCGATCTCATCTGCTGCCAATCGTCCGAGGAGAGCCAGCACGGCAAACTTCCCAATACCTTCTCGAAATTTTGGGCTCCCTGCCGCACTGGTGCCCGGATCGAGCAAACTCTTGGTCGCTTGCTGCACCAGCGGAGATCCGTCTACCAGCACGACGTGACACCCTACGCCCAACTGAGGATGGGTTTTGGCCAGAGAAACGGCGTCATCAAAAGCTTGTCCATTCGCCATCAATGTTGCGGATGTGACTACGCCATCCTGGTGCGATTCGACAATGGCGCGATTCACTCCCGCCGTTAGACCGAAATCGTCGGCATTGATGATCAAACGTCGCACCCGTCAGTCTAGCAAAGGCTAAAGAAGTGACGTCCAAGACGGGAGGGCCGCTCTCCATTTGGTCGCCGTGCCGGAGAAAACCCGATGAACCAAATTGACGCGCAGATAGCCGATGGTTGTAACAACCGAAGACAGTCGCCGCCGCGACGCGCGACAAGACTGTGCTGAGGTTCAGGACCAATGGCCCACCTTCCACGGAGCGAAATACCGAGATTTAGGCTTTAGCAAAACAAGCGATGGACCCTTTCAAAGATCTGCTTGGTCTCGAAGGAGTAAAGATCTGTTCAAGAGGTCGTATGTAGAGACAAAAAAATCCGTGAGGAGAGAAAATCAACTGAGGCAGTTCATCCCGGAGACAGCGGGGTTTGTTAGACTGAGAATCCCAACGTGGGCGGTTAGCTCAGCTGGTTAGAGCGCCTGCCTTACAATTGAGTAGTCACCCTCTAAACGATTGACTATAAACGACATCCTTAACGACTTTTACCCAGTTTTTGGCATGAAAATCGGTTAAAGCTGGGTTGAAAGCTGGGAAGGAAGCTGGGTTGAAGGACTTGTATACCCGCACCATTTGACTAGGCATGATGATTCTGGATTCCTTTCGCTTCGCCATCTGTTGGCCGATCACTTGTAAATAAACGAACGGTTCATTT
>Ga0207693_10000361_pt1 | contig 41703 bp, 34 predicted proteins | sample LARL81metaG_FD_184347 | JGI IMG/M metagenome (GOLD analysis project Ga0207693, IMG submission 184347) | Corn, switchgrass and miscanthus rhizosphere microbial communities from Kellogg Biological Station, Michigan, USA - LAR L8-1 metaG... | ecosystem: Host-associated > Plants > Roots >... | reverse complement strand
GATGTTGCTTTGCGACAGATTGAAATAATCGCCGATGCCGATCGCGGTGTGAATGTGCACCGGCAGGTGCAGGCGGCCGCCCTCCTGAACGAGATAGCGGAAGATGTAGTCCTGAAAGGTGCGGTAATCCTTCTCTTCGGGAACTCCGCCCGCTATGTAGTGCTGGTAGATAGTTTCGGCCTGAGCGCGCGTAGGATCTCCGAAGGTGGTCGGCCGGAAATACGCGACTTCAAACTTCATCGCAATGCCGCCGCGCTTGGAGTTGTCTTCCAGCACCTGGCTGATGAATTTCAAATAGTCGCCCAATGTCGCGGGAAGTTTGCTGACGTTTTCCTGCTGCATCCAGCGGTGCAGCATTTTTTCCTGCAGCGGAATGTAAACGCCTTCGTCAGGGTTGCGTGCAGTCTCGCGCTCGTTATTGAACGGCCACATGAAAGAGTCAGCAAAGAAGACCCAGGCAAACCGCTTGGGATCGAGGTAGTCGGCCATCGTGGCGCGGTTGGCCACTGACGTTTCAATGTTGATCTTGTCGAGGATCGAGTTGAAGTAGGCAGGTCCCGCGAGTTGCTTCTTCAACTCCGTCTTCTTGTCGAGCAGCCATTTTGCATGCTCAGGCGAGAGGTCGTTGTGGGGATATCCGAACAATGCTTTGGCCGCTACCGCAAGTTCGGGATTGTCGTCGCGGGTGCGCAGCGCTTCGCTGGCATTCGGAGGCGCTGCCATGGCATCGACGTCCGGATCGTCGGCGTATCCGGGATGCGCGTGGTGGTCGAACGCAGGGATCTTTTCAATCTGCGGAAGCAGGCGCTGGTAGATTTGCTGCACGTCGGGGCCGGGAAAAGGACGAGCCTGAGCCATGGAGAAGGTCGAAATGCAGATAACAGTGGAGAAAACGAGTCCTCGAATTGCAGATTGCATGCAGTTCCTCAGGGCTAAAGCCCACAGTTCATGACTGCTGAAATCGCAGCGCTGAAGCGCAGCGTCACCCAAATGCAATGCCCAGACCGCCGCGGGCACAAGCTATTCACAAAGACTCCCAAAGCAACTCGCCGTGGACATCGTGCGAACTGGTTCACCAAAAGTCAGCGCGCAACAGCGGTCGCTTGCCAAGCAGTTGAAACCTTCACAATTCTCTCCACCGCCTCGTGCAGAGTTTCCATGGACGAAGCGAATGAGAATCGAATGAACTCTTTGCCCGTTGGACCAAACGCGGCGCCGGGAATCGCCGCTACGCCCGCGTCTTCCAGAAGAATCCGGCACAGATTCTCTGCGCTCATGCCCGTGCTGGCGATGTCGACCCACGCGTAAAACGCGCCCTCCGGCGGCAGGCAGCGGAACCCCGGTACACGATTCAGTTCGCGCACGAATTGTTCGCGGCGGCGGGTGAATTCGCCAACCATGTATTCGGTGTTGCCCTCCCGATCGCGCAGCGCATCGATGGCCGCGTACTGCGTAAACTCCGCAACACAGGTGTAACTGTTCACCGCCATCATTACCAAAGCGGGCACGACCTCGGGCGGCGCAACCGTGTATCCCAAGCGCCATCCGGTCATGGCGAAGCTCTTGGAGAATCCATCGATGATCAGCGTCCGCTCGTGCATGCCGGGATAGCGCAACATCGACAGATATTCGCCGCCATAATTAATGCGCGCATAAATTTCGTCAGAGAGTACCCAGAGGTCGTGCTTCACCGCCAATTCCGCCAACGCCCGCTGCACTGCATCCGTGTATACCGTTCCCGTCGGATTACCAGGCGAATTCGTGATCAGCATGCGGGTGCGCGGTGTAATCTTCGAGGCAATCTCCGCAGGGTCAGGTTGAAAATGATTCTGGGCTGACAGCGCAAAATGTACGGGGACCGCGCCTAGTCCAAGCGCGATGGAGGCGTATCCGGGAAAGCCAGGATCAGGATAGAGGACTTCGTCCCCTGGTTCGAGCAGCGCCATCATTCCGAGGAAGAGCGCGACTTTGCAGCCGGGCGCGAGCACGATGTTGGCTGCAGATACCTTGATATTGCGTGTGCGATCCAGATAGGCAGCAATCTCTTCACGCAGGGCGGGCACCCCAGCGACAGCGCAATAACGATCCTTGCCATCCGCCAGCGCTTTGCCAGCCGATTCGATCACCGACTTTCCCGGATGGAAGTCGGGCTCACCGAGTTCCAGATGAATGATCGAGCGGCCCTCCGCTTCCAGTTCCTTCGCGCGGGCAAACACCGAGAGCGCGCCTTCCCCGCTCATCACAGACATTCTTGAAGCAATCGATCGCATGAATCTCCCAGAAATGAAATTGAATTTATGACTGTACCCTCAGCGAATAAAAGCCCGTCGTCATTGGCTCTGCACGCAGACCGGCTCAAAGCCGGTCCTCTCCGCTTCCGTCTACAGTCCTCTATACATCCCACCATCGACCAGCACGGTCTGCCCCGTGACGTACGACGCGCGTTCCGACGCCAGCCACACGATCGTCTCTGCCAGCTCGCGAGGCTCTCCAAGGCGCTTGAGCGGCGCATCCGCAGCCCAGCCATCGAGGAACTCCTGCTCCGGCTTCCCTGACGCAGCCGACCGGGCTTTGGCCAATTCCTTTAGCCGATCAGTCGCAGTGAAACCGGGACCGACATTGTTCACCAAAATCCCGTCTTTGCCGAACTCGTTCGCGAGACTCTTGACCAATCCCACCACAGCCGCGCGTACTGCGTTCGACAGCACCAAATCGGCCACCGGCTGCTTGGTGGTGATCGAGGTAATGGTGATGATGCGACCCCAATGCTTCTTCTGCATGTGAGGGATCACTTCGCGTGCAAAATACACCGTGCTCAGGAAGTTCAGGTCCACCGCGCGTTGCCACTCTTCCAGCGTAGCGGCGAGAAATCCCTTAGCCGGCGGGCCTCCAGCGTTGGTCACGCAGATGTCGACGCTGCCGAACTTGGCCGCCACGGCGGCGACGAAACGCGTCACGGCTGCAGGATCGCCAACATCAAACGTCTCTGCGAAGACTTCCACGCCGTACCGCTTTCGAATCTTCTCTGCGGCAGCCTGCAGCGTCTGCGGATTCCTGGCACACATGGCCACGCGGCAGCCTTCCGCGGCAAAGGCCTCGGCAGTGGCGAGTCCAAGTCCCTGACTGGACGCGGCAACCAGGGCCACACGGTTTTTCAGTCCCAAGTCCATGAACGTGGAATTATAAATGGTGCCGATGCCGGGAATGCTTGCCGCCACGCGCTCGGCGGAATTACTCTGAGAGCGACCGTGAACCACCATGAGGTGCCCATGAAGCGAAAATTTGAGCATCCGGAAACGCAGGCCACCCGCGGCGCCACCGATCTCGAGAAGAAGAACGGCCCACTGGCGACCCCCATCTACCAGACCTCGACCTTCGAGGTCACCGACAATGAAGAGCAACTCCGCGTCACCGGCTCAGACAGTTATTACACGCGCTATGGCAATCCCACGAACACGGTCGCGGAAAAGGCCGTCGCGGAACTGGAAGGCGTCGACGCGGCCCTCACCTTCTCTTCCGGCATGGGCGCGATCACAACCACCATCATGGCGCTGCTCAAGGCTGGCGACCACATTGTGGCCCAGCGCGATGTTTACGGTGGCACTCACAAGTTCCTGTCGCAGTGGCTGCCAAAACTGGGCGTTGAAACTACCTTCGTTGACACCACCGACTACGAGCAGCACGCCCGCGCCATCCGGCCGAATACGAAGCTGCTGTATCTCGAGTCTCCGACCAATCCCACTCTGCGTATCGTCGACCTGAAAACTACGGTAGCTCTGGCCAGGAAGCACGGGCTGCTCAGCATGATCGATAGCACCTTCGGCACGCCCATCAACCAGCATCCGGCGGAATACGGCATCGACCTGATCATGCATTCCGGCACCAAATATCTTGCCGGACATTCTGATCTGATCTGCGGCGTTGTCGCGGGACGCGCTGAACTCATCGCCAGGATTCTCTCCACCCGAACCACACTCGGAAATTGCATGGACCCACATGCCGCCTGGGTGCTGGTGCGCGGCCTGAAGACGCTGGCAGTGCGGGTGCAACGGCAAAACGAGAACGCCCTGCGGGTAGCGGAATTTCTCGCTCAACACGCCAAGGTGCGGAGCACACACTATCCGTTTCTGAAGAGCCATCCGCAGAACGCGCTGGCCCGCCAGCAGATGGCCGGCGGCGGCGGCATGGTGACCTTTGAAGTCGAAGGCACAGGCGACGACGCGCGACGCCTCACCGAATCTCTACGCCTGTTCACGCTGGCACCTAGCTTGGGCGGCGTCGAGTCGCTGGTGTCGATCCCGGTGCTGACTTCACACCTCACGCTCGCGCCAGAAGAGCGGCAGAAGATCGGTGTCACAGAACAGATGATCCGGCTTTCCGTCGGGATCGAGAACGCGGACGACCTGATTGCCGATTTGGAGCACGCGCTGGAGGCCGTGCCGGCACGGCAGACAGTGCAGGTGGAATAGGTAAGCTTCTAGCTTCTAGCTTTTTGCCGCGGGGCGCGCAAGAAAACAAAGCCGGCCTCTTTCGAGGCCGGCTTCTTGTTGAGACCCCTCACTTAGAAAATGAACTTCGCTCCCAACTGCAGCACACGGGCCAGGTGGGCGCTGTTGATTTCCAGGAAACCATCCGCTCCCAGTCCTCCCGAAGCGGCCCCGTTGAATTCCGTGTGGTTGAAAATGTTGAAGGCTTCCGCACGGAACTCGAAGGCCATGCTTTCCTTGATGGCAAAGCGCTTGAACACCGCCATGTCGAAGTTGGTCCGGTCGGGATTGCGCAGGAAATTTCTGCCCACGTCTCCGAAGGTGAGTCCGGTCGGCGTGGCAAACGCAGCGGGGTTATAGAAATATCCTGCGTAAGCGTTCGACGTGACCGCGCTCGGCGGAGGAACGTTGGCCCGGGGATTTCCGACCAGATCCGGATAAGAGCCCGTACCAACACCGTTGCCAACGCCTGCGTTGTCACCATATGTCGTGCCGTTGGTCACGTTCAAGGGTATTCCCGTCGAGAAAGCAAAGATACCGGACCACTCCCATCCGCCGAGCAGTGTGCGGGTCAGGCCAGGTTTCTTGAAGAACGGCAGATCGTAGACCCAGCCGATATTCAGCATGTGGCGCTGGTCAAAGTTGGAACTGGCGCGGTTCAAAGACGGGTCGTACGAGTTAACGAAAGAACCATCGTAACGATCCGAAGAGTCATCGATAGAATGGCTGTAGGTGTAGGCCGCAGTCAGGCTCAGTGATCCAACATTCTTACGTCCTGAAATCTGCAGCGCACTGTAACTGGATGAAGCGTGATTCTCCAGCCGAGTGATGCCTGCAATCCCGTAGTACGGCCGATAGGGATTGGGATCGTTGGCACACGCCGTCTGAAGATTGATCGCCGCCTGACCGCTGATCGCGTTCCCGTTGACCACGCCGCTGACATTCGGATCTCCGATGTTTGTCAGACTGTCGCAGTCGTTGGAACTAATCGCCTGACCCGATTGATACGGATTATCCGATGCAGACAACGGGTACAACTGGTTCAAGTCACGCTGACGCCCTAGCTTGGTTCCTTTGCTGCCGACATACGAGACCGTGACCACGGTGTGGTCTGGCAGTTCATGCTGCACGTCCAAGTGCCACTGCTGCATGTAGGGCCACACCACCTGGTTCGGAATGGAATAGAAGCTGGCCGGGAACGAAGGTGCGAACCCGGTCAGGGCGGTGTTTCCAATGTTCAGGTATCCGGGAACGTTGTTCTGAGCTTGGGTCTGCAACAGCGGTGAGGTCTGTCCTTCCATACCTTCCGTGTTGGCTTCGTTTCCGTTGGCGTGCTCGAAGAATATCCCATACCCACCGCGAAGCGCCGTCTTACCATTACCGAAGACGTCATATGCGAAACCAATCCGCGGTGCGGGATTGAACAGGTGCCCCTTGGAGCAGCCTACGGGAACACCGCCCACGCCGCACTGGACCAGTCCATCGAGCGGATTCCCGATGACTTGGCCACTAGCATCAGTAACCAAGGCACCCGCAGTGCCGCCGGTGAGAATGGCGCCGGCAGGCGCATTGGCGGGCGCGTTCCCGTTGGCGTCGTAGATCAAGGTCGACTGCGCAGGGTCAAATACCGCTGGGTCCCAGTTATAAGCGTGCTTATACCGATCACGATACGTGCCCTCCAAACTTATTCTCAAACCCAGATTCAACGTCAGGCGGTCAGTAACCCGCCAATCATCCTGGAAGTAAGGCTCGAGAATCTTGTACCGGTTGTAGAACTTCAACTGGTTGCTACCCTGGGTGTAGTTCGAAATATTCCCCAGTAGCAAGTCCGCGAACGCGTTGCCTGTACTCAGGCTCGAGCCCGTATCAAACGTCAGTGAGCCGTTTACCTGTACGCTGCTCAACTCATTCTTCTGCCCGGCCACAAAGTAAGCGCCAAACTGCAGGTTGTGACGTCCAACCGTCTTGGTCATGTTGTCCCGATAGGTGTAGGTCGGGTTGGAATTGTAGGCTCCCTCCGGCCAGATGCCGTTGGGGTCCATGTAGATTCCATCGTATTTTCCGCCGCTCAGCGTAATTGCAGGCAACTTGCCGCCAAAGCCGTTGTTGAAGATGAAACCCATATTGTTCGACAGGTCAGCAGGACGCTGCCATGCTCCAACAGATTGGAACGATATGTGGTCGGTAGTGTAGCTGGCTACAAATTCATTGAGCAGGGTAGGAGAAATTGAACTGGTCAACCGTGCGACCATGCTGACGCCCGGCCCGTCGAATGCAGTTTGCACCGTCGGGAACGACGATCCTGTCCAAATGGTACTCGATTCCACCGTGTTCCACGAATCGTGAATGTAGCGGAAGGTCAGCCGATTCTTGTCGTTGATGTTGTGATCGACGCGGATGAGTTCTTCGCGCCAACTAGTCGGAAGCGTGATGTTGGTGTTGTACGCGGACGCTCCCGGAACATCTAACGTTCCCACAGGGATCAACGGCAACAATGCAGCTGCCGCAGGATCGACCGGGAGTGGCCCCAAGCTGCCGTTGTATGGCTGCCCCGTCCTTGGATCGGTAGGGCAGTCGGGAGTTGGAGTTGGCAGGCAGAGATCGCTAAAGTCTCCTCCGCGCTCCGCGCTATACGGCACAACCGTATTGAACGTCCCCGGCACGCGCTCACGCCGCCACTCCTGTGACCAGAAGAAGAATGTCTTCTGCTTATCCTTGTTGTAGACGCCAGGGATATAAACCGGCCCACCGATGGTATAGCCGAAATCATTCTTCTTGTACGGCGGAACAACGCCCGTGCCGCCGAAGCCGGTATTGTTGAAATAGTTCTGCGCGTTGAAGGCATCGTTGCGCACAAATTCGTACGCATCGCCGTGGAACGCTTTCGTTCCAGATTTGGTCTCGACTTCGACCGTGCCCGAACCGTTCCGTCCATATTGCGCGCCGTAGTTCGAGGTCAGCACCTTGAACTCGGCGATCGCGTCGATGCTGGGATACACGTTCAACGTGCCGTTGCTGCCGTTGTCCATGTTGTCGCCGCCATCCAGTTCCCAGGCGTTGTACTCGGTGCGGCCGCCGTTCATGCTGAAGGCCACGCTTCCGTTGATGCCAACCGATGGCTCATCCGACCCGGTCTGATTGCTCACCCCCGGAACCAACGTAACCAGCGATGTAAAATTCCGGCCATTCAGGTTGAGCTGGGTAATCTCTTTTCCACTGACGGTCCCCGCGAGTTCAGAGGATTGCGTTTCCACCTGCGCCACAGACTCGCCCTGCACGACGACCTCTGTGCTGATGGAACCAACTTCAAGCGTCACATCGATGCGGGCCTTTTCACCCACTTCGAGTTTCACTTCCTTGGCCTGATACTTCTTGAAGCCGGTAGCCGTGACTATGATGTTGTAAGAGCCAGGGGATAAGGCGGACTCGTTGTATTCGCCGGTAGAGTTCGTTGTCGTCTGGCGATTGATTCCGCGCTCAGGACTGGCGATCACGACCGTGGCGCCCGACAGCGCCGCTCCCGAAGGATCCTTCACCGTTCCAGTAATCGATCCATTCTGAGCCCAGGCAGCTCCGCAGAACGTTACGACCAACAGCACGACCTGCAACAGCGTTCGATTCGATTTCATGGTCACGCCTCTCCCGTTGGCGCAGGGGTTGCCCTGCGCAAGTTCGGCTAGCAATGTTGCCGGGCCTTCTGGCCCGGGGCATCATTTTTATTCGGACACTTGGACCCGAGTTGGTTTGAGACCCAGACGGGTTATTAAAACGTATGAATAGTGCTTTTATGGGGCAACCACTGTCAAGAAAAAAACGCCTTTGTGTGACCCTAGTCACACACTTTCAGAAGAAAACCGTCTTGCCTGCGCCCCTGATGGGATGCGCCTTAGGGATGCAAACCCGGCGATATCTTAGAGCAAGCTGCGCGTCGACTCGCGTGTCACGAGTTCGGGAGCGACTTTCCGGTGGGTCGCGCAGGTGTCGCGCTTTTCCAATACCCCGTTGATGCCGTCCACCACGATGCCAACGGCGGAGGCCCCCATCGCTTCCATGGGCTGGCGCACGGTAGTGAGCGAAGGCGTGTAAAGCGCTGAAGTCGCCACGTCGTCGAATCCGATCACCGAGCACTGTTCCGGCACGCGCACTCCCGCCTTCGTCAATGCCCGGATCGCTCCGAACGCGCTCATGTCGTCGAATGCCAGCAGCGCGGTAAACGGACGCTTCTGGCGAATGAGATCCTCGGTCAGCTTGTGACCCGATTCAAAGCTCGACATAGGATCGCGCGATTCCGGCAACTCTACGATCAGCCGCGAGTCGATCTCCAGCCCGCACTCCTTGGCGCATTTGCTGATGCCGCGCCATCGCGGAGAACTGTCGGTGAGCGCCTTCGGTCCGCGAACGAATGCGATCTTACGATGGCCGAGCGAATGCAAATGTTCCATCGCCATATAGCCGCCGACTTCGTTGTCGACGATGACCGAACTGATCGAGTCCGTCTTAAGTTCGCAGCCGATCATCGCCGTGGGCACGCTGCTCTTCTCCAGATCGCCGAGCAGATTGATATCCAGAAACAGCCAGTTGGCGAGAACGATCAGCGCTTCAATTCGCCGGTCGAGCAGCATCTCCAGATATCGCTCGAAGCGACTGCGCTCGTTGTGCACATCGGTGAGAATCGGCAGGTACGACGACTGGTAGAGCGTGTTCTCAATGCCGCGCAACACCAGCGTGCAATACGGGTCGGTCATATCGAACACCATGACCCCGACCGTATGGCTGCGCTTGCTGCGCAGCGAGCGGGCAAACTGGTTGGGACGGTATCCGAGTTTCTGGGCCGCCCGCTCAATCCGCTTCTTCGTTACAGCCGGGATGTAGCGCGCCAGCGGCGCGTTGTTCAGTACGATCGACACCGTGGTCGAAGAAAATCCGCTCTCCTTCGCCACGTCACGAATAGTCACCATCGCAACCTTTGCGCCGGAACGCAGGGGCGCCGCAAAGAGGTCCCAGTTACGCTTTCTACGTTCTCCTTGCCGCTTGTATTGAAAGCGTACACTGGCGGACACTACAGCAGAGTGCGATAACAGTGTCAAGCGTGCGAATCACATCGATAAGTTTTGTTTTGTTTCAGCTTGTCGCAACCGCGACTGCGATTCCTTCGTCGCAGATCCCTCCTGCCCCTGCTGCCGATCACAGCTCTCTCGCGTCGCCACGATCTTCTCCCGATGCCGTCGGCAACGATCCCGCAACGCTTTTTCAGCGTGGGCAAGACGCTCTCACCCACGGCCAATTGGACGAAGCCGAGCACGCTTTCCGCTCCGTCCTTCAGTTGGATCCCAAGTCCGGAGGAGCCTATGCCAATCTCGGCGTCGTCTACATGCGCCGGAAGCAATGGAGCAAGGCCCTGGAATCTCTTCAACAGGCCGAGCGCCTCATGCCCCAGGTGCCGGGAATTCGTTTGAATATCGGGCTGGCGTACTACCGCCAGAATGAATTCACCAAAGCCATCCCGCCCTTTGAATCCGTGCTGCGCGATCAGCCAGACGCCGCCCAGGCCCGTTACCTGCTGGGTCTCTGTTATTTTTTTTCCGAACGATGGTCCGACGCCACGTCTGCTCTCGAGCCGCTCTGGGCTCAAGAATCAGGGAAATTACCCTACCTGTACGTGCTTTCCAACGCCGCCCACCGAGCTGGCCAAAAAGACCTCGACGACCGCGCCTCCGCGCAGCTGATAAAACTCAGTGACGGCTCTCCCGAATACCATCTTTTTGTCGGCAAATCTCATCTCAATCTCGACCGCTACGACGCCGCTCTCGCGGAATTTCAGGCGGCCGCGGCCGCCGATCCCAAGCTTCCGTTCGTCCACTTCAATATGGGCCTCACCTACATGAAGAAGCAGGACTATCCCAAGGCCCGTGACGAGTTCCTGCAAGATGCCGCCATTGAACCCGATCTCGCTCTGAACTACGACGAACTCGGCAACGTCTATTGGCTGATGCAGGAAGACCACAATGCCGAAAAGAGCTACCGCGACGCTCTCCGGCGCAATCCCCGTCTCGTGAATTCGCATCTCGGTTTAGCCAGAATTTACCAGCGCCAGGATAAATATTCCGCGGCGCTGGCGGAAATCGACGCGGCCGGCAAGCTCGACCCCGCCCGCACCGACGTCCACTACATGCGCGGCCAGGTCCTGCTTCACCTGGGACGCAAGCAGGAAGCAAAAAAAGAACTGGCCGCCGCTGCCCATGCCGACACCGAGCGCAAGACTGGGCCCGAAAAACACGTCGGAACCGTGCCCTCCCCCGAGCTATTACAGGAGCCCGAGTGATACACTCGGCCAATATAAAGACGGTGCTGCCAACGTTGCATTCTTCCGCGACCCCAACTGTAAGTTGCCGACCCGGCAGGAGGTACAGATCATGAAACGCATCCTGAAAATCGTCGCCATCATCCTCGGTATTCTGATTGTGGTCGCCATCGCGCTGCCTTTCCTGATCGATGCGAACACCTTCCGCCCCAAGCTGGAATCGGAACTCACCGGCGCCCTCGGCCGCACCGTCAAGGTGGGAAATCTCTCCCTCTCGCTACTCTCGGGCAGCGTCTCGGCCGACAACATTTCCATTGCGGATGACCCGGCCTTCAGTAAATCCCCTTTCGTGCAGGCCAAGTCGCTCAAGGTCGGCGTAGAGATGATGCCGCTGATTTTCTCCAAAACCTTGAACGTCACCGAACTGACCTTGCAGCAGCCGGAGATCAGCCTGGTCAAGTCCGAGAACGGCGAGAAGTGGAATTTCTCCAGTCTGGGCGGCAAAAATACGTCGGCTCCGAAAACTGCATCCCCTTCAAGCGGCAATCCTAACCTGTCGGTGGCCAAGCTCAATGTAGAAGACGGACGCCTCACGGTCTCGCAAACGGGATCGACCGAGAAGCCGCATGTGTATGACAAAGTTAATATTAAAGTAACTAACTTCTCGTTTACCTCCTCATTTCCCGTCGAGATGACAGCCGAACTGCCCGCCAATGGCAGCCTGAAAATCGAGGGCAAGACGGGACCCATCAATTCCGACAATGCCGCCCAGACTCCACTCGAGGCCAAGGTAACCATTCGCAAGTTGAATCTGGCGCAGTCGGGCTTCCTCGACCCCGCCGCTGGCATCTCCGGCATTGCGGACTACGATGGAGCGGTGAGTTCCAATGGCCGCCAGGCCAAAACCAGTGGCAAGCTGACAGCCACGAATTTACAGGTGGTTCAGAAGGGATCTCCCGCAAGCAAACCCGTGCAAGTCAACTACACCGTCCAGCATGATCTGGAGAAGCTCACCGGCACCATCCCACAGTGCGACATCTCCATGGGCAAAGCCGTGGCGCACTTGACCGGCACTTATGATGCCCACGGCAAAGTGACTTCGATCAATATGAAAATCATCGGCCAGGGCATGCCAGTCGACGATCTGGAGGCGATGCTGCCCGCCTTGGGCGTCATATTACCTCCGAAGTCATCCCTTAAGGGAGGCACGCTGAGCACAACCATGGCAGTCGCCGGTCCAGTTGACAAGTTAGTTACGGTGGGAAACATCAAGCTCCAAAATTCCCAGCTCGCCAACTTTGACCTGGGATCGAAACTCTCCGCTATCTCCGCCCTCTCGGGAAAGAACACCGGCAACGACACCAGCATTCAGAACCTCAGTTCCGATGTTCGCGTCGCGCCTGAGGGCACGAAGGCCGACAACATCAACCTGACGGTGCCGGCGATCGGCGTTGTCACCGGGGGCGGCACGGTCAATCCGGCGAATCAACTCGCCTTCAAGATGACCGCCGCTGTCGCTGGCACGCAGATCCCCTTCGGCGTCACCGGAACTACCTCCGACCCGAAGTTCACTCCGGACGTGAAAGGCATCGCCGAGGGACTCGTCAAGAGCTACACTCAAGGCAACACCACTAACCAGCAAAATCCCGTCGACAGCGTGATGGGCCTGTTCAACAAGAAAAAGAAACCAAAATAGCGCAATCCCGACCGGAACCGTCGAGACGTCGCTCAGCTACGTTTCTCTCTCCACAAGCGCACAAAGCCGACTGCCCCGCAGGCGTTGCCGAGCACCGCCCGTACCAAAGCGCTCTTCCAGAGTTTATTAATACGAACATTTGTTTTATCATCAAGAAATCATGACAGGCATTCCTGACACGATTTCCGAAGGCCTGGGGCGTTATTCCATCGGCGAAAAACTCCGTGCCCTGCGCCTCCGCAAGAGCATGGGACTGGTTGAACTGGGCAAGCATACCAGCCTCTCTGCCGCCCTCCTCTCCAAGCTTGAAAGGGGAAAGTTGTTTCCTACTCTGCCCACACTCTTGCGCATTGCCATGGTCTTCGGTGTCGGCCTCGACTACTTTTTCACCGAGGAACGCAAGCGCCGGATCGTGGGAGTGGTCCGCAAGGACGAGCGCGTCCGCTTCCCCGAACGTCCCGGCGCGCAGGACGTCCAGTACTTCTTCGAATGCCTCGACTACCGGGCCACCGAGCGCAAGCTTAGCGCCTTTCTCGCCGATTTTCAGGAAGTGCCCGTGGAGAAGCTCAAGCCTCACCAGCATGCCGGAATTGAATTTCTCTACGTATTAAAAGGGTCGCTCGCCCTCAAGATAGGCAGCGATGAATATGTATTGGAGGCCGAAGATGCCATCTATTTCGACTCCGCCGTCCCGCACAGCTACCGCCGTCGCGGGGCGAAGCCCTGCATCGGCGTCATCGTCACCGTGCCCCAAGGATGATCCTCCTCGCCCCGACAGCAGCCTCCGAACCGAAAACGCCACGTCCTCCCCTCGACGGAATGTCCCGCTGCGCGCCGATGGTACCTGAATTGCTATCCGCCATAGATTGACAATGAATGTTGGCCGCTCCATACTCGCGGCTACGTTTCACAAACTTGCACCTTGCTGACTGACGGACAGAGGCGCGTGGTTATTCAATCAGTTCTCCCGCAAGCCGAGTCTATTCTCGCCCATCGGTGTTTCCAGCTTTCATCTCAGGAGGATCTTCGTGTCTAAACTCACCCCCAAAAAGTTCATGCCGGTTGGATGGATCGTCGCGGTAGCCGCACTCGCCGCCCTCGGAATCGTGATCGCCACTTCCGCAGGATCAGGTTCCCCGGTTTCGAACAGCCAGCGCAGGGCATCCGCCACAACCGTTGCTCCGAGGCCAGTATCGAGCGCCCGGACTCTAGCTCCCGTGTCGCAGGACCGCGTTAAAGCGAAGTATGCAGCGCTACCGCTGGCGTTCGAAAAAAACGAGGGCCAGGCCGATCCTCAGTTTCAATACGTAGCGCGCGGCAAGAACTACAAGCTGGGCCTGAAATCCAACCAAGCCATCATGACGCTGCCCGGGAAGAAGCGGGAGTCGGAAGTCCGCGACATGATGATGAACAAGCGCCGCGGTGCGGCTGGCGTGCGGGCGATGATGAAAAAACGCGGCCTGACTGCTCATCACGCAGCCCCTTCGACCGCCCAAGTTGAAATGAACCTGGTCGGTGGCAATCCCCACGCTCGGCTCATCGCCGAAGATTCGCAGCGCGGCAAAGTAAATTACTTCCTGGGGAAGGATCCCTCCAAGTGGATCTCAAACGTTCCGCTTTATGGGCGCGTGAATTACAAGGAGGTCTATCCTGGAGTCGATCTGGCATTCCATGGGGCGGGCCAGCAGTTGGAGTTTGATTACCTCGTAAGCCCCGGCGCCGACCCCTCCCACATCGCTCTAAGCTTTCACGGTGCGGATAGCCTGCACACCGACAACTCCGGGAATCTGGTCCTCGCCACCAGCGCTGGCCCCCTGCAACTGAACAAACCCGTCGCTTTTCAAGCGAAAAACGGCGTGCGCGAATTGGTGGATGCGAAGTTTGTAGTAACCGCAAAGAACCAGGTGACCTTCGAGCTTGGTTCGTACGATCACAATCGCGAACTGGTAATCGACCCCACTTTGTTTTACTCCACTTACTTCGGCGGCGACGGCGCGGATTATGCCAGCGGCATCGCGGTCGACGGCAGCGGGAATGCTTACGTAGCCGGTGCAACCGACTCCACATCCTTGCCGGGCAACTCGACCTTCGTAGGCGGCTTTGATTCGTTCGTCACCAAACTCGATGTGAACGGTGTGCTGAAGTTCACCACGATCTTTGGCGGAACCAGCGACGAATTTCCAGGCGGGATCGCGATCGACGGCACCGGGATTTACATCGCCGGAACGACGGACTCCGCCGATTTTCCCGCCATCGGCGGCGCGCAGACGGTTTTCGAGGGTGGCATCGTCGGCGGCAACAATGATGCCTTTGCCGTAAAGCTCCCCCTCGACGGATCCACGATTACGTGGGGAACATACATCGCAGGCACTGGTAGCGATTCTGGGTTGGGGATCGCCGTCGACAGCGCTCAGAATGTTTATGTTGTCGGTGAGACCTTCTCGACCAATATTACTGGCGCCGCCTTGACATCACTACCCAACGCTGGGTCTCTAAATCTTGGAGCGAACACGGCAAATGACGACGGCTACATCGTCAAGCTTAATTCCACTGGCAGTGCCTATGCTCTGGCCGCCTATCTCGGTGGCAGCGGCGGAGACTTGGCCACCGGCGTTGCACTCGACGGTAGCGGAAACATCTATGTTTCCGGCGAAACCATTTCTCCCGATCTGCCCACAACCGTCGGTGCTGTGCAAACCACATGCGGCACGGACACCAATTGCAACGCCACAACCTCGACGTCGTTTGACGATGCCTTCGTCGTCGCGATCAACACAAATCTTTCGTCCTACAAATACTTCACTTACTACGGCGGCAGCAATGTTGACGACGCTTTCGGCATTACGGCTGACTCAGCCGGAAATTCCTTTGTTACGGGTACGACCGCTTCGACAGACCTCCTAAGCCCCGGAACCTCCTTCCAGAGTTCTCTCCTCGGCACCCAGAACGCGTTCCTGCTGGAGCTAAACAGTACCGGCAGCGCGGTCACCTACAACACTTACCTCGGTGGCGACGGTACTGACATTGGCCTCGGCGTTACGCTCGATTCTTTGGGCAACGTCTACCTCACGGGTCAGACAACCTCTTCTAGTGTTTCCTTCCCACTCGTGAACCCAACCCAGGCAGTCGGTGATGGATCCAGTGATGCCTTCGTGAGTGTGCTGAGCATCGGCCAAGGCCAATTGTTGTTCTCAACATTCCTTGGTGGAGGCGGCGACGAAGATCAGTTTCAGGGCAGCATCGGAGTAGACACGAACCAGAACATTTACGTGTCCGGCGACACCGACTCGGGTAACAACGCCACCGACGTGTTTCCCACCACCTCCGGAGCGCCCGATACCGTCTACGGTGGTGGAACTTGCGTCGACAACGTTGGAAATAATGTTCCTTGCACCGACGCATTTATTGCTTCTTACAACGCGGTGACGGGGCCGGACTTTGCGCTTTCCGCGACGCCGCTCAGTCCTTCGTCCGTCAATGCCGGTGGTTCGGCGACCTCCACGCTAACGGTCGCGGATCTCAACGGGTATGCTGGCACCGTGAACCTCACGTGCAGCGTAACCGGCAACGGCGCTCCCCTTCCGGGGTGCTCGTTCTCGTCGACCACCCTGACCGTCACCACAACCGGCGCCGCGTCAGCGATGAACCACAGCGCAACTGGCATTTACTATGCCATGTGGCTTCCGGTCGTTGGCTTGTCCCTGGTCGGAATGCGCTTCACTGCTCCGGGCACTCGCAAGAAAAAACTTCTGGGCTTCCTCCTGCTCGGCTTGATCATGGCTGCTCTGTTCTTCCTGCCTGCGTGCGGAGGTAGCAGTAGCAGTGGTGGCGGCGGTGGCGGAGGATGTACCGGATGCACGCCTTCCGGCAACTACACGGTCACGGTAACCGGCACAGATTCGGTGGACACGACCCTGACCCACGCGGTCGACCTCTCGCTGACGGTCAACTAGCATCCACGTACGACTATTTACGGCCGCCTTCCCGCGCGGGAGGCGGCCGTTGTTTTTGCACTGGCCCGTCACAACCCGATACTCTTCATCCGGATGGTAGTATGGATGATTCCGAAGGACCGTTAAGGGGACTCGCGCCGTGTAATCCTTCGGGAAATGTCTGCGGTAAAATGAGAGGCGGATTTTCCCCGTCCCGCACGCGTGCGTTCACTTTTTCAAACGAGCCGCGCGTACTTCCAGCGGGGACGGGCAGCCTTTGCGTTGTCCCAGGAATCGAAGCTACTTGAACCCAAACCTGCTCATGTTGAAATCCGAGTCGTCGCCAGCTGAGTTGTCGAAATCTCGTTTTATCTTCCGCTCACGCCTTGCCGGCCTCGCGGCTTTGTGTCTCGTCGCCGCTCTTCTGGCTTGGCCTACCCAGGTTGCGGCGCAGAACTTCGCCCTTACGGCCTCCCCACTTTCGCCCGATGCGGTCGCCCCCGGCGGCACCTCGTCCATCAGCATCTCGGTCACTACCGATCCTGGATTCACCGGCACCGTCAACCTCACCTGCCAGGTCACCGCGTCGAACCTGTCGCCCACCGATCCTCCGGTTTGCACCATAAGTCCGGCAACCGTGACTCCTCCGGCCAGCGCCTCCGCCACCATCACCACCAAGGGCGATACGACGACCATCGCCTATCAGATCTCCATCACCGGCGTCGCCGCCTCCACGGGACAAGTCGTGACCACCCAACCGGAAAACCTGACCGTCCTGTCGGTCACGCCGCAGTTCACCATCACCGTGCAAAAAGCGGTGTCGCCCAGCAGCGTGAGCGCGGGCAGCGGAGGCCAAGGCCTGGTTCAGGTTAATCCGATTAACGGATACAGCAGCCCCGGATTTCCCACCTCAGGCGTGACGTTGTCTTGCGCGACCATCACTCCGCTGGTCACCATTCCTCCCGTGTGTTCGTTCTCGTATCCATCCGGAATGACGAGTCTGCCCGTCAACGGCGTTCCCGTCACCTCCACCGTCACGATCAGCACCTTCGGACCAGTCACCACCGGCGCCCTCGCGCATCCCCGCGAATTCCCGGCTCTGTGGCTGACCATGCCCATGTTCGCGTTTGCTGGGATCGGTGCCGCGGTCGGTGGCAAAAAATCCCGCAAGGCCTGGGGATTAGTAGCCCTGTTTGTCATGAGTGGCGCGCTTTTCCTGACGCCCGCTTGCGGCAGCAACAGCAGTACTACGACCACGACCCCCAACGGAATCACGCCGAATAACGCGTACACCTTCACCATCACCGGCGTCGACGCCAACGGCGTCATCTCCAGCAACACCGGCACTACCACCAGCGTGAATCCAACGGTCAGCCTGACGGTCAACACGCCGAAGAACTAAGTTATGCGCGGCCTTGGGCAGGGCGTACGGCGGAAGGCAGCAGGGCTGGCGCTGTCGCTCTCGCTCTCTCTGATCACCCTCTGCACCGGACGCGCCGGCCTCGCTAGCCCTCGCAACGACAAGGCCAAAATTCCCGGCGTGACCTGGGACGAATCGCACCCAGGGTGCACCTTCTCCCGCACAGACGACGGCAAGTATCACTACGGCATGTGGTACGAAGATGTCGGCGTCACGCTGGCGGTCGACTCGCAGGAAGTGGAGAAAGTGCACCGCCGCCACGAGCCTTTCTTCGCCGTGCTGCTCGACGTGCGCTACCGCGGCCCAGGATTACTCGATGTCACGACCGACAACATTTCTCTTGAGTTCGTTAAGCATTTCCAGGTCGTGCAGATGTCTCTCGATCCAGATGTCTTCTCCCAAAAAGTCCAGAACGATTCCGACGAATTGGATCACGAGACCGCGCACGAGGTAGAAAAGCATCCCGAAAAGAAAGAGACGAAGGAAGCCTTTTTGCGCGCCTTCCTGAAAGACTCTGCCGAACTGCAGGAGTTTGTCGGCAAAAACAGCTTGCGGCCCACACGACTGGGACCGGGCAATCCGGAAACCAGCGGCTGGGTGCTCTTTAGCACCGATAGCAAATGGATTGGCGGATGGAAGAAGCAGGAAGAATTCATCCTGCGCGTGCCCCTCGAAGGAAAGGTCTTCGAGTTCCCTTTCAAACTCCCTCCCAAGCCCGGAGAAGTAATGCTGCGGAAGCGGCAATGAAAGAGACGACCTCCGGCTTCCGGCGTTCGGCTTCCGGCAATCGCGACAGTGAACAACCGGAAGCCGGATAGCGGTGCTCTTTATTGGTTTTCGGAAGCCGGAAGCCGCCGTTAACTCGCAGCTTTCCGCGCTTGCCGCTCCATCTCGGCGGTCTGGTGCATGAGCACGTCGCGCAACGACACCACGCCCTTCAGATTTTTGCCGTCCACAATGGGCAGGTGGCGAAATCCAAATTCCCGCATGATGAACAGGCACTCTTCCACGGTCTCATCCGCGGCCACCGCTCGCGGATTCGCGGTCATCACTTCCGACACCGCCGTCGTGCCCGGCGTTCGGCCCACCGCGACCACGCGATTCATAATGTCGCGCTCCGACAGGATGCCCGCCAGTTCTCCGTTGCGCAGAACCGGCAGCGCGCCGATATTGTGTTCCATCATGAAACGTGCCGCTTCCAGCACCGTGCGGTGAGCTTCAACGGAATAGAGTCTGCGGTCTTTCACCAGATCTCGGAGAGTATTCATTGGGTGACTCCTTCGGACAGCGAAACCTGCGTGGATTCAGCCGGCCCCACAGCCAGCCAGTAGGTGGGCAATACTCTATCACAGCCCCGGAGCCTTGGGCCCTCTCTTGCAGCCGGAGGCAGGCCGGTACGTAGCGAGAGAGGCGTAGCCAGCTACGCCTCTACAACTCAGTGCATAACGAGGTGATGCTCCTCGTCATACGTCTCCGGCACTTGTTCCTCATCCCATTCCGCGGAAACTCCTAGAGCAGGCACCGCCTCCGCAGCCTGGCCCACAGTCGCCCGTGGCCGTTTTGCCTTCGAATACTGCAGCAGCGGCAGGAACGGCAGCATCAGCAGAAACACTACCCCCATCACAAAAAATGCTTCCACAAACGCCAGCATGGCCGCGTGCTGCTGCACTAAACCATAGATCGCGCCCAGCGCCTTGCGGGTCGCTGTCACCCCGTCGATGCCATGCGCAATAAAATTGGCCCGCATCCCCTGCAGCAACCTGGCGGTCTGGCCGCTGCCCGCCGTCACGTTCGCGACCAGGTGGTTCTGATGCACTTGTGCTCGCCGCGCCAGGAAAGTCGTCATGAGCGCAATACCGATGCTGCCACCAATGTTCCTCATCAGATTGAAGATGCTCGTCGCATTCCCCATCTTCTGCGGTGAGATGTGCGACATGGCCAGCGACATCAGCGGGATGAAAAGAAAACTGAGCGCCACTCCCTGCAGTACCTGCGCCCAGAAAATATCCCAGAACCCGGCGTTCAAATTGAGACCCGACAAGTCGAACATGGTGATGGAACCCAGAACCATGCCTACGGCGAGCAACCGTCGCGGATCCGTCTTCGTCGTCAGGTGTCCCGCCAATGGCGTAAACAACAGCGCCCCAATGCCTCGTGGTGACAGTGCCAGGCCAGAGTTGTATGCGGGATATCCCATGAGCGTCTGCAAATAAAGCGGCAGCAGCACCAGGCTCGCGTAAAGCACAAAGCCCAGCATGCTGATTAGAAATACGCCCGCGCTGAACGATCGATCCCTCAACACGCGCAGATCCACCACCGGATGATCGGTCATCAACTCGCGCACAATCAGCGCGACCAAACCAAACACGCACAGCGCCGTGAATACTTGAATGTATTGCGACGAGAACCAATCCTTGCGCTGTCCCGTATCCAGCACAATCTGCAGCGACCCGATCCCCAGCGCCAGGAAGCCGATCCCCCAAAGATCTACGCGCGCGCCGTTGCCACGCTTCACGTAGTGCGGATCGAACACAAACTTGTTCATCAGGAATAGCGACAGCGCGCCCACTGGCAGGTTCAGATAAAAAATCCAGCGCCAGCTATAGTTGTCGGTGATCCATCCGCCGAGCGTCGGCCCGAGAATCGGCGCGAGCAAGATACCGATGCCGAACGCCGCCATGGCATGCCCGTGCCGTTCCTTAGGAAAAGTCTCCAGCAGAATCGCCTGCGCCAAAGGCTGCAATCCGCCGCCCGTCAGCCCTTGCAGGATTCGAAAAATAATCAGCTGCGTCAGCGACGTTGCCAATCCGCAGCATAGCGACGTCACCGTGAATCCCGCGACGCACGTTAGTAGCAGTCGCTTGCGTCCAATGCGATTTGCCAGCCACCCCGAAATCGGCAGCACGACGGCGTTCGACACCAGGTACGAGGTGACCACCCACGTGCCTTCTTCGTTGGTCGCTGCGAGATTGCCGGCAATGTGTGGAATCGAAACGTTAACGACCGTGGTGTCGAGCACTTCCATGAAGGTCGCCAGCATCACGGCGACCGTGACCACCCACGGATTCACGAAACGTTGTGGATTGGCATCCACCCCGAACGACCTGCGCGCGGAGACATCCGCAATCGTAACTGTTCAGTGTGAAAGCTAGAGAAGAGCCCCGCTGTGATACGGGTCACAGAAGATAGTGATGGGTTTGGATCGGCCGCAGGTGCCCCATTTCTCGCGTGCTTTGCGAGAAGTGGGGCCTTTTACCCTGCCGTTACTCCGACTTCGCCGTGCTAGAACCGGAATTGCGGACCAAACGTTACCCGCAAGTTATTATGAGCGCCGTTATTGAAAAAGATATCATCGCCAACTTCTGCCCGCACTCCGATCGCACCGGCAAAGGCTTCAATACCGCCGCCGGGATAGAGCGCGAAATACGTCGCGCCATTCGTCAGCCCAACCTGGTTGACGAAACCCGCCGGGGCATTCTGATTGTCGATGCTGAAATTATCAAATCCAACTTTGCCGGTGACGAAAAAGCGAACGGGCCCCGAGCCTGTCTGGAATTTCGGACCGAAAAATCCGTGTAGTGTTCGGGAACTCGTATGCACGAGCGTCGTCGTGACGCCATCCGTGAAGGTGTCGGTGTAATTGCGCCGGAAGTCGTAAGCCATATCGGCCTCCATCTGCACGCTGGGGTGAAGGGCAAAAGCCGCGCGACCTCCAATGCCGACGAAATTCTTGGTAGGACCGGGGTCGCTCATCCTGTACCAATCGGCAAACGCACCAAATTCCACATGATCCGAATGTTCCTGCGCCACCAGCATGGGTACGGCCATGAACAACGACGCTATAAAGAGACCGAGACAACGTTTCATTTTTTACTCCTGAGAATTGAGTTGTCGCACACTTCTCCATATGCAAGGCGGAGAGAGCGGAGACTTGAGCGGTACTTCTATGGATGCCTCTCTGAGTCGTTGAGGTTGGGCGTTGGGCGTGGGCTACACGGCGAAAGGCGGCGGACTCAGAGCAATCCTGTAGGCCAAAAGTAATCGTGGAAAACGATTCAAAAAAAAACGCGGAAACGAAGTTCCGCGCAGTTTTCTCTTGTGACAGGCGATCTTGTTATTGCAAGTGATTCAAGTGAACTGGCGCCGCGTCCGCCGTGCTTTTTTCCGCGCGCGGCGTCATCGTGATCACACTGAACTCGCGCTCTTTACTGTCCAGGTTTTCCAGCCGTAGCTGTATGTTGTCTTTTTGCAGGCGGAATTGCGCGAATTCGCCCACTGGCAGAAGCGCCGGATGCTTCTCATTACGCGGACGAATGCGGTAAGTCACGTGCTCAGACTCCATCACGTACTCCTGGCACAGCAACTCGTCGGCCTTCGTGCTGCTCGCACCAGTGCCCAGTCCTTCGCACGGCACGGATTCCATCTGCACAAGTTTCCCCGTCTGATAGGCCTTGGGCTCTCGGGCATAAGCTGCGGACGCCAGACCCAAAACTATGCAGAGCATCAGCCTTGATCGCATGAATGAATTCTCCAAGGAAACGATCAAACCCCAAGCATCGAGCAAGGCGAGCGGTCCCTGCCCGACAGCACGATTCTTCTATGCCGAGGAGAGTCGGGAAAGGTCACTCGAGTAACCGCCACGAGGTTACTGTCAGAACTATAGGAAAATTGGAGTCATCCTGAGAGCAGCCGCTTTTCACGCGGAGCGAAGAGCCCGCCCTGAGCGAAGTCGAAGGGATATCGCATCGAGTACGTAAAGGGCGTCGCCGACCGACGATGCGAACAGACTGAACCCTACCGTTCCGTCACTTCTTCCAGCGTCTGAAAAAATGCCGGATAAGAAATCCCAGCCGCTTCCGCGCCACGAATCAGCGTCTCCCCTTCGGCCCGCAGCGCCGCAACCGCGAATGCCATGGCGATGCGATGATCCCCGAATGAATCCAGCTCAGCTCCATGCAGCGTCTGCCCTCCGGGAATCTTGAGCCCGTCCTCCCGCTCGTCTACTTGCGCTCCCATGAGACGCAAGTTGGTCGCCACGGCAGCAATCCGGTCCGATTCTTTAATCCGCAACTCCTTCGCGTCGCGCACTTCGATACCCTTCTCGGTAAAAGGAGCAATCGCCGCCAGCACCGGAATCTCGTCGATGAGCGCGGCGGTGTCCGCGCCGGAAATCGTTGCCTGCGTCAGCCGCGCGCCTTCCACCTGCAACGACCCAACCAGCTCGCCGTGAATCTCCTCCAGTTGCGTTACCGAAATGTGCAAACCGAGTTGCATGAGAATATCCAGCAGCCGAGCCCGTGTCGGATTCATCAACAAGTTGGGCACGACCAACTGCGAACCGGGAAACAGCGCAGCCGCGCACAGAAAGAATGCCGCGCTCGACAAATCGCTGGGAATGCGGGCTTCCATCCCTCGCAACGTCTGGCCGCCGCGAAGGCGGATTTCATTGCCTTGCCCCGCGCTCTTTCGTTCGAGCTTGGCACCGAACGCGCGCAGCGCGACCTCGCCGTGATCGCGGGTGCGCAGCGTCTCTTCGATGCGCGTCTCCCCCTCTGCAAAGAGCCCCGCAAATAGCAAGCACGACTTCACTTGTGCGCTGGCTACGGGCATGGTGTAGTCGATCGCTTTCAGGGCCCCACCTGTAATGCGCAGCGGCGGCTTTCCCTGCTGCGAACTGATCTGCGCGCCCATGGCAGACAGCGGCTTGATCACGCGCTCCATCGGACGCCGCGAGAGCGACTCGTCCCCAATCATCTCGCTGGTGAATTTCTGCCCGGCAACAATCCCGCTCAACATACGCATGGTGGAACCGGAGTTGCCGCAGTCGAGCGCTTTTGCCGGAGCCGCCAGCGACAACCCGCGTCCCTGCACTTCAATGAATCCGCCCTCGGTGCACTCCCATGGCACTCCCAGCGAGCGCATGCACGCAAGCGTGCTAGCGCAGTCGGCCCCGGTGGAGTAATTCTCCAGCCGCGACGCCCCTTCGGCGATGCCCGCGAGCATGGCGTAGCGATGCGAAATAGATTTATCGCCCGGCAACTGCACACTGCCGCGCACATTGCGCGCCGGACGCACAATGACTTGGGAACTGTTTTTCATCTTGAGATCAATATAACGGTCCACGTAGGCCGGACGCATTCGTCCGGGTGCCGGGGTTGTCCAACCGCGGGATCATTTACAAAACAGACCAGCGGACGAATGCGTCCGCCGCGACGTGAGCTAGGCCATGGCTTTGGCTTCGGCCGTCGCCTCTTTAAGAATGTTGGCCGGCACTTCTTTCAACGTCACACCGAACTCGAACATCGGCGTCTCAGTGCCGCGGCCCCAGCGCGCGCATTCCCAATGAGCGCGCACAAACTTCACGTCGGCATGGGCCGTTAGATCGAGCAGCAGCGGCGAGTCACCGTCGTAGAACTTCTGCGGAAACGCGGCGATCGACTTTGCGCCCCAAGTCGTACCATCGGGCGAACCGAAAATGCTGACATCGAGCGACTCCTGCTCGATGATCTTCGTGATCGACAGCGTGACAAGAAATACGCGGTTGGCGGCCGCGCTCACATCGACGGCAGGGCCGTCACCCTTGGCGCTGACCACGGTTTGCGCTGCGACGAGAGAGGTATCAATCATGGCGAAAGGATTCTAACAAATCTCGCCTCCCTCGAGTTTCAGTTGAGGGGGGACTGGATCCGTCCCTGTCCGCGTAAGTGATTGAGCCTTCGTGGAAGTGATTGAGTCCACGTGCAAGTGATTGAGAATTCGTAAGACGGGCGTGGCAGCCGCAAGGGAGGCGAATCTCGCACTGGACGAGGCTAATCCCCGCCCCGCTCGAGATCGCCGCTGTAAGGGCATTTCTGGCCCCGCAAAGGGCATCCTGGGCGACGCCTGGCATCCGTTCCCTACGTCAACGCAGTTACTTGTTGCTTACGTACATATACGTATTGCGTACTTGTACGTACAGTAATCTGTTCCTATTACTCCGAAGGGTGCGGCCCGGTAAAATCGCTGCAACACGGCTTCTGCACCGGCTTGAAGTCCATCAATTCGACCCGCACCAGGTCAGGATCATACAAATTGAGCTGCCATTTCCCGTCTTTGCCCAGTTGTGCCTTTTCGTCGCCGTGCGGCTTCCAGCCATGTGATTCCAAAGTCGCCTGCGCCTTCTTGATCTCGGGAACGCCGAGAGAGATATGGTTCATCACTCCAGTCAGCTGCAGACTCGCATGCTCGGGCTGACTGAGCATGTACTCGATCCAATCCGTTCCATCGGGAACCTGCAGGGCAAACCACTCGGTCACGTCATCTTTCATCCCGCCGTGCCAGTACGGCCGGAAGCCGAGGATGTCGCGATAGAAATGATCCGCGGCCTCGCGATGGTAAACGAGAAAGCCGGCGTGAATCATGTGACGCGAAACCGCGGACTCTGGAGGCGAGACGGCGTCACTCTTTCCCCGCTCCACAAATTCAATCTTGTGGCCGTCCGGGTCATCCAGGACAAAGAACAGGCTATGATCGCCGCGTCCCTGAATCTGCGGCACTTTGATTCCCTGCCCGGTCAAATACTTTCGCATCGCTGCAATGTTGTCGGTTGTTAGGGCCACGTGATCCATACGGTCGGTCGACTTCAGGTCCGGCGCAGGACTATAGCCGACCCACTGCTTGCCCACGATGTATCGCAACGTCCCGCCGGGCTCGACCGGATCTGCCGACGCCAGACCCAACACATCGCCGTAGAGCTGCTTCACTCCGTCGGGCGAAGTCGTATAGAACGCCACGTGGTCGATGCCCGTAATGCGTGGACGTGCAGCCGGAGTCTGAGCGTGAACGCAAAGTTGAAGAACCGTGCAAACCAGCACGACAGCGAGTCTTTTCATGATGTCCACGATTCTAGACCAACCTTCACCGTGATCCTACAAGCTATCTAGAAATTGGCGGAGAATCGTAGCAGCGTCGTGGGGTTGCTCCCACGGAGAGTAGTGTCCTGCCTTCGGAATGACTCGCAGCTGACTGTTAGCAATGTTCCGGCGCATCAATTCGGCCTCGTTCACTCCAGTCATAGGATCTTCGTCGCCCGTAACGAGCAGCGTGGGAACGTTGATGGTCTTCAAAGTCTCGATAGAGTCGGGCCGCGTCGCCATCCCACGCTGCACCTGCGCAACGTCTTCTGCAGACATCTCACGCATCATGCGCAGCGCACCATCCACGAGATCAGGCCGCATCTCGCGCGTCGTCTTCGCCAGCACCTTCGGGATCATCGACTCAAAAAACGGTTCGGTGCCTCGTTCGAGAACGTCGTTCGCTGCCTGGAGTCGTCCGCCGCGAGCGTCCGGGCCATCAGCTGGCGCTTTGGTGTTGCAGAGTCCGAGCGCAGCCACGCGGCCGCGATATTTTCGCCAGAACTCGAACAGCGCATACCCGCCGATCGAGACCCCAACCAGCGGAGCGCGGCCTATGTTCGCGTCATCCATGACACGAGCAATATCAGCCGCATGTTTATCCATGGTGGCCGGACCTTGGCCGACTTCTGACTCTCCATGCCCGCGCAGGTCGGGCATCACCACGCGATAGCGTGTCGCCAGCAAATCGGCTACAGGCAGCCAGAATTCATGATGAACAGGAAAAGGATGCAGCAACACAACCGGCAGACCGTCGCCCACAATCCAGTAAACGATCTCGACGTCGTCACTCTTGATGCGCTGGGAAGGAAGGCGTTCCATCCCGCGATTAGAACACAAGTGAGTCTCGCGACTCTCGTCGCCAGCCTCCGCCCTCGAAGGAGATCCGAAGTCTGAGGTCCTGGTCCGAGGCCGGCTCTATTGACTCGGCGCCGGCTGCGCTGCCAGGGGGGCAGGCAGCAACAGCGGCTCTTCCGGCATCACGATCCACGCAATGATGTAAGGAATGAAGCCAACGCAAGTCATGATGGCGGTAATCAGCCACACCACCCGCACCAGGGTGACGTCGACGTCGAAGTACTCCGAAAATCCGAGGCAGACACCCGCGATCTTCCGACCCATCCGCGGACGCACCAGCTTGGTTCGGGCCAGGGTAGCCCCAACGCGAATCCCGCAATACGCGCAGACGGCAGCATCATCCTGAATCACTTTTCCGCAATAGTTGCAGTACATAGCTCTGCCCTCACTTTATGATACGTAGATGAAGATGGAAAGTTCCAACCTCTTGGATCGGTCTTCAGATCTGCATATGGGGACAGCCCCCATCGGCTGTTCGTCGAGCGAAGCTCGACGGGGCGTACAGCGAACTGCCCCGATTGCGCTTGGCGGGACAGCCGAAGGCGGCTGTCCCCACATAACTGTGCCCACAAGAAGGTGAGTGTAAGCTACTCACGGTAGGCTTCCTTGATGTAGCGGCGAGCCAAGTCAGCGGGGCCCGTATTCGCGTTGCCCGTCAGGACGATTTGATAGCTCTTCATGGCGAGGTCGCGTTTGTCCATGAGGTCGTACATCTGCCCCGCAGCCAGGTTGGCCTTTTGCAGAATATCCGGGTCCGGGTTCGGCGCTTCATTCACTAACTGATATGCCGCCGCTGCCCCGGCGAGATTCTTCTCGCTTCGCAACAATTCCCCCAGTCCCCACGCCGAAAGTTCGTAGTGCAGGGTACCGTACTTCCCTTCCCGTCCGTTCTGCCAGACTTTGCGATACACCGCCTCGGCCTCGGGCAGTCGTCCCGCGGCACGCTGCAAGTTTGCAACCTCCGTGAGAAACAGATAATTCTTGGGATACTTTCCCGACATCTCATTCATGTATCCCAGAGCTTCGTCGTACTGATGCTCGCGGCGCAGAAACAGGGTCAGAACCACTTTCGCATCGACAGCATTTTCCCCGTTGCTCTTGGCCACTTCGCGAAGATACGCCAGGCCCTTTTCCGGCGAGCCGCTCAGGCCGGCCAGGGCCGCCGCTACCTTGACGCTCCAGGGCAAATGCCCGACCACATAGTTGTGGGTTCCCACCACCATCTTCGCGTCAAGGTAGTCCGGATCAAGTTCCAGCACACGCTCATGGTCGTGCCTGGCCCCGACCGCATTGCGCAGGGCCGAGAACCATGCCCGCTCCACCAGCCCCGTATACACCGCGAACTGTGCTCGCGTCACGCCCCGGCAGTAAAGCGCATTGACGTCCTTGGAATTCGCCTTCAGTTCCTGCTCTTCCAGTTCCTCCGCCCGTCGGTCCAGTTCCTTGATCCGGTCTTTGATCTTCGGGTCTGTCGGACGCGGCGTGCGTCCAATGAAGCTGTCATTGGCATAATCCCCGGTGTTCATGGCCCCAGTGTCGTAGAGGTCGTGCATCAGCACCACGCTCAACAGATGGTTCACCGCAAAGGGGTCGTTCGGACGCTTCTCCAGGATCTTCTCAAACTCCTGCGTCGCCCGGTCGTATTCCATGTTGTAGAAATGGTCGAAGGCGACGTCCGACTGGGGATCATGCGGGGCCCCATGGGGCACCGTCGCAATGGAGTTCGACTGGCTCCAAACTGGAAGACACAAGGTCAGCAATACGAACAGCCGGATCAATACATCCTCGGGGCACCGCTTAAGGTTCGAAAGATTGGTTTCGCGTCCCACAGATCGAATGTCAAATAGTCTAATCGAAGTCGGGCCTCAGCTACGATTCGTAAAGCGGCGGCCTGCCGCAGGTACTAACTACAGCTTCGATGTGCCGTTTACGCTAACAGCATTCCCGCTAGTTGGCCCTATAATTTGCCCGAGCGAAAACCGGAATCGGAACTGGTAACGCCGAGTCCGCGAAACGCTGCGAGGCCAGCAGCTTTCGTAACCGGGCGATCTTTACTCGCTGGCGCGCGTAATTATTGCCTCTTTTTCACCTTGTTATATGTTTGAGAAAAATGTAAGTATTTGTTGCCACGACACTTAGTTTCAGCGCGGCTTTGGCGGTTGGAATGCCATTAGTAATAAGGTTTTTGCTGTAAGAACATGTATGTCAGAAGTCATTCAAGACACGCAGCAGGAATTTTGGCGGCCACCAACCCCCGCGCTCGCGAGCGACATCGTCGTTCGGGAAGCGATCCCTACGATGGCCGAGACGTGCGCCCGTTGCGGCACTGAGTTTCTGCTGGGTTCGCGCTTCTGCCACAGCTGCGGTGGTCGCCGTCCGGAAGCCACCAGCCAGCCGGCCCGAACCGACGCTGCTGCTATGGCCGGACTCTGGCAACACGGTGTCGCCCGGGCTCAGTCCCTCGTAGCCGAGTTTTCCTGGAGCAAGATTCCGTTCCCGTCCTGGCTACGCTATCTCCACTTCCACGAGATCAAGAGTTGGACAGGCCTGTCCACGGCTTCCCTGATCGCCTTCGTGATCGGCATTGGGTGCATTGCAGGTGCGTTGCTGGTGGGCCTCTTGACGGCAAGAAACTTTGCCGAGTGGGAAGCCATCCAGTTCTACCGTGGGGAATGGTTGCTGGCGGCTACCGCTTCATTCGTGGCAGGTATCCTGCTCAAAACTCCTCCCAATCGCGATCGCGACTAACGCTCTTTCCTGCGGATCGCAAATCTTTGCAACATGCCAGACTCCAACGCAGGTTCGCGTCCTGGCGTGCGACCTCTTACGACTCGCTTCCGAAACCTGCTGCCCGCTTCTGCTGGCTCATGCGGTAAAGATGATGAACCGGCCCCGTTCCGCGGCCCAGTGGTTGTCCATTCGAGATGGCGGCGGTGACATAAATCTTTGCTAGCAAGGCGGCCTCCGCCAATCCCCGGTCCAGAGCCAGGTGGCAGGCCATGGCGGTCGCGAACGCGCATCCCGTGCCATGAGTAGAATTCGAACGCTGCCGCTCCGCCTTGAACACCTCCTGCTCGGTGCCATGCGGGGTCATAAAGCTCAACAGGTCGATCGCCTTGTCGAGGTGGCCTCCGGTGATCACCAGGGCGGCGGCTCCCATCTCGTGCAGCTTCGCGGAAGCAGCTTTCATCTCGTCGAGATCCTTCACCTGCATCCCGGTAAGGACTCCCGCTTCGTCGAGGTTGGGCGTGAGGACGTCCGCCAGGGGGATAAGTCTCTCAATCAGTAACCTGGTTCCAGCCGCGTCCAACAGCGCTGCTCCCGAAGACGACTTCAAGATCGGATCCAACACGATGTTCGGCAGCCGAGCTTTCCCGGCCCGATTCGACGAACCCCTGGCCGTTGCTCCGGCGAGGAAGTCGGCGAGCACCTTTACTACCCTCCCGGAGCCTAGCATTCCAATGTGAACGGCGGAAATGTCCAGATCCTCAGCCAGTTCCTCCAGGCTCTCGGCAATAAGGGCCGAATCCACCATTTCCACCCGCTTGACCCCGGCCGTTGACTGCACCGTCAACGCCGTGATGCAGGCGACCCCATAGCAAGAGTGGGCGGCAATCGTTTTGATGTCGGCCGTCACCCCGGCTCCGGAGGAGGGATCGAACCCTGCAATGGTGAGGACTACAGGAGGTTTTTCGGGCATGGCCTTCCGTTCGGGCGACTCCGATAGTAACGCGAATCAGCGCCTCGCATCCTACATCGGCACCGTTCGTAAGTTACTTTCGGAAACCGCTCCAGGCAAAAAATCTTTCAGGGCTCAGACCAAACTGGCTTTGTAAGTACATGATTCCATGTAAGTTGCTCAAAGGCAAGCTGTAAGCCATTGATTCCAGTGAGGTTGTAATTTCTACCTTACCCCTGGCCTTTAGTTATTTACTTTTTGGTAAATATCTAACTTAGCTGAAACAAAGGGCCTTGCCTGCATGTGCTTAGATTTAAAGAACATTACGTAAGACTTCGATAACTAGGACGTCATCGATCTACCCCCGGATGCCCATTGACACGAGTTTGGCACGCCGATAGCATCTACAAACTGCAGCGAAACACTAGCCAAAGGCCAAGGCACTTTTGAGTATGCGAGGAGAACTGAATGCGAAGATTTATAGCTCAAGGATTGGCGATTGCTTTTCTGATCGTCGGCCTGGGAGCGGCTCAGGGACCGAACATCTCGGAGGCGATAGCGGCTCCAGTTAGTTCTGTTCAAGTGACACCCGAAGTCCGCCCGGTCAAGACGAAACCGTATCAAGTTGGGACAGCGTCCTGGTACGGCCAGATTTTTGAGGGTAAGCCAACAGCCAGCGGTGAGCCGTACGACATGTACGATATGACGGCCGCCCACCTCACGCTTCCCATGGGAAGCTACGTGCGGGTCACGAACCTGCGGAACGGAAAAGCCGTAGTGGTCCGGGTTAACGACCGCGGGCCCATCGTTCCAGGCCGTATTATCGACCTGTCGTATGGTGCTGCCCAGGCGCTGCAATTCAAGCATCGTGGGCTGCAGCGCGTGCGGCTGGATCTGGTCAACCCTCGCGATCAGAAAGCTCCTTACCAGACGATCGCTTATAACCATCCCCCGGTAGAAAAACTCCCGTAAAACGTTCTACACTGGCAAGGATGCCCACATCCTTGCCGAGCATTTCAAATGAGGGCACGAGCTATCCCAGCGATAGTTCGCGCCACGGTTTTCAGGGCAACGATGATCCGCGCCGGCGGCTCATCGTTGCGCTGGATGTCTCGACCGCTGCAGCCGCCCAGAAGATTGTGGCGGCCGTCGGAGACTCCGCCCTGACTTACAAAGTCGGGATGCAGCTCTATACCGCTGAAGGTCCGCAAGTCGTGCGGGACCTCGTGGCCTCGGCGCGGAAGGTGTTTCTCGACCTGAAGTATCACGACATTCCCAACACCGTGGGTGCGGCCGTGGCGGAAGCCGCGAAGCTTGGCGTCAGTATGCTCACCGTGCACGCCTCCGGCAGCGGGAAAATGCTGCGCGCGGCCGTGGAAGCAGCCAAGTTTCGCCCCGATCTCATGGTTCTCGCTGTTACTGTGCTGACCAGCATGGACGAGAACGACCTGGACAAGATCGGCATCCGGGGCACCGTCGAGGACAGCGTCGTGCGCCTGGCAACGATTGCTTTGGCGAACGGATGTCAGGGCATCGTGACATCGGCCCGCGAGGCCTCCACCCTACGCGCGGAACTTGGCCACAAGTTCGCGGTCGTAACCCCAGGCGTCCGCCCGGCCGGCGGCGATGTCGGAGATCAGGTCCGCGTCGTCACTCCCGCCGAAGCCATCGCCTCCGGAGCCAGCCACATCGTTGTCGGCCGCCCCATCACCGAGGCCGCCGATCCCGCAGCCGAAGCGCGCGCAATCCTGAGCCAGATCAGCGGCTAATTTCGACGGATCGACAGTGATTCATAGTCTGCGCATCCTCTGGAGGACTTTCTCTCGTCGTGCTTGACCATATCTATTGACTATGGTCTAATTGATAGGACATGAAGGAAATCGCCATCTCCGAGTTCAAAGCCAAATGCTTGGCCTTGCTGGAACAGGTGCAGAAGACTAAGAAACCAATTCGCGTCACGCGATTTGGAAAACCGGTCGCCGAAGTCGTCCCCCCGTCGCCGGAAGCACCGGCCGGGGATTGGATTGGTTCCATGAAAGACTCCATAAAGATCCTTGGGGATGTGGTTTCCCCAGCCAACGAAGAGAGCGACTGGGAGGCTCTGCGCGATTGAAGCTGCTCCTCGACACGCATATCTGGCTGTGGAGCCTGCAGGATCCTGCGCAATTGGGGAAGAGAGTCTTGCACGAGCTGAGAAATCCGCAGAACGAACTGTGGCTCTCGCCCATCAGCACCTGGGAAGTTCTGACTTTGAATGCGAAGGGCAGAATTCAACTGCCGCCTGATCTGACGAAGTGGGTTGCGCAAGCGACAGCTCCGCTGCGCGAAGCGCCTTTGACCCACGAGATTGCCTTGGCAGCACGTCTCGTACCGCTAGCTCATAACGACCCCGCGGACCGCTTCCTCGCGGCCACCGCCCAGTTACTGGGTTTGACCCTGGTAACAGCAGACGCAAAGCTCCTCGGTCTTGGTGAGATATCGACCCTCGCCAATCGGTAATACCCTCCGCCCAGTCGCCGGCCGCAAAAGAAAAACCGGAGCGCGGAGGAATTATCCTCCGTCTCCGGAACTCGAAACCCGAAACCTGAAACTTCCTACAGCTTCTCGAAGAACTCACACGCCGAGCACGAGATATAAACCCCGCCCGGGACGCCGCGTTCGCGGTCTTTCACGCGCTTGACAATGCGCGTAGGCTTGCCGCACTTGGGGCAATCCGTGCTCTTGGTAGTATCCATGACCTTCTTCCGGTCGGCTGTTTTTGCGATCTTCGCGCCTACTGCCATATTAGGTGTCTCCTGATCTCTGCAATATTTGCGCAGCGCGATCCGCGTAATCTCCGCGGATGCTGTGGATGGGATGTCTCCGAAACGAACCCGGAACCTTACTGGGATCCACTGTGGAAGACTCTGAAGCTGCGACTCGATTCTCTTCCGTCGCTCTTGATTTTACAGTAAGGTTGTCCCGGCTGTCTTGGGCGCGGTTTCGACTCCGCAATTCCTGATTAGTTTGGTGTGCCTTCACACTCCAGAACGTCATCCCCGAGCGGAGCCGCTTTTCAAGCGGAGGGAGGGATCTCGCGTGAAGCGATCCACACGACCCTTCGCAAGAAACATCTAGCCCCGGACGCATTCGTCCGGGCGATTTTGAAATCGCACCGCAAGCGGACGAACGCGCCCGCAACTATGTGACCCGAGCAAAGAAGATTGAGCCCATGACACGCGTCCTCGCCCCCATCCTGAACACGATCCTCTTCACCATCTTCGTCCCAGGCACAGTCGCCGTCCTGATCCCGCGCTGGCTGATCGGCGGCTTCCCGAGCCCTCAGCCGGGCGTTCTCACGTGGCTTGGTGCGCTCATTACCGTCATCGGAGGATCCATCTATTTCCGCTGCGCCTGGGAATTCGCCGTCCGCGGACTCGGCACCCCCGCTCCCATCGCGCCCACAAAGTTTCTCGTCACCACCGCCCTGCACCGTTACGTACGCAATCCGATGTACATCGGCGTGGCGCTTGTCATCGTGGGAGAGGCCGTGCTCTTTCGCAAGTCTCACGTCGCCGAGTACGCGGCGGTCATGCTGCTGATTGCTCACATTTTTGTTGTCCTATACGAGGAACCCACCCTGCACCGGCAATTCGGTGAATCGTATGACGCCTACCGCCGTTCGGTCCCTCGCTGGATTCCGAAGTTCAAGGCGGAGTAGCGCTCGCCAGTTCCCGGCAATCTATTGCGCCGCTCCTTGCGGGTATGCTTACATAAGCGCTCGACATCACCCCCAAATCTGAGACGGCGGTCTCCGGAGGCTGAGTGGGCTGGATCTTTATCTTCTTCTTCCTGTCGGGATTTTGTAGCATCCTTTACGAAGTCATCTGGCTGAGATTATCCATGGCGCAGTTCGGCGTCACCGGCGCCATGGTTTCGATTGTGCTGTCGATTTTCATGGCCGGACTTGGGCTCGGTTCCTGGGCCAGCGGTCACTTCATCCGTACCTATGAAGGGCAACGCAAAACGTTGGCGATGCGCCTCTACGCATTTGCCGAACTAACGATCGGCATCTCCGCGTTGGTCGTCCCGTATGAATTGATGATCGGTAGAAGCCTGCTGGGACACAGCGCGGTTTCGTCTTCGTCGGGCTACTACCTCATTTCGGGCGCATGGGTCGCCCTCACCTTGATTCCCTGGTGTGCCTGCATGGGAGCCACCATCCCCATCGGGATGTGGGCCATCCGGAAAAACTTTAGCCATGGTACGCGACGATCGTTCAGTTTTCTCTATCTCGCCAATGTATTAGGTGCAGTGGTCGGTTCGACCCTGCCTCCTCTGATCGTGGAGATCTATGGCTTTCGCGGTACCTTGAAGGTCGGCGCGATGCTGAATCTCTTGCTGTTTGTTTCGGCGATGGTCTTGTCGAGCCGTCTCTCCAAGGTTGCGGCTGAAACTGCCGTCTCCCCCACTTCAAGTGTATCGTCCGATCGCGCCACGCTCGTCCAGTCTCACGACAGCAAGAGAATCCTAGTGCTGCTGTTCATGACGGGATTGACCAGCATGGGAGCAGAAGTCGTGTGGATTCGCCTGTTCACGCCTTACCTGGGCACGGTCGTCTACGCATTCGCCATGATCTTGGGCGTGTACCTGGCTTCCACGTTTGTGGGCTCGCAGATCTACCGTTACTGGAGCGGGTCGGGCGTAAAAGAAAGCGCCGTAGTTTGGGGCATGCTTGGGCTCGGCACACTCCTGCCGTTAGTCGTGGCCAGTCCCCAGTTCGCCCTGCCCGCCTATCAACTACTGAATCTTGTGCGGTTGATTTTAGGAATCGCCCTGTTTTCCAGCTTGCTGGGATTTGTGACTCCAATGTTGGTGGACCGCTGGTCGGGCGGCGACCCGGACCACGCAGGACGCGCGTATGCCGTCAACGTCGTGGGCTGCATCCTCGGTCCGATCGTCGCCGGCTTTATCCTTCTGCCGTTGATGAGCGAACGTTGGGTCCTACTCATCTTTGCGGCTCCCTGGCTCGTGATCGGCGTGAATCCGAAATGGTCGGTGGGATCCCAGCAATCAGAATTGCGGCCGTTCTTGCGCTACGTCTGCTACGCCTTCACCGCAGGCGCGCTGCTGCTGGCCTTCACCGTCAAGGGATATTACGAGGAAGCATTTGCCAGCCATGAAGTACTTCGCGACAGCACCGCCACCGTGGTTGCCAGCGGAGCAGGTATGCAAAAGCGTCTGGTCGTCAATGGCGTCGGAATTACTTTTCTGACGCCCATGACCAAACTGATGGCGCACTTACCATTGGCGTTTCTCGACCGCACGCCGTCCAAGGCTCTGGTTGTGTGTTTTGGGATGGGCACGACGTATCGCTCACTTATGTCGTGGAATATTTCCACCACCGCGGTTGAGTTGGTGCCGAGTGTTCCACGATTGTTCGGCTATTTTCATTCCGACGCATCGCAACTCCTGCAATCTCCACTCTCTCACGTGGTGATCGATGACGGTCGCCGCTACCTGGAACGCACCGACGAGCAATTTGACGTCGTCACGCTCGATCCTCCGCCTCCGGTACAGGCCGCGGGGACGAGCCTGCTGTATTCCACGGAATTTTATGAGGCGATCCGGCGCCGGCTGCGGCCGGGCGGAATCCTGCAGCAGTGGCTGCCCACTGGAGACGCTGTGGTGCAAGCTTCGGTCGCTCGCGCTCTACAGCAGTCGTTTCCCTACGTTCGCGTTTTTCACTCATTCGACAATCGCGGCTTCCACTTCCTTGCCAGCGATCGACCTCTCGTCCAACGCACTGCACAGGAACTGGCAGCGAGAATGCCGGAACGTGCAGTTCAGGATTTGATCGAGTGGGGACCGGCAACCACCGCCGCGCAGCAGTTTTCCATCATCCTCAAACGCGAGCTGTCGCTCGACCAGCTAACCTCAGGCGCGCCGCAGGCGCCGCCCCTGCAGGATGACCATCCTGAGAACGAATACTTCTTCCTTCGTCAGTATCTCCACATGAAGCTCTGATCAGGAACTCGAGTCTCGATCATTCCGAGATCTGTCCGCGCAGCACGGTGATCGACGCCTTGGGCAGTTGGTACAACACATCCGCGCTACCCTGCACCGTTGACTTTGCCGGCGGACCATCCGGGTCCGCGTGTCCGCCGGCTCCTTCCCGATGCCACTGATATTCGTTGGAGCCGAAGGTGATGCGATCCAGTTGGCCCGAGAAATGACGCTCGCGCTTGCCGGCGGCATTGGCGAAGGAAATTTTTACCGCATGATCGTTCGACTGGTCGCGATTCACCAGCATCACCGACCATTGCCCATCAGGTCGCTCCAAAGCATAAGCCGTCACCATCACATTTCCCGCCGCATCGTTCACGTCGCTCGACGCTTTAAATTGCTTGTGCGGCGCATCGACCGGCTGCACCCACTCTTTGCTGATAACTTGCGCCGCCAGGTACTGCGGCGGATATCCCACCACGTTATAGTTCGCGTCAATCATCAGGAAGTTTCCGAAGCCGCTGCCGCCTCCTGGATACGGCATGTAATGGAAGTAGTAGGTTCCCCCGGCTCCCTCACTCATCATCGTGCCAACATAGTCGGCCAGCCACAGTCCGCTCTTCACGGTCGACGGCGGCGCCCCGCCTCCAATGTTTCCTTCAGTCATGAAGAACGGAATATTCGGCGGCAGCCCGTTATCTTTCCAGACCTGCACGACGTGGCTCACATATCCGGGCTCGGGATATAGATCGGCCCACGAATACGACGGCCGGTCCTGATATGGATAGTGCTCGAACGAGAAGAACGTGAAATCGTTCAACCGCCCGTGCGCCTTCAGATAATCCACAAAGCGCCCCAGCCATGAAACTTTTCCGTTCGCATCGGGCCAAACCTCGACATCCCCGAACGTTCCCTCGAACGGAGGGCCGCCTAGCTTTGCCTCCGGCACAAGCTTGTGAATCGCGGTCGCGAACTGAACATACAACGCACCGTAATCTTCCGGCAGCATGTGCTGCCCGTCGGCCTCTTCGCCCATCTCAATCCACGAAATCGGATAATGCCGCTTGTAGAGATACGCAATCTCGTTCGCAGCATCCTCGGGCGTGGCATACAGCATCGCAATCGGCACCATCGTCGGCAGCCCGCGCGTGACGCCGCTATTGAAGAAGAAATCAAATCCCACCTGATCGCCGCGCGATTCGTCCAAATCAGTAGACGCAGTCCAAGGATCAACCGACGACGGCCACGTGATGGTCTGGTCGCGGCTGGGAAAATGCGTGACGTAGTCGTTGAACGTTCCGTCTGCCGAGAGCGCTCCGGCATAGAGTTCATTAATCGCATATCCCACGCAATTACGCTTGTCGGCTGACCCATGCGTGTCGCAAGTGTTCGACGACTCTGTCATCCAGATGCGGATGTAGCGCACCGGAATCATCCACGAAACCAGTTTCAGCGTGACGGTACCGCCCTTGCCGTCGGTAATGTTCCCCAGCGGATATGTCTGCCAGGTGCCCTTGGTCGTGCCCTCGTAGAACGGCTCAAGCTCGCCAGTCCAGAACTGCACGGCGTAACGCCTCGCGTAAGGTTCGGCCCAAGCAATGCGAATCGCATTCAAGTCGATCTTTGTGCCCAGATCGATCATCACCCACTGCGGATGCAGCGAGTCATCTTCCCCGGTGAAGGCCTTGGTCAAATAAGGATTGCTCTTCCAGTACGACTTCGGATCACCGTCGGTGAGTCGCGACCATCCGTTGCCATCGCCGCGACTAAAGCCGCGATGGGGCAGCGGATACGCCCACGAGTTATGAATTTCCGCGCCAGGCTCGGCGTTCCCAACAAAGTACCCTTCCTGCTTCTCGGCGTTGCTCCACTTCCCTGCCGGATTCCAATGCCACGCCTCCACCATCAACTCGGTATTCTGGCGGTAACTCACGGTCTGCCAGCCCGCGCCAAGAATTTCTTTCAGCAGCGGATCCTTCAGCAAGTGGTCAGGAGTCCCCGTGCGCAGCCGGTCAATCGACGCACCCAGCGCACGAACCGGACTGAAAGTGTTCGCCACATGCGCAGGATCGACATCCACCACGACCTTCTGCGCGCTCGCTGAAGTTACCGACAAAAGAAGGCTCACCACCATTAAGGTTGTAGGAATACGATGCCCAACGCGCAACGCCATGACGCCTCCATAGTTTTACCAGCCGGCAGTCCTGTAAATTCTGCCAACCCTTAGTGAATCGATTTAAGACTGGGAAAATCCGCCTCCAGCATACACGCCCCGTGCTCGAATGGGAAAACCCTCGTGCAGGTCAAGAGTGCCCACGCGCACAACTTTCTCAATGTTGTGCTCTCTCTCCGGCTGCTGTTCTATCCTTGCAGTTCATACGCGAGGGAATGAGGAGGCCTGACATGCGCCGGGAACGTGTGCTGAAGATTGTGTTGGTGTTGGTGGGATTGCTTTTTACGGCTGCCGTTTATCCATCGATATTGATGGCCAGGCAAGAGCCCGCGTTGGCGATGATGATGAGCCTCTACGCCACGCTCGGCATCTTCCTGCTGCTGGCTGCCAGGAACCCCTCTGAACATCGCAGCCTCATCGCCTTCGCGGCCTGGTCGAGTTTGGCCCACGCCGCGCTGATGGCCGTGCAATGTTCTCTAGAATTGATTGCGCGCTCAGAACTGTTCGGCGTGGCTACCTTCGCAGTCATGGGTCTGGCCCTGATCATACTGGCTCCAGCGAAGCGGTCTGTAGACCGGATGCCGGCCGCCGTCGTGTAGCCAGTCGCTCCTCGCTTTGTTTCGAGGTGCTGAGCGTAAACGTGGATTGAGTCAGCCAGAAGACAAGTGACGAAGATTTGGGAACGGCTCTTTCTCGGCAGCCTCAAAGATGCAGAGCAACTGGCGCGTTCCAATCCACATCGGATCACAACCGTCCTTTCTCTCTGCCGGCAGCAGGCCATCCACCGAGCACCGAAAATCACCTACATCCACATCCCAATCCCAGACGCGCGCCCGATCTCGGCGCAAAAGTTCGAGGACATCATGTACGCGATGGCGATAGGCGTCCGGCGGGGAAACTTGCTCGTGCACTGCCTCGAGGGCATGAACCGGTCCCCGATCCTGATTGCAGCATGGCTACATCGTTGCGGCTATGCGGGAATTGACAAAGCATTGTCCGAGATCGCGGCGTTACGAGAGCTTGCTCCCTCTGACACATTGCTGAGAAGCGTAAAGGACCTACTCAGCAGATGAACAAGGCAGCAGCGGAATTGCCGCGTGCGAAAGTCGCCTCTCTCGATGCTCAAGCTGGAGTCGGGCGATACTCTCCAGAGCTTCTGATGTGAGGTGAATCGAAAGCAGTCGAAACTTGAGCGAGATGGCCTAGATCAGTTGCCGAAAGTCCACCGCAATAATGCCGCTGAAAGAAAGGCCGTTAGAAATGGTCCCTAGCGACTCCTGCGAACTTTCACGACATCGACAATTGTTACGGCAATCACCACGAGTGCGAGCAAGGCGATTACTGCCCCCACAATACCGAAAATCGTGAGCATCACTCCCTCTTAGGAGGACCCAAATCTTGCTACGACGAATGATGTGTAACCCTATCATGTAAATAGAGAATCTGTCATGCCAGGGCCAGCGATTCCGAGTGAAATCGCTTGTCCTCGACACCTGTCGAGAGCCGCACGTTTCGGATTCCAATTTCTCATGTAACTTTTAACAGTTACCGACACACCGTCCGCGCTCTAGGCTGGGTTCGTTTCCATCAGCACGCCGGGGGATTTGTTTCGTGACCCTGAGGCTGAAAAACGATGAAAAGCGCCATCTTCACATTGCTAGCTGTACTCGGATTCGTCTCAGGCCTTATTCATCAAGCCAGTGCCCAAGCGAACAAAACTACCGAAGAATTGATCGCGATCGACATCCTTCTCGAACCAAATCAAGCAATGATCGACAAGGCCAGCACGGTGAACGCCCGGTTGCGAGGGAACTACCCGGCTGGGTATTCGCTGGACGCCACACACGCGCCACACGTCACGTTGCTGCAACGCTTCATTCGAGTAAAGGACCTGAATGCTGTGACTGGAGCCGTCGCAAAGGCGTACGCCGCCGAAGCGCCCATAGGTTTGCAGCTGAAAGCGGAGAGTCTTGATTATGTCCTTTGGGGAGGAGTGGCGGTGACGGTCTTTGTCGTCGAGCGCACGCCTGAACTGATGCGGTTGCATGAGAAGGTCATTGCCGCGGTCGAGCCGTTTTCAGTGAGCGGCGGCACCGCAGCGGCTTTCGTGGGCGACGACGCCAATTCCGATACCATCGGCTGGGTCGAGCATTTCATTCCTGACTCCAGCGGCCCGAAATATATTCCCCACGTCACGCTGGGGGTTGCCCACGAAGATTTCGTCAAGGGGATAAAAGCTAAACCATTCGACGCCTTCACCTTTAAGGTAGCCGGGGCAGCCGTCTACCATCTCGGCAATTTCGGCACGGCAGCCAAGAAGCTCTGGCAGTATCAGCCAGCTATGAAATAAAGTGGCGGTTGTCGCAAGCGTAGTACTTGATGATGACCTCGTAATGCATTTCACGCAGCAGTTACCAGCGGGGTGACGGTGATCCGCTGCGTATCTGGTGAACAATCGCCATTGCAATCAAAGTGCCCCGGCAGAGGTTTTGAGCGCTCGCCTGTTCAAACCAACTAAATTCGCTTTCGTCATCTAGGACCTAAGCCTATTCCGTTTTCGACACAGTAGCGGGGATCGGCGCTCGTGTCATGTGCGAAAGGCTCTCGTTAACGTCGAGAATCTTAGCTCGCACATTCTTGATTCCCATCGAATCAAGGCGTTGCAGGTGTTCGTTTAGGAAGTCGTTCGCAGAGCTTTCATCAGTGAACAGGTAAACACCGCCGCAATCGCCAGTGCGGCTGTTCTCTGTCCAGATTTTCCACACCATACCTGGTGTTCTGTTCAAGTAGTTGGCCAAACCGCTGGCCCTCTTTGTGAGATCCTCACCCCAAGGACCGTGACTAGGAAAATCAATCTGCAGCAGAGTCATCGTACCCCCTCAACCTTTGCCTCCAGAATTTGCCGATCGAACGGTGCTTGGGCCCGCCAGCGTATCTCTTTCGGCTGATTCGCTACGAAGATGACTCTAGTGGGGTAAGGCCGTTCGAGTAACGAAGGAAAACCAAAAAAAACAAAAAAGACCCACGTGAATGTGTGCGCTCATGTTGTGACCTTCAGCCCGCCGCCACCGCAAAAGTTTCCGCTGCCCATTTGAGGCGTCCAGCGTATAAATTCAGTTCAGGGACTTGCGGGATGGTTGACGATCGGAGTAGGGATCGTGATTGCTCGCGACCCCCTCCTCGGACCCGGACGAGCGCTCATTAGCGCATCCGGTTCTTCTCTCAGATAAAGGGCGGCCAAACTATCGTTTGTCCGCACACTCGCCCACCCGTGGGACAC
>Ga0207693_10000360_pt1 | contig 41780 bp, 35 predicted proteins | sample LARL81metaG_FD_184347 | JGI IMG/M metagenome (GOLD analysis project Ga0207693, IMG submission 184347) | Corn, switchgrass and miscanthus rhizosphere microbial communities from Kellogg Biological Station, Michigan, USA - LAR L8-1 metaG... | ecosystem: Host-associated > Plants > Roots >... | reverse complement strand
CCGTCGAGCGGGAGTACGTCGAGAACCTCTCGCTCACCCGCGACATCCGGATCGTCCTAATGACGCTCCCCGCCGTCTTCGGGCGCCGCGGTGCCTACTAGCGTGCACGCTGCGGACGCGACCGACACGCGGCTCCTGCTCGCCGGTGCCCTAGCTCTCCTCGCGCTCCTGGTCTATCTCGCGGTGGCCTTCGCGAACACGAACGGCGCCGTCGCTTCGGCCCGTGTGGACGCGGCGAGCGCGGTGGCCCCCTGGAGCCCGTCGATGTCGAAGCTGACTCCCGTTCGGCGCAAGAAGGGAGGGTTCGAGGTGCTGGTGACTCCGAGTTCCCACGGCCGACCCGCCTCTGAACACTACGGCGCCATCGTCCAGACGCTCGTTCCCGACCCGGAGCCGGGTCGCAGGTACGTGGTGGGACTCTGGCTCAAGGCGTCGCCGCCGGGTCGGCTTGGTTTCGAGCTGAACGAATTTCGCCAGAAAGTGGCGCGGTACCCGGTCAACACGATGATCCGCGCAACTTCGAGGTGGCACCACTACACCTTCAGCACCCGCGTCAAAGGAACCTGGCTCGGGCTGGCCGTGTACGTCTACAGGCCAAACGGTCGCCGCCGGACCTCGTTCAGCGTCCGCGGTGTGACGGCGGCCATTCGAGGACGCTGAGCCTCCCGCCGTGCCTGAGCTGGCAGGCTCGACCGTCGTCGTAGTCGGAGGAGCCGGCTTCATCGGGTCCCACATCGTCGAGCAGCTGCTCGACGAACCAGTCGGGCGCGTCCTCGTCCTGGACAATTTCGTGCGCGGCATCCGGGCGAACCTCGACCACGCGATCCGCGACGCCCGCGTCGAGGTGCGCGAGGGGTCGATCCTCAATCTTCCCTTCCTCGAGCGGGCCATGGAGGAGAGCGACTACGCGTTTCACCTCGCGGCGCTGTGGCTGCACGAATGCGTCCACCAGCCGCGCGACGCAGTGCAGGTGAACGCCTTGGGCACCTTCAACGTGATCGAGGCAGCCGAGCGGGCGGACGTGCGCAAGGTCGTGTACTCGTCGTCTGCCTCGGTCTATGGGGAGGCGGTGTCGATCCCGATGACTGAGGAGCATCCGTTCCGCAACCGGACGCTCTATGGGGCCACCAAGATCGCCGGAGAGCAGTTCTTCCGCGCCTTCTACGAGCAGCACGGCCTCGACTACGTAGGCCTCCGCTATATGAACGTCTACGGGCCGAGAATGGACGACAAGGGCGCCTATGTCAGCGTGATCGTCAAGGTGCTGGAGCGGATCGAGTCGGGCGAGCCGCCGCTCGTCTTCGGCGACGGTTCCCAGGCATACGACTTCGTGCACGTGGACGACGTCGCGCGCGCCAACGTGCTCGCCCTGAAGTCCGAAGCGACCGACGTCTTCCTCAACATCGGCACGGGGACCTCGACGACCATTTCTGAGCTGGTCGAGAAGCTGCTCGCGCTTACCAGCAGTGAATTGCAGCCCGAGTATCTCCCCCGGCAGGATATGTTCGTGCGGAACCGGGTCGGGAGCACGGAGGCCGCGGAGCGGGCCGTTGGCTTCCGCGCGGCGATCGGGCTCGAGGAAGGGCTTGCCTCGCTCATCTCCGGCCGCGGCGCGCGGATGAGCGCGAGAGCTCGTCCGGCTGCGGGCTAGACTGCGCGCCGATGGCGAGGTTCAGCGTGCTCGTGCCCACGCGCGACCGGCCCGACCTCCTTGGTTTCTGCCTCGAAGCGCTCGCGCAGCAGACGTTTCCGGACGTCGAGGTCATCGTCGCAGACAATCCCGTCGAGTCAGCGGCGGGCGATGTCTTCGAGCGCTGGCGCAAAGAGGGATGGCAGTACGTCAGGGCGCCCGAGCCTCTGACGATGCACGACAACTGGGAGCACGGCCTGCAACATGCTACGGGAGACTTCGTCGCCGTCGTGATCGACAAGACGATCCTGCAGCCACGCGCGCTCGAGCTCGCGAACCGCGCGCTCGAGGACGATCCGGACGCCGACCTCGTCTCGTGGTGGAATGACCCCTACAACCCGGACGACGAGGACGGCAACGTCGGGAACGGTGTCCTCGTTCCGACGCCGCAGACGTCTGGCCTCGAACGGTTCGATTCGGCGGCCGAGCTCCGAAGGATGTTCTCTCTCGATCACCGTCGCGGCACGGATCCGGTTCACTACTACCGCGGGAAGATCGTCTTCGGCGCGTATTCGCGATCACTCCTTGCACGGATCAGCGACGCCTGCGGACGCGTCTTTCACGCCCTCAATCCGGACTACACGTCGCGGATCCCTGCGCTGGCCCTGACCCGCGGCGCAATCGACCTGGGTCGGCCCCTGCTCGTCTCGTATCACTCCCGACGCTCGAACGGACGCCGCGCCGCCTACTCCGCCTCGTATGCGAAGTCGTTCGTCCTCGGCGCGGCGCCGGAAGCCTTGGGGAGACTTCCGATCCCGGGCCTCTACGCGTCGCAGCACAACGTCGTCGTGTACGACTACGTGGAGTCGGCGCGCCGCTTGGCACCGGCGACGCTCCCTGCTCTGAACAGGGACAACCTCGTCCGGCGGGCCCGTGAGGACCTCGAGCTCATCGCGTGGGACTCGCCCGACGAACGAGACAAGCAGTACGCCATCCTGGAAGCCGAGGAGGCACGTCTCGGAGTGACCTGTCCGGCTCCGAAAAAGCCGCCCGTTGAGGAGCCACCGACGGAGCCCTGGACCGTTCGACGCGCGAGCGGCGCGCTGCTGCGGAAGGTACCGCCGGCCGAGCGTGCGGCGCGCTGGGCGCTGCGCCGGCCGGTGGAACCGCCGCCCGATCCGCCGCCGCCGCCGCCGACCTTCGCCTCGCCGGTCGAGGCAGCCCGCGCAGCGGACGAGCTCTACTCGTCGGTGAGAGGCGGCGGCGCGGGGTGAAGGTCGTGATCCTCGCGGGAGGTCTCGGAACTCGGCTGGCCGAGGAGACCGATGCGCGGCCGAAGCCGATGCTGGAGGTGGGCGACCAGCCCGTCCTCTGGCACATCATGAAGCACTACGAGTCCTACGGCTTCTCCGACTTCTGCGTCGCGCTCGGCTACAAGGGCGAGGTCGTCAAGCGCTACTTCCGTGACTACGCGCTCCTCGCCGGGACGATGACCGTTCAGCTCGCCGACGGCAAGGTCACGCCAGCAGAGCGAACCGCCGAGCAGTGGACGATCCATCTCGTCGACACCGGCCGCGACACGAACACCGGCGGGCGCGTGGGTCGGCTGAGATCGTGGCTCGGGGGTGAGACGTTCATGCTTACCTACGGAGACGGCGTGTCGAACGTCGACCTCGGGCGCCTCTTGGCCTTCCATCGCTCGCAAGGCAAGCTCGCGACGATCACCGCCGTCCGGCCCCCCGCGCGCTTCGGGGAGATGGTCTTCGGCGAGGGCGACACCGTTCGCTTCACCGAGAAGCCGCAGATGGGGGAGGGTTGGATCAACGGCGGCTTTATGGTGTTCGAGCCGGCGGTGCTCGACCTGATTCCCGACGACCAGGTCAGCCTCGAGGCGGACGTGCTCGAGCAGCTCTCGGAGGAAGGCGAGCTGGTCGCGTACCGGCACGACGAGTTCTGGCAGTGCGTCGACACCCTCCGCGAGCTGCGGACGCTGCGGAGCATGTGGGAGTCTGGTGCGGCGCCGTGGGTGACGTGGCGTTAGCCGAGGGCTTCTGGAGACCGCGCACGGCTCTGGTCACCGGAGCGGCCGGGCTGCTGGGCGGATGGCTGGCACGGCACCTGCTCGCTTCCGGTGCCTGCGTGGTGGGGTTCGACATCGACTGGGCAGGGAGCGCGATCCTCTCCCTCGACGAGCCCGTGGTGCGGGTGGACGGAGACGTTCGGCGACGTGAGGACGTCGACCGGGTGTTGCGGGAACAGCGTCCAGAGGTCGTATTCCACCTCGCCGCCCAGACGCAGGTCGGCATCGCGAACGACGATCCGGTCGGGACGTTCGAGCACAATATCCTCGGCACGTGGAACGTGCTCGAGGCGTGCCGGCAGGCGTCCTTCGTGGCGAGTGTCGTCGTCGCCTCCTCCGACAAGGCTTATGGAGACCGCGGCGGCCTCGCGTACGTCGAGAGCGACCCGCTCGCGGCGCGGCACCCGTACGCCGCATCCAAGACCTGCGCCGACGTGCTTGCGCAGACCTACGCCGAGAGCTATGGCGCGCCCGTCGCCGTCAGCCGCTGCGGGAACATGTACGGCGGCGGCGATCTCGAGTGGGAGCGAATCGTTCCGGGTACTATCCGGTCGCTGCTCAGGTCGGAGCGCCCCGTCGTCCGCTCGGACGGGCGATACGTCCGCGACTACCTCTACGTCGAGGATGCCGCCGAGGGCACGGCGCGGCTCGCGCAGGCGGTGGCCGAGCGCCCGGAGCTCATCGGCGAGCCATTCAACTTCGCCGCCGAGACGCGCCTCTCGGTGCTCGAGCTCGTCGACCGGATCCGGACGTTGATGCACATCGAGCTCGAGCCTGAGATTCTGAACGGCGCCGTGAATGAGATCCGCGAGCAGCGCGTCGACGCCGGCAAGGCCCGCGACGAGCTCGGTTGGACGCCGCGGCATAGCCTCGACGCCGGCCTCGAGAAGTCGATCGAGTGGTACAGGCAGTACCTATCCGCGTGACCGACATGGCTACCGGGGCCTGTCTCGCCTGTGGTCAGCGGACTCTCGTTCCGATCATGTCGTTCGGCGACCAACCGCTCGCGAACGCATTGCTCGACGAATCCGCTCTCGCCGGCGACGAAGCCCGCTTTCCCTTGGACCTCGTGTTCTGCGAATCTTGCGCCCTGCTCCAGATCACGGAGTCCGTCGACCCGGAACTTCTCTTCCGCGAGTACGCCTATTTCTCGTCCTACTCCACGACGATGCTCGAGCACGCCGAACGGCTCGTCGACCGGCTGATCCACGAGCGTGGACTCGACAGTCACAGTCTCGTGATGGAGATCGCGAGCAACGACGGTTACCTGCTCCGGCACTACGTGAACGCCGGGGTCCCCGTGCTCGGGATCGATCCTGCGCGGAACATCGTCGAGGTTGCAGCGGAGAACGGGGTCGAGACGATGTGCGCCTTCTTCGGCAAGAACCTCGCCCGCGAGCTGGCCGCCGCCGGCCGGCGTGCGTCGGTGCTTCACGCCAACAACGTTCTCGCGCATGTCCCAGACGTCAACGGAGTCGTCTCGGGGATCGCGCTCGTCCTCGCCGACGACGGCCTGGCGGTGGTCGAGACCCCATATGTCCGCGACCTCGTGGAGCGGACGGAGTTCGACACCGTCTACCACGAGCATCTCTTCTACTACTCGCTCACCGCGCTCGAGCATCTCCTCGAGCGTGACGGGCTGCGGATCATCGACGTCGAGCGGCTCGAGATCCACGGCGGCTCGCTGCGCGTCTTCGCGGTTCGCAGCAACTCTCCGGAGGAGCCGCGTGCGGCGGTGCGGGCGCTCCTCGACGAGGAGGAGCGGCTTGGCGTCCCCGAACCGGGTTACTTCGAGGATTTCGCGAGCAGTGTCGAGTCGCTCCGCCGCGGGCTCTGGGAGCTGATACGAGACCTGAAGGAACAGGGTCATCGGATCGCCGCCTACGGCGCCGCGGCGAAAGGTGCGACCCTGCTCAACTCCTTCGGGATCGGCACCGACGTGCTCGACTTCGTCGCCGACCGGAGCGAGCACAAGCAGGGGCTCTACATGCCAGGGGCGCGGCTGCCGATCGTGTCCCCGGAGTACCTGCTCGAGGCGATGCCCGACGAGGTGATCCTGCTCGCGTGGAATTTCGCGGACGAGATCCTCGAACAGCAGATCGAGTACCGGCGGCGCGGCGGACGCTTCATCGTCCCCGTGCCGCGCCCCCGGTTCGTCTGAGGGCAGCGAGCCGCCGGATCAGCGCACGCGCCGCACGTATCCGCGCGGCCAGTGCGTCACGTTCGAGCGCAGATCGCTCTCGTTGAAGAGCCACGGAGGTTGCTCGACGACGAATTCCGGATGCTCCCCGACGAAGTCGTCGACGGCCTCGATCGGGTTGTCGCACGTCCAGCCGCGGTCGCCGCGGGGTGTGTCGGCGACGAGCCGCATGACTCCGTCCATGACGACGAGGTACGAGTCGACGGAGACGAGCGGAGCGTAGGCCTCCAGCTCTGCGCGTACGTGATCACGCGTGTGATTCGAATCGAGGATCACGAGCACCCGGTCTTCCGGCCGTATCTCGGCGGCCGCCGCCGCGACCGTTTCGGGAGCAGTGGAGCTGCCCTCGATCAGCGTGATCAGGTTGGCGAGCGGATGCGCCTCGATCGCGTCCCGGTTGTGCGGCCGGATCTCGATGTCGATGCCGACCACCCGCCCGCGGTCCGCCAGCTTGCACAGCGACGCGTAAAAGACGAGTGAGCCTCCGTGAGCCACTCCGCACTCGACGATCACGTCGGGCTGGACCTGGTGGAGCACCTCCTGGATCCGGATCATGTCGTCCGGAAGCTGGATGACCGGCCGGCCGAGCCAGCTGAAGGTGTAGACGTACTTCTGGTTCCAACCGACCTTGAGCCACAGCTTCGAGAGTTCTTCGAAGCCGGCGGTCGAGTAGAGAGGCGTGGTCTGCAGCCCGTCGTCTCCGTCTCTCGAGATTAGGCCAGCCTCGGTGTCGACAGTCCACTTCACGAGTGAGGGGCGAGCGTAGCTTCGCGCCACCACTCGAGCGTCCGCTCGAGTCCCTCCCGGAGGCCGTGGGACGGCTGCCAGTCCGTCTCCGCCCGCAGCCGTCGGACATCGGCGACGATCAACGCCGGCTCGTCTCGCTGCGGCGCCTCGCCGAAGCGGACGACGCCCTCGCACCCGGCGAGCTCCTCGAGCGTGAGGAGCACGGTGCGAAGCGCGACCCCCTCTCCCGATCCGAGGTCGAAGCACCCGGTTGCGGCGGAGTCGACAAGCTCGACGAACGCGGAGGCGAGGTCCTCCACATAGAGGAAATCGCGAATCTGTTCGCCAGACGAGCACGCGACCGTCTCGCCGGCGACTGCGGCGCGTGCGGCGGCAGCGATGACGCGCGGCGGCTGCTCGCCCGGGCCGTAGGGGAAGAAGACCCGGCCCCAGGCGAAGGAGAGTCCGCTCACTGCGGCGTAGGCCTCGAGCACCCGGCGCGTCGCGTCTTTCGCGGTGCCGTACAGCGTCGAGGGCCGCAGCGGGGTTCCCTCGCCGCAGCACTCGTCCGTCCACTCGTACTCCGCGCAGGTTCCGGCCGCCACGAGCCGCTCGCCGCCTGCTGCGCGGAAGCTGCGCGCCAGACGGAGCGTCGCCGCCGTCCAGTCGAGATTCTCGGGGGCCTCCCAGTAGGCGCCGTGCTTGGTGTACCACGCGAGATGGAGCAGGTGCGACGCGCCGATCTCGGCGACCAGCTTGTCCGTCGCCTGCGCGTCGAGCAGGTCGATTTGCTTCCTCCCGACCGGGTGCACCTCGAATCCTCGCGCCGTCAGAAGCGCCGGCACATGCCTGCCGATGAAGCCGCCGGCTCCCGTCAGGAGCACGCGCCTCACCATGCGAAGTCGGGGAAGCAGCGGTCGCGCTCGGAGATCACCGTCGGCGTCAGCGGCCAGTCGATCTCGAGCGCGGGATCGTCCCAGCGAACGCCCCGCTGAAGGCTCGGCTCGTAGAACTCCGAGATGAGATAGAGGAGCTCCGTGTCGTCCTCAAGCGTTTGGAAGCCGTGCGCGCACCCGGCGGGCACGAACACCGCGTTGCGGTTCGCGCTCGTCAGCTCGACACCTGTCCAGCGGCCGTAGGTCGGCGAGTCCGGCCGCAGGTCTACGGCGACGTCGAATGCGGAGCCGCGCGTGCAGGTGATGACCTTGGCCTCAGGTAGGGGCTCCGCCTGGAAGTGGAGGCCGCGCAGAGTGCCGCGTCTCGTGTTCGACGAGGCACTTACCTGCGTCGGCACGAAGTCGATTCCGTGCGCCGCGAACTCGCGCTTGCAGTACGTCCGAGCGAACAAGCCCCGCTCGTCCACGTGGCGCTCCGGCTCGACGATGGACATCCCCTGTAGGTCGCACTCGGTGAGGCCGATCAGCGCGTTGCCTCGTCTCGTGCGGACGCTGCCCGCGTCTGCCAGGTGGGTGCGAGCGCGAGGAAGCCCGCGCCGTGGTCGTCCCGCTCGCGGCGCACCTCTATGCGGCCGATTCCGAGGTCCATCAGCTGGAGGTTCGTCATGTACTGCTCCGACACGGCGACGTTGAACGTGTAGACGCCCGGGCGGATGGGAAGCGTCGGGTAGTCGAGCTCGAACACGTTCGATCCGCGCTCGATTGCGATGTCGACGCCGTCGGTGAGGGTGTCGTTGACGACGACGTGCTGACCTCCCGGGGCCGTTAAGCTGACCTGGATGATCGGGTCCACGAGCGTGCGATCCGACTCCAGTGTCACTCGAATGCTCAACCCGTCGCCGCTCGCGATCTCGGTCGGGCAGTCGATGTGGGAGACGTGGAGTGCTCCGTCGCCGTAGCGCTGCTGCAGCGAGGGCGCCGCCTCCTGGCCCATGTGGAGCTCGTACGCATCGCAGACCTCGTTGACCTCGCCGACCGCGCGCACCTTGCCATACTCGAGCCAGACTACGCGGTCGCAGTTCGAGCGGATCGTGTACGGGTTGTGGCTGACGAGGAGGATGGCGCCGCCCTCCGAACGGAAGCTCCCGATCTTCTGGAAGCACTTCATCCCGAAGCGGAGGTCACCGACCGCCAGCACCTCGTCGACGAGGAGGATGTCGGGCCGGGTGTGCACGGCGACGGCGAAGCCCAGGCGGGCGACCATGCCGCTGCTGTACGTCTGCACGGGTGAGTCGATGAACTTCTCGAGCTCGCTGAAGGCGACGATCTCTTCGAACTGGGCCTTCGTCTCCTGCTCCGAGAATCCAAGGACCGCGCTCGCTACGCGAATGTTCTCCCGACCGGTCAAGACCGGGTTGAATCCGGCGCCGAGCGCGATCAAGGCGCGGACGGATCCCCGGACGGTGATCCGGCCCGACGTCGGCTTGACCAACCCGTTGATGAGTTTGAGGAGCGTCGTCTTACCGGCGCCGTTGTGACCGACCAGACCGACGCACTCGCTGCGGCCCACTTCGATGGAGATGTTGTCGAGCGCCCAGAACTCGGCCTGGCGTAGGCGGTCGGCCTGCTGGCCGCGACCGCTGAGCTCGTTGCCTATGTCGCGGATGCCGTACCAGAGGGACTTCTTGAGGCTCCGGCAGTAGCGCTTGGAGATGCCCGAGACCGTGATCGCCGGCTCGGTCTGCATCAGGCGTCCATCCGTTCGATCAGCAGGGGCATCACGAGCCGGAACAGCGGCCAGCCGAAAGCCGCCACTGCGAGCGTTCCGCCGAACACGATCGCGAAGCCCGTATACGGGACGCTGCCGTCGCCGAAGAGGAGGTAGCGCGTCAGCCCGAAGATCGGCGTCAACGGGTTGTAGCGCATGATCGTCGCCGCGATCCCGACTGGCGCGGTCGGATAGATGACTGGGGTGAGGAACATCAGCGGCGTGACGATCGCCGTCAAGCCTTGCTGAACGTCCTTGTACAGGACGCCGAGCGGTGCGAGAAACGCGCCGACGACCGTGCCGAAGGCGATGAACGCCGCCGTCGGTATCACGACCAGCGGGGCCGTCCACTGGAGGGGCGCCGAGAGGGCGCCGGCCACCACGAGTAGCAAGGCGAGCTTGATCGCGAAGCTGAAGGCGACCTGGATGATTCCCGAGACCAACAGCGCCTCCGGCGGAAACTGGACGCGCACGATCATCGCCTTGTTCACGCTCAGCTGGTTGAGGGGCGCGTTCAGGGACTCGAGGAAGAGCGACCAGAAGATCACCCCGCTCAGCGCGAACACGGCGTAGGGGATCGTCCCGGTGCTGACCTGGACGACGTTCGCCCGCTCGAGCGTCACCCAGACGAACGTGATCATCAGCGACGGGAGGAGCGTCCAGAAGTAGCCGAGGATCGTCTGTCGGTACTGCGCGGAGATGTCGCGGGCCGCCAGTCGCCACGCGAGGCCACGTGCCAAACGCAGCTCATGGACCGCCTCCCGGATGAGCGTTACCGGGTGCCGGACCGGCGACTCGGGCGTGTAGACCCGGACCGGCAGCTCCCGCTCTTGCGGCTGCGAGCCGAGGCGAGGCTCAGTGCGCGCCGTCGCCAACCAACTGCTCCTGGTTCGCGTGCTTGCCCATGCACCGCTCGATGAAGTCGAGATTCTCCTGCGTCCACGCGATGGTGTCGCGGAGGCCGTCCTCGAGGGGCGTCTGCGCCTCGAAGCCGAGCTCCCGTCGTGCCTTCTCGGGGCTCCCGAAACGCAGGACCGAGTGATCCCAGGCGCGGCGCGGGGCGATCTCGAGCTCGGAGCTCGAGCCGCTCAGCTCCACGACCAGCTCGGCCAGGTCGCGGATCGTCGTCTCGACGCCGCTGGCGAGGTTGTAGACGTCGCCGGGTGCGCCGCGTTCTGCACAGGCGAGGAGGCCGCGCGCGACGTCCTCGACGTAGACGAAGTCGCGCGAGGCGACGCCGCCGTTGTCGAGCTGCAGCGGCAGGCCCTTGAGGGCGCGGTAGACGAAGGTCGGCGTGACGTTCCGCCAGATGGTGGCCGGGGTGCCGCGCCAGCGGCCGGCGCCGAGCGCCTCGCCCGGGCCGTAGACGTTCTGGAAGCGCGCGCGCACTGTCGGTAACCCCTGCTGGCGCTCGTAGTAGACGGAATAGAACTCGCCCACCACCTTCGAGATCTGGTACGGGCTGTCGAGGTCGAGCGGCACGTCCCCCTCTTCCGAGACGGCCTCGGCCCCCTCGTAGACCTCGTGCGGCGCGAGCGTGCATCCCGAGGCCGAGTACACGACCTTCTGCAGCCGCTCGAAGCCCGTGAGCCGCTCGTAGAGCTTGAGCGTCGTGATCAGGTTGTTCTCGTGGTCCTCGAGCGGGTTCGCGATCGAGCTCTGGTTCCCGTGGTAGGTCGCGAGGTGATAGACGACGTCGAGCTCGTCCTCCAGCGAGGCGAGCACGTCGTCGTCCGCGATCGAGGCCTCGACCAGCTCGACGCGCGGGTCGTCCGGGAGGTTCTCACGCTCGCTCGAAAGCAGGTTGTCGACAACGAGGACGTGCTCGGCCCCCTCCGCCAGGAGCAGGCGCACGAGATTCGAGCCGACGAATCCGGCCCCGCCGACGACGAGCAGGCGCCTGCCGGTCACTGCCCGACGGGGTTCGGCTCTTCGGCGACCTTGAGGTGCGTGAACGTCTCGGCGACGCCGTGCTTCTTGTAGTAGGCGACGGCCTTCGCCACGCCGTCCTCGAGTGGCGTCTTGGCGGCCCAGTCGAAGTCGCTCTCCGTCTTCGCCGGATCGAGCAGGATCGATGGGGCATCGTCCGGATTGCGAGGCCTGACCTCGACCTCTTCGTCGAGCTCGATCCCCATCGCCTTCACAGTCGCGTCGAAAAGCTCCTTGATCGAGACGTCGGTGCCCGATGAGACGTGGTAGACGCCCGACTCGCCGCCGCCGTCCACGGCCTTCAGCGCGACCTCCACGAGGTCGTCGACGAAGACGAAGTCGCGGCGCGTGTCCATGACGAAGCAGGGCTTGCCCTCGTTGAGTCGCTGGAAGAACGTCGGCAGCGGCCCGCTGAGGTTGCGCGGCCCGTAGACGTTGGCGAGGCGAAACGAGATCCAGTCGAGCCCGCTGAGCCGCACGTACCACTCGCCCGCGGTCTTCGAGATCGCGTAGCTCGAGTCCTTGGGGTCGAGTGGGTGCGAAAGGGTGATGGGCTGCTCCTGCGGATGAAGCCCGTAGCAGAGCGCCGTCTGGAAGTAGACGAAGCGCGAGACGCCCGCGGCCTGGGCCGCACGAACGACGTTGGCGCTGCCGACCGCATTCGTCCGGCTGTCCTCGCCCCACGCCTCCGGGTCCTTGTACGAGGCGGCGGCGTGGATGACGACCTCAGGCCCGAACTCCGCAAACACACGCTGGACGAGCGCATCGTCGCCGATGGTGTCTTCGACGAGCGTGAGGTTCTCGTGCGCCGGCAGTGTGTCGCGACGCGAGGTCGCGAAGTTGTCGATCACGAGCACGTCGTCGCCGCGCCCGAGCAGCCGGTCGGTGAGATGCGAGCCGATGAAGCCGGCGCCGCCGGTGATCAGTACGTTTGTCATTGGTCGTTTGGCCTGCCTTTGCTCCGTTGTCGTGGGTCGGTGGCCGATCGTAGCGGCCGACCCGATCCTCGAAGCTCCAGGGCGTGCTCCAATACTGCCCGCGCCGCTGCCCCGTCCGTTCTGACCTCAGCGCCCAGGCTTCTGAACTCGTGGCGTCCGTGCGTGCCTACTGTCACCCAGCCCCAGCCGCGCCGGCGCGGAAAGAGCGGCGCCGCCTGGCCCACCGCAGCGTGGTTCCAGACCACATTTTCGAACGGCCCGTCCAGTGTCAATCGCTGCATGCCCTGCGTGACGGGGAGCGTCCTGATCGTGATCGCTCCCCCAGCGTTCTCTGCCGACAGCGACCAAGGCTCGCTCCCTTCGCTTCCGTAGCGACGGATTCGCGCCAGTACGCGCAGGAGGATGATGTCCTGCACGACTTCTCGCAGCGGTAGGGAAACGCGTCCGCTGGCTTTGCGAAGCAAGAGTCGCCGCGCCCCGGCGTCCCGGAGGACTGCGTCGAAGAGCGTGAGCAGAAGAGGAACGAGCCTTCCCCCGCGGGGCAGCAAAGAGGTACGGCGGGCGAACGACTCGGGCACTTTCGGGACGGGAATGCGTCGCGCCAGCACGAATGGAACCGCGATCCTCCTGCCCCGCCGCAGCGGCTCGTCGCTCAGCTGCACCGCGAACTTTTCGAGGGTGTTCTGGCCGTCGAGATACACGTCCCGGTAAGCCCGCTCGGTCATGGCCTCCACCGCCTCGGCGTCACGGAGGCGCTCGAGTGCGTCTTCGAGGTCGGCGAAGTCGCGGCGCACCGGTATGTAGTGGCGCTCGGGCTCCAGCACGCCGCTGTAATTCCCCTCTACGAGGACCTGCGCGGTCTTGGTCACCACGGCCTCCAGGTGGCGCGGGCTGATCGCGAAGAAGGCATAGGAGTCCCACCCCGCCGGCATCTGGGCGTCCACCTCTTTGAACGTCAGATCGGGATGCTCGGCAAGAAGCCTGGTGATCCTCTTCTGGATCTCGCCGCGCCGGTCGAGGACGCTCGACCCGCTCTCGCAGCCGATGACCGCCCGACCCGACATGAGAAAGTCCACCCAACTCCGCCCGTAGATCGTGTCTTCAAAGCGGGTAGATATGTCCATGCGCAATCCCGACTTGCCACCTAACTGTTGCACTGCCTCCGCGATTCGGTGCTTGAGCTGGCCGTGGCTGCCGAACCAGTAGGGCAGCTTCGTCGCCCGGTAGACGATGTCCCACCTTCGCTCAGCGTGCGGCACCATGCGGCCCGCCACATCGGCCGCGGCCGAGCCGTCGATGAAGCCGGTCAACGTCTCGCGGAACGAGACGCTCTCGCCCAGCGCCGAGTAGAGAATGGAGCGCTGCTCGGCGCCGAAACATGAATAGACGGTGGTGGCGCCGAGCTCGAGCAGCCACTCCTCCAGGACAGCGGCGTGGTCGTACTCGTCCTGGGGGAGAGCGACTTTGGGACAGTCGAGGGTTGCGACCCAGCTGAAGCGGCGCCTGTAGGTCTCGAAGCCGTCGTACCACCGTGCGCAGAGAAACGTCGTGTGCAGGATGCAGAGACGCGGCGCACTCCAGACGATCCATGGTGGGACAGGGTCGACAGCGTTGTGGTACAGGACTCGGGCGCCGCTACCGTCGAGTACATGCGCGTGCTGGCGCACGGCCGAGCGCATCTCCGCGCCCTTTGGATTCCAGTAGAGGACGAGAACGTTGCGCAGGCTCAGCCGGCCTCCGCTGCCGCGCCCGGCATGTCGCCCGTGGCGACGCCCCGTCGCCAGAGAGCCGACTCGAGCAACGCGAACCACTCGTTCAAGCTGATCCAGCGCCAGAGGGCCCAGGAGTGGTTCTCTCCGGCCTGGTGGCGCCGCCAGAGATCATCGAGGTTCCTTCGGTCGTATCCCTCGAGATCGACAATCGCCCCCCTGAAGAGACGGTCGTGACCCCAGTCGCGCAGCGAGTCACGGAGCCACAGGTCGAGCGGAGCGGCGTACCCCACCTTGTCCGCACGCCAGCGGATCTCCGACGGAAGCATGCTGCCGGCTCCTTTCCGGAGGATGTACTTCTGCCATCCGTCCCGGACGAACGCGCGGTCCGGAAGGCTAACGCACCAGTCGACGAGCTCGTGATCTAGGAAAGGGAAGCGCGTCTCGCGCGAGAACGCCATCGCGTTCCGGTCTGCGTAGCGTAGGAGCATCGGCAGCGAGTTGTACTGCAGGGCCTCCGCCAGCTGGCGGCGGAGTCGCATCCCGGGCACCGCCGGCGGAACACCTTCGTCGTAGTTGCCGTGCGCGATGTTCCCTCTGTTCCGCCATGCCGCGGCAAGGGCTCTCGGCCCAAGAGCGACGTCATGGTCGAATCGCCTAAGGCTGTTCGAGTACCCGTGGCTCGCGCGACGTAGCCGACTTCGGAAGCGAAGTGTGTCGCCGAGAAGGCGACCCGCCCGACCGCGGTCGAGAAGGTCGAGTTGATAGGTCGGGAAGTAGTACTGATATCCGGCCAGCAGCTCGTCCGCGCCCTGTCCGTCGAGTAGCACCGTGGTCTGATGCTCCCGTGCAAGGCGCATCACGCACCACTGCAGGTAGATCGACGCGGAGAGGAACGGCTCTTCCTGGTGCCAGTGGAGGCGCTCGGACTCCTCTATGAGCCCCAGGGCGGTTGGCGTCACGCTTTGCGCGTGCACGCCGGTCTGCTCGACCACCAGATCGATGAACGGCCCCTCCGACAGGGTGGGGTCTAGCTCGTCGAAACGCCCCGAGAAGGTGTTCTGGGTCAGCGTCGGGGTACGCATTCGAGCTTCGGCGAGCATGCAGACGATCGTCGAGGAATCGAGACCGCCGGAAAGGCTGGTGCCAACAGGGACGTCAGAGCGCAGCCGGGTCCGGACGCTTCGTTCGAGCAGTGCCCCGAACCGCTCCACCGCCTCGTCCTCACGGTACCCCTGCTGGATGTCGGTGTAGTCGGGCGTCCAGTACCGCCACCGCCGTCGGATCGAACCGACGTCGTCGACGACCATCGCGTGGGCCGGCAGCACGCGGACGACGCCTTCGAACATGGTCTCTTCGGCGTCGTCGTAGAAGCGGCCCTCGATATAGCTTCGGACTGCAGATTCGCGAGGGGACGTGCGTACCTGAGGGTGGGCGAACAGCGCCTTCATCTCGGACGCGAAGGCGCAGCCTCCGTCCGGCAGCCGCGTGCAGAACAGCGGCTTCTCACCGAAGCGATCGCGGGCGACGAATAGCTCTCCGCTTCGACTGTCCCAGAGAGCGAAGGCGAACATGCCGTTCAACCGGCGCAGGCAGTCCGTGCCCCACCGTTCGTAGGCAGCGAGTAGGACCTCGGTGTCGCTCTGCGTCGAGAACACGCGACCTGCGGCGGCCAGCTCCTCGCGGAGCTCGACGTAGTTATAGATCTCGCCGTTGTAGACGAGCGCGAGCGAGCCCGAGTCGTCGAACATCGGCTGGTCGGCTGCGCGCGAAAGGTCGATGATCGACAGTCGGCGATGTCCGAGCCCGACAACGGCCCTCGGCGTCCGAGTCAGCCACGAGTGCGCCCCGTCGGGCCCGCGATGCGCGAGTCGGTCTCGCATCCGATCGAGTACCTCGGCGTCGAGTCCTTCAGGGGCGACGACTGCGACAAACCCGCACATGGTCGTTCAGTCGAGACGCCCGTTGCGTACTTGCTTCTTCACCCAGGCCGGAACGAGGTCGTGGATCCAGGCCGGAGAGGCTTCGGCCAGTCTGTCGTACACCAGGGAGAACGCCGTTGCGGGCGAGGACCTGAACCGATTGAAGATCCGGATGCAGCTCGCGCTCCACGGCTCGTAGCCGAGGTCGAGCATCAGGTCGTCGAGCCTGGTGTGCGGCGTCCCCTTGCCAGGGATCGCGCTCGTCACGTAGGCGACGACCTGCTCGAACTTGCGGTCGTAGTCGTTCGCCGCCGCGACCTCGAGGAGCTCCACCTTTTCCTCCTCCCTGAGGGCCGCGCGCGAGAGCGACGCGAACGACTGTAGAAAACCGTTGTCATCGTCGGCTACCACGATCGCCGACGCCAGGCCGATGATCGGTTCCATGTGGCTCGCGACGACCGGCAGACCGGTGGCGGCCATCTCGAGCGTCTTCAGGGGGAAGCCATTGCGCACGATCCAGTCCACCTGCCGGTACGGAATGAAGCCGAGGTCGGCCGCGCGGTAGAGGTCAGCGAGCTCCTCCGGCGCCATCCGTCCCAGATGGCGGACGTTTGGCAACCCCAGAACTCTCGCCCAGATCTCCGCGTCGCGCTCGCTCAGAGCGCCGACGGGACCTGCGAACACGACCAATGTCGCGTCGTTCGACGCGGCTGCTCGCTCGACGAGATCGAAATCGACCCGGCTGTTGATGTTGCCGGCGAAGACTGCAACACGCCCGAATCCGGCTCGCGCGGCCGCGATCTCGACGTGCTCCGATCCCGAGGGGCTGTAGTGAGCGGTGTCGCAGCCGTTCGTCACGACTGCGAGCTTTGCACCCGGCACCCGGGAACTGATGCCCTGGGCCACGCCGGAGCTGACTGGGATTACGAGATCGCTCACGCCAAGCGCGGCCTCGAGCTCGCGGTAGAAGAGCTCGGGCATTCCCTCGAAATCGAAGTGGTTCTCGGATGCGTGGTAGACGCGAACCACCGCGGGCAGAGCGGCGTAGAGAGCTGCAAGCCACGGGTTGTAGGACCAGAGCAACGGTCGCGTGTGGCCCCGGCGCGCCATGTGCTCCAAGACTTGAGCTGCCTGCACGAGGCCTGGCAGCGGGTAGTCCCGTTCCCCACGAGGCTGCAGAACGGGAAGAACCTCGCAGTTGTCGATTCCGCCGGCGGCGACGGCCTTCTGTCGGCGAGGTATTCGTTGGCGGGGCTGGAGCAGCGTCACGGGCAGGTGACGCGCCCAGCGGCGCGCGTAGTGCCGCCGGTTCGACTCCAGCTCCTCCCGCCACCCGTCGTACATCAGGAAGTAGACGGAGTCGACGTTCGCGCACAGACGTTCGAGCTGCGTATGGGGGCTTGCGGCCGCCTCCGTTGCCTGCGCGACGTTCAGAGCGGAGGCAGTCTAGCCACGCTTCAGGAGGCTTCCGAGCTCAACGCGACCCGCGTCTTCAACAGGAGTCGGAGGAGCTTCAGGGCTTTCGGGTCCAACTCATGGACAGGTGCCGTCGGACGGCTTCGGAAGAGAGGCCCAAGAGCAGCAATGAGCCCGTCGGGGTGGCGGCCGCCGATCTCCAGCAGGGCCGTGAAACGGTGCGCTCCTGGGAGCACGTGGTACCCGATCTCGAGCGATGGGACCGAGGCCGAGAGGAACTTCAGGGACTCGCGCACGGCGCTGTTGTCCCAGATGATCTCCTCCAGTCGTCCCTCGCGGATTGCCGAGGCCACTCGGTCGCGAATCTCGCCTCGATTTGTCGCGTCGTTTGCCGGCTCGGGCGTACCGACCAGCGTGAGCCGGCGATCGTTGTCGCTCAACTCGAGCCTCACGTCGAACGGCGGACCGAGGTAGTGCAACTCGCGAAGGTGTGCAGCGGCCGCTGCCGCGAGACGGACAAGGTCGTGAGTCAACCTGTTCCGCTCGGGGGCCTCGAGCTCCACGCCGGCGAGAGCATCGATCTCCGGGAAACGGTGCATCAGCTGTCGGCCCGCGCGCTCGGCCGCTCGCCCGCGCTTGGAGGCCACGAATGGCACCTCCGCGAGTCGGCGCGGGGATCGGAGGTGCTCGAGCGTCCGTAGCCTCCGGCTCAGCTTCCCGACCACCCGGGGCTGCCGTCGATGCGGGACCGGCCCTACGCGTTCCTCGACCTCGCGATCGAATCCCGTCACGAACGTCTGGAGCGAATAACGACCCGAGGCGACCAGGTCACTGTGCGCGCGCGACGTCATCTCGCCGAGGAGCGTGTCGTCGCGGATCGCAGCGGTGACCGCCTCGAAGTTCGAAAAGTCCTTCTCGAGCGGAATGTAGTGCACCCCCGGCTCGATCACATCCGAGTACCGGCCGGGGAAGTTGATCATCGCGGTGCCGAGTGCAGCAGCCTCGAAGACACGAGGGGAGACGGCTTGGATCACGGCGTTGCCTTCGAACGGTGCGAGAATCTCGCGCTCGACCTCGTCGAAGGTCGCGGCCGGATGGCCTCTGAGGTACTTCTCGGTCCGTTCCTGCAAGGAGCCCTCGAAGTCGACGATCGAGGCGCCGCTCTCAGTACCCAGCGTCGTGCGCGACGAGCTCAGAAATCGATACCACGCGTCACCGTAGATGCGGTCTGCCTCGGTCCAGGAGATGTCGCAGCGGAGGTCGGTGGACGGCGCGCGCGCGAGAAACTCTCGTCCGATGAAGATCTTGTCTTGGCCGAGACGCCCGAGCCAGTATGGGACGCTTCGGCCACGGTAGACGACATCCAGGCGGCGATTCTTCAGCGGCTGCCGCGGGCGCTCGTCGAGGCCTGCCGGCACGTAGCCCGTGAGCGTCGGGAGGATGTCGACGCCCGGGAGGCGCGGGCCGTAGACACTCGAAACCGAGTCGGCGGGCACCGAGCTGAAGAGCACGTGGATGCCGAGCTGGCGCATCCGCTCCGTCATCGCATCGACCTGGCGATACTCGTCCTGGATGAATTGGACCTTGAGGCCCGAGAACCCGGCTATCTGCTCGCGAAACCACTCCGAGAGGTAGAGCACGATCGTGTAGTGGACGACTACGACGTCGTAGTCGGCCAGCCGGAGGAATCGACTGCGACTGATTGCGCGGGGATTGAAGATGTCGACGTGGTGCCGGGAGAATCGGCGGAACGCCTGGATGTGCTCGAGGACGTTAGGGGCGTGCGTCCGCTGGTCGTCGCAGAGAAGCAGGATGGAGAGCGCGTCAGGGCTGCGGGTGGCCCGAGAGGGCACCCTACTTGCGCGCGTGGATGTAGAGATCGCTGCCGAGCATCCGAGCGACGTTGCCGAGAAGCCGTTCGCGCGGGACGATGATCTCACGACCGGCCAGCGTGGGCGTGAGCGTGTCGAAATTCTGGCTGTCGATCTTGACGTCCGAAAACGCGTTGAACAGCCGTCGGGCGTCCCGCCGCGAAATGAAGTCGGTGTGTGGAGCGGCGTCGCCGGTCGAGTTCACGTCGTACACCGCCCGCACTCGCTCGGCGGCGTCTCGCCGGGCCCAGATCGCACGGAGTCGCTCGCGATTGACGACGGTCAGCTGCCGGAACGAATGCGCGTTGTAGAGCATCACGAAGGCCGTGCCGCCTGGGGCGAGGACGCGGTGCACCTCGCTCACGGCCCGCGGGAGGTCGCCTGTGTGATGCAGGCAGCCGATCGACACGACCAGGTCGAACCTTCCGTCCTCCCACGGAAGCTGGAGCACCGAAGCCTGGATCACCGACCCGTCGTCTGGCCGCCCGAGCCAGCGCAGCCGATCTCGCATCATCGCCACAGGGCCGGCCGCGATGTCTGCACCGTGGTACCGCGCACCTCGGGCGGCAAGGCTCTGGCCGACGGTGCCGAAGCCGAGGCCGATCTCGAGCACGTCCCGCCCCTCCACGGCCAGGTCTTCGAGGTACCGCTCGAGGTACGGGTAGTACTGCAGATACCAGTCGTCGAACTGCTTGAGCGACTCAGGAGTGATCTTGGTGATCCCCAGCGAGTGGGCCTGGGCACTGCCGCAGAGCTCGTCCCAGAACGCCCGGTTCCGTTCGTCGATCGCGTGCTGAGGCTCGGCGTTCACTGGTCGGCGACCCCAGCGGCCGGCACGGTCTCGCCGTCTGCCGGCGCGCGCCACTCGGACGCCCGGTCATGGAATGCCTGCTGCCAGAGCTCGAGCGAGAACAGGCCCCAGAAGTTTCGGCTGAAGGCGCCCTCCCGCTCGATCAGGTCTCGCGCGTCGAAGCCCTGAGCAAGGTACGGACGGCTGCGCGCGTTCTCGCCGGAGAACGCGTCGAGCGCGAAGTCGCGGAGCTCGTCGTTGATCCACTCCCCCAGCGGCACGGGGAAACCCATCTTGTCGCGCCGATTGACGATCTCGACCGGCAGGACGCCGCGCATCGCCTCCTTGAGCGAGTGTTTCAGCTGGCCCTGCTTGAACTTGACGTCGGCGGGCAGGGTGGCCGCGAACTCGACGACGCGCGTGTCGAGGAACGGAACCCGCGACTCGAGCCCGTGCGCCATCGAGACCCGGTCCTCGACGTGGAGCAGCGCCGGCAGGAGGGTCTTGAAGTCGAAGTGCGTCATGAGGTCGAAGTACGACTCCTTTCGCACGTTGTCGGCCCGGAAGATCGAGCTGAACGTCTCGAACGGCGAGTACTCGCCGAGGACGCGCCAGTCGATCGCCTCTCCGAGATCCGGTGCCCTGTCGATCAGGCGGAAATACCGGGCGTCCAGGTCGTCGAACAGGCCCTCTCGCCAGAACTGCTGCATCAGCGGCTTGTACTCGCGCAGCGTTCCGAGCTGCGGGATGATCGACTCGTACGTGACGACGAAGTTGCCGTCGTGCATCGTCCCGTCGATCGCCGCCTTGATGCACTGCTCGAAGTAGGCGAGGAGATAGCGCGCATAGCCGCCGAAGGTCTCGTCGCCGCCCTGGCCGCCGAGCACGACCTTCATGTGTGACGCCGCCAGGCGCGAGACCATGTACTGGGGGAAGGAGCCGGGTCCCGCGACCGGATAGTCGAGGTGGTAGACGACGTCGCGGATGTTGTCGACGAAGTCGGCCGCGCCGATGGTCTGCTCGTGCAGCCGGAATCCGCGCCGCTCCGCCAGTAGTCGCGCGTAGCGAGTCTCGTCGTACCGCTCGCCCCGCGTGAACCGACCCGTGAACGCCTGGAAATCGGGACCGACCCTGTCCGCGGCGAGCGAGGTGGTGATGCTCGAGTCCAGGCCTCCCGAGAGGTACGCGCCGACCGGCACGTCGGCCCGCAGATGGAACGCCACCGACTCCTCCACGAGCTCGCGCAGCCGGCGCGTGAGCCAGCGTTCCCGGTGGTCGAAGTCGGGCTCGTACTCGACCTCCCAGTAGCGCCTCTCGTGGACTGCTCCCTTCCGGACCGTGAGCGTGTGGCCGGGCTGCAGGTCGCGCACGCCCTTGAACAGGGTCTTCCCGGCGAGGCAGAACTGGAAGGCGAGATAGTCCTTGAGTGCGTCGAGGTCGGTCTCGATGGAGGGGAGGAAGGGGAGGAGCCCCTTCGCCTCGGAGGCGGCATAGAAGACCCCGTCGTGGAGGGCATAGGCGAACGGCTTGATGCCGAACGGGTCACGCGCGCAGAAGAGCTGCTCCTCCGCCTCGTCCCAGATGGCGAACGCGAACATCCCGCGCAGCCGCTCGACGCACGCCGGGCCCCACCGGCGATAGGCGCGCAGGACGACCTCGGTGTCCGATGTCGTGCGAAAGGACTCTTCGCCGAGCTCGCGCCGCAGCTCGAGGTAGTTGTAGATCTCGCCGTTGTACGTGATCCAGTTCCCGGCGCCGTCGTGCATCGGCTGCTGGCCGGTCTCGAGGTCGATGATCTCGAGCCGCCGGTGGGCGAAGCCGACGTGGCCCCGATCGTGCAGCCACGTCCCCTCGCCGTCGGGCCCGCGATGCGCGAGCAGCCGGTTCATCAGTGCGAGCCCGGGCCTGAGAGCCTCGACAGGCTTGGAATCGAGGCTGTGTATGACTCCAATTCCGCACATCAGCGATCCCCTCGCCCGACGAGAGCGGCCAGTCTAGCGGCGGCCGCCTTGACGCGGACGCGCTCCCTCGGAAAGGGTTGCCCGCGCCGGGCACCCCGGCGCCGATCGCGTCCTGTCGCGAGAAAGGGGACAGCTTGAAGCCCGCCCACGTATCCGTTGCGACGGCCGCCGCGTTCTCGGTCGCCGTGCTTGCCGTGCCGACTGCCGCAGCACTCAGCCGGCAGCGGACGGCCCATCGATCCGCTGCGCATTCGACGCGAGCCGAGCTAGGTGCGGCGCGGGCCGGGCTCGCCCGAGCGGCTTCCCAGCTTGCGAGCATCCGCCGGGAAGTTCGGGGCGGAGAGTTGGGGCGAAAGATGTCGCGGCTACAGCGGACGCTGGACAATGCAAGGAGGCGCGTGGTGGCTGCGGACGCCGGTCAGCGCACCCCTCTGGCTGTGGCGTTGCACCAGGTCCGTCGCGAGATCGCGTACGTGAAGGGTGGCGTTTCCTACTCGCGTGGACAACTCGTCTCCGAGGCAACGCTGGACTACGTGGCCGGTCACGTGAGCGATACCGCCTTCGGCTATCTCGAGGTGACGGGCGGGGCGCTGCCTGCGAACAAGCCCAATCCTGCCCTCGGGACGCAGGCTGGAATTTGCAGCCAGGCGGCAGTCACGTTCGCGGCGATCGTCGGAGAGTTCGGGCTCCGCGTGCGCAGCGTCAACTTCGACTACGTGGACCCGGGCGAGAATCCGGTCGTGGACGGCCATGTCGCCGTCGAGGTCTTCTACGACGGCAGCTGGCACTTCTTCGACCCTACGTTCGGCGCCTTCTGGACGAAGAGCGATGGAGGCGTTCTCTCAATCGGTGAGATCCGAGCAGGTCTCGGGACCCTGCGGAAGAACATGGCCGGCTTCACGAATGTCTTCGAGGACGCAATGCTGGGAGACGACATGTGGTTCGTGACCGATCCGACGACGGCGGTGGTGTTCGGCCGCACCAAGCTGACCGGAAAGTGGCGGGTGTAACGGCCGAGTCGGTTTCATTGCTCGAGCTGGACCTGGAGCTGATCTGCCCAGCGACTCAGGTTCACCCACCGCCACGCAACGGGATCGAACGCACGCCTCGCGTCACGCATGTCCCGCCACCTCCGCCGGGCCTCTTCCAGGCGAACCGGGCCGGCGGCCCGCGCCGAGTCGCTTGCCAGGACCTCGTCGACCCAGCCACCCAGACCACCGAGCCAGGCTCCTGTCGGCGTAGCGAAGCCGATCTTGTCGCGCCGGTCGAGGATCGGGTCGGGGACGAGGCCGCGGAGGCTCTGCCGGAGCGCCACCTTGCTCGTGCCGTCGAGCGCGATCAGGTACTCGTCGGGCAGCCCGGCGGCGAACTCGGCAATCTCCGGCGTCAGGAACGGCACCCGGCTCTCGACGGACGAGGCCATCGAGTTTCGATCCTCGTACCGCAGGAGCTCACGCAGCCCCGTTCGGACCGACTCGAGCCGCTGTTCGCGCAGGGCCTGGGCCCCGAATGCCGCGCGCGGATCTCGAAGGGCGACGTCGTGTGCGCGCAGCCAGCCGACGTCCAGCCACTCGGGCACGGAAGGTTCGCCAGACAACCGTCGTGCGAGCGGCTGGAAGGGCTTCGGCAGAGAGCGACCCACCGCCCGCGCCGCGACGCCTGCGGAGCTTGCGTCCGGGAGGTCCGATAGCGCGGAGATTAGACGCCCGGCTCCACGTAACCGCCCTCGACGCAGGAGACCCGCCAGGCGTCCGGCCAGATACCCGCGATAGCCTGCAAACAGCTCGTCGGCGCCCTGGCCGTCGAGCATCACCTTGACCTGCGTCTGCCGCGTGAGCTGGAAGACGCGGTACTGGGCGTAGATGCTGGTGTCGTTGAAGGGCTCGCCTTGGACGGCGATCAGCCGGTCGAGATCGGCTTGCAGTTCCTCGGCGGTCGGGGTCACCGCGTGCGAGACGGCTCCCACCTGACGGACGAGCAGGTCGATCCAGCGCTCCTCGCTCAGCTCCGGATCGTCGGGGAGGTAGCTGAACGTGTGGAGCTTCAGTTCGTCGCCGCTGAGGAACCGCATGGCCGCGACGTTGGCGGAGGAGTCGATTCCGCCGGAGAACGCACAGCCGACCGGGACGTCGCTGCGTAGGTGGATTCGAACGCTGTCGAGGTAGAGATCGCGGAGCCGTCCAGCCGCCTCCTCGAGCGAGATGTCGTTGAGCCGCTGCGGCTCGAGCTGCCAGTAGGGCCGCTCGGCGAGGCGCTCCGGTGCGTCAAGGGGTAGCTCGAGCCAGTGCCCGGGCTGCACCTGCCGGATGCCGGCGAACATCGTGTCGCACCCGTGATCGAGGAGGCTCCACCGAAGGTAGTCGTAGACTCGTTGCGGGTTCGCCCGCCTGGTCACGCCAGGAAGCTGCAGCAGCGGCGGGATCTCCGAGGCGAACGCGAAGCGTCCCGACAGCGGTGCGTAGTAGAGCGGCTTGATGCCGAAGTGGTCGCGCGCCAGTACGAGGACGCGCCGCTCGGCATCGACAAGCGCGAAGGCGAACATCCCGACCAGCCGACCGAGCGCCTCGGCGCCCCACTCCGACCAGGCGAGGAGGAGAACCTCTGTGTCGGTCCCGGACGTGAAGTCGTGGCCGTGCGATTCGAGCTCGTCGCGCAGCTCGAGGTAGTTGTAGATCTCGCCGTTGAAGGCCAGGTGGAAGCGCCCGTCCGGTGTCGACATCGGTTGGTGGCCGGCCGGAGAGAGGTCGAGGATCGACAGGCGGGTATGCAGCAGCACCACGTCGCCGGTGAGATCGGCCATTTCCGAGCCGGTGCGCACCTCGCGGCCCGCGAGTGCGAGCCAACCGCGGTCATCGGGACCGCGATGGTCGAGGAGCGCGATCAGCTTCTTGACGAGAGCGGCGTTGAGCAGCCCTGGTGGGGCGTCGACGAGACCGAACAGGCCGCACACGCTGCGAGTCTAGGCGGCCGGTCTCTCGGCCCGGGCCTGCGTGCGGCAATACTGCGGCCATGCCGGCATCCCGCCGCGTGGTCTTGATCTCGGGCCACTACCTCGGGTCGAAACGCCGGGCGGGCTTCCACCATCTCGCCGACGCGTTCTGGAACCTCGGCTGGGACGTCAACTTCGTGACGGCAGGCATCAGCTACCTGTCCTGGCTCAAGCGGGACTTCCGCTTCGCGTATCCAGTGCGGGAGGAAGCGAACCGGCTCGTACGGCAGCGCGAGCGGCTGACGAGCTTCGTGCTGTGGACGCGTACGCACCCGGGGAACCTCGGCTCGGCTCTGGCCAATCGCCTCTCCGGTCCGTTCTTCGCACGCTATGGACGAGCCTCGCTCGGCCGGTTGGCCCAGCTTCTGCCGGAGACCGATCTCGTTGTCTTCGAGAGCACGGCGGGGCTGCTGCTCGTCGACCAGGTTCGCAGGCTCGCTCCCGGGGCCCGCCTCGTCTACCGCGCCTCGGACGACCTACGGTTGCTCGGCGTCCATCCGATCATCGTGGAGGCCGAGGCGCAGGCGATCCCGCTCTTCGACCTCGTGAGCGCGCCCACCGAACAGATCGCGGACGTGCTCCGCGAGCACGGACCTGTGCACGTCCATCCCGCCGGGATCGACAAACGGGCCTTCGACCGGCCGACGCCGTCGCCGTACGATCGCGATCCCTCGGCCGTTTTCGCCGGGGTGTCCCACTTCTTCGACTACGAGGCTCTCGAGGCTGCAGCCGCTCTCGCGCCGGACGTCGCGTTCCACGTGATCGGCCCGCCGGCCCGGCCGCTGCGGGAGAACGTCGTCTTCCATCACGAGATGCCGTTCGAGTCGGTCGTTCCCTACATGCAGCACGCGACGTTCGGCCTTCTCTTTTTTCCCCGGAACGACCCTCGTCTCGGCCACGGGAACAAGATCTCGCAGTACTCGTATTGCCGCCTGCCGATCGTCGCCCCGGGGGACCTCCAGGTGAACCGGCCCAACATCGTCGTCTACGACCGCGACCGCTCGGAGAGCCTCCGCAGCGCGCTCGACGAGGCCAGGCGGATGCCGCACGCGCCGGAGTTCGCGGAGGGAGTCGTATCCTCGGAGGAGCTCGCGCTCATCCTGGCGGGGGACGCTCCGGCACGAGGAAGCGCGTGAGGCGCGACCAGCGCCCGCGCGTCCACGTGTCCGCGCTCGGCCCCGCGACGGCCCAGAAGGCGATCGCAAGGATCAGGAACTGGACGATCCCCTGGTTGAACATGTAGATCCGCCACCACTCCGCGAAGCAGTAGGCGATCACGAGGCTGACGAGGAAGGCGTAGCTGCGATAGCGGGAGGCATGGCCCGCGATCACGGCGCCGACCAGGGCCACCAGTCCGAGGATGGGGAAGGCGAGAACACCGAAAACCCCGTACATCCCGGCGAGGACCGAGTTCGTGGAGAGGATGGTCGGGATCGGGGCCAGCGAGTGATAGCGGTTCGAGGCTCGTGCGACCGAGGCCGGGACGCCGGAGGTGACATACGTGGGGAGTACGTAGGCACGCGTCCCTGCGGCGACCGTCGAAGGAACCGCGGGCCACTGCGAAACGTGGTTGCTCACCGCGACACTCGCCTGAAAGGGAACTCCGAGGTAGCGAACCATCTCGTCGACGTTCATGACGAGCGGATCTCGAACCCCGTAAGAGCGGTAGAAGCCGGCGTTCCGTGAGTAGTTGAGCGCTGCGAGCGCGACGAACAGTGAGACGACTCCGAGGAGCAGCACGCCGACCACGCGTCGCGTCGGCGCCCGCGTGGTTTGAAAGTGCCGCGCAGCGAGGCCTGCGACCACGATCCCGGCGATGATGAGCGAGACCCTCGACGCGATCGCCGCCGACAGCAGGAGCAGGAGCACGTTGAAAACGTGCACCGCGCGGAGGCGACCGCGGCCCAGCTCGAAGATCGCGATTGCCCCTGCCAGGGAAGCGGCGTAGCGGAGGGTCGGTGCCCCTGCCGCGTAGGGGAGGGCGTAGCGCACTGCGTTGAAGCGGTGGTGCAGGAAGGCAGCGGAGATCGCGTGGGGCGAGTGCGCAGCGACATAGCCGTATGAGTAGGCCGTCCCGACGAGGCTGAGAATCGTGAAGAAGACGTAGAAGCTCTCCCACGGAACCCGCTCTGCGCGCTGGAGTACCGGGATCCGCCGGCCGAGGTAGAAGCCGCCGAAACCGACGGCGAAGAAGAACGCGTACCACCCGACCAGGAAGAGCATCCCGTGCAGCGTCCACGGCTGCGACGACGCGTAGCGGAGGGCTGCGGGAATCGCCCCGCCCCAGGGGATCGCCCACGCCAGGAAGCTGAGGCCGGCGCCGACGAGCAGTAGCGTGTGCGGCCGGACCGCGGTCTCCAGGGTGAGGTTGCTGCGCAGGCGAGCCCCAGCGCTCACGTGGGCGGCCGCCGACATCGCCTCAGTGTAGAAGGGCGTCCCGGTAGACCGCGCGTGTCTCCTCCGCCGTCCGCGCCCACGAGAACTCGTCGGCGCGGCGGTGACCGCGCTCAACGAGGAGGGCGCGGAGCCCCTCGTCGGACGCGACGTCGGCGAGCGCCTCGGCGATGGAGTCGACGTCGTGGGGGTTGCAGTACCGAGCGGCATCGCCGTAGATCTCCGGAAGGCTGCCCGCGTCGGCCGCGACCACCGGCACGCCCGCGCTCATTGCCTCGAGCCCCGGCAGTCCGAAGCCCTCTTTGAGCGAGACGAACGAGCAGGCGAGTGCGCCGCCGTAAAGCGCGGCGAGCTCGGCTTCCGAGACCGCACCGGTGAAGACGACCCGACCGCGGGGCGCAAGGGCTTTCGCGCGCTCTCTCAGCGCCGCGCCGAATCCCTCGAGGTCGCCTGCGAGCACGAGCCTGTGATCCTCGCCGAGCCGGGAGACGGCATCGATCAGCCTGCCGAGGTTCTTGTACGGGTAGGCCGCGCCGACGTACAGGAAGTACGGGGCGTCGAGCCCGTGCCGTTCCAGGACCCTCGTGTCCGGCTCGCCCCCCGGCGGGTCGGCCGCCTCGTACGTCACGGCCACTCGCGCGGCGTCGACACGAAGGACCTGCTGAACTCGGTCGCGCGTGTGCTTCGAGACGGCGATGATCCGCCGCGCGCGTCGCGCCTTTGCGAGCTCGGCGCGGAATCCCGCCCGTAACGCAACATGCCGCAGCCCGCTGCCGGTCGCTCCCGCGTCGAGGTAGTTGAGGTCGTGGACGGTGACGACGAACGGCGTCTTCGAGAGCAGTGGCACCGTCAGGTGCGGGTAGTGAATGAGGTCGAGCCGCTCCCGGTCGACGAGGCGCGGCAGCAGCACCTGCTCGCGGAGCGTGAACCAGGGGATCTCCGCCTCGACGGCCCGGAAGTTCGGGGCCGGCGCCGTGTGGGCCTCGTAGCGTTCGTGGTTGAGGAAGAGGACGTATTCGTTCTGGGTGTCCAGCTTCGCCAGCTCGCGGATGAGCGAGAAGGTGTAGCGGCCGACGCCGGTGCGGTCGTTGCGCGCATCGATCCCGATCCTCACGGGTGCACTGTGGAGGCCGCCGACCGGATCGACCGTCCTCGCGCCTGGGCGGACGCTTCCTCGAGCCAGGTGCGCATCTGCCGGAGGAACCGTTCGGTCGAGAATTCGAGGGCCCGCCGGCGAAGGGTCTCCCGGTCCCAGCATCCTGTCGCCACCGCCCGGACGCCGGAACGCAGCGTTCCGAGCTCGGCGCTCTCGATGAGCACGCCGTCGGTTCCGGGACGGACAATGTCACGCGCCCCGCCGGCATTCAATGCGACCACCGGCGTCCCCGCGGCGAGCGCCTCGACCATAGTGATTCCAAAGTCCTCCTCGCCGACGTGGATGAAGCCCGAAGCGCGCCCGTAGAGCTCGATCAGTTCGTCCCGCGAAACCCAGCCGAGCAACTCGACATTCGAGGGCAGCTGCGCTCGCAGGCGATCTTCGAGCGGGCCCACGCCGACCATCGTCAGGCGATAGGGCAGGTCTCGGAACGCCTCCATGACGAGCTCCGGCTGCTTGTACGGCACGAGCCTCTGCACCCAGAGAAAGTGGCCCGGCTCTTTCTCGTGTGTCGCGTCGAGCGCGTCCACGTCGACCGGCGGGTGGATGACCGTTGCGTCTCGCCCGTAGAAGCGGTGGATGCGGTCGCGAACCGCGGTCGAGTTCGCGGCGAACGCATCCGGGCGTCTCGAGGCGGCTAGGTCAGCGCGTCGCAGATAGCCCTGGAAGACCCGCAGACCGAGCCTGCCGGCCGCGTTGACCGGCCCTGTGTCCGTCTGCGGGAGCCATGCGTAGCGCATCGGCGTATGGCAGTAGCAGACGAAGAGCGCGTCCGGGCGCGGGCGGGCGTTGATCGCACAGGCATGCGACGACGCGATGACGAGGTCGTACGCCGAGAGGTCGAGGGAGGCGAAGTAGTGCGGCATGTAGGGGAGGAGATACCGCCACCGTCCTCCTTCGCGCCCGACCTGGCGAATTCCCGGCAGCGAGCCGAGCCGCGACTCGCGGACGATTCGCTTCGCGAGCTCTTCCGGGATCAAGGCCCGAGCTGCGACGAACGTGAGGATGTCGGGCTGGCGCTCGCCCGCGAAGAGGCCGGACCGGATGGTGTCTACGACCCGTTCGGAGCCGTGCATCCCCTGAAACCAGTCGTGCACGATCGCAGCCCGCTCGTCGAACGCCGGCTCCTCTGCATGCCCCGTTCCGTCACTCACCAGCCGAGACTGTACGGTGAGCTGCGTGCCGTTCGGTGACTGCTTCGTGTGTGGATCGCCGCGCGTCGAGAGCCACTATGGCCCCTCCCGGTTCGCCGAATGCCCGGTCTGCGGTCTCGGGCGAGTGCTGGGCTACGACGGCGGTTCCGACTACTGGGACTCCGTCGAGACGAGCGACCCGTACTGGGGCGAGGCTAAGCGTCGCTACTTCCTGTCCGCGCTCACGGTGTTGCCGCGGGGCACGTTGCTCGACCTCGGCGGGGGCACGGGTGAGTTCACACGGGTCGCCCTTGATGCCGGCCGGGACGCCTACTCCTACGACATCTCGCCCGAGGCCACTGCTGCTGCGCGCCAACTCGTGGGGGATCGCGCTCTTTCCGAGCCTGCAACTGGCTTCGACGTCGTGACGCTGTGGTGTGTCGTCGCCCATCTGCCCGAGCCGAGAGAGCTGCTCGCGTCGCTGCGCACGCTGCTCCGGCCGGGAGGAACGCTCTGGCTCACCACGCCGAACTTCGCGTTCCAGCGCCGCTATGCGCGGCTGCTCGCGTTCGTCCACAGGCCGCTGTTGTTCGGGAGCGGCGACGACCACCTCTGGCACTTCACCGCGCAGTCGCTCCGGCTACTGCTCGAGTCGCAGGGCTTCGACGACGTTCGATTCCACTACCGGGGCGTGATCGACTGGTGCGCCACCGGCCACACGTCGTCGAGCACGCTGATCGCGGGCAAGCGCGCCTGGAATGGGCTTGCGTACAGCGCCTACCGGCTCGGCCTGCCCCTTGCCACGAGCGAGCTCCAGGTGACTGCACGCCTGGGGGATTAGCCAGCTGTAAGGCTTTCCTCGGTCAACCGGATGCCGGGCTAACATCGGCGCGGTGAAGTCGAGGGTGTCTAGGGGGCGGGGTCTTGCCATGCGTGCGCGGCGGTGAGGTTGCGGTGGCTCGTCTCGGCGGCATGCGTGCTTGCGCTGGCCGTCGGTAGTACCTCGGCCGCAGCGAAGACTGCGCGGCAGCATGTGATCTCGACCAAGGGGACGATCCCGCTCCGGACAGCCCTTCTCGACCCCCACTTCCAGGACGGCGAGCGGGAGACTGCCTTTGCGATGGCGGCCTCCACAGGTGCGACCTACGTGAGACTTTCGGTGACCTGGGGCGCAGTCGCGCCGTCGACTCCGGGCACCGACTTCGTTGCGACCGACCCGACCTCGCCTGGCTACGACTGGCTCGGACTCGACCTGACCGTCGGGGGCGCGGAAGCGGCAGGTCTGACGCCGATCCTCGACATCACGAGTCCCCCCGCGTGGGCGTACCAGACGCCTCCCCGCGACGGCAACGGCGGCACGCCGGATGCCGGCGACCTTGCCGACTTCGCCAAGGCTCTGGCCACGCACTACGACGGCGCCGACCCGGCAACGCCCGAAGCCCACGTCTTCCAGGTCTGGAACGAACCGAACAACAGCCTCTACCTGGACCCGGTCGACCCGGCCGCTTACCGTTCCATGGTGAATGCCGTCGCGGGTGCGGTGCACGCGGTCGACTCCGGCAATCTCGTCGTCGCCGGAGCGATGGATCCGTTCGGCCACCCGAAGAGCAAGAAGCAGAAGTGGTACTCCATGGCGCCGCTCGCGTTCATGCGTTCGCTGCTCTGTCTCTCGAAGGGCTCGCATCCGCATCCGACGTGCCACAACGCCGTCCACTTCGACGCGTGGTCGCACCACCCGTACACCTTCGGCGGCCCCTTCGGGCACGCAAAGCTGCGCGACGATGTCGAGCTCGGCGACCTGCCGAAGATGCGGGCCCTGCTGAAGGCTGGCGTGAAGGCCCACCACATCGTTTCGGCCCGCCCCCCGGAGTTCTGGGTCACGGAGTTCGGCTGGGACACGAATCCGCCTCGGAAGCATGCGGCGTCTCTCGGTCTCGCCGCGCGCTGGACGGCCGAGTCGCTGCACCAGATGTGGCGCTCGGGCGTCTCGCTGGTGACGTGGTTCCTGCTCGAGGACTTTCCAAGCCCGAGCCCGTACCAGAGCGGGCTGTACTTCCGCTCCCCGTCGCTCGCGGACGCGAGGGCGAAGCCCGTGCGCACGGCGTTCCGTTTCCCCTTCGTCTCGTATCTCCAGGAGAAGACCGTCAGCGTCTGGGGCCGGGTGGCGACGAGTGACAAGGAGCTGGTCACGGTTCAGCGCCGTCACGGCAAGAGTGGACCGTGGCGCACAGTGGCTCTCATCAACGCCAATCGGTACGGCATCTTCGAAGGAAGCCTCAAGCTGAAGGCGACGAAGAGGGACTGGCTGCGCGCCAGTGCCACGGGATCGGGCACCTCGCTCGCCTTCTCGCTCACGGTGCCGCACGATCCGAAGATCGGCCCCTGGGGCAACTGATCCTGTCGGAAGCGCGCAAATCCCCGACACGGTCCGCGGAGATCGCGCGGAACCTCGCGGCGGCGGTCGCCGTACTTGCGCTGGTCGGGGTCTCTGCATCGGCCGCCGGGGCGGCCGGGCAGACGCGGAGGTACTCGACACCGGCGACTGCACCGCTCGCAACTGCAGTCGTCGACTCTGGACTCTTCGGGGGTGGTGAGAGGGCAGCTGCGTTCGCGCGGACGCGAGCCGCCGGGGCCACGTACGCCCGCCTCATCGTCTATTGGGGAAACATCGCGCCGTCCACGCCGCCGGCCGACTTCGTCGCCACGGATCCGACGTCGGCGGGGTACTCGTGGGAAGGCGTCGACGCGGTCGTCGAGGCCGCCGAGGCCGCCGGCCTCACCCCGATCCTCGACATTGTGGTGCCACCCTCCTGGGCGTACGACTCCCAGCCGAGTGGCGTCAACGGCGGGTCACCGAACGTTGCCGACCTTCGTGACTTCGCGGCAGCTCTGGCGAAGCACTTCGACGGTGCCACGCCCGGTACCCCGACTGCGCACGTCTTCCAGGTCTGGAACGAGCCGAACCTCAGCCTCGACATGTGCCCGGTCAGCGCAAGCACCTATCGAGCCATGGTGAACGCCGTCGCCGACTCGGTACACGCGGTCGACGGCTCGAACCTCGTCGTCGCGGGTGGACTCGACCCGTTCGGGCACAAGAAGAGCAAGGGTCAGGAGTGGTATTCGCTTCGGCCGCTCGCCTTCATGCGATCGCTGCTGTGCCTCTCGAAGGGATCCCATCCGCACGCGACGTGCAACCAGCCGATCCACTTCGATGTGTGGTCCCACCATCCCTATACGTACGGCGGCCCGTTCGGCCGCGCGAAGCTCATCGATGACGTGGAGCTCGGTGACCTTCCCAAGATGCGCGCGGTCCTGAAGGCCGGGTTGCGGCTTCATCACGTCGTCTCCGCGCAGCCGGTCAAGTTCTGGGTGACCGAGTTCAGTTGGGACACGAACCCGCCGCGGAAGCACGCCGCGTCTCTAGGCCTCGCGGCCCGGTGGACGGCGGAGTCGCTGCATCAGATGTGGCTGTCCGGCGTCTCGCTCGTGACCTGGTTCCTGCTCGAGGACCTGCCGAAGCCGAGCCCGTGGCAGAGCGGCCTCTATTTCCACTCGTCCTCGCTCGACACGGCTCGGCCGAAACCGGTGCGTACCGCCTTCCGGTTCCCCTTCGTCGCCTACCGGCGCCGCTCGGGCGTCAGCGTCTGGGGCCGCGTCGCGACGAGCGACAAGGAGCTCGTCACGGTCCAGCGCCGTCACGGCAAGAGTGGGCGGTGGCGCACTGTGGCTCTCGTCCAATCGAACGGGTACGGCATCTTCAGGGCGAGGCTCAAGCTCGAGGCCTCCAAGAAGGATTGGCTGCGGGCGGTCGCCACGGGGTCCGGACGGTCGCTGGCGTTCTCGCTGACCGTCCCGCATCATCCCAACGTCGTGCCGTAGGCGCTCGGCGCCGTGGTCGGACGCGTCGGGTGTAAGGAGTCCGCAAAGGTCGGTCCGCCAAGCCTCGATCGCCGATAGCGTGTTCGGCGGTGGGGGTCACGATTCGTTATCTGGCCATTGGCGGCGCGATGCTGTGCATGGCGGCAGTGACCGCGTCCGCAGGCATCGCCGGCTCGGAGCAGCGGGCGCAGGTCGCAACGCATTCGACCCCGGGCACGGCACCGCTCGCGACGGCCGTTGTCGATCCGGCCCTGTTCAACAGTCCGCAGCGCGCGACTGCATTCGCGCTGACGCGGTCGGCCGGAGCGACGTACGTCAGGATCGAGGTGCCGTGGCGGACGATCGCCCCGACGCCGCGGCCGAGCGGGTTCGACGCCCGCGACCCGAGCTCGCCCGGGTACGTATGGAGTGGGCTCGATGTGACGGTCCAGGACGCTGCGGCCGCGCACGTCGTCCCGATCCTCGACGTCACCGGCATTCCGCCGTGGGCGCTCGCGAAGCTTCCTAAGCCGGGCTTGGGGGGTGCGCCGAAGGTTGCTGCGCTCGGCGACTTCGCCCACGCGCTTGCCAGCCACTACGACGGGACGAACGGGCTTCCGGCCGAGCACGTCTTCCAGGTCTGGAACGAGCCGAACCTCAGTCTCGATCTCGGACCGGTCAGCGCGAGCGCATACCGGGGGATGGTCAACGCGTTCGCGAGCGCCGTCCACGGCGTCAATGGCTCGAACCTGGTCGTCGCGGGCGCGCTCGACCCATTCGGGCACCCGAAGAGCAAGAAGCAGAAGTGGTACTCCGTCTCGCCGCTCGCCTACATGCGCTCGCTGCTCTGCCTCTCGAAGGGCTCACATCCGCATTCGACGTGCCACAACGCCGTCCACTTCGATGTCTGGTCACACCATCCGTACACGTTTGGCGGCCCGTTCGGACACGCGAAGAATCCCGACGACGTCGAGCTCGGCGACCTGCCGCAAATGCGGTCGGTGCTACGGGCCGGCGTACGGCTCCATCACGTCGTCTCGGCGCATCCGGTCAAGTTCTGGGTGACCGAGTTCGGTTGGGACAGCAGCCCGCCGCGGCGGCACGCAGCCCCGATGGGCCTCGCCGCTCGCTGGACCGCCGAGTCGTTGCACCAGATGTGGATCTCGGGCGTGTCACTCGTCACGTGGTTCGATCTCCAGGATCGGCAGAGCCCCAGCCCTTACCAGAGCGGCCTCTACTTCCACTCGTCGTCGCTCGGGAAGGCGCGGCCCAAGCCGGTTCGCACGGCCTTCCGGTTCCCGTTCGTGGGCTACATCAACGGGTCGACGGTCAGCGTCTGGGGTCGCGACGCGACGAGTAGCAAGGTTCGCGTCACCGTCCAGCTTCGCCATGGCAAGAGCGGAAGCTGGCGGACCGTCGCGTATATCGGTGCGAACAGCCACGGGATCTTCCGTGCGAAGGCCCGGGTCCGGGCCACGAAGACGGACTGGCTGCGTGCGGTCGCTCCGGGCTCGGGGAAGTCCATTCCCTTCTCGCTCACGGTGCCGCACGCTCCGCACATCGGCCCCTGGGGCAACTAGCCCGACCGCGCCGCTAGCGTTCTCCCGCGATGATCGCGGCCGTTGTCCTTTTCTGGGGCCCGCTTGCCGCGCTCGCGTGGACGCATGCGCTCTACCCCCTCAGCGTCGCGCTGGCGGCGCGCGCGCGCACGCGGCCGGTCGTGCTCGACGACGCCTACCTCCCGTCTGTCGCGGTCGTCGTGACCGCCTACAACGAGGAGAGCGCGATCGAGCGCCGGCTCGAGAACCTGCGGGCGCTCGACTATCCGCCGGAGCTGCTCGAACTCGTCGTCACGTCCGACGCGTCGACCGACCGGACGGCGGAGCTCGCGGAGGCTGCCGGTGCGCGCGTGATCCGGAACCCGCGCGGCGGGAAGGTTGCCGCACAGGACGCCGCGGTGCGGGCGACGGAAGCTGACGTCGTCGCCTTCTCCGACGCGAACGCGACCTGGGCTCCGGACGCGCTGCGCAAGCTCGTCCGCAACCTCGCCGATCCGAAGGTCGCCTACGTCTGCGGACGCCTGCGGCTCGAGGCTCCGGACGGGTCGAACAAGGAGGGCGTCTACTGGCGGTACGAGCTCGTGACGCGGGACGGAGAGTCGCGACTCGGCTCTGTCACGGCCGGCAACGGCGCGATCTACGCGCTGCGCCGGTCCGACTACGCCGAGGTCGATCCCCGCTTCGGCCACGACCTCTCGCTCCCGTACCTCATGGTCCAGCGGGGGCGGCGAGCGGTGTACGAGCCGGCGGCGCTCGCGTCGGAGCGGCCGACGCCGACCAACGAGAGCGAGTACCGGCGCAAGGTGCGGATGTTCGAGCACGCGTGGCTCATCGTCTTGCGGGGGCGCATGCTCCGCGGCCAACCCCCCGGCTACTGGGTCGCCCTCGTCTCGCACCGGCATCTTCGCTACGCGAGCGGGCTCCTCCACCTGATCCTGCTCGGGAGCTCGATCGCCCTGCTCGGCCAGGGCGCGGTCTACGCGGTCTTCCTCGGTCTCCAGCTCGGTCTGCTCGCGGCGGCGGTCGCAGGCGTCGGGATCGCCCGCTACTACGTCCTCATCACCTCGGCGACGGTCGTGGCGCTCTGGAACTACCTTCGGCGCGGCGTACCCGCGACGTGGGCGCCGCAGCGCGAGGAGCTCGCCTGAACCGGGCGGCAGACATCGCGATCGCGGGCTCGGCGCTCGTCCTCGCCTCGCCGCTTCTCGCCGTCGCGGCGCTCGCGGTCAAGCTCGAGGACGGCGGCCCGGTGCTCTACCGGCAGACGCGCGTGGGCCGGGACGGCGCCGACTTCGAGCTGCTCAAGCTGCGGACGATGGTCGTCGGCGCCGAGACGATGGGAGCAGGGCTGTCGGTCAACCGCGGCGACACCCGGATCACGCGGGTGGGCCGGGCTCTGCGCAAGCTCTCCCTCGACGAGTTGCCGCAACTCTGGAACGTCGTCCGCGGCGAGATGAGCGTGATCGGCCCGCGTCCGACGCTCCGCTACCAGGTCGACCAGTACGACGAGCATCAGCGGCACCGCCTGGACGTCAGGCCCGGCATCACCGGCTGGGCGCAGGTGAACGGCCGGGCCGAGCTGCCGTGGGCGGACCGGATCGAGCTCGACGTCTGGTACGTCGAGCACCGCTCACCGCGGCTCGACCTGCGGATTCTCGCCCGCACTCCCCGCGCTCTCTTCGGCGGCACGTACAAGGGAGAGACCGGAGGTTGGAAGTCGGAGCCGTGAGGAGCCGGGGCTACCCTGGGGGCCTGTGGCGCCCCTGAACATCCTCGTCACGGGCGCTTGCGGCGTCACGCCGAGAGCCATCGCCCGTTCGCTGCGCGCGAGCCCGGCGTTCTCCGACGCGACGCTGGTCGGCGCCGATCGCGGCGGCAACTGGTACGGCTTCTACGAGGGGCTCTACGACCGCGTCTACCGCGTTTCCCAGCCCGGGGATCCAGGCTACGCGGAGCTCGTCGCGGACATCTGCGAGCGGGAGAAGATCGGCGCCGCGCTCGTCGGCCCCGAGGCCGAGGTGCTCTTCTGGAGCGGCCGCGAGTTTCCGGTGTCGACACTGCTGCCCCCGCCCGGTCTCGTGGCGATCGCGATCAGCAAGGGCAAGCTCTACGAGGCGTTGCGGGAGACCGGGCTCGTGCCGCGCTACCGCATCGTGGGCCGTGACGAGCTGCTCGAGCGGCGTGGCCTCGACCTCGACGGCGGCCCGGTCTGGCTCCGCGACTACTCCGAGGCGTCCTCCAGCGGGATCGGCTCTCTGCAGGTGACCGAACCGGAGGAGGCCTACGCCTGGGCCTACCTGAATCCGGGCATCTCGAGCTTCATGGTCGCCGAGCACCTGCCCGGCCGGAACATCGCTGCTTCGCTCCTCTTCCACGAGGACGAGCTGCTCAAGGCGGGCTGCTACGAGCGGCTGGAGTACTTCATGGGGCATCTCGCCGTCTCCGGCGTGACCGGCAACATCAACCGCGGCCGCCTGATCAACGACGAGCGGGCGCGGACGCTCGCCGAGCAGGCGGTCCGCCTCGTCGCGGGGCTCACGGGCGATCCGGCGCACGGCCTGCTCACCGTCGACCTCCGGGAGGACCGGACGGGGGCGCTCAAGGTGACCGAGATCAACGTTCGCCACGTCGCCGCGACCTCGGCACTCGCCGACGGCGGTGCGAACATGGCCGAGGCTCAGGTGCTGGCGACGCTCGGGCGGCTCGACGAGATCGGCGAGACCGTGCCGCACTTCCCCGACGACAACGTGATCCTGCGCGACATCGACGGCGCTCCCCTCCTGCTCACCGGCTACCGCGAGCTCGCGGTCGGGGAGCACGCATGATCGCGCGCGTCCTCGTCGTGGCGGCTCTTCTCGCTCTGCTTGCGGGCTGCGGCGGCAGCAAGCACGTCACGCCGCCGCCGGCGACGACGCACGCGAAGCCCAAGCCGAAGCCCAGGCCGAAGCCGACCCACGAGGCCCACAAGATGACGAAGCTGGTCGTCACGATCCTCGACGGCGACAGGCGCGAGCGCGTGCGCGGTGCGCGGGTGAGCCTCTGGGGCAAGAGCGGTCGCACCGACCGTCACGGCGTCACGACGATCACGGCGCCGCGGGGGAGGCACGAGGTCTCCGTCTCGGCGCGGGGCTACGCGCCCGTGAGCACGTCCGTCGATTTCCAGCACAGCCGCTGGCAGACGGTCGACGTCTACCAGCCGGACCTCCAGTGGCCGCTGTACGGCGCGACGCAAGCGCGCACCCAGGCGCCGACGAAGATCCGGCTGCGCCCGCCGTTTCGGCTCGTCTGGAGCCGCGGTCTCGGCCACCTGATCGAGTTCCCCGCCGTCGTGGCCGACGGCTATGCCTACATCGGGAACGCTCGCGGAACCGTTCGCGCGATCTCGATGCGCTCCGGCGACTTCGCCTGGACGCACCTGACGCCGGGCTTTCCGCGCATGGCCTCCTCGCCGGCCGTCGCCGGGGACGAGATCGTCTACCACACGATGGGCGGCGGGGTGTACGTCCTCGATCGCAGCACCGGTCACCTCAAGTGGAGCTGGAACGCCGGCTCGGCGATCGAGTCGTCACCGATCATCGTCGACGACATCGACTATTTCGGGGACGCGCGCGGGGAGATGTACGCGCTCGATCTGCGCACCCACCAGCTCAAGTGGCGCAAGTACCTCGGCGCGAAGATCACCTCGAGCGCCGCGATCTCCGGCGGCCGCCTCTTCATCGGGGACTACGACGGCCGGCTCTGGGCGCTCTCGCCGGAGTCCGGCGCGACCCGGTGGGTCGGCCGGGTGAACGGCAAGATCTACGGCACGCCTGCGGTGGCGGGCGGCCGCGTGTTCGTGCCCTCGGTGGCGTACTCGCTGTGGGCCTTCTCCACGAGCGGCCGGCGCCTCTGGTCGGTCTCGACCGGCTCGTACGTCTACTCGTCGCCCGCCGTCGCGGACGGCGTCGTGTGCTTCGGCGCGTACAACGGCGTGTTCTACGGGGCCTCGGCCGCGAGTGGTCGCGTTCTCTGGCGCGTTCCCACCGGCGGCCCGATCTCCGGAGCGTCCGTGATCGTGGACGGCGTCGCCTACGTCGGGAGCTTCGCGGGCCGCATCCTCGGCGTGAATCTCCACACGGGCCGGCGCCTCATGACGTTCCCGCACGGCGAGTACGTGCCACTCTCGGGGAACGGGGCGCGCCTGCTCTTCAACGGGTTCTCGCGTATCTACGCCGTCGAGCCGCGCCACTCCAAGCGGCGGCGGCTCGCGCACTGACCGCTTCCTAAGAGCACCCTCATGACTGTCGGCTATCGTCGCCCCTCGTGACTGCGCCTGCTCCCCCTCAGCGCGGCTTCGATCCCGAGGCCGAGCAGGAAGTCGACTTCGCGCGCTACGTCAAGCTGCTGGGCGTCCGCTGGTGGCTGCTCGCCGCGGGTCTCGTCGCAGGCGCCGTGATTGGCTACCTCGTCTCGCTCGGCGGAAGCCAGGTGTACTCCGCCACCGCGACGCTCTATCTCGGCCAGCCGTTGTCGCCGACCGGAGGCAACGCGGTCACCACCCCGGCGACGAACCCCTCGGCGGTCGGTCAGGCCATCAACGCGCAGTCGGTGATCAACACGGTGGCGAACCTCTGCCACACGAAAGCGGGCGCGTTCAAGAAGGGGATCTCCACCCAGGCGATTGCCAGTGGCGCTGCGAAGGGAAGCGGGGCGGCGACCGTCAGCCCGCTCGTCAAGGTCAGCGTGCAGTCGAAGAAGGGCAAGGTCGCGGCCTGTGCGGCAAACGGACTCGCTGCGGCGGCCGTGAAGAAGCTCGGCGTCTATCCCGCGGCCAAGATCAAGAACCTCGAGGCCCACATCGCGATCGACGACGCGGACATTGCGAGGATCCAGGAGGCGACGGCGAACCCGAGTATCTCCGATACCGACAAGCTTCTCCTCCAGACGTTCCTCCATCAGGACCAGCTCGACAAGACCACGAACTCACAACTTCTTCTGCTGGCGAAGACCGTCGAGTCGCCGTCCGTGTACACGGTCGCCGCCTCGAACAAGATCACGGCGCGCAGCCGCCGCAACACGGTCGTGATCGGCGCGCTGATCGGGCTGATCCTCGGCGCGATCGCCGCGCTCCTGTGGGACCCCGTCGCCGCGCGCGTCACGCCGCGCAACGGCGAGTAGTTAGCCTCTCCGGGTGTTCGAGGGCAAGCGCGTGGGGGTCGTCGTGCCCGCGTACGACGAGGAGGCGCTGATCGCCGCGACGCTCGGCGGAATCCCGCCGCTGGTCGACCGGATCTTCGTCGTCGACGACGGCTCCACCGACCGCACGAGCGAGCGGGTCCTCGAGCTCGGCGACCCTCGCGTCGAGGTGCTCTCGCACGAGCGCAGGAGCGGTGTCGGCGCCGCCACCATCACCGGCTATCGCCGGGCGATGGCCGACGGGCTCGACGTCGTCGTCGTGATGAACGGCGACAACCAGATGGAGCCGGAGGACCTGCCGACGCTCGTCGAGCCGGTCGCGCGCGGCGAGCTCGACTACTCCAAGGCCAATCGTCTCTCCACCGGCCTGGCGTGGCAGCTGATCCCGAAGACGCGCTTCTTCGGGAACGCGATCCTCTCGTTGCTGACGAAGGTTGCGTCCGGCTACTGGCACGTCGCCGACTCGCAGTCCGGGTACACGGCGATCTCGCGCGAGATGCTCGAGCGGCTCGATCTCGACCACGTCTACACGAACTACGGCTTCCCGAACGACATGCTCGTCCACCTCAACGTCTGGAACGCGCGGGTGCGCGACTTTCCGTCGCGGCCCATCTACGGAGTCGGGGAGCGCTCGAACATGCGCTACCGCCACGTCGTGCCGCGCATCGCGTGGCTGCTCGTGCGGGGCTTCTTCTGGCGGCTGTGGGAGAAGTACGTGAAGCGCGACTTCCACCCGCTCGTGTTCTTCTACGTGATGGGGTTCATCGCCACGGTCGCCGGCGTGCTGCTCGGGCTCGTCGTGGTCGGCTACCGGATCGCGGGCTACTCGATTCCGATCGCCACGGTCGTCCTCGTGGCGCTGCTCGTGATCTCGGGGCTCCAGTTCACGCTGTTCGCCATGTGGTTCGACATGGAGTCGAACAAGGACCTCAAGTAGGCAGCTAGCATCGGCGCGTGCCGACCGCGTTGGTCACCGGAGGAGCCGGCTTCCTCGGCTCGCATCTCTGCGACTACTTGCTCGAGCGCGGCCATCGCGTCATCTGCGTCGACAACCTCGTCAGCGGGTCGCTCGCGAACATCGAGCACATCAGCGACGACGCGTTCAGGTTCATCGACCATGACGTCACCGAGCCGATCCTCGTCGACGAGCCGATCCACTTCGTCTTCCACTTCGCCGCCCTCGCGAGCCCCGACGACTACCTCCGGATGCCGCTCCACTCGCTCAAGGTCGGCTCCTACGGGACGCACAACGCGCTCGGGCTCTCGAAGTTCAAGCGGGCCCGCTTCCTCCTCGCCTCGACGAGCGAGGTCTACGGCGACCCACAGATCCACCCGCAGCCCGAGACGTACTGGGGGCACGTGAACCCGATCGGTCCGCGCGGCGTGTACGACGAGGCGAAGCGCTACGCCGAGGCGCTGACGATGGCGTACCACGGCCAGCAGGGCGTCGACACGGCGATCGTGCGGATCTTCAACACCTATGGGACCCGGATGCGGCCGAACGACGGCCGCGCCGTCTCGAACTTCGTCCGCCAGGCGATCGCGGAAGAGCCGCTCACGGTGTTCGGCGACGGGTCGCAGACGCGGAGCTTCTGCTACGTGGACGACCTGATCCGCGGCATCGTCCTCCTCGCCGAGAGCGGCGAGCACCTGCCCGTCAACATCGGCAACCCCGACGAG
>Ga0207693_10000357_pt1 | contig 41920 bp, 32 predicted proteins | sample LARL81metaG_FD_184347 | JGI IMG/M metagenome (GOLD analysis project Ga0207693, IMG submission 184347) | Corn, switchgrass and miscanthus rhizosphere microbial communities from Kellogg Biological Station, Michigan, USA - LAR L8-1 metaG... | ecosystem: Host-associated > Plants > Roots >... | reverse complement strand
AAGGTGAGCGTGCGATTCATCTCAGCCATCATGGTGCCGGCGATGCTGTTGCGCCGCTCCGGCCGGTTCATCGTGACCGTTGCGATGGGACCGTCGATATCGACAAGAACGGTGGACGCGGGCTCAGCCATCGGTGTCTCCTGTCCAGCGAGCAAAGCGGGGCGGTCGCCGTTCGACAAAGGACGCTACGCCTTCTTGCGCGTCGGCATGCGCCAGCGCTTTCCGCATGACCGCGTTCGCGTCCCATGCGGCTTCTGCGAGTGGCATGGAGAGATGGCGATAGACCTCGGACTTGATCGTCGCCAGTGAGCGGCGCGACACGTTCTCGGCGAGACGGTCGATATAGGTGATCGTCTCGTCAAGCAGCGCATCGGGCGCGAACAGCCGGTCCGCGAAACCGATGCGGTAGGCTTCCTGCGCGTCGATTCGCACCGAGCTCCAGAGCAGGTCGAGCGCGCGGCTGGTGCCGATCATGCGTGGCAGGATCCAGCTGGTGGCGTGCTCGGCGATCAGGCCACGCTTCGAGAAAACGGTCGTGAAGGTGGCCTTCTCCGACACAAAGCGCAGGTCGCACATCATTGCCAGAACGAAGCCGCCGCCCGCAGCGACGCCGTTCACCGCGGCGATGACTGGCTTCGAAATTTTGAGAAGAAAACTAAAGAGCGCGGGAAGCTCGCCGGTAGGAGGCGGTGCGTCGTGTGTGCCGCCACTTGCGTCCGTCACTGTTGCACCGAGCGTGCCTATATCGAGGCCGGACGAAAACGCGCGGCCAATGCCCGTGACGACGATGCCAACAACGGCGGGATCTTTCTCTGCCTTCTCGACGGCGGCGCGGATCGCCGCGATCATCGGATGCGTGAATGCATTCAGCTTCGCGTCGCGATTGAGACTGACGATTGCGGCGTTGTTCCGCACTTCGTATTCGACATCCATCGACAAACTTTGGCAGTCGACCTAATTCGCACGATACCCTGTCACAATCGCACGTCCCCCGCCACCATTATTGCCAGCACGAAGCATTGTGGGGGCAGGTGCGCGTCACCGCCGCCACGCTCGGCTCCCCTCATCCGGCCTCTGCTGCGCACCGGCCGACCTCTCCCGCAAACGGGAGAGGTTGACTAAGGCGCTTTCGAATAACTCTTCGCGCGCATCGTCACGAGTTCTTCGGCCGCCGAAGGATGCAGCGCGATCGTCGCGTCGAAGTCGGCCTTCGTCGCGCCCATTTTAAGCGCGACACCGACCACCTGGATGATCTCGGCGGCGGCGTAGCCGAAGATGTGGCAGCCGAGCATCTTGTCGGTCTTCTGGTCGATTATGAGCTTCATCATCGTCTTCTCCTTGCTGCCCGTGAGCGTGTGGCGAAGCGGCGTGAAGGTCGACTTGTAGACGTCGATGGCGTGGCCGAGGCCCAACGCCTTCATCTCGCTCATGCCGACGACGCCGATTTCGGGCGTCGTGAACACGGCGGTGGCGATGTTCTCATGATCGGGCGCTGTGGGCTTGCCTTCGAACGCGGTCTTGGCGAAGCACATCGCCTCGTGGATCGCGACAGGCGTGAGCTGGACACGGTCCGTCACGTCGCCGATTGCGTAGATGTGCTCGGCGCTGGTGCGGGAAAAGCGGTCGACCTTGACTTCGCCACGCCTGCCCAGCTCGACGCCGGCCTTTTCGACATGCAGCATTTCGGTGTTCGGCGCGCGGCCGATGGCAAGCATGATTTCATCGGTTTCGATCACGTCGCCTTTGCTGGTCTCAGCATGCAGGCAGTCGCCGCGCTTTTCGATCTTGGTGAACTCGCAGCCGAGCGCCACATGCAGCCCGCGCTTCTGCATCGAATCCTGCAGCGAATCGCGGATATCGTCGTCGAAGCCGCGCAGCACCTTTTCACCGCGATAGATGAGCGAGACATCGACGCCAAGGCCGTGAAAGATGTGGGCGAACTCGAGCGCGATGTAGCCGCCGCCGGCGATCAGGATGCGCCTAGGCAATTTTTCCAGATGGAACGCCTCGTTCGAGGTGATGCAGAGATTGGCGCCGGGAATGATGTGCGTCGTGCCGAGTTCGCGGGTCGGCCGGTTGCCGGTGGCGATCAGGATCTTCTCCGCGGTCACAGTGCGGTCGTCATTGAGGAGTCGCAACGTGTGCGCATCCTCGAACACCGCGCGATCGGCGAATATCTCGACGCCGGCCGATTTCACGTTGCGCGTGTAGACGGCTTCGAGTCGGGCGATTTCCTTGTCCTTGTTGGCGACGAGCGTCGGCCAGTCGAAGGTCGGTTCGCCGACGCTCCAGCCGTAGCTTGCCGCATCCACGAAATCGTCGGAGAAATGGCTGGCATAGACGAAGAGTTTCTTCGGAATGCAGCCGCGGATCACGCAGGTCCCGCCCATGCGCGATTCCTCGGCCAGCGCCACACGCGCGCCCGTCTGTGCGGCCATCCGGCTGGCACGCACGCCGCCCGAGCCGCCGCCGATGACGAACAAGTCGTAGTCATATTGTGCCATGCTCGCAGTCCCGCACTTGCCAGACGTCGCTTAGCCGAGCTTTGATCGCTCCACAATGAGGAGAGGGCGCCGTATGGGCCGATTTCCAGGCGCCTTATTAAGGACAACGCTGCTATGCGCCGCGTTGATTCTTTCGGCCTGCACGTTCTCGGACTCGCTGCGCCACGATTCCGTCTACTCGGTCTGGACGCCGTCAACCTTGCTCTCGCGTACCGTCGTGTTCGCGACCGATCGTGAGGCCGACGGCCGGCCGGAGTTCGCACCTTTTGGCTATGGTCTGCACTGGGACGCGGCGATGCATTGTGGTCGGATCAAGCTGACCGCCAAGCGGTATGATCCAAACTTCCTGCCGGACGGGCCGCTTGAGACTGTGGCCTGCGACTCGGACATGGGCGGATTTGCGCACGCACTTGCCGACGCCGCGCCCTGCAAGCGAGCGCTCTTATTCGTACATGGTTACAACCAGACCTTCCGCACCGTGGTGCTGCGTGCGGGCCAGATCGCCGCCGATACGCAATGGCCATGCGCAGTGGGTCTGTTCAGCTGGAGCAGCGAGGGCAAGTTCGACCGCTATGCCGCCGACATCGAACGCAGCGGCTATTCCGTCCCCGAACTGGCGAGCACCCTGCGCGCCATGTCGGCGGCGGGCCTCACGGCCGACATTGTGGCGCACAGCATGGGCACGCGCGTGGTGCTGAGCGCGCTGAGCGCCTTGCAGCGTTCCTGCGTTCAGACCGGCAGCCATTTCGTCGGCGAACTCATCCTTGCCGCGCCCGATGTGAGTTCGGAAAAGTACAATGACGATTTCGCCCATCTGCTGGCGCGCGCACTTCCCTGCGTGCGCCGTGTGACGATCTATGCCTCGGCCGGCGACATGGTGTTGATCGCTTCGGAGAGCCTGCATGGCGGGGTTCCGCGCGCCGGCCGCAACCCGCAAGGCGATCTCGTCTACGTCGCCAACGCGCCGGAGCATGTGATCGACGTCGTCGACGCCACGCTCGCGCCCGGAGACAGGACCGGCCACGGCTATTTCGTACAGTCCTACGAGATGATGAGCGACATGATGTGGGTGCTGGCCGGCGAACCGATTTCTCAGCGCGCCGCGAAGACTGCCGCGCATGACGCCACCGTGTTCTGCTTCAATACGAATACGCAACCGTGCGACCGCTTCGCCCTCAGTGTCGTGCGCGAGCGCCGTCCAGGCTGGCTCGAGCGCGCCTGGCGCAGCTTCGTGCCGATCACTTCGCCTTTTCTATGATCTGGATGCGCCGTGGATGGGCGACGATCAGCGTCGTCGCCATGCCGATGAAGAGACCATGCTCGACGACGCCGGGAATGGCGGCGAGCAGGGCGGCGAGTTTCGGCGGCGAAGTGATCGCACCGAGCGCACAATCATAGATCAGGTTTCCGGAATCGCTGACGAAGGTGAGCCCGTCGCGACTTCGCAAGGTGACGGCGACATCGCGGTAACCGAGCGTCGCTAGGGCATCGACGACGCGCTGCGCGGTCATCTTCTGACCGAACTCCAGAACCTCGATCGACAAGGGAAAACGACCGAGCCGCGGCACCAGCTTCGTCCGATCGGCGATGACAATCATGCGCGCGGACGAGGCGGCGACGATTTTCTCGCGTAGCAAGGCGCCGCCGGCACCCTTGATGAGGTTGAGCTTGCGGTCGGCTTCATCGGCGCCGTCGATCGTCAGGTCGAGTGGCGCCAGATCGTCGAGATTGGCAAGCGGAATGCCGAGCGAACGCGCCTTCTCGGCGGTGCGTTCCGACGTCGGCGTGCCGATGACGTTGAGGCCGCCGCGCACGCGCGCGGCAAGCAGTTCGAGAAATATCTCCGCCGTCGAGCCCGTGCCGAGCCCGAGCTTCATGCCGTCATTGACGAACTCGACCGCCTTGGCGGCGGCCATGCGCTTCATTTCGGTTTGGTCGACGGCCATGGGTGGAACTTAGCGAGGATTGCCCCGCCCTGTCACCACAGCTTGCTGTCACTCAACGGTCACGGACTTTGCGAGATTGCGCGGCTGGTCGACATCCGTACCCTTCGCGAGCGCCGCATAATAGGCGAGCAACTGGATCGGCACTGCGTAAAGTATCGGCGCGATCAGCGAATCGGCGTCCGGCACCTCGATCGATTGCCAGACGGTTCCGGCCTTCGCGATTCCCTTGGCATCGGAAATCAGCAGCACCTTGCCGCCGCGAGCCATGCTCTCCTGCATGTTGGAGATCGTTTTTTCATAGAGCGCGTCGGACGGTGCCACGACAATGATGGGGACATTCTCGTCGATCAAGGCGATGGGACCGTGCTTCATCTCGCCGGCGGCATAGCCTTCGGCGTGGATGTAGGAGATCTCCTTGAGCTTCAACGCCCCTTCGAGTGCGATCGGGTAGCTTGGGCCGCGGCCGAGATAGAGCACGTCGCGCGCCTTGGCGATCTCCTGGCCGAGTTCTTCGAAGCGCGGCTCGAATTTCAACATTTCCACGATGTGACGCGGCGTTTCGAGAAGTGCGGCGCAAAGCCGCTTCTCCTCCGCGGCCGTGATCGCACCGCGCGCCCGACCGGTGGCTATGGCAAGCGCGGCGAGTGCGGCGAGCTGGCAAGTGAAGGCCTTGGTGGAGGCGACGCCGATCTCGGGACCGGCAAAAGTCGGCACCACCTTGTCGGCGTCGCGCGCGATCGAGCTTTCCTGCACGTTGACGAGCGCAATCGCCGTCTGGCCATTTTCCTTCGCATGGCGCATGGCCGCCAAGGTGTCGGCCGTCTCGCCCGATTGCGAAATGAAGAGCGCAGCGCCCCCCTTGGCATAAACCGGCTCGCGATAGCGCAGTTCGGACGCGACATCGACTTCGACGGAAAGACGGGCGAATTTCTCGAACCAGTATTTTCCAACGAGCCCCGCATAGTAGGCCGTGCCACAGGCCGAAATGAGCAGCCGTGGCGCAGTCGCCAGTGCCTCGGTGACGCCCGGTTCGCGTACCAGAACGTTGGGACCGGTCGGATCGATATAATGCGAAAGCGTGTGCCCGATGACTTCCGGCTGCTCGGCGATTTCCTTCGCCATGAAGTGGCGCTTGCCGCCCTTGTCGACGATCGATGCGGAGGCGCTCGTGATCTTGATCTCGCGATTGGCCGGACGGCCTTGCGCGTCGAAGATCGCGACATCGCGACCGTGAACCACCACCACGTCGCCGTCTTCGAGATAGGTGACGCGATTGGTGAACGGCGCCAGCGCAAACGCGTCGGAGCCGAGATAGCCTTCATGTTCGCCGTGTCCGACGGCGAGCGGGGCACCTTTGCGTGCTCCGATCAGGAGCCCCTCATGGCCTGTGAAGATCATCGCCAGCGAATAGGCGCCGGTCAGCCGGCGCACCGCCTCGATCGCCGCGTCTTGAGGCGACATGCCGCGATCAAGATAGTCGGTGACGAGATGGACCGCGACTTCGCTATCGGTCTCTGACTGGAACTTGTGTCCCTTGGCGAGCAGTTCGTCGCGCAGCTCGCGGAAGTTTTCGATGATGCCATTGTGCACGATGGCGACGCGGGCCGAAGCGTGCGGATGGGCGTTGATCTCGGTCGGCGCGCCATGCGTCGCCCAGCGTGTGTGGCCGATGCCGGTGTGCCCGTGTAGCGGATGGGCGTGCAGGACTTCGTCGAGCTTGCCGAGCTTGCCCGGCGAGCGGCGGCGGTCGATCGCGCCGTCGTTCAGCGTGGCGATCCCCGCCGAGTCGTAGCCGCGATATTCCAGACGCCGCAGCGCATCCAAAATGACAGGGGCCACATCACGCGTGCCGGCGATTCCGACAATACCGCACATCCTATTTGCCCTTTGCCTTTGCGGCCTTTTGGGCGCGCTTGCGTTTGCGGAATTTCTCTGCCCAGCCGGGAAATTCCTTCTGCTCGGCGCGCGTCAGGGCGAGAGAATCCTTCGTCGTCTCCTTGGTGATCACCGATCCGGCGCCGACATAGACGCCGTCGGCAATCTTGACCGGCGCGACCAGTGCCGCGTTCGAACCGATGAAGGCGCCGGCGCCGATGTCTGTGTGGTGTTTATCGAAGCCGTCATAGTTGCAAGTGATGGCGCCGGCGCCGATATTCGCACCCGCGCCGACGCGCGCATCGCCGAGATAGGCGAGATGATTGGCCTTGGCGCCCTTTTCGATGCTGGCGTTCTTCACTTCCACAAAGTTGCCGATATGGGCGTCTTCACCGATCCGCGCGCCCGGTCGAAGCCTGGCATACGGACCAACGATTGCGCCGCTTTCCACGATCGCGCCTTCAAGATGGGAGAACGCCCTGATCTCCGCGCCGCTTCTGACGGTGACGCCAGGGCCAAAGACAACGTAGGGCCCGACCTGTGCGTCGGCTTCGAGAAGGGTATCGTAGGCGAGAAATACCGTCTCCGGTGCGATCATTCCCGCTCCGGCCGCAAGCGCGCGCGCCCGCAGCCGCTGCTGCATCGCGCTTTCCGCGCTGGCGAGTTCGGCCCGGCTGTTCACGCCCATGGTTTCGGCTTCGTCGACCGTGATGATCGAGCAGCCCACATTATCACGCTCGGCGATCGCGGGAATGTCGGTCAAGTAGTATTCCTGCTGCACGTTGTCGTTCTTGAGCGCACCAGCCCAGCGAAAAAAACATTCGGCATCAGCAGCCATGATCCCTGCATTGCACAGATCGACCTGGCGTTCGTCCTCCGTGGCGTCGCGATACTCGACGATTCGGTCGAGCAAGCCGTCGGAGCGCGTCAACACCCGGCCGTAAGCCGTGCTCTGGGAGTGGAAGGCGACGATCGCCATGCCGGTTCGTGCCTGCGCGGCGAATGACGCCTCGAATGTCGCCGCGGTAAAGAGTGGATGGTCGCCATAGGTGACGACAAGCGTTCCGGAAAAATCCTTGAGGGCGTTCAGCGCGCAAGCCGCGGCGTGACCGGTGCCGAGTTGTCTTTCCTGGATGACGGTCTCGGCATCGTTTTGGATCGCGAAGGCTTCGACATCGACGGCGCCCGGCGCCAGCACCACGACGATGCGTTCAGCGCCTGCGCCGCGCGCGGCGGCCATGACGTGGCCGAGAATGGGCAGGCCGGCAACCTGGTGCATCACCTTGGCCTTCGCGGACTTCATGCGGGTGCCCTGCCCCGCCGCGAGAATGACTGCCGCTCGTGCCATTCCGTTCACCTAAACTGCCGAAGAAAAAGGACAAAATGACGATTTGCGACGCTATATTGCCTCAATCTCACGGCGGAATCCTTAATGCCAGCGTTAATCTTCGATCTCGACGGCACTTTGGTCGACACCGCCCCCGACCTACTGGGCGCCACCAACGCGGTTTTGAAATCCCAGGGCCGCACAACGGTGGACCCCGCCACGCTTCGGCACATGGTGGGATTCGGCGCGCGCTCCCTGATCGAACAGGCGATGGCGGCGACAGGAACGCCCGTGGCGGCTCCGGAGTTGCCCGAACTGGTCGATATATTTCTCACGCACTATCGCGCCCACATCGCAGATGAAAGCGCACCCTTTCCCGGCGTGGTCGAAACACTGGAGCGGCTGACGGCAGAGGGACGCAGGCTCGGCGTGCTCACCAACAAGCCGCAGGAGATGGCCGATCTCTTGCTCAGGGCACTCAAGCTCGAGCGCTTCTTTCCCGTGATCTACGGCGCGGGCCGCATGAACTACGTAAAGCCGGACGCGCGCATCTTCCATGACGTGGTACGCGAATTGGGCGGCGAGCCTGGCATCATGATCGGCGACAGCATTACCGACGTCGCCACGGCGCGCGCCGCCAAGGCGCCTATCATTCTCGTATCATACGGTTACACACCCGAGCCGGCGCATAGTCTGGGCGGAGACGTTGTCACGGATGATTTCACCCAAATTCCGGCGCTGGCGCAGGCGCTCCAATTCTGACGACAGGAAGCAACGCAATGAACGTACGAAGCTTGTTGAGCCTAGTCACCGCATCGCTGTTGCTCGCCGCCTGCGGCGACAAGGCAAAGCTTCCCGAGGCGGCAGGCTACGGCCCGCATCCCACTCTCGTCGCGCCGAATCCGACGTTGATACCGACGCTGAACTTCGCCAAGGCCGTCGGCTGGCCGAAAGGTGCAACGCCGGTGCCAGCGCCAGGTCTTGCGGTGGGCGCGTTTGCAACGAACCTCGATCATCCGCGTTGGCTCTATGTCTTGCCGAACGGCGACGTGCTCGTGGCGGAAACGACCGCGCCGCCGCATCCCGACGATGAGAAGGGCTTTCGCGGGTTCGTCGCCAAACATGTCCTGAACATCGCGGGAGCGGGTACACCGAGCCCCAATCGCATCCTTCTGTTGCGCGACACGAATGGCGACGGCGTCGCCGATCGGCAATTCGTTCTCCTCAAGAACCTGAACACACCGTTCGGCATGGCGCTTGTCGGCAATACTCTCTATGTCGCCGACACGGACGCAGTTCTCGCGTTCCCTTATCATGACGGCGATAGCGAAATCACCGCGCCAGCGCGCAAGATCACCGATCTGCCGGCCGGTACGATCAATCATCACTGGACGAAGAACATCGTCGCAAGCCCGGATGGCAACAAGCTCTATGTCAGCATCGGCTCGAACAGCAATGTCGGCGACAATGGCATGGCGGTCGAAGAAGGCCGCGCCGACATCTGGGAAGTCGACCGCGCTACAGGGCGCCATCGCGTCTTCGCATTCGGCATTCGAAACGGCGTCGGCATGGGCTGGCAGCCGGACAGCGGCAAGCTCTGGGTCGCGGTAAACGAACGCGACGAGATCGGCAGCGATCTGGTGCCGGATTATATGACGTCTGTCCAAGACGGCGGTTTTTACGGTTGGCCCTACAGCTATTATGGCCAGCACGTCGACATCCGCATCCAGCCGCAGCGACCGGATCTCGTCGCCAAGGCGATTGTGCCGGACTATGCGCTCGGCGCGCATACCGCCTCGCTCGGCCTCGCCTTCTCGAAGGGCGCCGATCTCGGCCAGCGCTTCGCGAACGGAGTGTTCATCGGCCAGCACGGTTCGTGGAACCGCGATCCGCGCGCGGGCTATCGCGTGATCTTCGTCGCCTTCAAGGATGGCAAGCCAGAAGGCATGCCCGTGGAAGTCTTAAGCGGATTTCTCTCCGCCGCCGGCGAGGCGCAAGGCCGGCCCGTTGGAGTCGCCATCGACAGAAAAGGCGCGTTCTTGGTCGCCGACGATGTCGGCAACGCGGTATGGCGCGTGACGAAGCGCTGAAGGTGTCGAACGTGTGGGGCGTGTCTTGACGCGCCGCCCGGGCGGACCCTATAGGACCAATCCGCCGCGCAAGAAGGCATCGGCGGGCGCGTAGCTCAGCGGGAGAGCACTCCCTTCACACGGGAGGGGTCATAGGTTCAATCCCTATCGCGCCCACCAGTTTTCAGCTGAGACCACACAGTTTTTCGGAAATCAGGCCGCCTCACGCGCTTGAACGCGCAAGCTCGGTCCCGTGGCGACGCCGCTGAAATCGGTCCAGCACATCCGCTCGAAATCGAAGAGCTTGCAGGCCGAAAGAATGCGACGATATTCGCGAACCGACAGCGTGTACTCCTTCACGTCGGCGCCGAAGCGCGCCTTCAGCGCTTTCTGTTCGTCGGGAAGCGCGTAGACGGGCGTGCGCACGTTGGTGTGATGGGCGACATGCGCCATGACGTCGGTGTAGAGCGGAAATATGTCGATCGGCATTTTCACGTGCATCGTCCCCAGGACATTGCCGTTGTACGAACTCCAGCTTCGCTCATCGCGAAACCAGGGCAGATCCGGATGCGTATGGTTGAGATAGACGGTGGCCGCCGCGAGATAGTTCCAGCTCGCATACGGCACGACCCAGCCGAGCAGGACGATCATCCAAAGCGGCCGCTGCGGCGCCACTACGCTTGCGAAAAAACAGAGAATGCCAATGGTGGCAGCGAACCCGGCTATAACGAAGATCGAATCCGGCAGGTGGCGTTTCCATTCGGCCCGCGCGGAGCGCGAGACCGGCAACAGCATCAGCGGAATCCAGATTTCGCAGTAGTAGTAGATGACGGGACCAAAGGCGCTGCGATAGACCCGCTCCAGCCAGCGCCGTGCCGGCGATGCGGCTGCATATTCTGCCGGGCTCATCGGCGCCCAAACCGGATCGACGCCCTTGAGATTGGTGCGGCCATGGTGATGCTGGTTGTGTGCCAGCCGCCACAAGCTCACGGAATGAATCACGGGAATGAAGGCGAAGCGGCCGAGCCACAGGTTCCAGCGCCGCCCGGGCACCAGTGCACCGTGGCAGCAATCATGCCCGACAATGAAGAGCATCGCGATGCAGATTCCATTGCCGATGCCGGAAAGCACGTTCAGCAAAAGCGGAAACGGTGCGATCGCATCGATCAGCGTGGCGAAATAAAGCACACCATAGAGGACAAAGAGCAAAAGCCCCCGTGCGAGCGAGCGCCGGTCCACGTCCGGCGTGACCTCCTCGCGCGCGACCGTCGCGTCGAAACTTTCGGCGCCAAAGGCGGCCATTCCCACTTCCCCGAGACTTTTGATCGTCGCTCGAAGCTTGATGGCAAAGGCCTAATGAAGCGTTGCAGGTTGTGATTGCATAAAATGCAATGGATTAACCAAGATCTACGGTGTTCAGGCCGCAGCGGTCTTGGTCGGCCGGAAGTCGAAGTCGCACCAGCCGTCGACCTTGGGATCGTAGAGCTTGCACTCGCGAACCAGGCGCATGTGATAGGCCGGCGTCCAGCGCACGCTGATCACCTCATCGCCATGGCCTTCTTCCAAAGTGTGTTGGGCCGCCTTCAGCGAATAGAGCGGAATGATCGGGTTCAGGTGATGCGCCGTGTGCTGCATCAAGCGATGAAACAGCAGATCGATCGGTTCCGGAAAACGGATCCTGACGGTGCCGCGCATCTTCTGGTCGGGGGTTGAAGGGCGACCGGTCGGCAGCGACCATTTGACCTCGGGACCGGTGTGCTGAATGACGGTGACGAACGAGATGAACAGATTCCAGACGAGGAACGGTATGACGAGCCCGAAGAGCGCGCCGTTCAGAAACGAAGCGCCCAATCCGGCCGTGCCGCCATAGGCGCTGGAGAGCCAGGTCAAACCGGTAAGCAGGGCAATCGACCAAACATAGACCAGTGCCAAGTCCCAATAGTCGCGGGCGTGAAAGCCACGGCGTTCTTGTGCGCCGGGAAGAAAAATCTTCGGCAGCCAGATATCGATCAGATAGAAACCGGGTTGGCCCCATACGCTGCGCTGGAACCGGTAATACATCCGCCGCGCCGGCGAGGCGGCGCGATAGTCCTCGACCGTCATCGGCGAGTAGGCATTATCGACACCGATCTGTGCCGTGTAGCGGTGATGAACCTGGTTGTGGTGATGCGCCCAGCGGCTCAAGGGATGAAGCGCCGGCAGGAAACCCAACGTTCCGATCAGCCGGTTCAGCCACGAATACTTCGTGCCGCCGCGATGGGCGCTGTCGTGTCCGATGATCGCCAGGGTCGCGGTCAACACGCCGGCGAGGAAGGAGAAACCGAGCTTGGCGAGCAGCGATGTGCTGATGACGGCCGCGACAACCGTCAACGCATAGAGCGTCAGTTCGACGAGCAGAAGCGCGATCGGAAGGAAGAGATGCCGGGTAACGAACGGCACCAAGGTCAAATCCGCACGCCGGTCAAAGGCAGGCGCAACACTCATCCGACACCATTCCCCAGCCGCAAAGACGATCTAACTAACTATATATTAACCTTTTTTTCAATCCCATTAGAATCGCTGTGAATTGCGCAACTGGGTATTCGTGCCGCTTTTCCTTGAAAAGGCGGGCTCGCGCAAGACTTCGCTGGGAACAGATTGGTTAATACGGGCGGCGAAAACGCGCCCCTACGCGATGCCGCAGACGCGACATCGATGCGACGTACTTTCGCTTCAGCCTCGCTCAGAAGCGGTAGTTCACCTCGGCGCCATACGTGCGCGGCTGGCCGAGAATGCCCTGATAGAAACCGACGAAGCTCAGGTCGAAAATGTCGAGGAAGTACTTTTGACCCCCGATATTCCGCACGAAGCCGGCCACTTCCCATTGGTTTTCGTCGAACGTGTATCCGATGCGCGCATTCTCCAGCCAATAGGCCCGTTGCGTGAGGAACGGACTGTTGATCAGATCGAAGAACTGATGGCTCTTGTAGTTGGCGGAGAATTGCAGGTCGAGCGTTCCGTCCCACAGCGGCGTCTTGTAATCGGCAAAGGTCGAGAGTGTGACGTGCGGAGACAGTGGCAGCTGATGGCCGTGATCGAAAATCACAATCTGATTCGGTGGCGTGCCGGTAGTGGCGATGGGCTCGTTCGAATCGATCTTCGACTGCAGTAGGCCGAGCGTCGCGGACAGGGTGAGATTGTCGAGCGGCTTGCCGATGACTTCGAGATCGGCGCCCATCATGTGCGCCTTGCGCGCGTTGGTGAGGACGTTAATTGCCACGAAAGGAGCGATCGGGACCAATATGAACACCTGCTCGTTGCGATAGTCGCTGTAGAACAACGAGGTGTTGAAGATCAGCCGGCCGTCATAGAAACTGGCCTTCTCGCCGATCTCGAAGGCCGTGACCTGCTCCGGCTTGATCGGCTGGAGTTGTAGTTCGACCAGAGCCGGGTCGGGCGTCGCGCCGATGAAGCTGCCGTTGAAGCCGCCGCTCTTGAAGCCGGTGCTCACGCTCGCATACGTCATGATGTCGTCGGTGAAGTGATAACTCACCGAAGCGAGCCAGTTGAACGATGTATTGGAGAGTTTCTTGTTGAACGATTGGCCGGGAGGCGGAACGATCGGCGTGGGCGGCGGGAAGTGATCCATGCCGCCCGACTGGAAGGTCGTGGCGCCCGAGTACACGAAGCTCTTGCTCTCGCCAGTAAAGCGACCGCCGAGCGTGACCTTGAGCTGATCGGTCACGCTGTAGGTGTCGTGGACGAATGCAGCATAGGAATCGGTGATCTGCTTGCTCTGGTCGGTCGCGATTTCCGCAATGCCGTCGCCGGCGCCGGGACCAAAGAACTTGTCGAAATCGAGCAGGATGAACAGCGGCTGGTTCTGATGCAGGTTCTCATCCAGGTAATAGAGCCCGGCCAGCAGATCGTTGTCCTGCGTGTTCCAGTCGGCGCGGAATTCCTGAGTGAAGGTCGCATTGCGCACGCCGAAATTGATCTCGAGCAGGCGGTTGGGCGAAGTATCGCTGTCTTCCGGATGGATCTTGTCGTTGTGCTCGAATGCCGACAGCGACGTGAAGGTGAAGTCGCCGAGAATATAGTCGCCGCGCAGAGAGACGCCGAAATTGTGGACCTGCAGATGTTGCTGGCGATTGTAGGCGCCGCCATAGAAGTTCGTTGGCGTTCCGTAGCCGAAGATGTCGATGCAATCGCTGCCGTTCGAGATGACGCGGGCCGGCGAGCAGAGATCGAATGTATTCGGATCCAACGCACCCAAATGGCGATACTCCGCCGGACGGTTGGCGACCGTGCCGCCATGAACATTGAGTAGCAGCGTCAGATCGTCCATCGGCTTCCACTGCAGTTGCGCGCGGCCCGCATAGTTGTTGGCGCCGTTTTCGCGATTGCCCGTGAGCGCATTGAGCGTATAGCCCCCCGAACCGTTGTGAACGACCGCGATGCGACCATCGAGCCCGTCGGTGATCTGACCGCCGATCGCGCCTTCGAGTTGATAGGTGCCGTAGGCGCCGTATTCGGCGTGGAAGTTGCCGGTAAATTCGTCGCTCGGCTTGACGGAAATAAAGTTGATGGCGCCGCCGCTGGTGTTTCGGCCATAGAGCGTGCCTTGCGGACCCTTGAGCACCTCGATGCGCTCAAGATCGAAAGTTTGAAACGTCTGCGACGCCGGAGAACTCAGATAGACGTCGTCGAGGTACACGCCGTTCGGGCCGGCGTTGTTGGTGTCGTAGTCGTTAAGTCCGACGCCGCGGATCGTGATGATGGGCTGATTTCCATTGCCAGCAACGAGTGCGATATCCAGGTTCGGCGTGAACTGGCTGAGATCCGTCGACGACTTGATGCCGAGATCGGTGATCTGCTTGGACGTGAACGCCTGGATCGAAATCGGAACAGCCTGAATGTCTTCTGAGCGTTTTTCGGCAGTGACGACGACCGTTTCGATCGTACCGGGTGCGCTGGTGGCGCCCTGGGCGCCGCCGGAGAATAAGAACGCTGCGGCACTGCTCAACAGAATCAACTTTGCGGAATGGTTCACGCGACGCCCCCAATACAAACTCATGAGAGAATCATAATCGCGACCACGACTTAAGCAAGGTGGCCCTTCGCGCTTCGAAGCTCAGTCGCTTGGCGGTGTAGTGGCATCCGATTCGATCAAAGCTGCGGGACGGCCGCTCAGCTTGAGCACGATCAGGATCACGACACCGACTGCCAGCCAGCTCACGCCCGCAATCTGGGCATTCTTTTCTGCGCTTACAAGGACATAGGCGATGATGACCAGTCCAATCGCCGGCGCGACGAGAAAGCGCAGCCAATGGCGCAACTGTCCCGTGCGCCAGCCATGCGCGATCACCGAGCAGTGCAGCAGAAAGAATCCAAGCAGCGCGCCGAAACTGACCATCGAAGTCAAGAGTTCGAGTTGGCTGACTAGAAGAAGCCCCAACCACAACGTGACCAACGCGACGGCGACAATCGCATAGTCGGGCACTTTGCGAATCGGTTGGATGTGACTGAGAAGGCGCGGTAGCTTGCCGTCGCGTGCCATGCCGTAGAGTAAGCGCGCTGTTGCGGCCTGCGCCGTTAATGCGGCGGGAATGCCCGACACAATCACGCCCAAGATGGAGATGACGGTCTTGAACCAGGGCCCACCGATCAGGGTCACGATGCCGTAGAAGGCCGTTTCCGTCTCGTTGCCTGGCGCGAAATGCGTGCGGCCCAACACGAAGAGCGAGGCAAGGTAGGTCTGCACGACGAAGAGAAACGCCGCAAGACAGAGCGAAAGGATCGTGGCGCGGCCGACCAGATGCGGACCGCCCGTCGTCTCCTCGGCAAGCGTGGAAACCGCATCGAAGCCCAGAAAACTCAGTACCGCGAGCGAAAGAGCGCCAAAAATGATGTGCGGCGAGATCAGCTTGGCATTGTAGAGGGGCGTCAGCGAGAGATGCGCGCCGGCCACACCGTGCATCAGCGCGATCACGGCAAGGATCAGGAAGACGGCAAGCAGAATGAGCTGCAGACCCAGTAGCGCGATATTGACGCGCGTCGCGGTCTCGATGCCGAAAAAATTCACCGCGGTGCTGAAGGAGAGAAGCAGAACGACCCACACGCCCTTCGGCACTCCGGGCCACACGGTGTGAATAGCGATCGCGCAAACAACGTAGATGAGCGTCGGCGTGAGCAGATAGTCGAGCAGAATACCCCAACCCGCGAAGAAACCGGCGATCTCGCCCAAACTCCTGCTGGCATAGGTGTAGACCGAGCCCGCGACCGGAAAGGCCAGCGACATCGTCATGTAGCTCCATGCCGTGAACACCATGGCGATGAGACCCACCGTGTAGACGAGCGGCACCATGCCCTTGCTGGCATTGAAGACGATGCCGAAGACGGGAAACGGTGCGGTCGGCACGATGAAGACCAGACCGTAGATGAGAAGATCAAACAGGCCGAGGCTGCGCTTCAGCTCCTGGCGATAACCGAACGCCTCCACGCCGGAAGGCGAAGCACCGTCGAGCGACGGCGCGGCTGTCTCGGTGTTCACGAACTCTCCCGACCGAAAAGCGTCGGATCGGCCACGCGCGATCCGGAACGCGCCGGGAGCATGCAGGAAAAGCGGGCCCCTGCAAAGTTGCGTAATCGCCAGACCGGCGCGAGACGCTCCTAGAAATTCCAGCTCAATCCCGCGTGGAGCGTGTTGAGGCGAACGCGGCTCGACAGGATGCCCTCGTAGCCGAACGACAACGCGGCACCCCAGCCGATCTGCGCATCGAAACCAAGCGCGACATCGGCGGAGTCTGAGTCGATTGTCGAGCCCAACGCGAGGAAGCTTTGTCCGGTATCTTCGAAGCTCAAGATTTGGCCCGGATGCAACCCGCCGAAGGCATGCTGCCACGCAAGCGAAGCGCGCGGCGTGACGGAGAGCGCGTCGGCGCCGACCGGTCTTGCCGCCAGCCGCACGCCCAAACTCGAATAAGCAGCCGAAGTGTCGCCGCCCTTGCCGGATAAGGCCGCGGCACCGCCCTGCTCCGCGAACGGACCGGTCGACGCGTCATCCCAGGTGATGCCGGCAAAAGGTTCGAGCGAGAGATGCTCCATGTTCACCGCGTAGGCGGCTTCACCGAAAACTTGCGACGCGTGCTGATCTTCCTTGGACGTCAGCGTCTCGGCAAATCCGGGAAAGACGACGGTACGCAACGTGTTGCGATTGCCCCAGCCATAGGTGCCACCGACACGCAGAGCCAGCGCGCCATCGACCCAGCCACCGTACGCGGCGACATAGCTGTTGCCGCCCTTGGCGGTGCTGTTGCGCTGGTTGGCGTGACTGTGACTGTAGCCACCGGCCAGTCCGATATTGAACGCGCCGATCCGCGCGTCGATGCCGGCCAATATGCCAGATAGATTCTGGTCAAGCGTTGCGACATTGCCGTCACTCTCGAGCGTGCCCCAGTCGGCGAACGCATGCGTCCACATGGAAACACCATCTACGATCTCGCGTGCCTCGGCCGGAGCGGGCGCCAACATTCCCGACGCATCGCCGGTCGAAGCCTGGCGCAGCCGTGACAGAATCGAAAGCTGCACGAGGCGACTGTCGTCCAATTCCTCCGTCACCAGGCTCGGGTGAATTTCGCCGGAAAGCTGGTCGAGCGCATTGGTGACAAAGGCGAGACTGCTCAACGAATTCTGCAGGAACTGTCCGTAGATGACGCTTTGCGGGCCGCCGGCCTTTACCGCCGCCGCCGTTGCGATTTCATTCGGCGTATGCGTCAGCGGACCAAAGTCGATGTTCCGGACGGTCAGAGTGAGATCGACCTCGGTCGGAAGGTACGTCAGCGTCGGCACGAGGAGTGGCTGGTTGATCGACGGCGTGGCGAACGTTCCCGTCACTCCGCCCGATGCGGTGAGGATGACGTAGTGCGTCATCGCCGCGTAGATGCCCGGTGCGGCGGAAATGTCGACCAGGGCGCCGGGAGCGATGGTGGCGGCGCCCGTCGCCGCGATGAGATCGGACTGCCCGGCAGCGTTCAACTCGACGCTGTAGATCGATCCCGCCGCGAAACTCACATTGCCGGCGACGTGAAGCGTGCCGATCGAATTGCCGGGCGCGACCGTTGAACCGCTTGCGAGAGTCAACGACCCGACGGTGCCGTTGCCTTTCAGCGTTGCGCCACCATTCACCGTCACTGCCGAGCTGGCGATCGAACCGTTCACGTCGAGGATGCCGGCATTAACGGTGGTCGTACTCGTATAGCCGCTCGTTCCCGTCAATATCAGGGTGCCGGACCCGTTTTGCACGACAGCGCCCGAACCGGAGATTGCACCTGGAAACGTAACGGTGTCCGAACGATCGAAGACCAGCGTGCCATTGTCGACCACATCGCCGGTAATGGAACCGGTGTTTCCGCCATTACCGACCTCGAGGTCGCCGCTCGCAATCGTCGTACCGCCGGTGTAGGTGTTCGTGCCGGTGAGGATCAACGTCGAGGTTCCGCTCTCTGCCACGCCGCCGGAACCTGAGATCGCGCCTGCAAACGTTTGGATGTTCGACCGGTCGAAAATCAGCGTGCCGTTGTCGACGACATTGCCGGTGACCGAGCCCGTTGTACCGCCATTGCCGGTCTGCAAAGTGCCGCCGTTATTGATCGTCGTGCCGCCGGTAAATATGTTGTCGGCGGAGAGTATGAGAACGCCCGAACCGGCTTGAACCAGCGAACCCGTACCAGATACCGAGCCGTCGGCAAGAACGACATCCGAACGGTCGACGACGAGTGTGCCGTTGTCGACGACGTTGCCGACGATCGATCCTGTCGTGCCGCCGGTGCCGACCTGCAGTGTGCCGGCCGAGATCAGGGTGCCGCCGGTGAAGTTGCTCGATCCGGTCAGGATCAGCGTGCCGGGGCCAGCTTGGACAAGGCCGCCGCTGCCGGAGATTGCGCCGCCGAAGGTGACGGTATCGACGCGGTCGAAGGCGAGCGTGCCATTGTCGACGACGTCACCGACGATCGAACCCGTGGTGCTGCCATTGCCGATCTGAAGCTGCCCGGCGGAGATCGTCGTGCCGCCGGTGTAGGTGTTCACATTGGTCAGTATGGTCGTACCTGTGCCCGCCTGCACGACCGATCCGGTTCCCGTGATCGCACCGGGGGCAACGACCGCGCTGGAGCGGTCGAACGCCAGAATCGCGTTATCGACGATGTCGCCCGCCAGCGTGCCGCCCGCTCCGCCATTTCCGAGCTGGAGCACGCCGCCGCTGATCGTGGTGAGGCCGGTGAAGGTATTGAAACCGGTCAGCGTCAGGCTGCCGCTGCCTGCCTTGATGAGTCCACCGTTGTCGGCAATCGTGCCGCCGATCGTGCTGAACGAGTTGTCGCTTCCCAGCGTCAAGGTGTTCTCACCCAGGAATACATTGCCCGCACCATTGATCGACCCGATCGTGGTTCCGCCATTTTCCAATGACGCGATGTCGACCTGCGTTCCAGCGGTGGTCGTCACCGCAGCCGAGCCGCCACTCGAATTATCGAAGAACGTGAGCGTGGCGTTGTTGCCAAGCGCGATTTGTGCCTGGCCCGCGGACGAGTTGGCGAAGAAGATAATGCTGCCGCCCCCGGTGGCATCGATGAGCGCATTCGCCCCCGTCGAAGAGTTTAGAAACTCAACCGTGTCGCCGGCTGTCGTGTTGACGCGGGCGTGATCGGCACTGGCCATATCGGTGAATAAAAGAAGGCCCAGCTGCGAGAAGGATATCGTGGCGTGGCCGGCAAGCGCGTTCAATTCGAACGCGATCTGTGCGTTCGCCGCGCTCACGTTGATCTGCGCGTTCGCCGCGGTGGACGAATTAAAGAAGACGACGGAGTCGCCAGTTCCGGTCACGTTGATGATTCCGTTTGCCGCCGTCGCCGATCCCGCAAATACCAGCAGGCTGTTATTGCCGACACCGATCGTGGCGTTGCCTACGCTGGCAGAACTCATGAAGGCGCCAATACTGTTGTCGAGGGAGATCTGGGCCTGCCCTGCCGTCGCATTGTCGGTAAAGACCACAGTGCCGTTGTTCGTCGAGGCGATCTGGGCCGTGCCGGCGCTGGACGACAGTTCGAAACGCGCCACGCCGCCGTTGACAGTGACCGTCGTGACTTGCGAAAAATTCGCATTCACGACGTCGAATTCTGCGTTCGCGGCAACGGTGACAGGTCCGACGATAGAAGTCGCATCGCCGTTGTCGCCAAGCTGCAAGGTGCCGGCATTGACGAAGGTGCCGCCCGTATAGGTGTTCGGGGCACCGAGCACGAGCGCGCCCGTTCCCGTCTTGACCACGTCGCCCGGCTGGGCGCCGTCGGTGATCGGCGCGGTGACGAGCACAATGTTCGAACCCGAGACATCGAAGGTCGGATCGCCCGCGACGCTGATCGCGTGGGTCAGATCGAAAGTCGACGTCAGGGCCAGCGTGGAACCGTTTTCGAGCGTCAGTCCGCCGGTGCCGAGATTGGCGTCGGAGGCGATGGACAGCGTGGCATTCGTGACTGTCGTCCCGCCGCTGTAGCTGTTGTTGCCGGCGAGCGTTGTCGTGCCGCCGACGACGCTCAGCGATCCGGCGCCGCTGATATTGCCGTTGAGAACGAGCGAAGTGGCTTCGCCAACCAACGCGCCTTCATCGTCAATGTCGCCGTTGAGCGTGTTCTTCCCGCCGGCGAGCACAAGCGTGCTGACGCCCACCGGAGCGGACTGCCCGCCATTGAGCCCGGCCGGCGCGATGCTTCCGACAATCGTTGTTTGCCCGCTGTAGCTGTAGGTGCCGGTCAAGGTCAGCGAGCCAGAGCCGAGCGCAATGAGACTGCCCGTGCCCGAGATCGCGCCGGAGAAAACGACAGCGTCGGAGCGGTCGAACACGAGCGTGGCATTGTCGACGACATCGCCGACGATCGAGCCCGTGGTGCCGCCATTGCCGATCTGCAGCGTGCCGCTACGGATTGTGGTTCCTCCGGTATAGGTGTCGGTGCCGGCAAGTACGAGGACACCCGAGCCCACCTGGAACAATGCGCCGGCGCCGGAAATCGTGTTGTCAGCCAAGACGAAGTCCGAGCGATCGACCCCGAGCGTGCCGTTGTCGACAATGTCGCCTATGATCGATCCGCTGGCTCCACCATTGCCGACCTGCAGCGTGCTGCCGCCGTTGATCGTCGTCCCACCGGTGTAGCTGTTATCACCCGTGAGCGTTATGTTGCCTGCGCTCAAGACGAAGCCGCCCGCACCGCTGGTGCTGCCTGAGAAGACGCCCGAGGCATTGGTCAGGGTCAGCGAACTGTTGTTGAGGATGACGCTTCCGTCTCCGTCGAGCGACTGGATCGAGACATTGCCAGCCGCACCCGAAACGTCGAACGTCGCATTGTCAAACACGTCGCTCGAGCTGGCGATGCTGCCCCGGCCAACCAGCGCCAACGTGCCGGACGTTATTGTCGTGACGCCAGTGTAGGAGTTGACTCCGGCCAGCGTCTCGTTGCCGGCGCTCAGAACGAGCCCGCCCGTGCCGCTGATCACGCCGCCGAATTCGCTGTCAGCATTCGTGAGGGTCAGAGAGTTGGCGCCGAGAACAATCGATCCGTTGCCCTGCAGCGCTTGGATCGAAACGCCACCGGCAGCGTTGGAGACATCGAACGTGCCCGAAACTGACACAAGGCTCGAATTTTCGATGCTGCCCGAACCGGCGAGCGCGAGGGTTCCAGCGTCAATGAACGTGCCGCTGCCATAGGTGCTGACGCCGGTCAGCGTGAGTGTGCCGGTACCGTCTTTGACGAAATCGCCGATGCCGGAGATGACACCGGAATAGACTCCATCGGAGCTCTGGTTGACCGCAAACGTTGCGTTATCGACGACATCGCCGACGAGCGAACCGGTCGTGCCGCCGTCGCCGATTTGCAACGTCCCGCCCAGGATCGTCGTGCCGCCGGTGTAATTATTCTCGCCGGTGAGAGTCAGCACGCCCGCACCATCCTTGGCAAAGCCGCCCCCGCCCGAGACGACGCCAGAATACGTGCCGTCGAAGTCTTGCTTGAATTCGAGCGTCGCGCCGGCGCTGACCGGATAGGTCGCCGCGCCCAGACTGTTGGTGTCACCGATCAGAGTGCCGCTCAAGATCGACCAGCTCTGCGTACCAGTGCCAGTCAACGTCCAGATCGAACCACCGGTTTTGTTGAAGGTGACAAAGCCTTGGTACTGTTGGGTCGCGCCGATATTGTCGACATTGAATGTGTCGCTTCCCTTACCGCCAAGCTGGAGCGTATCTGCGCCGGTGCCGAGTACGGTGCCGTTGATCACGAAGCCAGGGGCCAGCGTCAGCGTCATCGGGCCAGAGCCGGACGTAAAGGCGAAGTTGATCGCCACCCCGCCGGTGCCGGTGATCGTACCCGCATTGAAGACGCTGCCGTTGACGACTGGCACATTCATTCCGGTGGCGTCGCGAAATACGATGCCGGTCACGCCGATGATCGTGCCGCCGGCCTCATTGATGATGGTCGTATTGCCGCCGACGCGCACGCCCGAACGTCCCGTGCTCGAGATCATGCCCGAGTTGTCGATTGTCGTGGTATCGGCGGCGTTGATGGCGTCGTTGTTGGCCGCAGTTCCCGCCGCCGAAATCGTACCGGATGCGGCGTTGGTGATGTTGCCCGTAAGGGTGACGATGGCGATGGCCTGAAGCCCCGACGCGCCGGTAGCCGAGATGGTGCCGGAATTCGTGATCTCGACATCATCGGCCACGATTGCCCGGCGATCCCCAGAGATGGTGCCGAGATTTGCGAGGCTGGCAGTGTTGGTCACCTGGATCGCGAGGATGCCGCCGGTGATCGTGCCGGAATTCGTCATGTCGATGCTGTCGTCCGCGTTGATCGCGGCGAGATTTCCGCTGATGGTGCCGGAATTGGTGCTGCCGGTTTGGATGCTGGTTACATCGACGGCGAAAAATGTAGTGTTGGTCACTCTCACGATGCCGGCATTGTTCAAGAGCAAGGAGCCCGCGATAACGGCCTCCGCGTCCGTTCCAGTCGTTTCAACGACGCCGGTGGATGTGTTCGTAATATTGGCGTCGGCGCCGATAAATACGCCGTTGCCGAGCTGACTCGTAATGATTCCGGCGTTGGTGATCGTCGCTGCTCCAACACCGTCGACCGCGTCACCGCTGCCGCCGGTAATCGATCCGCCGAAATTGTTGATTAGACTGAGACCAGTGGAACTAAGAGATTGAGCGTCGATTGCTTTGCCGTCGCCGCTGATGTTTCCGGAGTTGACCACGGTCGCGTCGCCGACGGCGACAATGGCGTCGCCAAAGCCGTTCAAGGCGTTTGTCGCGGTGATGCTGCCGGTGCTGGTGTTCGTGACGGTCACGCTGCCGCCCGCATTGATTGCTCTAGCAATATGTGTGCCGGCCAAGCCATCCCTGGCGATGGTGCCGGAGTTCGCTCCGATGAAAACGTCGCCCTTCGAATTGATTGCAAAGCCGCCATTGGCTTGAATCGTTCCGGAATTGCTGGAGAGGTTGACGTCCGTTCCGAAGCTGGTATCGATCCCAACCACTCCCGAAATAGTTCCAGCATTGCTGCCGCTCACGGAATTGGCGAAAATGCCTTCCGCGTCGGCCGACGTGCCGACAATGGAGCCCGTGTTGCTGGTGAGCACGACGTTGCCTGCCGCAATTATTCCGTCGCTGCCGCCTGAAATCGTCCCGGCATTGCTGAGGACGACATTGGTAACATTGAGGCCCACACCGCTCGTACTGGAGATCGTCGATGCGGCGGTCAGATTGTTCACGATTACGTTCGACCCCGAGACTGTGCTGATGCCACTGCTGGTGCCGCCCGTGACGGATCCAGAATTGTCGACCGTATTGCCGTCACCGAGTGCAAACCCAAAAGTGTCGCCCGTCACCGATGCCATGGTTTGAACGTCGATCGTGTCACCGGTCTCGTTGAAGGTGCCGTAGCCGGTGTTGAGACCGAGCGGAGAGTTTTGATTGAGCGTCACGCCCGTGCAGGTGACGGTCGAGTTCGTGACCGGCGACGCAGTCGAGGTCACCGGTGTGCAACCGTCGGCCGAGGCGGCACGCGGTAGCGCGAATACTCCCAAGAAAAGTAGAGCCGCGCACATCGCCTTGGCGCAGACGAACCCGAGTGCGCGCGAGGCGCGCACGAATTTGAATTTCACGATTCTACCCCTGCAAATGTTCAGCGTACGAATTCACGAACTCGAAAAACCATTACTCAAACAAACAGGGGTATCAACGCTCATTACTTTCCTTACGTAGTATTAGTAGCGCACTGTTGTATTACATTGAATATTTACAAAGTATTCAATACAGCGCGAATGAGGCGACCGGCTCATCGGCCGGCGCGATTCGCGGACGCGTGGTGCAGTTGCGCGTGGGAACTGTTGGTCTAGTCTTTCCACGCACCGAGGAGAGCCGAAGCATGCGTGCTGCTTTGAAAACCGCCGCGCTCGATCGCGCGACCGAAGAAGCCTGGTCGACGCCGCTCGACAAGCTCGACGTCAGCAAAGCCGAACGCTTTGCCAGCAACACCCATTGGCCATTCTTCGAGCGCCTGCGCAAGGACGCGCCGGTGCATTACTGCGCCGAGTCGATGCACGGCCCCTATTGGTCGATCAGCAAGTTCCACGACATCGTCGCCGTCGACGCCAACCATCACGTGTTCTCATCGCAGCACAACATCGTCATCGGCGACAATCCGCCTGACTTCGCGCCCCCGATGTTCATCGCCGAAGACCCGCCCAAACATGATGTGCAACGCCGTGCCGCAGCGCCCGCCGTCGCGCCGGCGCGGCTGGCCGATCTGGAAGCGCTCATTCGCGAGCGTGTCGGCTTCATCCTCGATGGTCTACCGCGCGGCGAAACCTTCAACTGGGTCGACCGCGTCTCGATCGAGCTGACGACACAGATGCTGGCGACGTTGTTCGACTTCCCGTGGGAAGACCGTCACCTGCTGCCTTATTGGTCCGACACGACGACGTCGTCCGAAACGGTCGGCAATGCCAGCATCACGATGGAGCGGCGCCAGGAAATCCTGATGGAATGCCTCGCCTACTTCACGCGGCTCTGGCACGAGCGCAAAGCCGCGCCGCCGAAGTTCGATTTCATCTCGCTGCTGGCGCACGACCCGGCGACCAGCGACATGATAAACAATCCAATCGAGTTTCTCGGCAACCTGATGCTGCTGATCGTCGGCGGCAACGACACGACGCGAAATTCGATCACTGGCGGCTTGCTCGCACTGAACGAGAATCCGGGCGAGTACGAAAAGCTCAGGCAGAATCCGGCACTCGTCACCAACATGATCTCCGAGATCATTCGCTGGCAGACGCCGCTCGCCCATATGCGCCGGACGGCTCTGGAGGATATCGACTTCAAGGGCCACAAGATCAAGAAAGGCGACCGCGTTGTCATGTGGTACGTCTCGGGCAATCGCGACGAGGAAGCGATCGAGCGCGCTAACGAGTTCATCATCGATCGCGAGCGCTCGCGCCATCATGTCTCGTTCGGCTTCGGCATTCATCGCTGCATGGGAAATCGCGTGGCGGAGATGCAGCTGCGCATCTTGTGGGAAGAAATCATGAAACGCTTCCCCCGCATCGACGTCGTCGGCGAGGCCGAGCGCGTGTCGTCGAATTTTGTGCTCGGCTACACCTCGCTGCCGGTGCGCATTCCGGTTTGAACCTCAGCGGTCATGGCCCGCAAATGCGGGCCTTCCGCTCAATTGTCACGAAGGGCGAGGGCCGCCGCCGTCGCGCCTCAGCATCTCGGTCAGATCGGCCACGGCCTGCGTCAGTTGCGTGACTTCCCGCTCGCGCAGCTTGTCGATCTTTTCGTGCAGCAGCTCGATCTCGAGTTCCGCCTTGATGTTGACCTGATAGTCATGCTCGGCGGCCTGGCGATCGACATCCTGCTGCCGGTTCTGACTCATCATGATGAAGGGTGCTGCATAGGCCGCTTGGAACGAAAGCGCGAGATTGAGCAGGATGAACGGATAGGGATCCCAGCGCTGAACATAGGCGGTGATGTTGAGGACGATCCAGGCGATCAGGATCGTCGACTGAATGATGATGAAGCGCCACGAGCCCATGTTCGAGGCCACCGTATCGGCGACGCGCTGGCCGAGCGTGAGCTTGTATGGCGGGCGCTGCGCGGTGGTGGCGCGATGATGGCGGCGCAATTGACGCAAGTCCGCGAGCAAACGATGCTCTGCCTCCTCAAGTTCGTGGCTAACGCTCTTGATTGCAGCCATGTGCGCCCCTCGCCTGACGGTCTCACCCACGACTATAGCGCGCCGCACTTCATATTGTGCGTCGCTCGTCCATCTGCTCTCATCCGACCGACAAATGGACAGGATCGGCTCATGGCACGTTCGGCGGACTATATCGGGGCAACCGGCATCGGAGTCAGCGACCTGCAGCGTTCGGCGAGATTCTATGTCCGCGCGCTCGGCATGCAGGAGATGCGAACGATCAAAATCGACTATATGGACGAGATCATCCTCGGCCATGAAGGCCGCAATGCCGTCGTCCTGATGCATTGGACCGACGGTTCCAAGCGCAACTACAAGGACAATCCAATCAAGCTCGTCTTCTACGTCAACGATCCCAAGGCGGTCGCGGCGCGAATCCGCGCCGAAGGTTGCGAAGTGACGCGCGAGCCGGAGCCCCTTCCCTCGTTTGGCAATAACGTCGTTGGCCTGGCGAAGGATCCGGACGGCTACGTCATCGAACTGCTGCAGGCGCCACCGCCGCGGTCTTAGCTTCGCGCTTTGCGATCCAATCGATCACGTCCTGCCAGACGATTTTGGCATCGAGATCGCGTAGGAGCATGTGATAGCCATGTTCGTAGCGATGGACCTCGGCGCGTGCGCCAAGAGCTTTGACGACGGCCTCCGTCGGCTCTTTCGGGATGACCTGATCGTTTTTGCCATAAAGAAAGAGTATCGGCGGCGTTGCACCTAGGTACTTCGGCGCATGGCGTGCTTCATCCATCAGATTGACGAGTCCGTAGACGGCGTCGGCGCGCGTCTCGTGCTGAAACAGCGGATCGCGCGCGAGTGCGCGCAACATCGGAATATTGTCGGACGGCCAAATCTTGAGACCCTTGGCCGAGACGTGAAACCATGGAGCGCTATGCGCGGCGAACCACAATGTCGCGCGATAGGATAGCGGCATGTCGCCCCGCGACCAGACCGCCGGCGCAACGAGGATCGCACCGTCGACTTTCGGAGGACTGGCACTTGCCAAGGCCGTAAGCACCACCGCGCCACCCATGCTCTCGCCCAGCGCGAACACTGGCAGACCCGGATACTTCAACCTTGCCGCAGCGACCGCATCGTCGAGATCGCGACGCAGCACCTCGCCGCCAGCCCACAGCCCAGGATGCTCAGACTGCCCGAAGCCGCGCTGATCGTAAGCCAGAGTCGCGATGCCACGCTCAGCCCACCATGCGCCGGCTGGGGCATAAGCGTTCGAATAGTCGTTCATGCCGTGAAGCGCGACGATCACGGCTTCGGGATGCTCCGGACTCCAGGTTCTGAGCGGCAGCTTCTCGCCGTCGCGTGTGAGAAAATAGGTTTCGGTCAGCGTCGGCGTCGCAGCGCCGAGCCCGAGCGGCGCCAACACCGGTGCGCAAGCGGCGCTCAGGAGGAGAGCAGCCGCCGCACACGCGTTCGCAATACGGGAAGCAATTCGCTTTCGAACCATGGATTGCGCTTCAGCCAGCCATTGTTGCGCCACGACGGATGCGGCAAGGGAATGTGGCGCGGAGCGTATTTGCGCCACGCCGTCACTGTTTCCGTCATATTGGATTTTGCGGCTTCGCCCAAGTGCCAACTCTGGGCATAGGAGCCTGCGAGAAGGATCAACTCGACCTTTGGCAGTGCCGCCATCAATCGCGTGCGCCAATGCGCGGCGCAGATGGGGGGCGGTGGACGATCCGAACCCGCCGCGTCGTAACCGGGAAAACAGAAGGCCATGCCGGCAAGCGCGACGCGACGCTCGTCATAAAACTCATCGCGCGTGACGCCCATCCAGTCGCGGAGCCGGTCGCCGCTGGTGTCGTCGAACGATTGTCCACTCAGATGGACGCGGAGCCCTGGCGCCTGGCTCGCGACAAGAATCCTTGCTGTGGTCGAGACATGGAGCACCGGACGCGGTTCAAGCTCGGCCGCGCATATCCGGCAGGCACGGATTTCGGCAACGAGTTGGGTAAGCCGTTCTACCTTGTTCCGCATCAATCGCCGCGCAGCATGGCGCGCGCGATGACGATCTGCTGGATCTGGCTCGTGCCCTCGTAAAGTCTGAAGATTCGTACGTCGCGGTAGAAGCGCTCGATCCCATAGTCCGCGACATATCCGGCGCCGCCGAAAATCTGCACCGCCTTGTCGGCCACGCGTCCAACCATTTCGGATGCGAAGTATTTGGCGCAAGCGGCCTCCATTGTGACGGTCTCGCCCCTGTCGCGTCTTTTCGCTGCGTCAAGCACCATGCATTTTGCTGCGTAAGTTTCGGTCTTGCAGTCGGCAAGCATGCCCTGGATGAGCTGGAACTCGGCGATCTTCTGACCGAACTGTTCGCGCTCGCGCGCGTAGTTGACGCTTTCCGCGATCAGCCGTTCGGCCACTCCGACACAGACGCCGGAAATGTGCAGCCGACCGCGATCGAGCACCTGCATCGCGACCTTGAAGCCCTCGCCTTCCTCGCCGAGGCGAAGCGAAGCCGGCACGCGGGCATTGTCGAAATTGACGTCGCAGATGTGGGCGCCCTGCTGCCCCATCTTTTTCTCGGGCTTGCCGACGGAGACGCCGGGCGTGCTCGCCGGCACGATAAAGGCCGAGATTCCGCCAGCGCCCTTGCGATTCGGATCGCTCCTGGCCATCAACGTGAACATGCCGGCGCGATTGGCGTTGGTGATGAAGCGCTTGGTGCCGTTGACGACATAGTGATCGCCATCAGCGATGGCCGTCGTGCGCACGGACGCGGCATCCGAGCCAGCGCTTGGTTCTGTGAGCGCAAAGCTCGCCACCACCTCACCGCTCGCGAGCTTGGGCAGCCATTCGCGCTTTTGTGCTTCTGTGCCGAACATGACGACACCTTGGCTGCCAATGCCGACATTGGTGCCGATGACAGAGCGGAAGGCGGGCGAGGTATGGCCGAGTTCCATCGCCACCAGAACCTCTTCCTCCATGGTCAGACCAAGACCGCCATATTCCGTCGGAATGGAGAGACCGAAGAGGCCGAGCTCACGCATTTCGGCGATGATGCCATCGGGAACGCGATCGTCCTCGGATACTTTGGCCTCGGCCGGCACGCATTTTTCACGCACGAACCGGCGTACGGTTTCCAAGAGCTGTTCGCGGGTTTCGCTGTCGAGTGCCATGGCCGTCTCCTCAGGTTCGGACAGACTAGCGCAACAGGCTTGTTCGTGCAGGTCCGAGGGCCAATCCGGCCGGCGCGATTGTTGGTCAAATTCGGGGGGAACGACGTGACGCGAGACGAAATCAGGCGCTGAACGTGTCTCGCGGGACGTAGGCTGAAAAGTTCAAGACGTGGTCAACGGTGCGACTGTCCGGACCGAGCGGCATGAAGACGCTTTCGCTGTAGATGTATTTCTGATTCTGGTCGCCACGCTCAAGCCAGCCGCGAAAGGCATAGGCTTCGCGCCGGCGCACGACACGGTCGTAGAGGCTCTTCAATACGAGTCCATAACCCGGCGAGTAGGTATCGACATCGCTGACCTTCAAACCCTGCATGTTGAAGCCATGTGAGATGACATGGGCATCGCCGACGACGCGGAATTCGTAGTCAGCGCCGCCATCGATAAGCCTGAGCAACACGACGTGCCGCAACAACCCGGCAAGGTCACGCGGAACGATGTCCTCGCGCGCCGGGTAAGACTTTGAACCGCGCACCTTCAGCCAATGGTCGAGGCCCCGGCGGACAACCGGACTCTCGATCTGATCCAGCGGAACGACGCCCGAGGCACTTTCGGGTACGCTGCGCGCGAGGGTAATGACGCTTACAGTCTTGGACACTGGCGCTTTCTTGGAAACACATGCCATAGCCTGTGTCATAGTCATTAACGTAAACTGAAGGCAGCCAATCCAATCGACCCGGTGCAATGCTCCTTTCCGTCCTCGACCAATCGCCTATCCGCAAAGACGGCAGCGCCGCGCAAGCGATCTCGGAAACCATCGCGCTGGCTAAAGCCTGCGACAGGCTAGGCTTTCACCGCTATTGGCTGGCCGAACACCACAACAGCAATTCCTTCGCAGGCTCATGTCCCGAGATACTCATCGGCCGTGTTGCGCAGGAGACTCAACGCCTGCGTGTGGGTTCCGGCGGGGTCATGCTGACGCATTACAGTCCGCTCAAAGTGGCAGAACAGTTCCGCATGCTCGAATTGCTGAATCCGGGCCGGATCGACCTTGGATTAGGTCGTGCGCCCGGCTCGGACCAAATGACGGCGCGCGCGCTGCAATCCGGACCGCAAGCTTGGCCGATCGATGCCTTTCCCAGCCAGGTTCAACTGCTGCGGCAGTTCCTCGATGATGCCGCAGGCAAGGAAGCGTTGTCCGAGACGCATCCCTATCGCGGCATTCACGCGATGCCGCGCGGCGCCACGACCGGTCCGGAACTTTGGATGCTGGGCTCGGGTATTCACGGCGCGGTCTACGCCGCCGAACTCGGCCTGCCCTTCAGTCATGCATATTTCATCAGCGCCGACGGGAGCGAGGATGCGACGGCGGAATATCGCGCGCGTTTCAAGCCGAGTGCAGCCTGTCCACGGCCGCGCGTGTCGCTCGGCGTCGCCGCACTTGTCGGTGAAACCGAGGACGAGGCGCGTCGCCTCGCCGCGTCGCGCAATCTGTGGGTCGTGCGTCTCTTGAGCGGCCGGCCGATTCCCTTTCCATCGCCGGAAGAGGCCCTCGCACAGCCTCTCACGTCACAGGAGGAAAAACTGCTCTCGACTGTGGCCAAGCGCTCGATTGTGGGAACAGGCGAACACGTCCGCGAACGATTGATAAACCTTGCCGAAGCGCATGGCGCCGAAGAACTGGTCGTCGTCACGATCACATATGACTATGCCTCGCGTCTGCGGTCGTACGAACTGCTTGCACAGGCCTTCAACCTTGTCAGCGCCAAAGTGCGATGAGCGCGAAACAGATCGCATACTCGGTGACGTCGCTGACATTGTGCCCAACAATCGGCGCAGCAACGCTCTTGGACTTCTCGAACCAATAGGCATAGAGCACACCGAGTGCGAAGGCGTAGATCTGCTGGCCGAACGCGGCAAAGGACGGTCGAGTGATAAAGGTTCCGATGTGCGCGAGCGCAAAGATCGCTGCGACGATCACGCCCGCCCAACTCATCTCATAGCGTCCGAAGCGAATCGTCCCCGGCATCGCGGCGATGAAGTAGCCGACAAGAAGCGAGCGAAACAGAATTTCCTCGGTCGGTCCGACGTAAATGCCTTCAAAGACAAGCCAGCCGAAAACATTGAGGCGCGTTACCGGAAAGCCGAGGTCCATCGGATGCCGGGCGACGAGGTCGGGCCCATAGTCGACGACGGTCATCAACGCGCCGAAGAACACGCCCCACAGAATGGCCGGTCCGAAATACGTCGGGCCAGAAGGTAAGCGTAGTCCCGCATCGAAGGGTCGCATTCGCTTGATCGCGAAAATCGCAACCAACGCCAGAAGCGTCTGCCAGAGATGTTGCCAATAGAGCCATGGCAGCGTCGGGCCAAGCGCTCGCGGCACGGGAAGGACGCGGCTGAGCGTGTCGGCGATGATCGCTCCGAGGATCGGCAGTCCAAGTCCGAGCGCCAACACAAGCAGCAGCGGTGCAAGACGAAAACGCAATCTACGGTCGGCTTTGCCCATGCTTCAGGTTACCGGAAGCAAACCGATCATGGCGCCGGTCAATCCGCTCGCCATCGTGCCGGAGACGATCGCCCGCATCGCGAGCGGCACGATTTCGTCGCGCCGTTCGGGCATCAGCGCGCTCATGCCGGCAATCATGATGCCGACCGAACCGAAGTTTGCGAAGCCGCACATGGCATAGACCATGATCAGCGTGGCGCGCGGATCGAGGCTTCCTGCCGGCAAGGCTGCGAGATTAAGATACGCGACGAGCTCATTGAGGATCGTCTTGGTGCCCATCAGGCTGCCGGCAATCGTCGCTTCGTGCCAGGGAATGCCGTAGAGCCAGACCACCGGAGCGAAGAGCCAACCCAACACGCGTTCCAGCGTGACGGGCGCCCCCCAGAGCGGTGGCGCAAGGGAGAGAATTTCGTTTGCCAGCGCCACGAGCGCCAACATGACCACCAACATGGCCACGATCTGCAGCCATATTTTCAATCCGTCTTCCGTGCCGCGCGCCACCGCATCCATGCTCGAACGGTAGCGTGCTCCGCTCGCTTCGTCGGCGCTGCCGGTGGCCACTTCGCCCGGCACCATGATGCGCGCCACGACGATTGCCGCCGGCAACGACATCATCGAAGCAATGAGGATGTGACCGATCGCGCCGGGAACGACGTTCTTGAGGATCGTCGCATAGAGCGCGAACACGGTGCCTGCGACGGTCGCCAAGCCGACGGTGCACAAGATGAACAGCTCCGACCGCGTGATGCGCGCGAGATAGGGGCGGATCAACAGCGGTGCTTCCACCATGCCGATGAAGATCGTGGCGCCTGCGCCAAGACCCACCGCGCCGCCGAGTCCCAATACGCGGCGCAGCACATAAGCAATGCCATTGATAATGATGGGGAGAATTCGCCAGTGCCAGAGCAGGGCCGACAATGCCGAGATCACGATCACGAGCGGCAAGACACTGAAGGCAAAGCCCGCGAAATCGGCGGCGTTACCGACTTTTGCCGAGGCTCCGCCACCGACAACGCCGAATACGAAGGACGTTCCGGCGCGCGTCGCTGTGGTCAACGCACCAACCGCGCCATTCAGTCCGAGGAGCGCCTGCTGCGCCAGCGGCACCTTCAACAACAGCAGTGCCAACGTGGCCTGCAATGCGAGTCCGCCGACAACGACTCGCCACGGAAATGAGCGGCGATTTTCAGACAGCGCCCAGGCGAGAGCGAGAATGACGCAGATTCCCAGCGCCGATTGCAAGTGCGGTAGAAGCGACACGTGAGATCCCCCGATACTCGCGCGAGCTTAGGTCAAATTGACGCCAAGAAAAGCCGTCCTCGCATGACATGCACAGGGCGAGACGCTAGAATCGCGCGAAGCAGGGGCGCGCGTTTGAGTTCAATCGAGATCATCGCATCGATTCTGGGCGTCGCGAACATCATTCTGCTCGTGCGTCGCAGCATCTGGAATTATCCCTTCGGCATCGTGATGGTGAGCCTGTACGGCTACGTCTTCTTCGAAGCGCGGCTCTTTTCCGACGCCCTGCTGCAGGTCTTTTTCTTTACGGTTCAGATTTATGGCTGGTGGGTCTGGTACCACGCACGCGACGATGCCGGCCTGGTGAAGGTCGAACGGATGAGCACGAGAGCCCGGCTTGTCTGGATCGGCGTCATTGCAGCAGCCACCATTGCCGAAGGTTGGTATCTCGCAACCTACACGACCGATTCCGCACCCTGGATGGATGCCAATACGACCGCAATGAGCGTCGTCGCGCAGTACCTGCTTTCGATCCGCAAGATCGAGAACTGGATCTTGTGGATCGTGACCGACATGGTGCAAATCGGACTCTATTACTGGAAGGGGCTCTATCCGACCACCGGCCTCTATGTACTGTTTCTCGTTCTTTCGGTGGTCGGACTTTATGAATGGCAGCGCGAACGGCGGGCCCATCCGGTTGGGGCACCTGCTTGAGAACGGTCTGTCTGCACGGTCCGGAATCCACTGGCAAGAGCACATTGGCGCGCAGGCTGGCCGACCATTTTGGCGCTGTCATGGTGCCGGAGTTCGGGCGGCTTTATTGCGAGATCTTCGGCAATGATTGCGACCTCGAGGATCTGCGCGCCATCCGTCGCGGTCATGACCTTCTCGCTGCCGCCGGCCGCCGCAAGGCAACGAACCTCCTCATCCTCGATACCGATGCCGTGATGACGGCCGTTTGGGCGGACGTCTTGCTTGGCACACGGCCCGCCGATCTCAACGCGATCACCGACGCGGCAGACTTCTATTTGCTCTGCGACATCGACGTTCCGTTCAAGGCAGATTCCATCCGCTATTTTCCGGAGCACTCTGCGCGACAGACAATGTTCGAAAGAACGAGGGCCGAGCTGGAGAGTAGACACCTGCCGTTCGCCGTCATTCGCGGCGACGGTGAAGCACGTCTCGACGCGGCGGTTGCTGCCGTCACGCAGCGCTTCCCGGAGCTGGTCGTTCAATGAGCTCGACACCGTCGCGGCCTGGTGAAATTCGTGCGCTCGCCGGCGCGCGCGCCATCCCGCCGCTCATCCTCGTGCTGTATCACTATTGCGAAGGACATCATTATCGCAACTTCAAGCCGTTTGATCTGCTGATCGGGCACGGCTATCTCTGGGTAGAATTCTTTTTCGCGCTATCTGGATTCATTCTCACATACGTCTATGGCGCGCGCGCGATGGCGTTTCTGCGTGGCCGCGCCCATCGTGACTTTCTGATCGCACGGCTATCGAGGCTGTATCCGCTTCACCTGGCGATGCTCCTTTACATTCTTGCCTTGATGCTTCTGCTCAACGCCATCGCTCAGGCGACGGGCGCACCGTCCATCTATGAAGAACAGTACCACCCGGTCGTGACTTGGCAGACATTCATCGGCAATCTATTCCTTGTTCAAGCCTGGAACATCTTTCCTTCGCTATCGTGGAACGGCGCCGCCTGGTTCGTCAGCGTCGAGTTCTTTCTTTGCCTGCTCTTTCCGATCTATCTCGTGGTCGCGCGTCGCGGCTGGTTTGGCGCCTTCGCGCTCATCGTTGGCGGCATTGCGGGACTGGCGCTGCTCTCCTTCACCGGCAAGCACGGCCTCGACATCACTTTCCATAACGGTATTTTTCGCGGCATGAGTGCGTTTGCGACCGGCGTCGGCATGTGCGTGCTCTACGGCAAGACCAAGGAGTTCGCCGACAAACGACCCGAATGGATGCTTTCCTTAGCGCAGGCTATCGTGCTTGCCTGGATGGGTTGGGGCACATTCGACAATGGCTGGTCGCACACGCCGCGCGACATCTACACCGTCGTACCCATGCTGGCGCTCGTCTATGTGCTCGCCTTCGATCGCGGCTTCGCGGCCCGCTTCCTACAGACACGCGTGCTCGCCAAGCTCGGCGAATGGTCCTATGCGATCTACATGGGCCAAACGGCGTGGTTGCAATTCATTCGCTTCGTCGAGCGCGCCTATCCGCCGGACGACACGCTCGTTTTCGGAATTCGCTTCGGGGATCTGATCTGGTGGCCCGAGCCGTTCGTTCTTCTGCTGGTCTGCATCGCCTGGGGCGCCTTGCTGTGCAACACCATCGAAATCCCGGCAAATCGCGCTCTGCGGCGCTTTTTCGCAAGCCATCCCATTCCCGCTTGACCGCCAAAGGGGGCTGCGCCATCACTCTGGCCCTCTTATCCAAGCGGGAGTTTCGGCATGACCATCGACTTCAAGGGCAAGGTCGCCATCGTTACCGGCGCCGGCGGCGGATTGGGCCGCTGCCATGCCATCGAGCTCGCCAAGCGCGGCGCGAAAGTCGTGGTCAACGATTTGGGCGGCGCAGTCGACGGCACCGGCGGAAATTCCGCTGCGGCCGAGGCGGTGGTGGCCGAGATCAAGGCAGCTGGCGGTGACGCGATGGCGAACGGCGCCTCGGTCAGCGACGATGCCGGCGTCGATCATCTCGTCAAGCAGACGATGGATGCCTGGGGCCGCGTCGACATCCTCGTCGCCAATGCCGGCATCTTGCGCGACAAGAGCTTCGCGAAGATGGAGATGAAAGATTTCGACGCCGTGATGGCGGTTCACCTGATGGGCACGGTGAAGCCCTGCAAGGCGCTGTGGGAGATCTTCAAGAAGCAGCAGTACGGCCGCATCGTTGTGACCACGTCTTCGACCGGCCTCTACGGAAATTTCGGCCAGACGAACTACGGCGCGGCGAAACTATCGCTGATCGGATTCATGAACACGCTGAAGCTCGAAGGCGCCAAGGACAACATCAAAGTCAACGCCATCTGTCCCGTCGCCGGCACGCGCATGACCGAGAACCTGATGCCGCCGAATGTTCTGGCCATGCTGAAGCCGGAATATGTAACGCCTGGCGTCGTCTATCTGGTGAGCGAGGATGCGCCGACCGGCATGATCCTGACTGCCGCAGCCGGCGTATTTGCCGCCGCCCAACTCGTCGAAACGGACGGCATCAACATTGGCCACAACGCGACCGCCGACGACGTAGCAGCGAATTGGGCCAAGATCACCGACTTCACGAACGCCAAGCACTACAACCAAGGCGGCGAGCAGAGCGCGAAATTCTTTGCCCGCATCAACGACAAGCCTGTGGTGGGCTAGTCGCGAGCGCTCGCCACCTTCGACGAGCTCCGGATGAGGACACAAAATTGGCCCTCACCCTGAGCCTGTCGAAGGGCGATCGCCACTGCCGACGGGAAAGGTCGGGTCTGCCATGATCAACGGCATCGATCACATCGCCATCATGGTTCGCGACTTCGATAGGACGGTCGCGAACTATGAAACGATATTCGGCCGCGCGCCCAATTGGCGCGGAATCATGCCGGGCGCCTGCCACGCCTGGTTCCAATTCTCCGGCATGGCGCTCGATATCATCGGCGCGGCAGGTACCGGTCCCGAGGCCGACGCGGCCCGCTTTGAAATCGAGAAGTATGGCGACGCGATCTGGGGGCTTGGGTTTTCCGTGCCCGAGCTCGATCCGGCGCTGCATCTCTTTGGGCGGCGCGGCCTTGCCTTTCTGCCGCGTCACACCACGGTGACGAAGAGCGCGAACGGCGCCGAGCGCCGCTGGGAACTAGCCGTGATGAAGCGCAAAAGCGCCAACGGCGTCGCACTCTTTCTGGTCGAGAACGGGCCGACGATGGCCAAGTGGCCGATTGCGCCGATCACCGATTCTGAAGATGCGAGCGTCGGCGGGCTTGATCACATCGTCATCGAGACGGCAAACGCGGAACGCGCAGTGGCACTCTATGGCGGGCGTCTGGGACTCGATCTCCGCCTCGACCGCTCCAACGAACAATGGGGTGCTCGGCAACTTTTCTTTCGTTGCGGCCAAACCGTTGTCGAAATCGGCTCCAACCTCAAGAAAGCGGTGAGCGACATGCCGGACAAGTTCGCAGGTCTCGCCTGGCGCGTACGCGATCCGAACCGTGCCCGCGAACGCATAGCCGCTGCGGGATTGGATGTGTCGGAAGTTCGCACGGGACGAAAGCCGGGAACTTCCGTCTTCACCGTGCGAAACGGCACGGGCGGAATTCCGACGTTGATGTTGTCGGGAAACGAGCGTGAATGAGCCTGCAAGCGCGTTTGCGGCCTTATGCCAAATCCTAACAAAACCTTGCCAGAACGTATTCGTAATTCACTCTTAACCCCGGACGACTACCTTCCCTGTCGGCACCTTGAACCGAACTGACCGAAGACGTCAGCGGACCTGATGGCCGGGGAAGCACGTGTCGGCAGAAATACAGATCCAGCGCGATTCCGTGGGCACCGTCGAGATCGTTCTCGACTCGAACTGCGCTGTGCAAAGCGTCCAAAGCAGCGAGGCGAGCCAACGCCTCGTGAGCGATGTCCTAGCGGGCGAACGTCTGCACAAACACATCCATCCCGACGAATACGATTTTTTTCTGTGGTGCGCTCAATGGGTGATGGACCAACCCGACCGCAATCAAACCATCTTGCTGCGCTGGGCCCGCTCGCAGGGCCGCTGGTCCAGAATCAATGTCACGCTGCGTCATGACGGTGATGGAACGGTGCGCGTGCTGTTTCAGCCCGACGAGGTCGAGCATGCGCGTCGCGCCGAAATGCAGCTGCGTCGTGTCGTCGAAGGCTCAGCCCAAGGCGTGATCGTCCGGACGATGACCGAGGTACTTTATACGAACGATGCCTTTGCCCACATGTTGGGTTTCGCCTCGACGCGCGAGATGTCTGCCTACATGGACGCCGAAGCGGCTGCGGGGAGAAACCCGAACAATACGGGTGCGATCCATCCCGACGACCGCGCGCTGGTCGCGGAGCATATGCGCCGCCGCCTTACCAGCCAGGAGACGATTTCGCATTACGAATTTCGCCTGAAACGGCCTGATGGCACCATCGTCTGGGTCGACACGGCCGCTGCGCTCGTGAAGTGGGACGGCCAGCCGGCGTCCTTGTCCTGGCTCAGCGACATCACGCATCGCAAGCGGATGGAAGACGAACTCATCAAAAGCAAAGAAACGGCCGAGTTTGCCAATCGCTCCAAGACAGAATTTCTGGCGAACATGAGCCATGAATTGCGCACTCCGCTCAATGCGATCATCGGCTTTGCCGAGGTGATCAAGGACGAGATGTTCGGCCCGGTCGGACTCCCAAAATATTCCGACTATGCCAAGGACATCCACAACAGCGGCCGACACCTCCTTGATCTCATCAACGACATCCTGGACCTCTCCAAACTCGAGGCCGGCAAGATGGCCTTGCATGAGAACGAAGTCGCGCTCGGAGCAACTATCGATGCGTGTCTCACGCTTGTCCGCGACCGGGCGGAAAAGGGCGGGGTGCGTCTCGTGACCAAAGTAGAGCCGGGTCTCCCGCGTCTGCGCTGCGACGAGCGCGCCCTGAAGCAGGTGTTGCTCAATCTTCTTTCCAACGCGATCAAGTTCACGCCGCGCGACGGCGAAGTGACATTGCGGGCGCGGCAGGCGCCAGACGGCATCGCAATTGCCGTCAGCGACACCGGCATCGGGATGAGCCAGGACGAAGTCGCGGTCGCGCTGGCTTCCTTCGGTCAGATCGACTCAAAACTCGCGCGAAAAAATCAGGGTACGGGTCTTGGCCTTCCGATCGCCAAATCCTTGATCGAGCTTCATGACGGTACACTCGTCGTCGAGAGCGCGCCGAGGGCCGGCACCACGATGACGGCCATGTTCCCCGCTTCGCGTATCGTCGCCGCGGCCGCCTAAGCGGCGGCGGTTGCGACTTTCGACCGGGTCAGCCTGCCACCGAGCAAACTCAGGAGCGGCAGCGACGCGAAGAACGTCAGATGATACCAGATGGGGAAGTCGATCCAGATCGTCAGGTGATATGGCACGAAGATAATCAGAAGCAGCACGCCGGCGGCAAGCGACGCCTTGACCGCGTCGCGAGCAATCATCGCGGCCAGCGCACCACTGAGGACAGATCCAATTGCGCTGATCGATAATCGCGTGACGAGCATCGGAAATGTCAGCATCGACATGTCGCGAATTTCCGCCATTTCAGGCCAGGCGAAACGCGCCACAACACTGAGTGCGGCGATCACCACAAACCAGGCAATCGCACCGGCGAGCGCTCCCATGATCAATCTGGTCATCCACACCTCACATGTGTTCGCTACGATATTAGATAGCCGAAGCAACCTCCAGCGATCGCACTCGAGACCTCCGTCGCCGAAGCTATCGTCCTTTGAACACCGGCTCACGCTTTTCCACAAAGGCTTTCGCGGCTTCGCGGTGATCTTCCGTGGAACCGGTGTGAACGTGATGCGTCGCCTCGAGATCCAGACAATCATCGACGTCGACGCCGGCTATGGCGCGATTGAGATTTTCCTTCATGTAGCGGTACGCGACGCGCGGACCTTTAGCCAGCCGTTCGGCGAGTTTCGCGGTTTCGCTTTCGAGGCGCTCAGCCGGTACGACGAAATTTACCAGACCGAGACGGAGCGCCTCGTTCATGTCGATGCGATCGGAGAGAAAGTAAAGTTCGCGTGCCTTCGCCGAGCCGACGAGCTGGCTGAGAAAATAAGTGCCGCCATAGTCGCCCGAGAAACCCACCTTCGCGAACGCCGTCGTCATCACGGCTTTCTCGGATGCGATGCGCAGATCGCAGGCGAGTGCCAGCGAAAGCCCAGCGCCAGCGGCGGCACCGGGAAGTGACGCGATCGTCGGCTTCGGCATCTTGTACAGTTTGCCGGCCGTGGCGCGCTGGCTGATGCGTTGCGCGTGGATACGGCTGTCGAGATCGGTGCCGGCTGCGGCAGTCGAACCGCCGCCAGTGCCATCCGCCATGCCTTTTACGTCACCGCCCGCGCAAAATGCGCCTCCCGCGCCGGTGAGGACGACGCAGGCAACGCGTGGGTCGGTTTCAAAGGCCGCGAGCGCAGCCGACATGGCCGTCAGCATGCCGCCGGACATGGCATTGCGCCGCTCTGGCCGGTTCATCGTGATGACGCCGACCCCGCCCTCTACATGCGCCAATAGATCGTTCGTGCCGGTTTCGAATGTGCGTCTGCTCATCGCGTCCCTCGAGCGAAATCCAGGGACATCGTGGCACGACGGGCACGCTCGTTGAAGGGCCGCCAACCCTTGGAAATGGTGCGCCGATGCGCCGAAGACAAGGTTCGGATGCATGCCAATTTTGCATGGCTCACTCCGCTCACGACGCAGTAATCCCACTATTGTGGACTCCCGCTAACACCCCATTTGAGACGTGTGGCGGTAACGACGCGTTCACCAACGCAAGCCCGCCGAGACGATGGAGTGGGCAATGACGACTTATTCAAATGGCGAGGCGCACGGCGCCAAGGCCTTCACCTGGACGGTCATCGCCGCGACAGCGCTGTTGCTGATGGAAGTGACGTGGCCGCAGGCGTTCCCCGCCGCGCCGGCTGCGCAGCCGGCGGCGCAGATCGTGACGAACGTCACGCATGTCGATCGCGTGGCACGGGCGAACTGAATCGGAATCGGCCGCTCAGGCGGCCCTTTCCTCGAGCTTCACATCGTGGCCCCAGAGATGCTCGACATGGCTGAGCACGAGCTCCTTGGTTTGATTGTGAAGCGGGATTCCGCGATTCATGCTGTGCGCCAGATGCAGCGTGCGATTGCCTTTCAGATCGGCGCCAACCACTTGAATGTTGGGGTCGGCGGCGCCGGCATCGTATTGCCGCGCCAGCATGGAGCGCACGGTGCGATAGCCACTCTCGTTGTGAATGGCTGAGACCTTGTAGGCGCTATCGTCCGCCTTGTCGTAGAGGGCGAAGAGGCGGAAGTCGCGCATCAGTTTGGGCGAAAGATACTGTTCGATGAAACTCTCGTCGCGATAGTTGGCCCAGGCGTTCTTGAGAGCCGCTACCCAGTCGCCGCTTCCGGCGAACTCGGGAAACCAATCGCGGTCTTCAGACGTGGGATCAAGACAGATGCGCTTGATGTCCGACATCATCGCGTAGCCCAGAGCGTATGGATTGAAGCCATTATAGCGGCGGTCGCTGAAGTCGGGCTGGAACACGACGCTGGTGTGGCTGTGCATGAACTCCATCCACGACCCTTCGGTAATCATGCCTCTGTCGAACAGCAGGTTCATGATGGTGTAGTGGACGAATGTGGCGCAGCCTTCGTTCATCACCTTGAGCTGCCGCTGCGGGTAGAAATATTGCGATAGATTGCGCACGATGCGCAGTGTCTCGCGCTGCCAGGCTTGCAGCGACGGCGAATTCTTTTCGATGAAGTAGAGAAGGTTTTCCTCGGGCAACTTCATTTCGTCGCTGAACTCGTCCTCGGGATCGAGAACGGGCGGCGCGCTCGGCGGCTCAACTCCCGCAGGTAGCGTACGCCACAGTTCGTTATAGGCTTCCTCGTCATATTGCGCCCGCTTGCGGCGCTTCTCCAGCACGCGATCCTTGGAAGGTTTGGGCGGCCGGCGATAGCGGAACACGCCCTGCTCCATCAAAGCATGCGCGGCGTCGAGCGTGCCTTCGACCGCGTCGCGGCCGTGGCGCTCCTCGCAAGCGGCGATGTATTTCTTTGCAAAGGACAAATAGTCGAGAATTCCTTCGGCGTTGGTCCATTGCCGGAAGAGATAGTTGTTCTTGAAAAAGTGGTTGTGCCCGAAGGCGGCATGCGCCATCACCAGCGCCTGCATCGTCATCGTGTTTTCCTCGAGCAGATAGGAAATGCACGGGCTGGAATTGATCACGATCTCGTAGGCGAGCGCCGAGTAGCCCAGACGATAGAGAACCTCCTCGCGCGCGAAGAGCTTGCCGAACGACCA
>Ga0207693_10000352_pt1 | contig 42246 bp, 46 predicted proteins | sample LARL81metaG_FD_184347 | JGI IMG/M metagenome (GOLD analysis project Ga0207693, IMG submission 184347) | Corn, switchgrass and miscanthus rhizosphere microbial communities from Kellogg Biological Station, Michigan, USA - LAR L8-1 metaG... | ecosystem: Host-associated > Plants > Roots >... | reverse complement strand
ATCGCTGCTTGCACATCTGGTCGAGCGACGCGGACTTGGCGCAAGGTTGGCAACAGCCGACGAAGTTTCGCCGGCGAATATCCAGGATTTCGACTGCGACGGCGTTCAAGCGATATGCATTTCCTATCTCGAGCCGGGGAGTCCGAAGAATGCGCGCTACATGGCACGGCGGCTGCGCAAGCGCATGCCGGACGTGCCGCTGATCGCAGGATTTTGGAGCGTGATCCAGGACGACACGCACTTCCTCGATGGCTTCGAGGCGACAGAGTGCGACTTTCTCGCGACGAGCCTGAAGCAAGCGGTCGCGCAGATCGTAGCATTGATGACGCGCTCAGGTACGGATGAACGATTTTCCAGCGCAATCGGACAAGACGAAGAAGAAAGTGTAGCGGACTGATGACAATATCCTCTCAGGACTTTCAGTGTTTGCTCTATTCGGTGCGCGAATACATTCTGACCGTCACACTCAATCGGCCGGAGCGGCGCAATGCACTAAACCCGCGCGCCTACGCAGAAATCGAAGCGGCCTTTCGTGCGGCGAACGAAGACGAGAACGTTCGCGTCGTAATCGTCACGGGGGCCGACCCGGCTTTTTGTTCCGGCGAAGACGTCAAGGAAATGATGACAGGCGAGGTAAGACCCGCCTCACCCGCCGCGACGCCGGGTGCCCGCCCACCCACTCCCGCCGCCATGGCGGCGCTTGACTGCGAGAAGCCGGTCATCGCTGCGGTGAACGGCTCGGCCGTCGGTTGGGGCATGGAGCTCGCGCTTTATGCCGACATTCGTCTCGCATCCGAGAACGCAAAGTTCGCCGAGCTTTTCGTGAAGCGTGGCCTGGTCGCAGATGTCGGAGGATTTTACAGGCTTCCCGCGCTCGTCGGTCCGTCTAAGGCGGCAGAGTTGCTTTTGACCGGCGAAGTGATCGGCGCCCAAGAGGCGCTGCGCATCGGACTCGTGTCCGAGGTGCTGCCGCACGCTCTACTCCTGAGCAGAGCCAACGCTCTGGCCGCAGTCATTGCGGCCAATCCACCGCTCGCGGTTCGCGCCATCAAACAGGGACTGCGCCGCGCTGCCCATGGCGATCCGCGTGAAATCGGCAGCTGGGCCATCGATACGATCTATCGCTTATTCCAGACCGAAGACCATCGCGAAGGCGTGAAGAGTTTCTTGGAAAAGCGCGAACCGATTTTCAAGGGCCGCTGAACATAGCGCGCTGCGCGCTGGCATCTCTGTCGTGCGACGTGACGCGCCTTGCTCCCGCATCAGGCTACGCCCTAGAACCAGACGGCAATGTCAGCTGATGGCCAACTTCCAGGTGCCGAACATGTTTCGGCGGCCGCTCTTCCGACGCTTCTGTCGGTTATGTTCATCAACCTGCTGGGTTTCGGCATCATCGTTCCGTTGCTGCCGTTCTATGCCCAGTCGTTCCACGCACCGGCCTGGCAGATTGCACTAATCTTCTCGGCCTATGCGATGGGCGCCTTTTTCGGCGAGCCCTTGTGGGGCCGAATCTCCGACAGAATTGGCCGCAAACCAATCCTCATCAGCACCGTGACGGGAAACTGCCTTTGCTACCTGGCGCTCGCCTTCGCGCCGAACATTTTCGTCGCCTTCATCGTGCGATTCATCGGCGGTATGGCAAGCGGCAACGGCGCGGTCATTCAAGGCTATATCGCCGACGTCACCCCGCCTGCGGAACGGACGGCGAAAATGTCGCTGCTCGGCGCCGCCTACAATATCGGCTTCATTGTCGGACCGGCGCTTGGTGGGCTTTTGGCGCACCCTTCCGCCGGTCATGCAGGATTTCGAATTCCGCTGCTCGTTGCCTCCTGTCTCTCAGCGCTATGCGTCGCGGGACTTGCCGTGTTTCTGAAGGAGAGCCGTGCGCATCGCCGGATTTCCTCGCGGCCAAGTCGGTGGGCGGTTCTCAACACGGCGGTTACCAATCCCATCGTGAGCCGCCTGATGCTTGTGACACTTCTTGCGGGTTGTGCGTTCAACGGCATCGAATCGGTGTTCGGTCTTTGGACGCAGGCGCGCTTTTCCTGGGGACCGCAGCAGGTGGGAAGCGCCTTCGCCGTGACGGGAATTGTCTCCGCGATTTGCCAAGTCGCGGTGACCGGTCGCGTTTCGAAGCGTTTCGGCGAGGCGCGCGTGCTTTCGGCCGGCATGGCGCTGACGACAATATGCGTGACGCTCCAGCCTTTCTCGGTCGGCGCCTGGATGATCGTGGCGCTTCTGGCAATTTCAGCGTTCGGACAATCGATTGCGTGGCCCAACGTTTCCGCCCTGCTCTCGCGCAATGTCGATTGGGAACATCAGGGCCAGTATCTCGGTCTCAACAACGCAGTCGGTGCGGCGGCGCGCCTGGTCGGACCGTCGATCGCGGCCATCACGTTTTCGAACATCAGCGTCGATAGCCCGTTCTTCTCGGCGGGCTTGATGGTATTGCCGGCAATTTTTCTCGCCTGGTACGCCGCTACGCACAACCGCCGCGACACGTTTACCGAGCCCGAATACCGGCCTACGCTTTCGGAAACCTCTGGAGATTGACATGGCAGCAACTCTGAAAGGCAAAGTCGCTCTCGTCACCGGCGCAAGTCGCGGCATTGGCGAAGCGATTGCGGTGCGCCTTGCCATGGAGGGCGCGAAGATCGTCGTTTCTGCGCGAACCGCCAAAACCGGCGAGAGCAAGCTTCCCGGAACGCTGAACGACACGGTCCAGCGTGTGCGCAAAACAGGCGCCGAAGTCATGTTCATCAAGGCCGACCTGGCACAGGCGCGTGAGCGCGAAGCGCTCATTGCCAAGGCGCAGGACGCGTTCGGCGACATCGACATTCTGATCAACAATGCCGCGATCACCTTCTTCATGCCGGTCGCAGAGTTCACGGAAAAGCGCTTCAAGCTGATGCTGGAAGTGCAGGTCTATGCGCCGTTTCATCTTTCGCAATTGGTGTTGCCGGCCATGAAGGCGCGCAAGTCCGGCTGGATCGTCAATATCTCGTCGCCGGCGGGACTACACCCGCAACAGCCTTATGCCCCTGGCGTGCGCGGCGGCACGGTCTATGGAATGTGCAAGGCAGCATTGGAGCGTTTCACGACGGGACTTGCGTCAGAAGTCTATGACGACGGCATCGCCGTGAATGTGGTCTCGCCCGGTCTGGTACCTACGCCAGGTGTGGCCGTACATGGCCTTATCAACGAGCGCACCAAAGATCGCGTTCAGCCTATCGAATATATCGCCGAGGCCGTTTATCGCCTGGCGTCAGGAGATCCCAAAACAATGACGGGACGTATCGACTATGCGGAGCCCTTTCTCAAAGAGCTCGGAGTGGAGCCTTCGCCGCTCGCCGCCTAAGGCCCGTCCAAACGACAAGCGAAGATGAGCGCGAAATCGATTTCGGTGAGCCTAAGTTTTTTCGCCGTAACTTACAGCCATCCCCGCGCGCACATCCTGCTGGACACCATATTGCGGAAATGGATAGCGAAATCCGTTCTTGGATAGCGCCTTCATGCCGTCGATCGCCTTGACCAGATATTCGGGAGGACATGCCATCAACATTTCGTCGTCGAGGACGCCGCCATAGCGGCGCTCGGCGAAACAAGGAATCGAAAGACTCGGCAGGCGGGTCGACAGCGCGCGGCCCCAGGAGTCCGCGCACGCCGATTCGCCGACGACGCTCCAGTCAAATCGCTTGTAGCCCGACCATTGCAATCCGTTGACGAAATAGATCATCGCGCCCGGTGTCGCATAGAAAAGCGCGATATCGGGATTGTCCAACTTGCCCGCAGCGAGCGGTCCGACTGCAAGCGCTTCGTACTTTCCGTCCGGCACGCAGTTCATGGACCGCTGATGCGCGCCTGCATCTTCGAGGCTCTGATACCACACGCCCTTCATGTGGGAGCCGGAGTACCATTCCTCAGTCTTGGCCTCGCCCAGACCAACCACGGCGCGGCATTGGGCACCCACCAGATCTTCGCTGGTCACGCCGACGGTCCATCCCAGGCGCGACGCCTGGCCGACAATTTGATCAAGTGTATGAACGGCTTTGGGCCGGCGAATTCTGGGAATGGCCTCCATGTCTTCGCGATGCTCGAACATCTGCATCGCGAAAACGATGCTGCGCAATCGCAGGATCCGCTCGAGTTCGGCGGATAACGACACCAGGTCCAGGCTCATGATCGTCACTCCTCAGCCATCCAATGAATACGGATGACAAGCGCAACCTTAGATCAGCGAGGAACGGTCACAAAACGATTCATGATCTTCGCGACGGTGGGCAGTCTGTCCAAACCAGCCCCTTTCTGCTTGCTCAAGCGCGAAACCGATACAAGTTCGCCTCATTACTTTTGCGGCCCTGGATTAGACGTGGCACGATATCGGCTGCAATCATGCTGTAGATAGTTCCATTTCCACCAAATCCCAGCACCGCGAAGCAGCGCGGCATACCCGGCACGGCATCGATCAATGGCAATCCATCAGCACTTTCGCCAAACGCTCCTGTCCATCGCCGCGTGACGCGAATGTCCATGCTTGGGACAAGTGTCTCGACCTTGGCTAAGAGTCGCCGGCTCTTTCGAGCCATGCTGCGGTTGCGATAGGATGCAAGATTCACATCTTCATCTTCGCCGCCGACAATTACGCGCCGATCGGCGGTCGTGCGCAGGTAGAGGTAGGGCGTCGATGCTTCCCACACCAAGGTCTTGTCGAGCCAGGCCGGAAACTTCGAATGAGTCCGCGAGGCGATCGCCCAACTGGAGGTGATTTTCGTTCCTTGTTTGGGCAGACATTTCACAATTTCATAACCAGTACAAAAGACGACGTACTTGGCCTCAATGAAATGGCGTCCCGTGTCGAGTGTCACCCCATGTACCGTCGCCATGACGCCTTTGACATTCACCGGCGAAAAAATTCTCGCGCCCCGCGCTGCTGCGCGTCGAAGGAGGCCCGCAGCGAGTTGTACAGGATTGGCGACCGCGGAGTCGGGACTGAGAATGGCGCCGGTACGATTCATGCCAAATCTCGAGTTGAGCTCCGGTCCCGCGAGATACTCGCCCGGAATTCCGGCGCGGTTGCGCGCGGCACTCTCACGCTCAAGCCCTCTTGAACCGAGATCATTGCCAGCCACATACAGGGCATTGCGTCGGTCCAAACCGCAGCGAATTCCTTCTCGTTGCACCAGGGCGACAAGAGCCTGCGTTGCGCGGTAAGAATGGCGCCAGGCTTGTTGTGCGCGCGCGAGTCCGATTTTGTCGGCCAACTTGGTCAGTGGCTGGTCGATCTCGAATTGCAGCAGTGCCGTATTGGCGGATGTCGATCCTTTGGTCGGTGCACGCCGGTCTACGACCACGACGCGCTCGAATTGTGCCGCCAGGGCGTGGGCCATAAAGGCACCGCTGATACCGGCTCCCACGACAACTACATCGGCGCACATTGAGTCGGCGAGTGCTTGGAACCTTACCGAAGTGCCCCTCGATCCGCGCCAAACCGAGTTGCCGGCGATCAGACGTTTTTCGGGCGTCAGCGCGCTTTTTATCAAGCCGGGTATGTTCGCCTCATCGCCATGGCGAATAGGCCCGGCTATTTATACGTCCGGGCCTATCGCCAAATGCGCCTAGAAGTCGCGCGGAACTTTGTAGTAGTCGTACGACTTCGCACGAATCTGACTGAACTCGCCGTCATTCTTCGTGAGGTCTTCAAGACGGTAGGTCGGAGCTCTTTCCAAGACATCTTTGGAGAGCGGAACAACATAGCCGCCCTTGTCCGGACTGTAGTCGAGCATTGACCAGGGCACGGGGAAAAATTTCTCACCCATTCCGAGAACTCCACCAAAGCCCAGCGCGGCAAACATGATGCTGTCGGATTGCTTGTCCAGAACGACGTCTTCGACGTGGCCGATTTTGTCGCCTGCCAAGTTATAGATGTTGGTTCCTTTGACCTTGGAGGCAAGAATCGCACTCGTATGACCAGAGGCTGTTGTCATTTTTGTTCCTTCCCATCTTGGGGCTTCGTAAAGAATACGAAATGACGCTCAATTCGTTCCGATGAAATTGAAATTGGTGAGCGCCGCACCAGCAGTTGGCGAGACGCGCAAGCACAACCCGTCAAATTCGCATCACTGGGCTTTGCGTCGTTCCAAGCAGAGGCAGATCTCTACGTGCGCGAACTGGTTTCATGTCGCGCCGCCGCTGGAGAACCGGCAGCAGGCCTCGAATAGACCCACACCGTCGCAGGCGGCAGGTTGCGAATGGCGACGCCAGCGCTTCGCACGCGCCATTTCTTCCCTCTGGGCACGGGTGGACGCCACCCGAAGGACACCTGAATGAGCGGTGCGCCGGGCATAAGCCTCGATAGACAATCCTCGACCAAACGCTCGCGCACTGGCACGGGCAAGTTCCTTAGAGGCAGTCCAGACACAATGGCGCAGACCTGTTCTGATCGATCCGACAAATGATGCTCGATATCGAGCGCGTTTCCGAGCCGGACGCGTAGGCCGGGAAATCGCTTGCGTAGAAGTCGCACGAAATCCGCATCGCGTTCGACCAGGATCAGCCTTTTGAGGTCGACGCCGCGCTCGAGAAGTGCAGCGGTCACGGCGCCTGTTCCGGGTCCCAACTCGAGCACGATGCCGTCGGCGCGTGGGTCGACCTGCGCAGCAATTTTTCTCGCCAGTGCCGGGCTTGAGGGAAAGAGGGACGCGACGTAGCGAGGGTTCGCGCCCATTCCTCGCAGAAACTGCAAGTTGTTGCTGAATGACTCAAGCTTCGGGGTTGCAAGGGGTGCTGTCATGGCAGCCAAGCTATCGAGTGCCGCCGGTTGGCACCACCGACAAGCTCGCAAATGAGATTTTCCGTTATCGTCACGTGGACTATCGCGCGGCTGAGGTGGCTTCGCGGTCGTCCTCATTGCGTGCGGCGATCGCGGCGACCATCGAAATTATGGCGCCGAACAGCAGAGAGAACGCAATCCAGAGGCTGGTATAACTTGCTGCCTTCCGCACCGTGTCGGCCGCTGCTCTGGTCCTGGCTTGGACATCGGCTTGCATTCCATCAACCCGGGCCGTTGCGACATCGTTTGAAACCTCTGCGTTCGCTGAGACGAGGTCCACAAGGCGGTCTCGGTCACCGGCGCTCAGCTGCTCACCATGGACGAGATCGGCGTCGAGAATGCGCCCAGCTTCGGCTCGGGCGCTCGCATCGGCGGGCCCGCTGGCGCGTGTTCTCGCATTGCCGTTGGGGCGAAAGAGAATGTCGACCAAGTACGCCGTGGGACCGGCGGGCGAAACCTTCGATGGCGCCGTTCCGTATAACGCAGCCGTCATAGCCCCGGTGCTCGTGACGGTCAGTCCCGCCAGGGTGACGACGGTTAGCGTCGCCAAAACGGCGACCGCCCAGGTGACGAGACCGTGGGCTGCCGCTCGAAAATCCTCCTGGATATGGCTCTCGACAAGCGGGCCCAATAATCGGCCGGCGAGATGTCCGCCGACCGCGAAGCCAAACGCCTGCGCGCTCAGGAAATAGATCGCACCGCCGGTCAGAAAGGTCGGCATGGACGGACCCGAGTGCGTGATGGGATGAACCAACAAGAGTCCGAAGCCGGCACCCAAGCTGAGAAGAAAGAACGTCACGGCGGTTGCGGCAACTCCGCCGGCGATCGCCAAACCCCAAGAAAACCGGTATCCGGAAGTGCCCTCACCTTCGTCGGCGATTACGATTGCTTCGGCCATGGCGAGTGTCCTCAAAGTCGTAGTGAGAGGTGACGAGTATTGGCTAAGCGTGACCGGTCAACAGCCACAAAATGATGATGATGGGAATTGGTATGCCAATGAGCCAAAGCAGAATTGAGCGCATAGTTTTCTCCTCGAAACTCCTGTTAGAACTCGGCAATGAAGAGTTCGTTCCCGCTTCTCGCCTTGTGTTGCAGCAGCGCCAGGTTGGTCGAGAAAGCAGCTACGCGGATGGTGCTGTGAACGATCATCAACTTTAGACGGCCGTGGAACTCCGCCAAACTGCGCCAAGTTCCCCGCCCAACGCTTCACCAACTCAGTGGGCCGGAGCCAAGAGTGAGACGCTGACGCTGGGCGCAGTCGGCGCGGTTTTATGACTGACGAAGAGAAAGCCGCCGATCGCGATCACCCCGATGAGAAGCGCGCCGACCATGACGCTGAGAAAGGTGTCCGAATTTCCGTCCGCCATGGAACTATTGCCTCATTCGCTCCAGTGGAGAACTCGCAATCGCGAAATTCGTTGCAAAAGGCCGCCCTCTTCGTTGTCCGCTCGGACTCAAGCGCCCCTTAAGTGGTCAAAGGCGCCGGCGATGCTTCAGCTGCAAAATAGTTGGTGTACTGAGGAACTACTTTGCCGACAGTCCATTTCAAGAGAGCCAGCGGGTTCTGAGATGGTCCGGCCACCCCCATTCCCTCCGGGTTGTTCTGCCCGCTGGCACCAAACCGATGTGTCCGCCACCGCATGCCGTGGCGAAGTTCGACGCGGGGTGGCTCCGTCGATGTTTGAAATTGATGAGCCAAGCCCGGCCCACTACGAGATGATCGAACCGATTGCATGTCGCGATTAGATTCCACACTTAGCTGGAACAGGAATTCAGATCGCGGCAAGGCGCTCGTTATTGCGTCCTTTCTTGCATCGGCACTTCTCGCTGCAGGGGCTCTCGTCCTCACGAGCGGCGACGGGGCTCAGGCCGCGCGGGAACTGGTGACGCGATTTTCGTCTCTGCTGTTTGTCTGCTCCTTGTTGGCGCCGCCTCTTGCACGCCTGGTTCCGGCAAGGGCGCTTTCAGCGCTAGCGCTCATGAGCGGAAACCTACGGCTCTCCTTCGTCGCAACATTTGTGTTTTCGCTCGCTTGCGCCCTGATGCCCGCCGCGGTTGGCGGAGAGGCGCTTTCGGTTTCTGCCGTTCTCTATATCGGGCTGAATGGTCTGATGCTTCTTGTCATGTTGTTTCCAGCCAATCGGGCCGCGACGCGGCGTATGGGCGCAGCCAGTTGGCGCGCGATTCAGCATTTGGCGACAGCCTATTTTTGGTTAGCGTTCCTGGTGTCTTCGCTGGTTCATGTTGCGCGGCAGGACGAATCTCTGGTTTGGCATGGATTTATGTTGACGCTCCTCGTCGTCGCTCTTGGCGCGATCGCCGCGGCCAAATTCAGCCGCGAAGCAGTCGAGGGCTGAACCCCGGACACAGCGATTGGAACCCACTCCGCCCGGGATTGTTCCCACAGGGACATCAGAGCGGCAAAAACCATGGCAGGCCTTCGAAGCTACCGTGCCAAGCGCGACTTTAAGATCACCGCGGAACCGAAGGGCCGCGTCGAGCGCTCAAGGAAACGCCGCTTTGTCATCCAAAGGCATGACGCGACCAGGTTGCACTACGACTTTCGCCTGGAACTGGGAGGCGTTTACAAATCCTGGGCGGTCACGAAGACACCGTCGCTGGATCCGGCGGTGAAACGCCTGGCCGTCGAAGTGGAAGATCATCCTCTGGAATACGGCAAGTTCGAAGGCACCATACCAAAGGGCCAATATGGCGGCGGTACGGTACAGCTCTGGGATCGCGGTACCTGGACGCCGCAAGGCGATAATCCAAAACGTGAACTCGCCGAAGGACACCTGAAAATCACCTTGAGTGGCGAGCGTATGCGGGGCAACTGGGCGCTCATTCGCATGCGCGACGACGCCGAACGGCGGGCACGAAAAGTTCGGCACAACTGGCTTCTCATCAAGGAAGGCGATTCCGAAGCCAAGCGCGGTAAGGCCGCTGACGCACTCACAAAGGAAGTGACGTCCGTGGCGACGGGACGAACATTGGAAGAGATTGCCGCAAAATCGACCAAAGTCTGGAACTCCAACCGTTCGCTCACCGAGAATGTGACCGCGCTCAATAAAACGAAAAAAAAAGAGAAACGCGGTGAACCCTGAAGAAATAGACAGTGCCGCGCCAGTACGATCAAAAATGCCTCAGTTCATGGCGCCGCAGCTCTGCACGTTGCGAGAAAAACCGCCATCAGGCACGGGTTGGGTTCATGAAGTGAAGTTCGATGGCTATCGCATGCAGCCGCGCGTCGAAAAGGGCCGCGTACGCCTGCATACCCGCAACGGTCTGGATTGGACGACGCGATTCCCGGAAATCGCGAGCGACTTGGCGGAACTGCCGGACTGCATGATCGATGGCGAAGTTTGTGCCCTCGACAAGAAGGGCGGTTCGGATTTCGGGCTGCTGCAACTTGCACTTTCCGAGAAGGCGACGAAGGATCTTGTATTCTTCGCGTTCGATGCGCTGTTCGTCGACAATGTTGATGTACGCACCCAGCCCCTCGCCTTTCGTAAAAAACTTTTGGAAGAACTTCTGCGCCATGCACGCGGCAGCAAGCGGTTGCGCTTCGTTCCCCACTTCAGGGCGACTGGCGATGCAATTCTGAACGCGGCGTGCAAGGCGGATCTGGAAGGCGTGATTTCGAAGCGGTTGGATTCGCACTACAGATCCGGGCGTGGCAACGCATGGACGAAGTCGAAGTGTCGCGCCGGTCAGGAAGTCGTCATCGGAGCATGGCGCGGAACGCAATCCACGCTTCGCTCTCTGCTGGTAGGGACGCACAAGGACGGCAAGTTTGTCTATATGGGCCGCGTCGGCACAGGATTCAGCGCATCGGTCGCGAGCGATTTGCTGAAGAGACTAAAGCCACTGGTCCGAAAGACACCGGCATTCGCCGATGCGCCGCACGCACGGGACTTGAATTGGGTAGAGCCGAGGCTTGTCGCTGAGATTGAATTCGAGAACGTGACGAAGGATGGACTTTTCCGGCAGGCGGCGTTCAAAGGGCTGCGGCTCGACAAGCCGGCGGCGACCGTTGTTCCGGAGGTTCCCGTCGACAAGCCAAAGGTGCGCAGGGCGGTCATGGCGGCAAAAAGTTCCATCGCGGTGTCGAAGCGCTCCGGCGATGCCGAAGTAATGGGGGTTGCGATCAGCCATCCCGACAAGGAGCTGTGGCCGAAATCAAAACTCGGCAAGGCGATTACGAAACTTGATCTCGCCTGCTACATGGCTGCCGCTGCCCCGCACATGCTTCCGCACATCGAAGAGCGCCCGATCTCGGTCGTACGCGCCCCGGATGGCGTCAACGGCGAACTGTTCTTTCAGCGCCACAAGCTGCTCGGCACAGCCGTTCCTGTGTTGGCCCTTAAGGTGAAAGGCCAGACGCAGCCCTATCTCGGCATCGACAGCGCGCAGGCCCTGGTCGCGTTGGCGCAGCAGGCGGTCCTGGAAGTCCATCCCTGGGGTTCCGCAAAGGGTGATCCGGACTCTCCGGAGCGAATTATCCTCGATCTCGATCCGGCGCCCGATGTGCCGTTTTCGAGGGTGATCGAAGGCGCGCAGGACTTGCGCGCAAGGCTCGCGAAGCTTGGTCTCACACCGTTCGTAAAGACGACTGGCGGCAAGGGACTGCATGTCGTCGTCGCGATCAGGCGCGGTGCCAGCTGGGATGAAGCGAAAAGTTTCGCCAAGGCCTTGGCCGTGGCCATGGAGAAGGATGCGCCCGACCGCTACACGACGACCATTGCCAAGCGCGCCCGGACAGGAAAGATATTCGTCGACTATCTGCGCAACGACCGCACGTCAACAGGCGTTGCGCCCTGGAGTCCGCGCGCCCGCCCGGGAGCACCCATCGCTGTCCCGCTTTCCTGGAGCGAAGTGCGGCCGGGGTTGGAGCCAAGCAAATATACGATCGCGACCTCGGGACCGCTGCTGAAAAAGGCCGACCCGTGGGCCTCGCTGGCGAAATCGGCAAGGCCTTTGGCGGCCGCCATCAAGAAGCTCAACGCCTAGCGCGCGCGCTTCTTGGCGGATCTGTGGTTGACGTTTGCCGGTATGTTCGCTGAACGCTTGTGCTTTAGGCTCTTCTTCAGCGCCTCCATCAGATCGATGACGTTCGTGTCGTCGACAGGCTCGGCTCTGACCGGCTTCTCGCCTTTTTGTTTGCGCCGAATGAGTTCGCGCAAAGCCTTTTCATAACGATCCTCGAACATGGCCGGATCGAAAGCGCCTTCCTGCTGCGCGATGATCTTTTCCGCGATCTCGACCATCTGCTTGTCCGAACGCGTGGCAGGGATATCTTCGAAAGCCAATTTGGGAGCGATGACTTCGTCCTGCGACCGCAATGTGTAAGCTACGATCCCGTTGTCACGAGGCTCCAACGCGACGACCCGTTCGCGCGTGTGCATGACGACACGGCCAATGGCGATGCGGCTAGTCTGCGCGAGCGCGTCACGGATGACGGTATAAGCTTCGGTTCCAGACTTACCATCCGGCACTAGAAAATAAGGATCATTCCAATAAATGCGATCGATGTCGGCTTCATCGACAAAGCGCTCGATGTCGATCGTCTTCGTCGTCTCGAGCCGGACGGACTCCAGCTCGTCGTTGGTGACGATGACGTACTTGTTCTTTTCGATCTCGTAGCCTTTGACGAGGTCGGCGCGTTCGACCGGCCCAGTATCAGGATCGGTCGGGATCATTCGAATGCGGTTGTTGGTCTGCGGATTGAGCATGTGGAAGGAAATGTCGCTACTGCGCGATGTCGCGCCATACAATGCGACCGGGCAACTGACCAACGACAATCGCAGATGGCCCTGCCAGACGGGTCGGCCACTAAGCCTTCCCAGTGCAGCCTGAACCGGTGAGGTTTGCTTTCCTGCGTGCCGTTTCGCTGTCTTTGCTGTTGGCATAATTTCCCATTCCGAAGTTTCATGCGTCACTACAACAACGCGCGAAGGGCCTTTTTGGGTTTCGGATTCTTCGCGAAACCTCAGCTGCAACAGATCACAGCAGATTTTGCCAGAGGAACGACGTCAGTTCGAAAAGCTCGAGGAATCGTTCGCCCAGGGGCCGGTGGCGCCACGTCTGCGGGTCGATTTGTCTTGCCTTAGCCATGTCGTTCTCAAACATTTTCTGAAAATCCTGCGCCGTGGCGCTGCCGAGCACGAGCGCATCGACCTCATCATTGTAGACGACGCTTCGGGGATCGAAATTGGATGAGCCGATCGACGTCCAGACGCCGTCGATGGAAGCGGACTTCGAGTGCAGCACTTCGTTCTGAATTTCAAAAATCTTTACTCCGGCTTCTAACAAGTATCCGTAGTGGGATCGTCCGATGGCCAGCGCCATTTTGGAATCGCTATCACTGGGTAACAACAGGCGAACATCGACGCCGCGACGCGCGGCGCCAATGAGATCTTCTTCCTCCTGGTCGGTCGGCACAAAATAGGCGGTGCTCAGCCAGACATTCTTTTCGGCGTTGCGAATCGCAGACAACAGAGTGACGTAGTACCGTGGAATATCCTTGCCGGGCGCGCTGCCGACAATACGCACGACTTCCGTGCCCTTTGCCACGACGGTCGGAAAATATTTTGCGCTGTCGAGCGGTGGCCCGTTTTGCTGGGACCAGTGCGCCAGGAAGAGAGTCTGTAGTTGGGCCACGACGGGTCCATCGATTTTCAGGTCGGTATCGCGCCAGTGTTGATCGGCTCCGCTGGCTTCGCTGCCGGACAGTCCAGGGCCGGAACTCTGATAGGTGGTACTGAGATTGATGCCGCCGACGATCGCGCTCTCACCATCGACCACAAGCATCTTGCGATGGTCGCGATTGTTGAGTTTGACCGGATTGAGCGGATTGACCGGGTTGAAATCGACCACATTGATGCCGGCAGCCTTAAGGCGGTCGAATAATTCATGCGGCGTGGCGGCGGAACCGAAGCCGTCATAGATGACGTTGACATCAACACCTTGTTGTCGCTTGGCGATCAGTAGGTCGCTCAAATGTGCGCCGCCGGATTCGATGTCCTCGAAGATGTAGTATTCGAGATTAATCGTCGTTTTAGCGCGCTTGATCGCGGCGAACATCGCGGCAAACGTCTCGGTGCCGTCGACAAGGAGCTGTGTGGCATTGCCGGCGACGAGCGGTGTTTCCGCGATCGCCGTTTCGATGGCGACATGGCGGCTGAGCATTCCCGCATCGCCTGGTTCGGTCGCAAGCTTGTCGAGTAGTGCCTTGCTCTGTGCGATCGTCAAAGGCCCTTGGGCCGTCACAATCTGCGGGGCCGCCTTGGGCGGAGTCTCGTTCACCTTCGGTACAGCTGCGCAGCTTGCGAGAAAAACGCAAACTGCGAGAGCGATGGGCGCGCGCATTTCCTGCCCTTTTTGTTCAGTACGCGCGGTCGAAGCCTAGCCGACGAAAATTCCGGCCAGCCGCGCAAATGAACAACTGGCAAGTTGGAAGGAAGTTCCCTTGCCGCCGACAGCGGAGTGCTCAGCCGTACAGGCGTTTACCCCAATGGTGCTCTTACAAATGAACCGGCGGCGAACCGATTGTTCGGTTCACCGCCGTAGGACATTCAAGTTACTGGTGGTCCGGCACCTGCTCCCAATGCGGATGCCATTCGTGCCCGGTATAGACGTAGTGGCAGGCGTCGCCATCGCTGTCGCACACCCACTGACCAGGGAACTTGTAATACGGCTGAATGTAGTACTCAGATTTCTGCCAGCACTCATCGCCATCGGAATCGCACTGAATTCTCACACAGTGATTTCCATCTTGGTCGCAGCGCTCAAAGGTTTTGGCGTTCGCTGCACCGGTTGAAAATGCTAGGCCGGCTACGGCGATAGCGACAGCGCCTCCCAGTAGTTTCCAGCTATTTTCTATGTGCATGTTTTATCCTTCCAATTTGCATTTTTCAGTCAACGCACACGTTCAAGTTCAGTTCCTCGGGTTTCCCGGCACTTTCAAGGGCCGCGCGATCGGGTTCGCCAGCACCGCCGACGAATTGGAACCGAAACAGGCGCAACGAGTTGAAATGGAGATAAGTTGGGGAGAGTCCCATGCTCGGCTTGATCGTAATTGTGGTTTTGATCCTCATATTGATCGGAGCGTTGCCGTCCTGGCCGTACAGCGCCGGCTGGGGCTACTACCCAAGCGGCGGCCTCGGCTTAATACTGATCATCGTGCTCGTTCTTGTTTTGCTGGGACGCCTCTGACGCGACGTACCCGCACAAGATCGCTTGCACTTGATATGCTGTTCGGACGACACACCCATCAGCATTCGTCCGAGCGATGGCGGGACACTTGGAAATCAGCAATGTTCTCGATTTCATTGGCGCGCCAAAGAGAATGAAACTGCCAACACATATGTCATTGAAATTGCAGTCTGAAGTCATTGTCACCGGAAAGCCATTCCGACTTGGGCCCACCGCATTTCGAAGTTACATGAACGTGCCGACGCTTGACCAAAGTGTTTTGAGTAGTTCGCCGTGTCTGTTTAGGGAAACGTGCAGCAGCAGGTCAGCTTCTTAGTCTGATCCGTGAGCCGCCTGTGAATGTCCGCTTTCGACCCAAAGGGGACACTCACATTGCCACAACTATGAAGTTTGAATTGAGAAATTCGAACCCGTTGACGCAAATCAACTACCGCGACGCGATCGCAGAACATCTTGTCTAGGTGGAGCGTTCAACTCCGCAAATCACGCACAATCAAGGAGTCCGAAATGAATAAAGACCAGGTTAAAGGCGCCGTCGATCAGGCGAAGGGCACCATGAAGGAAGCCGTCGGCAAGACAATCGGTGACACGAAGATGCAAGCCCAGGGTGTTGTCGACAAGCTCACGGGCAAGATTGAAAGTGCCGTGGGCGGGGCGAAAGAAACCCTTCGTGACGTGGTCAATAAGGCGACCAAATGAACTGATTCACGCGGAACAGCAAACGCTCCTGATGCGATTGATCTAGGAATGACAGTCGGTCGCGCCTGGCGCAGCGGGGACCGAGAAACAGTGACTCGGTGGTCGCCACGAATGTCCGCCTTGGCGGGCATTCGAACAGCTCGACCTTGAATTGTTACCCGCAAACTTTTGCCTCGCAAGCCGGATGGAACTTGATTGAGCGCAATGTTGCCGTGGCCGCATCGGCCGAAAGTGCATCGAATAGTTGGAGGCCAATAATATGGCGAAGCAATTCGGTGAGATTATCAAGGACGTGGACGCATATGCGCTGGAGCTCAGAAGACTAATTCCAGACACAATGAAAGCCTTCGGCGAAATAAGTCGCGCCGCCCAAAAGCCTGGCGCGCTTGAGCGCAAAACCAAAGAGCTGATGGCACTGGCGATTGCTGTTAGTAAGCAATGCGATGCCTGCGTCGGCTATCATGCGCGCGGCGCTGGAAAAGCTGGAGCGAACCGCCAGGAAGTCGCGGAAACACTGGCCGTCGCGATCCAGATGGGAGGGGGTCCGGCAGTAAACTACGCCACCGATGCCCTTCGTGCCTTCGACGAACTCGCACCTCATGCGACTGACGAAGTTGCCGCTTAAATTGGGTGCCGGCGTAATGCAGTTCCGTTGACGCGGATCAACATGGGTTCGTGGCGCGATGATTTGATGGGTCAGTGCCAGCGGGCACCGTCTGCTCGGAAGCAAGGCGGACAACATATTCCTGACGCCAGGAATAAGATTCTCCGCAGCCCGCTGGTGCCTATTTCTTCCGATCGCGCAATTGGTTATCGCGCAATTGGTTGGGTGGAGAAACAAATTGTCCATTAAGTTCGACGGAGACCATCCCGATAGGATGCGGAAGAAGGCAATAGAGCTGCGCGAGCGAGCGAGCGTCACCGACGTCCCAGGTTACGCAGAGCAGTTAATTCGTGCTGCGGACGACCTCGAGAACTATGCGCTGGAAGTAGAAAGTCGAGCGGAAGCACTTGGAGCACGACGCAAACATGAGCGCTAGTGCGATGCGGGACCAATGTCCGCTTGCGACCCAAGGCGGACATTTTGTCAAATTACGCCTTCGTCAACCAAATCCCGCGCCGAAGAGGCGTGTCTGCTAAGATGACACGATGATGAAGACACAGGAGCATTGGGACCAGGTCTACTCGACGAAGCGCGACAATGAGGTGAGTTGGTATCAAGCTCATCCCGGGCATTCGCTGGAACTCGTTCGATCTGCAGCTCCAATCTTGTCTGCTTCCATTCTCGATGTCGGTGGCGGTGCGTCGCGGTTGGTCGATGAGCTTGTCGGTCTCGGGTATTCTAATCTAACCGTGCTCGACGTATCGCTCTTTGCACTTGATCGCTCCAAGGCGCGTCTCGGTCGAAGGTCCGACGATGTGTCATGGATAGTGGCGGACGTCACCCAGTGGAAACCAGAGAGAACGTGGGACGTTTGGCACGATCGCGCCGTGTTTCACTTTCTAACTACTATTGAAGATCAGAATGCCTACATAACGGCACTGGAGGACGCGACCAAGCCAGGTTCCACCGCGATCATCTCGACGTTCGCGTTGGACGGACCCGACCGCTGCAGCGGCCTTCCAGTTCAGCGATATAGCCCCGCCTCACTCGCAGCGAGAATAGGGTCGAAATTTGAGATGGTTTCTCAAACCAGCGAGGCACACACGACGCCCAGCGGGACAACTCAACTCTTCTCATATGCAGTTCTGAAACGGCGATAAACCGCGGCGAAATGATGGCCACATCGAGCACCGTTGTTCTCGGCATCGTTATACCTTCAGCCGACCCCATCTTCCTCAGCGTCGTCGGCGCGCATGTTCTCTTGGGCTTGGGCTGCGTGGTGTCGGGGGTTGCCGCGATGCTTGCGACGAAAGGTCGTGGCTACCACTCGACATTCGGTACCATGTACTACTGGTTCATGTGCGGAACGTTCCTAACGATGGCCACCCTCGCGTTCATGCGGTGGTCTGAAGACTACGTTTTGTTCGTCTTGGGTGCGATGGCGTTTGTGCTGGTGGCGCTAGGGAGGTTTGCACGGTCGTACGGGCTCAGCCTGCGCGTTCACGCGACATCTATGGCATCATCGTACGTCGTACTGCTCACGGCGTTCTACGTTGACAATGGGAAGAACCTTCCACTTTGGAGAGATCTCCCCGTTGCCTCTTTTTGGCTCATACCGGCAGCCGTGGGTTGGCCGATATTGTTGTGGGTGCTCGCCCGGCATCCACTCCTTCAGCAACGGTCAATCCGGTTTCTTGAGTAGATCTGCGGCGACGACTTCACATCCACGAACTCGCGAATGGTTCCGACAACCCCTTTTCAACCCAGGGTGGCCATCGGTATTCTATTTCGTGATCAGGTACTTTGCGAGGGCAGCGATAGAGAGCACGATTAGGACTATGAGGGCCAAACCCCACAATCCCATGCCCCACATCATCGTCCCGCCCATCATGGAATGCATCATCTAACTTCTCCTTATAGGCCGGACGAATCCGCTGCAGCACTTCGCCTTGTTTTGCTTCGCTCGACCCCGAAAAGTGTTTCAGGATTTCAAGGGTGCAGTTCTGCCGCCCGAAAGCAGGCCAATGAACTGTGGCCAGAGGTTGTAGAAAAACACGAACACGGCCGACGTGAACCACCCATACACACCGCTAAAGATCAAGCCATAGATGAAGCTCGGCGCGTCGAGCAATTTGAACTGTGGAAATAAATCAACAAGCAGCAAGTGGCCGCCGAGTTCGGGGGCCACGAACCAAACTGCGACACACGCCAAGTAAAGCGCCTGAAACACCATGCAAGCGGCGAACATTGTCGGTAGGTAGAAAAGCGGCTGTGGCTTTGTCATGGCACGACTCCTCTTCCAAGGTTGTCGCTAGTTGGGATGATGAGTGTTGTGGTCCGCAGGAGCAGCAGCGGGCGGCGCAGGCGTCGGCGGGGAAGCGGTTGATGGCTCCTGTCCGCCCCGCATCATTCCACCTTGCATCATTCCGCCGCTCATCATGCCCTGCATCTGCTGCATCTTGACCATCATGGCGGACATCTGATCGTGCATGGCCTGCAGGCGCTTTTGCATATCGGGTGTTTTGGCGTTCTTCATCATATCGTCGATGTCGCCCATCATGCCGCCGAGGCTCTTTTGCATTCCATCCATATGTTGTTTGCAGTTGGCCATCATTGAGGCGTCCATGCCCGACATCCCGCCCGTCATCGTTGGACTATTCGTCGTCGCTGGAGCGGCGGTGGTTGGATGCTGAGTTGGGCGGTCGGTGGCATCTGCCGACCATGCCGGTGAGGCGACCGCCAGGCTGCCGACGATAAGAAACGCACTCAGGCCATCATAGCTGTTCATAACGGGCCTCCAGGGTGAAGCAACTTTTCAGATTAGAACGAGACCCCTGCGGGTCTTTGATCAAGGTCAACTTTCGAGCTAGGCGATCGTTGAGCAGCGTCAAAGACCGCTTTCGCGCGCGGAGTGAAACGACATCGTAACGTCCGGACTGAAACTCCACAGCGTCATCGACTTGGTGCCGTACCACTATCCGGTGATATTCGAGAAGCAGCGACTACGTGATACGCGCTCAACTAGTGCGGTGCTGACGAGAAGTTCAACCAGGTAAGCCGCTCTTCCGGAAATATCTCCCCGGTGGGTTTCAGTTCTTCGGCCCGGTCAAATGCGCCCACATGAAAGTGTGTTTCTCTTGGATAGCGGTCATTCTCGCATGTGAGGGTTGAGCCGCAACGCGAGCAGAACCCGCGCTGCACACCAGGGGAAGACGAAAACTTGGTAATTTGACCCTGGCTCATCGTGATTGCGTCGTGGGTAAAGGCCACGAAGACTGACGCTGGTGCTCCGCTGTGTTTGCGACAGCTTTGACAGTGGCACCACAGAATCCATTTCGGCTTGCCTGTTGCGCGAAATCGCACCGCTCCGCACAGGCAGCCACCCTCATACAGTTCGTTCATGTCCAGACACCTAGCACCAATCGTCCATCCGAATTTCTTTTTCTAAGGGGCCGCTTTAGGGACTGTTCGCGAGCGCGTAAAGATGCCAGTCGCCGCTCAATCCTTTGAGTTGGTGAGTTCCGCGATCCTCGAAAGTATATCCCGAAGCGGTCGAGAGCGCACGGGTGAGTTCTGATACCAATATCTCGTTGCTTCCCGCCTGCGCCATGATGCGTTGTGCTTCATGAACGGCAATCCCGCGCACGTCCGTTCCTACTCGTTCCACTTCGCCGACGTGAACACCTGCGCGGATAGAAAGCCCGTCAGCCATTGCGGCATGACATATTGCCAAGGCACAACCAAGAGCGTGCGCCGGACCTTCGAAGATTGCCAAAAAACCGTCACCTGTTGTCTTGACCTCGTGTCCAAGATGTCGGTCCAGTTCTCTACGCACCATTTCGAAGTGCGACGGATTTCCAGTCGGCTAGGCGCCGCCATGGCCCGGTCTTGGACATCAGTACTATTCCAAAAGTTCGGCTTGCGGCGTAGCGATTGACGAGAATTGCGGTCGCCTCATCAGCCAAATAGTGCCAAGTGCCGGAATACCGATATAAAACATGAAGAGAAAATCGTTCGAGAACGCAATCGTCTGAGCGCGATACTCGATCAATCGGTTCAAATTGGCCAGTCCAAACGGCATTTGCGGATTCATCATCACCCCGGGCAGATTTATCCCGAGTGCGCGATTGAATGGAGACGCGAACCCAGCGAGCTGCGAGTGCATGACCTGAGCACTTGAACTCAGCACCGATGTAGTCACCGAAACACCGACTGCGCTTCCAATGTTGCGTACGAGATTTGTCAGGGCTGAACCGTCGGTACGCAAGTAGCCGGGCAAAGTTGCGAATGCGGTCAGATTCATCGGAACAAATACAAAACCCATGCCGACGCCTTGAAAGAACGTCACAACGATGAGTCTGGTCGCGTCGATCTGTGGCGTCCAAGCTGCCATGTCCCACAAAGACCAAAGAAGCAAGACTGTCCCACCAGTCATTAGAAGTCTTGGATCGAGCCGCATCGACAGTCGACCAGCGAACACCATGGCCAACATCGTGCCGACACCGCGCGGAGCCATTAGCATGCCAGTATCGAAGACTGAGTAACCACCAAGGTTCTGCAGGTAAGGCGGCAGCAAAGCGGAACTGGCCAAGAGAACTGCTCCTACTACGAACATCAACAGAAGGCTCGAGAGAAAATTCCGATCCTGGAATATATGCGGAGGGATAAATGGGTTCTTGCCTAGCCACATGTGCAAGACGAACAGATAAAGACCCACACCAGCAATCACGGCTTCAGCGATGATTTCGGCGGATCCGAACCAATCCTGTCCGGTTCCGCGGTCCAGCATGAGTTGAAGTGCGCCCAGCCCCAAGGCCAACACCCCAAAACCAAACCAGTCGAACTTCAGTCCTTCATCGCGGGGTCCGTCTTTGAAGAAGAACCAAATACCAGCGATCGACGCGATACCAAACGGCACATTGACGTAGAATATCCATCGCCAATTGTAGGCATCGGTCAGATAGCCTCCAAGCGTTGGACCCAGGATTGGACCCATCATGATACCGACACCCCAGAGGGCCATGATGTTGCCACGCTTCTCTGGCGGGTAGAGGTCGAGCATCACAGCTTGTGACAGAGGTGACAGACCGGCTCCAAATGCGCCCTGAAGAAGACGAAAGAGGATCATTTGATCCAGCGACTGCGCTGTGCCGCACATCATCGAAGTAACCGTGAACCCGCTGAGGCACACGATCAGAAAATTGCGCTTCCCGAAACGCGAAGCGATCCAGCCGACGGGCGCGGTCATGATGGCCGCTGATACAATGTACGATGTGAGCACCCACGTGATTTGGTCGCGCGAGGCCTGCATGCTTCCCTGCATATAGGGAAGCGCAACGTTCGCGATTGTGCTGTCGAGCGTCTGCATGAACAGTCCCGTCATCGAAGCGGCAAGCACGATGACGAGCTCGATCTTGTTTTCGTAGGCGTCGGCGGAGTGGCCGGCCGTATCTACCCGCATGGCGGGCATCCTTTCGGCGTTAGCGGAACGGTGCGGTCAGCTTATCCTACGGAGGGACGTCTCAAAGAGCTAATATGAGCACTGCCGATTTGGCGCGACGTTCTACAAGTACGCGTAATTGATCGGATGGTGTATCTTTGATGCAGCCAGTGGGGACGCGAATGTACAGGAATATTTTGCTGGCATACGACGGGTCTATGGAAGGCGTCTTGGCGCTGCGCGAGGGTGCTCTGCTCGCGAGGACATGCGGCGCAAACGTCGTCCTGCTGTCGGTTATCCCTAACCCCACGGGTGGTGCGGAACTTGCGCAGGGTGTTGGCGGCGCTCTTTCCGAACAAATCGACGGCTATCGGGACCTGCTCAAACAAGCGGTGAGATGGTTAAAGGACCGTGGATTTGAGCCGACTCCGAAGCTCGTCATCGGTGACCCAGCGCAGATAATTGGCGCCGTGGCCAAGGAGATGGGGGCCGACTTGGTGGTGGTAGGACACCAGCGCAAGAACTTTCTCTCCCGATGGTGGTCTGGATCGACCAACACGTACCTGAGCGATCACGTCGACTGCAGCATCCTAATTGCCTGCAACTCCACGAGCGATGAAGCCTTCGAATCCGGTACAACGAAATCGGTCGCTTGAGCAGAACGACCTTCCGAAGTCCAAAACCAAAGTGCGTATATTCATAATTCCGAACAATCTGCGCACGATCGACGGCCTTTCAGCCGGAGCTTGAGGCGCTGTCTGGCGGACTCCTGTTCTGGTCCTGGCCCAAAAGCTTAGTCAGCGCGGTTACGCCCGCAATTCCGCCGAGCTGCATCGACTCCACCGCAGTACTGGGTACGATGACGATTGTCGCGTTCTGTTTGCTGCCGTCTTCGCTTGTGTAACCCACACGTCGAATTGGCGGTTGAATGACCGCTTTCCACCCAAAGCGGACGTTGGCGGTGAGCGGATGCCCATTGAAATCGGCTATCGTCTGCCCTGAATTCAATCGGGGACAATCATGACACTTTCCGATCTCGCATCGCTCGGCAGCTTCGTCAGCGGCGTTGCCGTCGCAATTACGTTGGCATTTCTAGTGACGCAGGTGCGTCAGGCTACCAGGCATACGCGCGCTGCAATCGCGCAGAACTGGACCACGCGTATGGTCGATATTCAGCTCCGCCAGGCGGAACCCGCGTTATTCGAAGTCGTGCAACGGGGCCGCGATGGCAACGAGACAATGACAGCGCCGGAAATCTTCCGGTTCATGTCCTATGTAAGAGCGCAATTCTGGACTGCAGAGGACAACTTCATCCAGAACAGGAATCGGATGCTGTCGGACGAGTACTTCAAGAGCATCCGCTACACTTATGTTGGGCTAATGCGCGGGGCAGGGATGCAGGCCGCTTGGGACATTTTTCGGGAATACTTCGACCCTGGGTTCGCAGCGTTTATGGACGGCGTGGCGAGCGAAGCCTCAAAACAAGGTTTTATGAGTGTCCCCGAGCAGTGGACGAAATTGGTTGCTAGACACAAGGCCAAACAGGACGGATAGCAAACGTGACTCGCAGGTTGCCGATGTCCGCTTTCCACCCAAAGCGGACCTTCGCTTAGATTCGGACTTATCGCGGTGCTCGACTTTTCCGTTTGGATGGGCGGTCTGGTCGCGGGTCTTTTCTGTTCGAGACCTCTGATCCCTTGTCATTGCTCATGAACATCATCGAGACCGATCCTCTCGGTCGCGGCGAGTGCCACATTCCGCGTGGAACGACAAAGACCGAGCCCGGCCGCAGGGTCATCTCCACCGCTCCGCTGTCGGTCAGCACGGTCAGATCAAGCTCACCGTCGAAGACCTGTAGCAACTCATCGCTTGCCGGATGTCGCTCCCACAATGGGTGGGACGCGAATTTTGCGACACCGAGAGTGCAACCGTTAAACGATGCAAGGGCGGTGCCTCTACTTTTTGGTACCAATCCGGCAACCACCGAAAGAATGTCGTGAGGTTGAACAACTCGTACTTTGTCCTTCATGGTCGCGACCAACTGGATTCCGGGACACTCTAGGGTCGGACTAGCCTAGCTCCAAATTGCAAGTCCAAACGTCTGCTTTCGACCCAAAGCGGACATTCACCCTTGAAGCCTGACAAGTGGCGCCACCGCATTTCGGAAGAGCGACTTATCGGCGTCTTTCAGATACACCGCCCCAAACGATTCGACAGGCGCTGGTGAGATGCTCTGGAGGCTTGCGAGCGCCTCGCGTGCCCCTTCCAAGTTACCCGTGTCGGCCAGTATCGCCGCCTTGAACGCATAGACGATTGGGTGACGGTATGTCGTTTGGGAGAGGAGTTTCAGAGATTCTTCATATCGACGCTGTGAAAAGCGCGCTATCGCAATCCAAGTCTGTGCAGCACCCACGACAGCTAAAGGGTCGAGCCGTATGGATTTTTCAAGGCTTGCTGCGGCCTCTTCGGAGTTCCCAAGTCGCGCGTGGATGATTCCGTTTATAAACCAGACGCGGTCCGAGCCTGGATCGAGTTCGACGGCGCGCGTTATGTGACCGAGCGCGACGTCTACTTTCCCCAGAGCCGACAACGCGCTTGCAGCCTGTGCGAGAACGCGTGCGTCGTCGGGCCTAACCTGCACAGCGCGCTCGGCCAGTGCTAGCCCGGCGCTACGATGTAACTCCGGGTCGTTCGTCCAATAGTTGGTCACGATATTCGAATGGCAAAGCGCGGCTAAGGCAGCCGCAATTGCCAAGTCGGGATCGAGAACGAGAGCGCGCTCAAAGAGTTGGAGGGCCTCGCTCATTTCACGCCTTCTGAACTGAACGAACAGGGCAAACCCGCGCAGATAGAGATCATAGGCACCCAGGTTTTGGGTTGGTCGATGCAGGGCCTTACGGGTTTCCGACGTCTCGACGGCACCGCCGACAACACCCGCCACCTCGAGTGCGACCTTGTCCTGAAGCGCAAAAATGTTGCCAGAAGTATCGTCGAAATTGCCACTCCAGATTTGCGAACCGTTACTTGCATCGATCAGATTGACGGAGATACGCACTTGCGAGCTGGACTTCCGGACGCTGCCCTGAAGCAAGTAGCGCACGCCAAGCCGGCCGCCTGCATCCTGAGGTGTGATAGATTTTCCCTTGAGAGTCCGGGTCGAGCTGCTCGCAATTACGAACAGTAGACGATTGCGCGTGAGTGCCGACACGATCTCGTCGGTCATGCCGTCGGAAAAATACTCTTGCTCAGGATCATTGCTTAGGTTCGCAAACGGCATCACCGCGATCGAAGGCTTGCTGTGCGACGGCCTCAGCGCAGGCGCCTGCAGCTGGCCCACGCCCGCGTGAATCGAGAAGACGTGAACCGGGCGTTCGATGTTCTTGACTATATGCTCGCCCATGTCCTCGAAGGCGCACTGCGTTTTTCCGTCGACTTGATCGCGCACGATTGCAGACTCGGCGATCGCACCGACGGGCGCAAGATTCTGAATTCGGGCCGCTACGTTGACGCCGTCGCCGTAGATGTCGTCGCCCTCAATGAGGACTTCACCGAGATTGATCCCAATCCGATAGCGGATCGGCTTGGCGTCGTCGGCCCCAGCCTTCTCCGTCGCCTCCTGTATCGCCAGCGCGCAATTCACGGCAGCCACGACGCTGGAGAACTCGACCAGCGCGCCATCGCCCAAGAGCTTGAACACCCGCCCGCCATGGCTGGCGACATGGGGATCGAAGATCGCGCTGCGGTTGGCCTTGAGCCGTTCCAACGTTCCGGTCTCATCGGCTTCCATCAGGCCGCTATAGCCGACCACGTCGGCGGACAGGATTGCGGTCAGTTTGCGCTGCATCAGGGGGCGGGCCAGCGAGTTGGCGCTGGATAGCCTAGCCTCTCACAGCGGCGATGGTCAGCCCCATCCTAGGCGAATTACTCCCATTCAAACGCCAAACTCGGCCACCTCAGCAGATTTGTCTGCCAGATAGCCGTGCCGGTGTCACTCGTCTCTCCTTGCATCCCGATTGCTAATGTCCGCTTTCCACCCAAAGCAGACATTCGTGAGCCTCAGACGCTCAAACATTCGACCCAAAGCAGGCGCATTCAGACCGATGGCCAAGGCTCGAGATGCGCCAGTTCCTCAGGCGGCCGACCGCGAGATTGACGAGGTTATGACCGTCCCTCGCCCGCGCTCAAGACGGCGAAAAGATCATCCAGTTGCTCGAACGTCTCGCTAAACCCACTTGTACTCCCAGAGGCAATTGCGCTGTCGAGAGCTTCCTTCGAAGGATAGAGATCGTGCATGACGACCATGGTCTTCGCACCTCGTTCTTCGAAGGTCACCGTGGTGACGGCCCCGGCTTCATCGCCTTCGTCGTTCGTCCAGACGAGGCGGGAGTGCGGCGTTACTTCGATGTACCTACCGAAGAACTCCATGGGTTGATCTGAGGCAGGGTGGCCGAACACGAAACGGTAGGTGCCTCCCGCGCGAACATCAGCCTCGCAGGAAATGAAGGACACACCAAACGACTTCGGTGCCCACCAGCGCTTGAGCAGATCGGACTTGGTCCAGGCCTCGAACACGATGCGCGCAGGGGCATTGAAAGTCCGCGCGACGACCAGCTCACGCTCGGATACCCGTTTGACCGTCGTGTGGTTTTTCTCGAAGTTGGAGTCACTCTCTCTTCTTGCGTCCATCGGCCCTTTCCTTCTGTTTTAGTTCCTCGACAACCTTGTCCAGCTCGTCGAAGCGCGCGGCCCAGAGCTGTCGGTAGCTCTCGATCCATGCCGCCTCTTCCCCCAGTCGGCGCCGGCCGAGCTGGCAGGTCCGAACGCGCCCGGCCTTCTTCGTCGTGACGAGCCCCGCCTGCTCCAAGACGCCGACATGCTTTTTCATGCCCGTGAGAGTCATGTGAAACTTGTTGGCGAGATCCGTGATCGAAGCGTCTGCACGCCCGAGTTGTTCAAGAACGCCGCGTCGGGTGGAGTCCGAGAGCGCGGCGAACGAGGCATCGAAGCGAGTTCGAGAATACTGAACCATTTGGTTCAGTGAGTAGCACGAGAATTGGCGGCGCGCAAGGTGAGGCCCAGAGCACGCTGAAGTGCCGCCCAACTTCGGCGCATGCCCGACCAAACCGCAATCCGAGACGGGCTACCGCGATTGACGGCCATGGATTAGCGTTCACCCGCATTCTGGAGGCCGTCTGACATGCTGACAGTTCATCACTTAGGGATTTCGCAATCCGAGCGCATCGTCTGGCTGTGTGAGGAACTAGGCATCGACTACACGTTGAAGCGCTACGAGCGGCGGGCGGACAATCGCCTCGCGCCCGATGAGTACAAGGCGTTGCACCCGATGGGCATCGCCCCGGTGATTACCGATGGAAGTTTCGTTCTCGGCGAGAGCGGTGCGATCTGCGACTACATCTGCGCGCGCTATGGCGACGGTCGCCTTTCTCCAAAGGCGGACGATCCAGAATTTGCGGATCACTTGTTCTGGTTTCACTGGTCGAACGGCACATTCATGACAACGCTGATGATGCAGCTAGTGTTGTCGGGTGATGCCGCAGGCAATCCTGCGGCCGTATTCGTCGAGGACCGGAGCCGCCGCGGCTGGGCGATGGTGGAGAAGCGGCTGGGCGAGACGCCGTTCTTCGGCGGCCGCAACCTGACCACAGCCGACATCATGATGGTCTACTGTTTGACAACAAGCCGCGCCTTCCGCGGTGCTTCGATCGAGCCATATCCTAATCTGAAGACCTACCTGCGGCGGATCGGTGAGAGAGATGCCTATCGACGCGCGATGGCCAAGGCCGAACCAGGCATGACGCCGATGCTCCTCTGACCGGAAAAGTTTTGCCCGATAAGACCAACGGCCGCGCGCGCGGCCTTGGTCGAATGCGGACATTTCTGGCGGAACATTGACACGACTGTCGTCGTCCGGTCGCGGTTAGACCTTTTGGCCCATCACGCGGCTCAGCGGATCGCCATGCTTGAGCGATCCGTAGATCGAGGCTAGGGCGGCGTCATTGCCTTCCTGCGCGCCGATATTGTCGCGCGGCCGGCCATCAAACACGACATTGGGCCCCATGAAGCGAAGCGACACAGTGCGCCGCCGCATGCCCGGCACCGTGCCGGCACCGCCATGCAGCATACCCAGATGGAAGACGATGAGGTCGCCGGGGTTTACGTCCCAGGCGAGGATGTCGAAGTCCGCGCGATGTTTCTGGATGTCGGGCAACCGCGGCAGTTGCGAATTCTTATAAAGAGGTGCCGTGTCGTCATGCGACGCGAATGCCGAACCGTTGTACAGCGTGCCCTTGTGCGAGCCGCGAATGAATTCGAGACAATGTTCCTTGGCCAGCGGGTCGAGGGTCACCCAGCAGGCGACGAGCTGCGAGCCCGTCATGCGCAGATACGACGTGTCCTGATGCCACGGCGTGCGACGGGAGAAGCCGTTCTCCTTCAGAAACAACTGCTCGCCAATATACCAGAGGTCATGCGCACCAAAGAGGGCCGCCACGATCGCGTCGATTCCAGTCTCGCGGACCATCGGCAGCATGCGCTGCCCGGTGTCCTCGAAGAACGTAGCGTTTTCGCCGGGATAAAAATTGACGGCCTTCTCGGTCGGATGGCTGACGCTATACGCGAACTCCTTCTCGACCTGTGCCAATTCCATCGGCCCCAGCGCGGCCCTCAAGAAAACCACACCATCGTCTTCCAGCGTCTGTGCCGCCTTCGACCAGTCGCGTGCCGGCAAACTCGCCAGCGTGCGCCGCTCCGCAACCGCGCTCATGTCCCCTCCCGCCATCTGACCCTGGCAATTCTATAGCGCGTTCTAATTACTGCCGCCATTCCGCCATGGGTCGTGCTCGCGTCGACGGCTCCGGCAATGATGTCCACCTCACTCCCGTGCGCGATCAACCTCGAGGCCCTTCATGGTGCCCTCGCGACGCCACTCCTCGAGCAACTTGTTGAACTGGTTGATGCCGGGTGTGTAGGTGCCGCCGAGCAGGCCGCCGCTCGCGTCGCCTTCATTGTTGTAATAGCCGGGCGTGCAGCTTTCGGCGAAGGCCTGATTGTTGATCTGCAGGCTCTTGATTAGGGCAACCCATTCGTCTTGTGCTTCCTGTGTCGGCTCCACAGTTGTGCCCTGACGCTTTTGCGTTTCGGCGATGATGTATGAGATATGTTTGGCCTGGTCGTCGAACATCGCCGTCATGTTGACACTGAGGGCATTTTGATTGATGCCGATATAGAACCAGTTGGGAAAGCCGCGCGTCGAGAAACCGTGCAGCGTCTTGTACCCATCAGACCAGTGGTCATAGAGCGAATGTCGATCGCGTCCGTTGATCTCGATGCCGGTGCGGCGCTTGAACTGCGTGGTGATCTCGAAGCCAGACGCAAAGATGATGCAATCGACTTCGTATTCCCTGCCGTTCGCGACGACGCCCTTCTCCGTGATGCGCTCTACGCCCTTGGACTCGCTCACATCCACGAGGTCCACATTGGCGCGGTTGAAGGCTTCGAGGTACTCATCGTTGAAGGTGGGACGCTTGCACATTTGACGATACCAGGGCTTCAGCGCCTCGGCCTTCGCTCGCACCTTTACGGTCTCCTCGACGCGCCGGCGGATGAAGTTCATTTGCTCCATGTCGGCAAGTTCCATCTTTTCAGCGATCTCAGCCCCGCTGAGAGGCTTGTCCGCCTTCGGTACTTTGAAGACCTTCTTGGCCATAATCGTCCAGCTGTCGTTCACCATATCGGGCAAATCCGCGCCTAACAGAACCGACGCAAAGTTCTCGCGACGTTCCCGCTGCCAGCCGGATTTGAGGGTTTTCGCCCACTCCGGATCCGTCGGCGCGTTGCGACGCAAGTCGACGGAAGAGGGCGTGCGCTGGAACACGTAAACGTGCCCGGCGTCCTGCGCGAGATAGGGAATGCACTGAATCGCCGTCGCGCCCGTGCCAATGACGGCAACGCACTTGTCAGCGAGTTTGTTCATGCCGCCTGTCGTGTCGCCGCCCGTGTAGCCATAATCCCAGCGGCTGGTGTGGAAGCTGTGACCTTTGAACGTCTCGATACCCGGGATACCGGGCAACTTTGCTCGCGATGCGGGACCGAGCGCCAAAACTACGAAACGTGCCCGAATGTCGTCCTTCCGGTTCGTGCTGATGCGCCAGCGCTTGATCGCGTCGTCCCAATCGAGAGCTCGCACGCGCGTCTGAAAGTGGGTCCGCTCATAGAGACCATACTCGCGACCGACGCGCTGGGAGTGTTCGAAAATCTCGCTGACGTATGAGTATTTTTCTTTCGGGATGTAGTTCAACTCTTCGAGCAACGGCAGATAGCAATAGCTTTCGATATCGCATTGCGCGCCGGGATAGCGATTCCAGTACCATGTGCCGCCGAAATCTCCTCCGGCTTCAATGATGCGGAAGTTTGAAATGCCCGCTTCCTTGAGGCGCGCACCCGCGAGAAGGCCTGAAAAGCCGCCGCCGATGACAGCGACGTCGATTTCTTCGGCGATCGGATCGCGACTGAACCCCGGCTCAACATAGGGATCGTCTTCGGCATAGCGCGCGAAATCTCCGGCGAGTTCGATGTACTGCTCCCCGCCGTCCGGCCTCAGTCTCTTGTCGCGCTCCTTGCGATATTTTTCCCGCAACGCGTCCGGATCGAAAGCCAATTTCGGTGCGTCGTTTCGCCTCTCGCCTGGTACAGCGTCGTCCGTCGATGCGGCAGGCGAGAGGGCGTCGGCGCGTTTTCCAGTCAGCGGCGTCGTGCCAAACGCCCCTGCCTTGACCTCGCCGGTCAGCTCGTCGCCACGAATGCACACACGATAATCGAGCGTGAGCTTCATCGGCTCGGTAAGCTCCGTCGTCCAGGTCAAAGTATCGCCATCGACCGTGCCTGCGATCTCCTGACGTCCCTGATTGCTCGACATCGTCCCTGAAAATCTGCCGCCCGTCACTTTGAACGACAGCGCGAATTTCTGAATTCCCATCGGCGTGTCCGCCACCGCGTCCCACATGCCATCGATCGTCATGTTCTCCACCTGTTCAAGCTTTGGAATTACTGGTGATGCCGAGCGAGCGCATCACGCATATTGTACCGTACGACGAAAGAATGCCTGCTTTCCACCCATAGCGGACATTCAAGTGTTCCCGCGTCGAACGGGTTCAGTTGCAGGAGTCCCAAAGCGGTCACGATACTCGCCTGGGGTCGCGCCCGTATGTGTCAGGAATGCTCGGTGCAAAGTATCGAGGCTCCGAAAGCCCGACCGCTCCGCGACGCGTGCCAACGGCCAATCCGAGGTTTCCAGCAAGGCTTTCGCTCGATCTACTCGTGCCGATTCGACAAATGCAGCCGGTGTGATGCCGACCTCCTTGTGAAAGACGCGCGAGAAAGTCCGCTCCGTCATGGCTGCTCGACGCGCCAATGACGGCAGGCTCAGATCACCAGAAGGATCTCCAGTTATTTCCGACACCAGCGTGCGCAGTTTCGGTGTTGCGGCCGCCTGCACATTCAGCGCGGCACTGAACTGGGACTGCCCTCCAGGCCGCCGCATGAACAGGACCAGCTCTTTAGCGACGGCAAGCGCTGTCGGGGGACCGCAGTCAGCTTCGACAAACGAGAGGCACAGATCGATTCCAGCCGTGACCCCAGCGGAGGTATAGAACGGCGGTTCTGCAATAAATATCGCATCGGGATCGACTTCCAACGCCGGCCGAAACTCCTGCAATTGAGCACATGATCCCCAATGCGTGGTGGCGCGTCGCCCGTCCAGAAATCCGGCGGCTGCCAAAACAAACGCGCCTGTGCAGACGCTCGCGACTCGTCTCGTTCTTGGGGCCCGTTTCTCCAGCCATGGAAGAAGGTTCGTGTCTGACATTGCTTGTGTCAGGCCCTCGCGCGAGCCACCGGCCACGATGATGGTGTCGAGCGAACCAGAAATATCGTGCAGTGCCACCGTTCTTGCGAATCGAAGACCCGCGTTGGTCACGATCTCACCGCCGCGCGGAGAAGCTAACGTCACTTCGTATTGTCTGGCTGACGAATTCGATGCGTTAGCGTGTGCAAAGACATCAGCCGGCCCAACCAAATCGAGCGACTGCGCTCCGTTGAAGCCGATGAGAACGATTCGTCGCGACGCGGTCTTTGTGGAGGACATGGCGTAAATTGCGATATAATTGTCCTTTCCGCCATACCACTCATGCCCCATCTTGTGAAGTGTCACCAGCTCTTAGGAGAGTGAATATGCGCAGACCGATTTCGATTTTGACGGGTGCAGCGGTCGCGTTTCTACTTGCAGCGCCGGATATATCGAGTGTTGCAACCCCTGCGCCGGCGGAACGAGTTACCGCCACATTGGTCTTGCCTGCGCCGAAGCCCGGTCGCGTTCGTCCACTTATCGCTGTGATCGCCGACAATGCGGGCTCGGAAACAACGGATTTCACAATTCCCTATGGGGTCCTTAAGGAATCTGGCGTTGCAGACGTCGTGTCGCTCTCCACGCGTCCCGGAGCCGTTCAACTCATGCCGACCCTGAAAGTAAAGACCGACCGAACCTTTGCCGAGTTCGATGCATCGACACCGAGAGGCGCAGACATCGTGATCGTTCCCATGATGTATGAGGATAAAGATCCGAGGATCATTTCCTGGGTTCGCGCGCAGTACGAAAACGGAGCTACTGTCGTATCGATCTGCACCGGTGCGTACATTTTGGCCCGCGCTGGCTTATTTGACGGCAAGCGCGCGACGTCACATTGGCATGCGATGAGCGATTTGGAAAAGAAGTTTCCAAACGTCCACTGGATTCGTGATCGACGCTACGTTCAGGATGGTCGCGTGATCTCTACGACAGGAGTGACCGCTTCAATTCCAGTGTCGCTCGCCCTGGTAGAAGCCATTGCCGGCCACCAAGTGGCGCTTCGCACAGCGGAACGATTGGGTGTTTCCAATTGGAGCGCAAGACACCGTTCGGCGGACTTTTCCTTTACGTTCAGCCGCATCGCATTGGTCGCTTTAAACTACCTGTCATTTTGGCGTCACGAGACGGTTGAGGTGCCTGTCGCGGACGGATTTGACGAAATCGCGCTGGCGCTTGCCAGCGATGCATGGACCCAAAGCTTTCTCGTGAAATTTGCAACTACCAGTTCCAGTGGGCGACCGGTCCTATCGCGTCACGGACTCACACTGCTGCCGGATCGCGCGCCAAGCGGCGCTGGGCTGGTGCTACCGACGTATTCAGGATCTTCACTGCAAGCGCTCGACCATGCGCTATCCGATATTGATCATAGGTACGGCGTCGAGACCGGAAACTTGGCTGCTCTGTCTGTCGAATATCCTCGGCGCTGAAATTGAGCTGGCAAGCTTGGGCGAAGCAAGTCGAAAGTCCGCTATCGACCCAAAGTCGACTTTGCCGATGAGCCAACTCTGCGGACCGACCAATGGCCTTTTCGATGTTCAACCTTGGCGGGTCGAGATTGATTTAGATCAATGAATAGGCCCGAAGGGGGTTGAGATAATTTTGGGTCTTCTGGGGTGACCTGCTATGGAAACAACAACTCTCGAAACCAAGATAAGCGACTTTCTGGCTCAGAAGCGTATTGCGGTCGCCGGTGTCTCGCTCCAAAACAGTCAACACCCGGCTGCCAATCTTATCTATCAGCGCTTGAAGAAGAGCGGGCACGATGTGTTTCCGGTAAATCCTAATGTGCAGATCTTTGAAGGTGGCCGCTGCTATCCGGACCTGCAATCAATTCCAGGCGGGGTCGATGGCGTCGTGATTGTGACGCGACCCGAAACCACGGAAAAGATCGTACGTGACTGCAGTGATGCCAACGTCCGCCGAGTCTGGATGCATAAGTCTCTGGCAAAGGGTTCGAGTGTTTCACCGGCCGCCGTCGAATTCTGCGAGCAACACAATATCAGCGTGATCGCCGGTGCTTGTCCGATGATGTACGGCCAAGATGTCGATTTTGGACATACGTGTATGCGCGTGATCCTTGGGCTTACCGGCGGTCTACCCAACTAGACGGTCGGGCGGCAGTTCGACACCGGGGAGAGATGCCATGGATGCTGCTGCAAATGACGGTCAAGATATTCGAACCGCCACGACCTCAATGTCGCGCTGGCACGGCATAGCCTGGATTGCCGTCCTCGTTGCCGATGCCGGATTTGTGATCTGGGGCGCAATGGCGGCGGCGCTGCCCGATTATCTGACTGGACCGAACGGCACGCCCATCCTAGTCGCCGGTTACGAGGGCTTTACCAAAGGTTCGTGGATTGAGTTGGTGGCCATGTCTCCTGCGGCCGCAAAGTACATCGCCGTGCTCTTCCGACTGTATGGCGTGTTTTGCGTCGTCTTCGGGCTGATGGCAATCGCCATTGCCGTCACGGCGTTCCGACGCGGCGAGCGGTGGGCATGGTGGGCGCTGCTAATCGGCAACACGATCTCCTATGCATCGGCCATGACCTACGACCAAATCGTGCATGCCATCGGACCCTTCGAACTAACGGAATATCTCGGCCTTGCCGTCATCTATGGTGCACTTGCCGTCACGGCGTCAGACGCAATTGCGCGACGTACGCGTCCTGCTTCTTGAACTCTGAGGTCCGAAGGAGGAGTCATGAGCAAACCAGTTAGAATCGCTATCATTGTCTTCGGCGTATTGGTCGTTCTTTTTTCCGCCGCCCAACTCATTCGTCCCGAACGTACGAACCCTGCAACAAATGCTAGCCAGACTATTCAAGCGCATGTCGGAACCAAGAGCGGCCTCGTTGCTATCCTCAACCGCTCATGTCGCGACTGTCATTCCAACGAGACAGTGTGGTCGAACTACACTCAAGTAGCACCCGTGTCCTGGCTGGTGGCGTACGGCATTGGCGAAGGGCGAAAGGCACTCAACTTCTCGGAGTGGGGCACTTATTCGCCGGAGCAGCAGCGCAGCCTGCTGGCCGTCGCGTGCCAGGACGTGACCAGCGGGAAGATGCCAGGCAGTGCCTACACAACACTTTATCCGGCGGCACGGCTTTCTGCGCATGACATTGAGACGATTTGTGCGGCGGCAAGCGGGGACAATGAAGGCGGGAGTTGAGAATCCAGCGGAGGGCCTATGACCAACTTCGAACTTAGCGCACATATGACGGTTCGCCCTGGACAACTAGAAGGATTCAAGAAACAGGCGACTGAAATCATCCGACTGACACAGGAGAGAGACACTCAGACGCTGCGGTACGACTGGTTCCTCACCAAGGACGGAACGGAATGTGAGGTCCGCGAGCTGTATACAAACCCGCAGGGCCTGGTTGAGCATAAGGCGCACATCGGAGCGGAACTGAAGACACTGTTCGAGAAATACGCCGACAATCACTTTATGACGATCTACGGTGAGCCTTCGCCGCAGCTCATGGATCTGATCAAATCGCTCCACATGGAGAAACAGATCAAGTGGTTTTCGTTCGTCAAGGGACTTGAATTGCAGGGCCGTTAAGACAAATCGAGGTTGGGAGACCGGTGGGCTTGCACACAAATTGTCCGCAATCGCCCCTGAAGGGCTCGACTGGCCCAAGCGTGGCAAGCTTAGCGCTCTCATCGTGCAATCCCTCCGCGAGAATGCCAAAGCCCAGGTGCGGGTGAACTCTGTTCCGGGACAAGGCGTGCGTGTCACATTGATTTTGACGCGCGCCGCCGCTTCGGCTCACCGAGCTTGATCCCGAACATCCACCCGTTTTCGTGCGCGGACATTCCACGACGCAAGTGATACGTTGAGAGTTCTTCGCCAGAAAACCACCGTCGTGGGAAAACAACATGATACGAGGATTCATCGCCGGTATGGCGGCCGTCATCATTGTAGCTCTTGTCGGCGCTTACGTACTCTTGCAGAGCGGCCTAATTCCTGCCAACGCCGATGCTGAACCAGGCAGATTGGAAATGTGGGTCGCCGGCACATCACTCAGCGCTACGCTGCGACGAGAAGCGCCAAACCAACCTAATCCGGTGACACCAAGCAATGACCATCTGATCGAAGGAGTAAAACTGTACGCTCAGCATTGCGTCATCTGCCACGGTACCGCGTCTGGGAACGCATCCGCGTCGCCGGTGGCGAAAGGTTTGTATCCGAGACCTCCACAATTGGCGAGTGACGGCGTCGAGGACGATCCCGAGGGCGAGTCATACTGGAAGATCAAGCATGGAATTCGGCTCACCGGAATGCCGTCGTGGGCCGTAAGTCTCAGCGACCGAGAGATATGGACACTAGCCCTGTTCCTGAAACATATGGACAGGCTTCCTGCCCCGGCACAACTTGCTTGGAAGCAGGTCAAAAATTAGGATTCAGTTTTCGTCGCCGGCTAAAAATCGAAAGCAATCCTTTGTCGGCCTGCGCAGCCAAAAGCTCACCGAAAGTGAGTGCGGCGGCCCGGCGATGACGCTCAACGAGTGCAGCAATCATTATCGGCCGCGAAGCGCTTGACCTGTTGATTTTACTGGCGCCCCCAAGGGGAATCGAACCCCTGTTTCAGCCTTGAGAGGGCCGCGTCCTAACCGCTAGACGATGGGGGCAGCGGCAGTCGGCGCTTATAGCGTTCCCGGACGCAACCGATCAAGGAGCCGCGTCACTCAAACCGCTCCCATCTGCTCAATCGCGACAGGCTCGAATGCGTTCGAGCGCCAGACGAACGCACTCAACTTCACCGGACCGGCAACGGTCAGCGATGCGATCAGCCAGACAAATCCCTCTTCGCTTGCGCCTGCGCGATCCCGCGGCGACGGATATGCGTCACCGTTGGGATGCGAATGATAACAGCCGACAATCTTTGCTTCATTCCCTCGTGCGGCACGCAGTACGCGAAAGTGCTCCGCGGGATCGATTTCGAACCGGTCCGGATCGGCCGCGACATTTTGCGTTCGATGCAGTGCGGTAACGCAGAGTGAGTCCAAATCGCGACTTCCTTCCAGCAAGCCACAGCATTCGCGCGGAAAAGCTGCGCGCGCCTCGCCCTCGATCTGCGACTGTGATTCCGAATCGAGAAAAAGCGTCGTCACTGCCGAACCGGTGGCGCAGGCGGTGCGGCGACCACCCGGCCGACCAGCTTTCCGTCATCCGTATTGATGATGTCGATTTCGTCTCCCGCCGGTGAGCGGACATGGAGGATGAGCCGCCCAGGTTGTGATTCGCTGGACAGGATTCTTGCGCCCTGAGGCAACGCAAGAGTTTGGCTGGCGCCTCCTCCCATGAGTTTGGCTGAGCGACCCGACAGCTTCATGACGCTTCCCACGACTAGCCCAATCAATGCCAGAATGATAAGCGCCGTGAGCACGACGACCGCAATTTTCGCGGCGCGATAGGCGAGCGTGCCCTGAGGACCGACCGGCGACTGGATGTCTGACACGAAAGCCTCCGCCGAAGTGATGCGCCGTGCGGTTGTCGCAAGCGAGCAGGCGGGTTGGCGCCTCGACCGATTTCTTGCTGCCGCGCTAGGCGATATCAGCCGTTCGCGACTCCAACAACTGCTTCACAGCGGCGCCGTCACGCACACGCGCAAAACGATACGAGACGGAAATTTCCGGGTCAAACCAGGCGAGGCATACACGGTCCATGTGCCGCCGCCAGCGCCGGCCGTACCGCGGGGCCAGGACATTCCCCTTCAAGTGGTCTACGAAGACAAGGATCTCATCGTCATCGAAAAGCCGGCGGGCCTCGTTGTCCATCCTGCGGCGGGAAACCCGGATGGCACATTGGTGAATGCGCTAATCGCGCATTGCGGCACTTCTCTATCAGGCGTGGGCGGCGTGGCGCGGCCCGGGATCGTGCATCGCCTCGACAAGGATACGAGCGGCCTCCTCGTCGCCGCGAAGAACGAGCGCGCAATGGGAAGCCTTGCCAAGCAGTTCGCCAACCACACGATCGAGCGCGCCTATCACGCCATCGTCTGGGGCGCGCCACGCGCCGGCAACGGCATCGTCGAGGGCCAGATCGGACGCAATCCCTTCGACCGAAAGCGCATGGCGGTGTTGCGTGGCGGTGGCAAGCAAGCCCGCACGCGCTATCGTCTGGTCGAGAAATTCGGCGATCCCGGGAAGCCGTTCGCCAGCCTCATCGAGTGTCGTTTGGAGACCGGGCGGACACATCAAATCCGCGTGCATCTGACGCATATCGGCCATCCGCTGATCGGCGACCCTTCCTACGGAAAGTCGCGACAGGCGCCGCGTGCGAAATCCACAGCCCAGGAAGTGGCATTCGCCGCCGCGTCGAACTTTCCCCGCCAAGCGCTGCATGCCTATATTCTGGGCTTTCAACACCCAACACTTCATAAAACGATGCGGTTTGAGTCCCGATGGCCCGCCGACCTCGCGGAACTGATTTCTGCACTGCGTTCCTTGAAAAATGGCTAGCGGTGACTAGCTGATAGTTGGTGCGTGGCGGGATTCGTAACATTCAAGTTATCCAATAGCGTGGCGGCACGTTGTAGACTATGTGCCGGAGTGAAATGGTCCGTTACAGCGCGGACGAAATGGGGTGAGTGATGAGCAGTCGCGGATTGCCGACCCTTCAAGGTGAAGGCGGCCTGTCGCGCTATCTGTCCGAGATCCGGAAGTTTCCGCTTCTGGAACCGGAGGAGGAGTACATGCTCGCCAAGCGCTGGAAGGAGCATGAGGATCCCGGTGCGGCGCGCAAATTGATCACGAGCCATCTGCGCCTCGTCGCTAAGATCGCGATGGGTTATCGCGGTTATGGCCTGCCGGTTTCCGAAATCGTCGCCGAGGGCAATGTCGGTCTGATGCAGGCCGTCAAGCGGTTCGAACCCGACAAGGGTTTCCGCCTGGCGACTTATGCGATGTGGTGGATTCGCGCCGCCATCCAGGAATACATCTTAAGGTCCTGGAGCCTGGTGAAGCTCGGCACGACAGCCAACCAGAAGAAGCTCTTTTTCAACCTGCGCAAAGCCAAGAACAAGATCAACGCCATCGAAGACGGTGATCTCACCCCGGAGCATGTGGCGACGCTCTCCGATCAGCTTGGCGTCTCGCCGCAGGAAGTTACCGATATGAACCGGCGGCTCTCGGGTCCGGACTCGTCGTTGAACGCACCGCTGCGTTCCGACTCGGAAAGCGAGTGGCAGGATTGGCTGGCCGACGACACGCTCGACCAGGAAACGCGTATGGCGGACCGCGAGGAACTCGGCGAGCGCCACACGCTACTCGAAGCCGCGCTCGGCGAGCTGACCGAGAGGGAACGCGATATCATAAAGGCGCGGCGCCTTCAGGACGAGCCCGCGACTCTGGAAGAGCTCTCACAGAAATATGGCATCAGTCGCGAGCGTGTACGCCAAATCGAAGTCCGCGCCTTTGAAAAGCTCCAGACACAAATGAAACGGGCGCAACAAGATCGCCGACCGGTGCCGATCGATGCGTCTTGATGTTATGACGTCTCAGTCTGACTGTCATGCCGCTCTGTGCGTTCCACTCTTTCACTGCCGGTAATAACATCGCGTGCGCATCTGGGAAGCCTCAGCGATGAATCTCAAACTTTGGCAGGTCGATGCCTTCGCGGCGACGCCACTGGAGGGCAATCCGGCCGCGATTGTGCCACTTGAAACCTGGCTCGATGCCGGTCTGATGCAAAAGATCGCCAACGAGAACAACCTCGCGGAAACGGCCTTTTTTGTTCGCGAAGGCAAGGGCCGCTACGGCCTGCGCTGGTTCACGCCGGTCGGCGAAGTTGAGCTTTGCGGGCATGCGACGCTCGCAACGGCGTGGACGGTGTTCGAATTCCTTGATCGTGATCTGAAACAGGTGGCATTCGACACCAAGTCGGGAACATTGACGGTCGAGCGCGCGGCGGACGGATACCACCTCATGTCGTTGCCGTCGGAAGTACTTCAGGAACTCGTTGATCCGGATCTGGCCGCGCAGATTGGCAATGCATTTGATACAGCGCCGCCCGCGCTCACTCTGAAAGGCCGCTATCTCGTTGGCGTCTGGGACAAACCGGCCGAAGTGCGAGCGCTGCGCGGTCCCGGCGACATCGAAACTGTGTTGCGGCCCCGCAATGTGTGGGGTTTCATTGCAACCGCGCCGGGCGATGAGGGCTACGATTTCGTCTCGCGCTTCTTTGCGCCGGACAAAGGCGTGCCGGAAGATCCCGTGACGGGTTCGGCGCATTGTGCGCTCACGCCATATTGGGCCAAACGACTCGGCAAGAAGACGCTTAAGGCGCGACAAGTCAGCCCACGCGGCGGCGACTGACGCCGGCGAGCGAACGTTTCTCGCGGGTCCTTGCGCACACTATATGACGGCGGAGATAACGGTGTGACAGAGCCGCGGAGGGCTTGCGGGCACCGACAAACGACGTGATTGACGATCTGCAAGCGAAGCACTACATAGCTCTCGGGCCACGCCTCCCCAACGAGGTGCACTCATTCTGAAAGGAATGAACATGACCGGAAGTATGCCGGCCGTGCGTCCCGCACGGCCTTTTTTTTCGTCCGGACCCTGCGCCAAGCGGCCGGGTTGGACGGCCGAAGCGCTGAACGGCGCTCTGCTCGGACGCTCGCACCGCTCCAAGCCCGGCAAAGCCAAGTTGAAGGACGCCATCGATCGCACCAAGGCGCTGCTGGGGATTCCCGCTGGCTATCGTGTCGGCATCGTTCCGGCATCCGATACCGGCGCGGTTGAAATGGCGATGTGGTCGTTGCTAGGACCGCGGCCGGTCGACTGCTTTGCCTGGGAAAGTTTCGGCGAGGACTGGGTCACCGACACGATCACGCAACTCAAGATCAAGGACAGCCGCGTCATCAAGGCAGGCTATGGCGCCCTGCCCGATCTGAAGGCAGCCGATCCCACGCACGACATCGTCTTTCTGTGGAACGGCACGACGAGCGGGGTGCGCGTGCCCGACGCCGACTGGATTGCCAAGGACCGCGAAGGGCTCACGATCTGCGATGCGACGTCTGCCGCCTTCGCCATGGATCTGCCTTGGGACAAGCTCGATGTCGCAACCTTCTCCTGGCAGAAAGTTCTCGGCGGCGAAGCGGCACACGGCATGCTCGTTCTTTCTCCGCGCGCCGTGGAGCGGCTTGAAACCTACACGCCACCTTGGCCGTTGCCCAAAATCTTCCGCCTGACCAAGAGCGGCAAGCTTGTCGACGGCATCTTCGAAGGCGAGACCATTAACACACCGTCGATGTTGGCGCTGGAGGATTATCTCGATGCGCTCACCTGGGCGGAAGGCATCGGGGGACTGAAGGCTTTGATCGGCCGCTCGCAAGACAATCTCGGCGTGCTCGATCGCTGGATCCGCAAGTGCGGCTGGGCCGACTTCCTGGCGACCGAACAGGGTTCGCGTTCCAACACTTCGGTGTGCATCAAGATTATCGATCCCTGGTTCAGGAACCTCGGCGACGTGGCGCAAGCCGATGCTGCGAAGAAAATCGCCTCGCTGCTCGAGAACGAAGGCGTCGCCTATGACGTTGCCGGATATCGCTCGGCTCCTCCCGGTCTTCGCATCTGGTGCGGCGCGACCATCGACCGAAGCGATCTCGAAGCACTCACTCCGTGGCTCGACTGGGCCTTCGCGCAGGTGAAACCGCAGTAGCCGTCAAAGTCCAATCCGGAGCATTCGCATGCCCAAAGTGCTTATCGCTGACAAACTTTCTCCGGCCGCCGTCGCGATCTTCAAGGAACGCGGCGTCGATGCCGACGTCAAGACCGGTCTTGCCAAGGACGAGTTGTTGAAAATCGTCGACCAGTATGACGGCATCGCCATCCGTTCGGCGACCAAAATCACCGCCGACGTCATCAAGGCGGCGACAAATCTGAAAGTCATCGGCCGCGCCGGTATCGGAGTCGACAATGTCGATATTCCGGCTGCCACCGCTGCCGGCGTGATCGTGATGAACACGCCGTTCGGCAATTCCATCACAACCGCCGAGCACGCCATTTCCCTGATGCTGGCGCTGGCGCGCGAACTGCCCGCGGCGAACGCCTCGACCCAGGCCGGCAAGTGGGAGAAGAACCGCTTCATGGGCGTCGAAATCACCGGCAAAGTTTTGGGCCTGATCGGCGCCGGCAATATCGGCTCGATCGTCGCGGACCGTGCCAAGGGATTGAGGATGCGCGTGATCGCCTACGATCCTTATTTGTCTGTCGAGCGTGCCCAGGACCTCGGCGTCGAGAAGGTGGACCTCAACGACCTCTTGACGCGTTCGGATTTCATCACGCTGCACGTGCCGATGACGGCCGAAACCAAGAACATCATTTCCGCCGACGCCATCAACAAGATGAAGAAGGGAGCGCGACTCATTAATTGCGCCCGCGGCGGCCTCGTCGACGAGAAGGCGCTCAAGGCGGCGCTCGACTCCGGACACCTTGCCGGTGCCGCGCTCGATGTGTTCGAGGAAGAGCCGGCAAAGTCGAACATCCTTTTCGGCAACGAGAAGATCGTCGCCACGCCGCATCTGGGA